>Ga0056121_1000315_pt1 | contig 13219 bp, 14 predicted proteins | sample WorMetHEROISLAND_FD_83872 | JGI IMG/M metagenome (GOLD analysis project Ga0056121, IMG submission 83872) | Marine gutless worms symbiont microbial communities from Max Planck institute for Marine Microbiology, Germany - Olavius sp. 1 HERON ISLAND ...
CATTGAAACCGCATTCATCGAGAACGCCGGTTCCTCCAACACGGAAAAGCTCGTCTACGGAAAAACCTGGAACGCCGGACTCACCGCCTACCGCAGCATCGACCCCGTCGTCCTCGCCCTCACAGTTGGGTATAGCTACACCGCGCCGCGAACAGTCAATGGCCGGGGAAACGTCGATCCCGGCGATCTCCTGTATCTCGAACCCAACCTCAGTTTCGCCGTCAACGTTCAGGTTTCGCTGTCCGGCGGGTTCCGCATCAGCCATCTGGATAAGGCCAAAGGCCCCGGCGCAGACCCCGACATTCGCACCACACGCATAGACCTGTTGTTGGGCTTGAGTTTCGCGCCCACCGCGAAGGTCACTCTGCACGCGAATGTTCTGGCCGACATCAGTGGCGACGCTGGTTCCAGCGTTGGAGTTCACCTGACGTACTGGCTGGGGAAATAGTACCTGAATCACTTTCCAGAACACGGAGGCACGATACGATGATCCATAAACTCTCACATACTCTGCTCGGTTTTATACTGCTTATTGTTCTGGCCAGCTCAACAATGGCCGGCACGCAACAACAGGCCAGTACGAACACGCTAACGCAGGAGGACATCGAGTTCGCCTTTGGGCCAGGATCCAATATTACAGAGTTCACCTAGCTCTCCCCGAAGGAGATGGCGGAGACAGATGGTGACTTTTGGTATTATTGGCCGAACATGTGGCGCTCCAGATTTCGGGCCATAGTAGATATTGGGCGGAGCTTAATTAAGCGAGAATGGTTCCGAATTGGTCATTATGCGTATAGGTTTGACTACCATCGTAAGCTGCACAACTTCGGTCTGAAATGGGGTCCATTACAGGGAGGGCGGCCACATCTTCAGGTTGATCGCTATGCGATCGCACTCGATCCCAAAACTAAGCAACCTTTGCCTAAAGTCTTAAGAAATGGCAAGATGAGGTATCCTGGGTTAGAAAAAACACACAAAACATTATTTCGCATCCCATGGGGGAGACGTGGCAATCTAGGGAAGAGACCCGGACGCCCAGAAGCTTCATCATTAGGAGCAGAAGCATATGCCAATGCAGACGACTTCACTCCCAGTGATGCATTGATCAGTCTAGTTGCCAAAGAGATCCAGATTCGCGAGGAGTGGCTGAGAGGCCCACGGCCAACGAGTGCAACCGCAGATCTATACGAAGGGCCATTACCCAGCCAACAGCTGAGAGGCTTAATATTTAGGATAGTAGCACCAACAAAGGCGGATGCATGCCGTGATTACGGCGGGCGCGTATTCGGGTGCTAATGACACCAGCTGTGGTGCGCCGAGCACTCGGCGCACCGAGTGCCTGGAGAGAAGACAATGTTTAAACTGTTTAAAAAGAGGGAAGAACAGATTACGGTACATCATGTTCACATAGAAACAAGAGAAATAAAAAAAGAAGGTGAATCTTATGTCTATTGCGAATCCAATGATCCGCTACAATACATCACGTTCTCCTCAGCCCGACCCCGACTTGTCGAACTCCTGGATGCCACCGAAGACTTGCCTGAATCGAAAGAGCTTTACGCCAGTATTAACCCAGGATTTTTCATGGACCCAGATCCGATAAGGGAATGGCTCAATAGCATACCCGGCATCGATGTTTTATGGTGTAGAGAGCCAAAAAGAAGGTTTTTACGATGCGCTTGCAGTTCGAGTGGGCTTGATGCGCTCGTTAAGGTCTCGCATAAAAACGCCGCACTCAAACTTTTCGACGATATCGATATGGATGTTCTTTGGATCGATTTTGCGATCCTCGACAAAAGATGGTGTGATGCTGTACTAGAAACGCACCCAGAACACAAAGCTCTAAATCTCACTGGACTGGAGTCTCTGACGCGTGAATCGGATTATTTTGTATACGCTGTTTGCTGCGATGACCGAGATAACTACGAAGACTATTATGAGGTAATCGTTTATGGCGCAGAGGCCCCAGCTCCATTACGTCAATTGGTTAACACCTGGGGAATTCCAATCAGCCTGCAACGACCGGGCCGCCCAGGTGCTCCTATGTAAACTGCGTAAAGCCTGCTTTATTCTGCTGCTTGTCCTATTCCAGACGTCTTTATCCGCTGGCGATTTTCGGAATTGGAAAGAGCTCCGGGACACCGGCATCGAAAAGCAGAACCTCGATGTCTCGTGCGCCGCCGCCGCCGCGGCCACGATCCTGCGCGCCTACTACGGCGTGGCGGTGTCCGAACAGGAGATCCTCGCGGAGGTCATCAAGGCCAGCCTCGACGTCACGGCCTCGGATCTCGAACGGGATCTCATGACCGAGATCATCCTGACCGCACTCTCCGGTGCGCAGACCATCGAGGATCTCAAGAAGACATTGCTCGCCAGGCTGTTACACGACAAGGAGCTCTTCTTCAAACTGACCCGCGCCCAGCGTAACAGCGATACGGACCTGGCCGCTCAGCTGGCTCAGGCCAAACTAGACGGGACCGCGTCCTTCGCGGACCTCAAGAAGGCGCTTCCAACATTCGGATTCACCGCACACGGCCTATCATTCAGCTTCAAGCAGCTGCTCACGATCCGCATTCCCGTCATCGTCCATCTGCGCCCTCAAGGGAGAGATCACCTTTCCGTGTTGCGCGGCATTGACCGCGAAACCGGGTTGGTCTGGTTAGGCGACCCCAGTTGGGGAAATCGGAAGGTTAAGGCGCATCGCTTCCAAGCGATCTGGGACGGCAAGATTCTGGTCATCCTGCCACAGGCTGACGCCCGTAACGCCAACGTGAAGCGCGGTTTCTTTCACGCTCCAAAGCCGAATACCTTAGCGACCCAGCATCTTATGCTGCGTAGCAACCCACTCTACCAACGCTAAGAACCTGTTTACGATCTATTTGATAGAGAGATTCCGAAACGGAGAAAGGGCGATGGGAAACACCTACACAGATGCGATCACCGGCATTCCTACGACTCTTCCGCCAATCTGCTAAATCTTTAACGTTATCTACCCCCTCACGAAGGGCATTATTCGCCAGATGCCACGGCATCGGCATATCGGCAGCATACCGATTTTCCTGTGCCTCCACGGTGCTACTCAAGCCACTTCGATATAATCCATCATCGCTGATCCCATCCCAAATTAACGTATCATGTAAAACATAATGCGCGATTTCATGCGCAATCGTAGAACGCTGGCGTGTCTCCACATGAGATGCATTTACATAGATTGCATACCTGCTTTTCCCTCCTTTTTCCTCATCCCGCACTATCTTACCCGACAGGGTATTAGGCCAATCTTTAACGCTATAAACTTTTAGCCCCATATCATAGGCAATTCGTATAATTGGCACGGGAGCTTTAATACAGCTAATACAATACCAACAGCGACCAGCACCACTTCTAAAAGGGAATGTCGCTCTGTCCCACCAAGGGAATGCTTCATCTTCAGAGGGGCCCGTAGAGGCCGTTACGGAAGGTGCGTGAGGGGAAGGTAGGGACAGACAGGACAGCGCCTCAGAGAGGCGACCAGAGGTGATTCTAGATGGCGACTTATAACCTATAATTTATAGGTTATCTTGTCTCCACTAAACTATAGTTTATAAATCATCTTGTCTTTACGCCACCCCTTTAGGGGGTGGCGTTAGGAGAGACTTAAGGCACTTAAGCCCCTGCGCCCTTAAGGGGGTCGGGGGGAAGATCATAATCTTAGGGTTCGGGCTTGGGTCCGCAGGTTGACGCTTGCTAAGAGGCCTTGATCGCCTCTCTGAGTCGTTTTCTCGTCTGCCCCTGTCTTCCCCTCACGCACCTTCCGTTAATGGCCTCTACGGGCCTTAAGCTCTAGGCTCTATAGGCTCTAGGCTCTTCCCCACCTCCCCTAAAGGGAGGGCGCAAGAGCCATAGGACCATAAGTAAGATACAGTGCTATCGAGAGGAAAAATCGAATTGAAAATATCAATCACAATATCCGTTGACGCGATCACGGCTAGTAAAGGCGGTAGTTAGCGGGCCTATTACCGGCTCGAAGACGTGGAAGCCTGGGAGGCCGCGTGGACGAGACGGCCTGAGAGCCTCTAGGAGCGGCTTTGAGGGCCTGGGGTGGCAGGGTAGGATAACTACCTTACTGGGCCTCTGAGAGGGCGTTAAGCAGGCCGTTAGAGCGAGCTGCCGAAAGCGCAGGGACAACCATAACTTTTTTACCCCCCTCGGACAGGAAAGGGGGTCTTAGGGTCCCCTTTTTTGCGCGCGAGATTTGGGGCCCTACCCCCCTAGACCTCCCCTTTCATGGGCCACCAAATGATGAAATGAAGTTATGATAATAGGATAAAAGCTTCATTTTTCCCTAATATCCGACCGAACCAATGGCGATTCAGCGATGATTCTGCAATGTCAGTAAAGACAGCCCTGCAAATCATTAACCGGGAACTTGACGCATTTTTGACGGAGCAGGAAGGAGAATTCGATGCGGAAACTCGTTTTGCCGTCAGTTGGTTTGAACAGAATGGGCTGCAATCAGGCGATTTTGGCGATGCAGACAATCTTGCGCGCGCTCGGGGACTTTCTGTTGATACAGTCAAGCATGCTGGAATCGTTCAGTCCGCGGCCGGAAAAGTCCGTTTGCTTGAACGCGAGGAACTAGACCCTGACTGGACTCCTACTAAAGACACGCACCTTACAGTATGGGAATGCACACAATACCTTATTCGTGCTCTTCAGGATGAAGGGGAATACGCAGCTGCCGTGTTGCTAAAGCAGATGGGTGCAGACATGGTCGACGCTGCTCGCGATTTAGCATACAGGCTCTTTGATATCTGCGACAAGCAGGGGTGCGCAAAAGAAGCTTCTGCCTATAACTCTCTCATCGCTGTGTGGCCAGACCTCACCCTTCAAGCCGCTACGATTACAGATTACGACATTCGTCAAGAACAACTCAGCATGCTTTAAAAAGAAAGGCTTTTTACCATGGCTAAATCAACGAGGCAGTACGTTTTCGAAGGAATGGAGCTCTTGCCAGAAGGCCTGAAGCCTTTTGTAGAGAAAAGGCTTGAGACATCCTTAAAGGGTCATTGGCAAATCGATGTAGTCGAAAGATACAAGGGGTTACGTCCAAATAAAGACGGTTCTGTTAATTGGGACCAGCAATCACTGTTAAAGGTCATGGAGATATTCTGGAACGATGCGTTCCGGGATGTTTTGGGACGTACCGAGCGCTCTTTGGTTTCTGAGTTGATTGATGCACGAAACAAGGTTGCCCACCATGAGAAGTTCTCTTACGACGACGCGGAACGGGCGCTCGACAGTATCCGACGCCTCCATCACGCTCTCGGAAGGGCCGATCTCGACGCTGCATATCGGGTTCAAGGGCACGATGAACGCGATGTTCCTCAAAGACCTTGCCGATAAGACCAGGCGGGGCCTGCGCGGGCGCGTCGAGCTTGGCAAGTCGGGCGGCGGGATTGCCTATGGCTACCGCGCGGTGAAGCAGTTTGATGCGAACGGTGAGCGCGTCCGGGGAGACCACGAGATTGCCCCTGGAGAGGCCCTCATCATCAAGCGCATCTTCGAGGAATATGCACGCGGCAACAAATCCCCCAAGGCAATTGCGGCCCATCTCAACGCCGAGAACATCCCTGCTCCATCGGGTAAAGCCTGGGGCCAGAGCACGATCAACGGCAACCGCAGGCGCGGCACCGGCATCCTGAACAACGAGCTTTATATCGGTGCGCTGGTGTGGAACCGGCAGCGCTTCATCAAGGACCCGGCCACCGGCAAGCGGGTGACCCGGCTCAACCCCGAAAGCGAGTGGGTGCGCAAAGACGTGCCGGAGCTGCGCATCATTGATCAGGACCTATGGGAGGCCGCCAAGGCAAGACAGAAAGAGTTGGATGCTAGGCAGCCAGGGTTTTGGGAGCGAAAACGCCCACAATACCTGCTCTCCGGTCTTCTGAAGTGCGGGGAGTGCGGCGGCGGGTTTTCCAAGATCAATGCAAGCCGCTATGGCTGTTCCTCTGCCCGCAACAAGGGCGAAGCGGTCTGCACCAACAAGAGAACCATTACGCGGGACGCGCTCGAACATGCGGTGCTAGGCGCGCTCCAGACCCATCTGATGCAGGATGAGCTTGTCCAGGTGTTCTGCGAGGAATACACCCGCCACATGAATGCGCTGAAGCGCCAGATGGACGCGGCTCGAATTTCTCAGGAGAAAGAGCTGTCCCGCCTTAAAGGCGAGCGCGAGAACATCATCCGCGCCATCAAGGATGGCGTGCCTGCCGATCTGGTCAAGGACGAGCTGGAAGGCGTGGCCAGGCGCCAGGAAGAGATCGCCGCAAACCTAAAGGATCTGCCCAAGGAGCCCCGGCCCCTGCTGCACCCGTCGATGGCCAGGCGTTACCGCGAAGAGGTCCGGGGTTTACGCGATGCCCTCAACGATCCTGCCCGGCGCGGGGAAGCGGGAGAACTCTTGCGCGCCCTGATTGAAAAGGTCGTGCTCACGCCCAAGGAAGATAGCGAGGATCTATCGATTGATCTTTATGGCGATCTTGCCGGAATACTGGAGATCGCCGCCCACGGCTCAGACCTGCAAGGAGATCCCATGCAAATAGCTAGAGCAAAGAAAAACCGGCGCGGATATGTGGCTAACGATAACCACCATCTGGGCCGGTCTGTTCAGTTGGTAGCGGGGGCAAGCCCGCGCCTACGAGCCTTCCAGCGCCGGGAAAACCAATCCGGCAACTTCATGTTTTCAGGAAGAGTTATACGCGCTCACCCTGCCTCCGGGCTTGCCTCCTACCGGCTGGTCGCGCGCCGACTGCCAGTATTGGTGGGATCACTAGTACCCCGATCAACCGCTCACCAGGAGCGCCTGCGTGTGCTGCCCCCACCGCTCGGATCGCGAACTCCTGATGCTGCGGCGCCACGCCCCCCGCGAGTGGGTGGCGTTGTGTGATTTTGACCGCCTGGTGCGGTGCCTGCCCGGGGTGCAGGAGCCCGCCTACCTTCACCGCTCTGCGGCCGCTGTCACAGGTCGATCTGAATGCCGACCAACACGCACTCGACCTCGAAGACCAATGTCTAGGCGGTTGTGGGCTATGAGTCGGTAGGGCAGGAAAGGCCAGGGATGGCCGCACCCCGCCTGACGAGATCGTGGTCGTGATCGACGCCGAACGCGATCACGACCCCAATATCTCCCGCAGCACGATGCGGCGGACCGCCTGATCACGGCTCTTTTGCTCGTTCCCACGCTCCAGCGTGGGAACGCCACCTTGGCCGCTCCAGCGGCCAGGCTTGGTGACGCTGGAGCGTCAAGACCTGCCCCCACGCTGGGGCGTGGGAGCCAGATGACAATCATGCTTTTATAATCAATGAGTGAGTTTTTGGACAGCCGCTTAGAGGATCGGCCAAGGACGGACTACCGATTGCGTCGATCACCCGAATGTTTGTCAGATATTCGAGCGCCTTCCGTAACACGGCCGAGTTCGCACTACCTGAACACAAAGCGATACTGCAACCCAGGAACCCCGTCCACGGAGGATGCAATGATCCGGCTGCTCAATAAGCTGCAAGACATCCTGGACGCCTTGCGCGTTATCGACTTCCTGGGATCATTGACGTTGCGGCCCTATCTGGCCCCCGTGTTCTGGGTCGCCGGCGTCAACAAACTCACCGACTTCGAGTATACGATCGAGCGGTTCGGCAATCCGGACCGGGGATTCGGTCTTCCCATGCCCGAACTCATGGCATGGTTGGCGACCGGCACCGAAGTCGTCGGCGCCGTCCTGCTGGTGATCGGCCTTGCCGTGCGCTGGATCGCCATCCCCCTGCTGGTGACCATGGTCGTCGCCGCCCTTGTGGCCCACTGGGAAAACGGCTGGCAGGCGGTAGTGAACGGCAGCTTCCCGTTCGCCTCTGAGCACCTGGGAATATTCCGGTTCGAAGACGCCGGCGGTACGCTTGAACGCCTGAGCCGGGCCCAGGAGATACTCAAGGACTTACGGAAATTATGACTGGCTCACCAGTGAGGGTGGGTTCGTCATCCTCAACGACGGCATAGAGTGGGCGGCGACCTATTTCGTCATGGTCTTGGTCCTCTTTTTCATCGGTGCCGGCAGATACACCAGCATCGACTACTGGATCGCCCGCCGTTTCCGCCGCAAGGACCGCAACTGGAATGACTTATAAAACTCGGGTTCTCGGCCGCGGGACGTTTCGAGCCGCACAGGCACGAAGGACGCAAAGAGTCGGGGTCGAAGCACCCCTCGCGGGTGCCCCGGCGGATAGTTCAATATCGCCGTTTTCCCATACTCAATAGCGCAGTCGGTGGGCACAGCCCACCCTACAATCGCACCATGGTCATGCCGGAGATGTAGGATGCGGTGAGCGCAGTGAGGAGGCGCGAACCGCATCTTTATTCGCAGGGAATCGGTTGTGTCGGACATTGGGTCACTACCAGCGGTTCTCCCACTCGGCGGTATTTACTGTGGGTTGGGGTCCTTGCGCCGCGAGCTCCCGGACAAAACCGAGCAGCAGTTTGGCGAAAGGGGTGCGGTACAGGCCAAGGGCCCGGATCAGGTCGTCGCTTGCCGTCGTGGGATCGCCCGCCGCCAGGTGCGTGACACTGAGTGCCGTCAGATGCTCCGTGGCTCGCTCTACCGCGATCAGGTTGGTCAGGTCCATGCCGCAGCGCCGGCAGGTCGCGGTATCTTCCCCGCCCTCTCTGCGGGCACGACAGTTCGGACAGCGTTCCATCAGGATTCCAGGTAGTAGATCAGGTCGGAGAGCTCGGCAACCGCTTGTTCCGTCGCCTCCGCGTCGTCATCGGCGAGGGCGTCCCGCACCGACTCGACCAGGTTCACCTCGATCAGGGCCTGGGTCTGAACGGTCTCGCGCCGTTCGGGGATGGCATTATCCTGAATCTCGCCTTCGGTCAGTACGGAGAGGCGTTCTCGGGCGGCCTCCAGCTCTTCCTTCTCGAAGCGGGCGGTGGCGTTGAGGATGCCGTTTACGTCCAGCGCAAAGGTGGTCACGATGACGTTGCCCGCGGGGACGTCGCTCAGGCCCTCGATCCGAAAGGAGCCGATCTTGGTATTGTTGAGGGCGTCCGGGTCCTCGCCCTGGTAGATCTGCACCTCGATCGTCCGCTGACCGTCGTGCATGGTCTGGAAAACATCGCTCTTGGTGACGGGAATCGGTGTGTTTTTGCGGATCAGGGGGATGAAGGTATAGGGATAGGGTTCGCCGTTGAGGTCCGACCAGGCACTGGTACCGAAGGTATAGGGCGTGACGTCGACCAGCACCCCGGCCACCTGTTGCCCGGAGACGACCGCCGCCTGGATGGCCGCCCCGGTGGCTACGCACAGATCCGGGTCCGGCTCACTGCGGGGCTGCATACCGAGCTCACGCTCCAGTCGCTGCCGAATCAGGGGGGTCCGGGTGGCGCCCCCGACGAGCAGGATCTCCCGGATATCCGTCGCCGTAAGCCCAGCGCCCTTGAGGACAATGTGTACCGCCTCCAGGGTCTCGTCGATGTAGGCGGTGATTATGTCCTCGTACTCGGAGCGTTCCAGCTCCAGGGACAGGTGCACCGGCTCACCGTCCTGCTCCAGCAGGTACTCCTCTTCGATACGGGCAAAGGGGGCATCGCTGAGGGCGATCTTGGCCGCCTTGCAGGCCCGTACGATGCGGGCCATGGCGGAGCGGTCGTCGCTGGGGTCGAGGCCCGAATGTTCTTTGAGGTGGGCGGTGACCTGTTCCACCAGCTTGGCGTCGAAGTCGTCGCCGCCCAGATGGTTGTTGCCGTGACTGGCCAGGACCTCGGTCACGTCCTGGTTGAGGCGTACCACGGAGACGTCGAAGGTGCCGCCACCCAGGTCGTAAACCAGGATGTTTTTGGGTTCCTTGTGCTCGACCTCGTAGGTCAGGGCGGCGGCGGTGGGTTCGTTGATGATGCGTACCACCTCCAGATCCGCGAGCCGGCCAGCCTCGCGGGTAGCCTGGCGCTGGGCGTCCGAGAAATAGGCGGGGACCGTGATCACGGCCTTGGTAACCGGCTGGCCCAGCACCTCCTCCGCGGCCTGCTTGAGCCGTCGCAGGATAAGGGCGGAGATTTCCTGCGGGGTATAGTCCTGCTCACCCATGGGCAGGCGGACATCTTCGTCCATGCGCCGCTTGACGGAGCGTACGGTACGTTCGGGATAAAGGGCGTACTGATTGCGCGCGGCCCGGCCCACGAGGAGCGAGCCGTCATCCACCAACCCGACCATGGAAGGCAGGATCTCGGCCCCTTCTACCTGGATGATGCGTGGGCGCCCTGCCTCGACCACCGCGACCTCGGAGTTGGTGGTCCCGAGATCGATTCCGATAATAATGTCGTTAGAACAAGTCCGGTTGGTCGGGCTGGTCGTCGTCTTGTGCCTGGTTAGCGGTAGCTCGGCGCCGCGACGGTCCCCGCTTGGGTGCGGCCCGCTTGCGGGTCGGGGCGCGCGAGGGGGGCGGTTCGGTATCCAGCTCCAGGTCAGCGATTTCCGCGGCTGTCCTCACGAGGGTGGTCAGCATTTCCGCCGCCGCCTCATTGCCCTGTTGACGCACCAGCTGCTTGATATCACGGCTTTATCTCCGGCGGTAACCCCAGCATATCCATTATCTTGTCGAGTCCGAGCAGTTGAATGAGCGCGCCGAGTGCTTCCGGTCCCGGCGCCAGGGAGTCGAGTCCGGTAGCCGGGGGCGGTAAGAAGGGCATGGGGCCGGCGGCGATGAGGATCTCTTCTATGCGTTGCGCGGTGTGGGTATCCCCTTCCTCCCGAGCGCGCCCGAGGGCCGCCTCCAGACGCTCGAAGTCGTTATCCGAACAAGCGCTGGGGTATTCGGGATATTTGGCCTCGAAGGCGTGGAACTCGAACCGGGGCTCACCTTTCCATTGTTTCAGGGCGGCGCGGGCGGCCTGCAGGCGGGCCTTGTGGAGTCCGCAGCGGCGCAGGGTTTCGCAGGCCGCCTCGACCTCGCCCTTGGATAACTCGTTCCACGGGACCTTGGCAAGTGCCGTTGCCAGATAGCCGACCAGCTCGCCGCTGGGCTTACCGCCACCGTCCAGATAGGGGCGCAGCCGGGCCAGGGTAGCCAGCAGATCATCATGCCCACCCGGCGCCGGCTTTCCGAGCCCGACCAGCTTGAACAGCTTCGGCGGCGAGAGCGAGATCGCTTCCCCGGCCAGCGCCAGTGCCAGGTAGCCGGCCAACCCGCCGCCGAGGCGTTCCACCAGGTCGCGTAGAGCGGGGGCCCCCGTCTCGGCATGCTCGATCGGTGCGATCAGGCCCGCTACCAGGTCGATTTCGGTACGCGCATGGGTGCTGCGGGCCCACTCCCCGGCCTGGGCCAGCTCCTTGCGGGCCAGGTTCGGTCGCCCCTTGGGGATCTACTTACGGGCATGGGCCAGATGGGCCTCCACCAGGCGCTCGCGAACGCCGCTGTTGATGCTGTCCAGGGCCAGCATCTCGCGGGCGATGTCGGCGGCCTTTTTGAACGCACCGGCCTCAATGGCGGCGTCGAGGGCCGCTTCCAGGATCCGCATGTCCCTGGGCCAGCGCGTCCAGGCCTGCTCCAACAGGCGACGGATATCCTTGCGGCGCTTGCCGCGCCGGTAGTAGCCGATCAGGCGCAGATAGGTGTCGCGGTCGTCCGGGTCCCAGGTCAGGCTCTCTTCCAGCTGACCGGCGACCCAGCGTATCGAGGGCCTCCGGATCAGCGGGTGGGAGCTCCTCGTGTCCCAGGATACCGGCGACGCGGTCGCAACGGCGCAACGCCAGGGCGATGCGCAGGGTGTGCTCCGACTCCGGGGGCTCCCCCGCCCCCGCGCGGATCAGGTGGCGGGCGTAACGCTCCCAGTGTGCCTGTTCACCCCAGGGGTCTTCCCGACGTTCGGCGTCCCAGGCCGCGAGCAGCAGGGTTTCTTCCTTGGTCGGCGGACCCGGACCCGCACCCAGCGCGGCGAGTCGCTTGCGGTTGACCGGATAACCGGCCAGCAGGAGACGTAGCCCCCGGCGGTGGACCCAATCCGCACCCAGGGCCTCACGGTGCCGGTTCATGAAGCGCAACAGGGTCTCCGGCCGCGGGTCCCCACGCAGCCGGTCGAGCTCTTCCCAAAGCGCAATGCGCGTCTGCGGCCAGCCGCGCAGGGCACAGGCGAAACGAACGCTCGTTTTGCCCGCAGCGGCGATTGCTTCCAGGAAGGCAATCTCGGGCAGCAGGGCCAGTTGGGCCGCCCGCCGTAGCTGGCGAAAGGCGGACCCGTCTCCGATCCGGGCGAGGAGCCCGGCCGCTTGCTCAGGCTCGTCCGGTAGGTGCTGCAGGGCCCTGAGGATCCGGACCCAGGCCCGATTAGGGTGAACGGAACGGGATCGCTGCCAATGCGTCCTGCAGGGCCGCGTCATCAGCGGCGCAATAGGCCGTCAGGGCCGCGCGCGCCGATGTTGCATGGAGCACCACCGGATCGTCTGCCAGCAGCCGCTCGACGACCAGATCCGCACCGGAAAGATACGCGGCGGCGAGGAGGGAGCGCACCCGGTCCTGCTGTGGGGGCGACATGGCGTTCCCTGGCACGGACAGGTCAAGCACGGATTCGACGCGCCTCATACGCAGGAGGAGTGCGGCGTGTTCGGGATCGAATGCGATGTCTTCGCCCAGGCCGGCCCGGTTCTCCCAAATAGCCAGGGCCTCCTTGAGCATATCCTTGGCGGCCAGCTCGCGCGCCCGGCCCGCATAGGCGTCTGTCAGCGCGCGGCGCCAGGCCGGGCGCGGCTCCTGCTTCAGGAGCTGCTTGAACCCTGCGATCACCTCACGGTGACGCCCGCCGGCCAGGTCCTCCTGGGCCTTGCGTTCAATGGTCGCGGGGGAAAGCTCAGGGACTGCGGATTTCCCGCGCGGGGTGCGTCGCTTAGGCCTTTTGGACATGGTGAGGATAGACGTCGGTACAGGTATCGCCGCGATCAAACGAGGCGACAGTATAGCCTAGCGTCCGGTCCGATGCTTGGGCTCAGAAGCTGTTTGGTTAAAACGGATCCTAGCGTCGTGTTGCGTTACGCCGCGTTCGGCGCCGTGCCTGTCCGGGCGCGGTCCTGGATTGTTTGGGGACCTATATACATAGCTAGCCGCGGGGTTGTAACCGTTCAGCCCCCACCCCGTCATTCCGGCTGGGACGCCGGAATCCAGGTGCCATGGATGGCGAAAGCAGTGGGGGGCTGAACGA
>Ga0056121_1000316_pt1 | contig 13190 bp, 14 predicted proteins | sample WorMetHEROISLAND_FD_83872 | JGI IMG/M metagenome (GOLD analysis project Ga0056121, IMG submission 83872) | Marine gutless worms symbiont microbial communities from Max Planck institute for Marine Microbiology, Germany - Olavius sp. 1 HERON ISLAND ...
AAACTCAAAGAGTCCAAGCGTATCGCCATGCGCAGCGACAAAACCGATGAAAGCTTCGAGGCCATGATCTATGCCTGCGCCGCAGTCATCAACTCACGATGAATCTCAACAGACCCTAGAGCCTCGCTGGTACGCTGCGAGATGAACTCGCGCTCAATCTCGGCGGCTAGTCCTAACACCGTGCTGGACAAATGGCCGGGCGAATACTCGACCGCATTGTACAGAAACCGAAAATGATGCAACCAGCACCAATACATCAACCAACCCTCTATGAGGCCCTGGAGGCCCTACCTGAAGGTGTGACCGGGGAGATTCTGAACGGACAACTGCATACGCAACCGCGCCCGTCAGGTCCACATGGCTATGTTTCTCTCAAGCTCACTCCCAAGCTTGATGGCCCTTATGGTGAGGGGATCGGTGGTCCTGGCGGCTGGTGGATTTTTCCTGAACCGGAGGTGCACTTCATGCGGGATACGGAAGTAGCGGTACCGGATGTGGCCGGTTGGCGGCATGAACGGATGCCTTATCTACCGGAAGGTCACCGCTTCGAGGTGGTCCCCGATTGGATCTGCGAGATCTTATCTCCCTCTACTAAGCGGAAGGATCGTAAGGACAAGATGCCACTGTATGCGCGCTACGGTGTGCGGTATGCATGGTTGATTGATCCGGTCGAGCATACCTTGGAGGTCTACCAGCTTGAGGCCGGCGCCTGGGTCGAGGTCGGTCGCTTTACCGGTGCCAACCAAGTTCGTGTACCGCCGTTCGAGGCTGTGTCCATCGACCTCAAGGGCTTATGGTTGCCGCAGCAATTGCGGCTTGTCGAACGTTGAGACTGCTAAGCGCGCCGACGGCTTGGTGGCCGTCCTCACTGGAAGGAGATCCTTATGCCTGCAACTAACACTGTTGTACGTGCCCATATCGATGAGCATGTCAAGGAAGAGGCTACCGCTATCCTTAATACCGCCGGCCTGACAGTTTCCGATGCCTTCCGCATGATGCTGATACGGACGGTGGCGGATAAGGCACTTCCGTTCGATCCACTGGTACCGAACGTAGAGACCATCGAGGCGATGGAAGAGGCCCGTGGCGGTAATTTGCCCCGCGTGAACACCGTGGGGGAACTGCTGGAAGAACTCGATGCGGCCGATTGAGTGGACCAGCCGATTCAAGAGAGACTACAAGCGTGAGAAGAAAGGGCAACATCGCGTAGCGCTCGATGAAAACACCTATTTTTCAAGGTGCCCTTTAGTGGCTGATAATCCCTTGCCGGAGAAGTATCGTGATCATGCCTTATCGATTGGAACTCGGAAATTGAGCCTGGCCCCTTTTCCCCCGATAAAATGAGAATACAAAATGCAGACATCGGAGATGGCGATTGACCAAACTTGTGGCAGATCAAGAAGTTACATACCGTTCGACCAGCCCCTGGATAGCGCCTTTCTGGATATTGAAGTCAAAAAACGCACCAATCTCCTCGCATGGCGCGGGCAATTCTCGCCGCAGTTCGTCCAGGCTGTCCTTGAGAACTACGCACGAAAGGATGATGTAGTTCTTGACCCATTTGCTGGTAGCGGAACAGTGCTTGTTGAAGCTGCTCATTTGGGTCACGAAGCATTTGGTTATGAAGTAAATCCTGCTGCTGAGTTATTGGCAAAGGTTTACACGTTCGTCGGTTACAACAGAAGGAAGCGCCATGTCTTGATTTCAAATGCCGATAGTTACTTATCAGAGTTTATTCCTTTGGGGCTTCCTCTATTTGATCAACTTAGTACAGATTGTAACGACAGAATTCAGATCACACCGCTTATTTCCAGTTTGGTGCAATTGGAAAAGCAAAATGTTAGGATACTGATTGAAGCCTTAATTATAAAGCTAGATTTAAGAGATGAACACATTTCGATTGAATTCTTCTGGTCAAAATGGAATGAGCTTCGCGCAATTATTAAAGCCTTACCGGAATCCAAGAAAGCGGTCTCAGTAGACTTGGGTGACGCAAGATATTTACCACTGGATGGTTGCGTTATCGATTTCGTTCTTACTTCGCCACCTTACATTAATGTGTTCAATTACCACCATAATTATCGATCTTCAGCTGAAATGCTGGGCTGGAGGCCACTCGTATCTGCAAGATCAGAAATAGGAGCAAATCGCAAGTTCCGGCAGAATCGATTTCTAACAGTTGTTCAATATTGCATTGATATGAGCCTGTCGCTAACCGAATTAGTGCGGGTTTTCGAGATACCGGAAAAATAGTATTTGTAGTAGGTAGAGAGTCAAATATTCATAAGACCGCCTTTTTCAACGGTGCCATTTTACGCCGACTAGCCGAGGAAGTTGTTGATATCCGAACGTCCCTACAACAAGAGCGGCAATTTCAGAACAAATTTGGCAATATCATCGAAGAAGATATATTGCACTTCCTTCCAGAATACACGACGTGCCCTAAGCCCTCTATTGTCATTAGCCGTGCATGAAGAATTGGCGAAGAAGTGCTCTCGCATGCACTCGATACCGTTCCGGACGATAGGCGCGGGTATCTCGAAGATGCAATCTCACGTGCTCCGGAAATAGAGCCTTCCCCTAAATTAGATCAATTACAGGCAAAGGAATAATGGCATTACCAACACCACACCTTGATAAACTTAATGCGCTACTCGATAACAATAAGCTGTCTGCTGGTGACAAAGAAAGAATTGATTACGCGATAGAAAAATACCACGAATGGATATCAAGTTCGTGAAGAATATGCAGAATACCTCAACGATAATCCTTTTTCATCGGATGTATTTGCTCGCCTCGTGTCCCACATAGACGGTGCTCTGAACGACCGAGATCCGGATGAAGGGAATGTGCTGAGTGGAGGCTATTTCTGAAAATGGTCCAACAATCGCATGCGCTTAGACTGCGGAAAGTAATGGGGATTAGGTCTTTCCTTCAATGTAAAGGGGAAGGCTGTAAGCCTGGAAAAGACGTAGACGCTGCTTTCGGTCGTACGAATGGCAATCGTTTATTGAGCGTATTCTTCGTGTATACGCGGGATAGACGAGTCATTATCGTTTCAGCCAGAGACATGTCAGAGAAAGAAAGGAGGAGATATGCCAAGTAGAACGCCCATTTCAAGTGCCAGCACGTACCAGGAGATTGGTGCATTTCGGGATGAACATGATGCTACGGAGTTTGGAGAACAAACAAGTACCAAGTTTCAGGTACAGATATCATCTCAACTGCGGACAGTTAAGGCAATGCCACCGCTTTGACAAGGATTGCCGGAACCGGGAAGCCCTGGAAATCATGAGAACTTTCACATCCCTGTGACTGGATTCCGTCATTCCCTGCCGGAATGACGCGGTGAGACCCACAAGGATTACGCCCTTGGCAATGAACCGCTTAGAGACTGTATAAGAACCAACTAACCTGTAGAGTGGGCTGTGCCCACCAAATACTACTGAGAGGTGGGCACAGCCCACCCTACGGGTACGATTCTATGAAAATCAACGGCTTAGTTTTTAGACAGCCTCTTAGGACACAGCGGACCTAAGAGAAGTGCTCTGCGTCATAACCAGTTGTTTCATACTCTACATTATCATTCGGTTGCCCTGGGATGCACCGAAATAGAGGCGCAGCCACTCCGACGATGGGGCATCCCAGAACCTGGAAGGGTCCGACGTCCACGCAACGGAACACGTGCTCCCCCGCGGTCCGGGCCCGCAAACCGGGCCATCTTTCCACGACAAACGCGGGAACTGGCAGGTTCCGTCGCTCGGACTCCTTATCCCCGCGGGTGCGATGTTGTAGAATCCAACCACCTTGAAGAGTTACCTCCCCGGCGATTCTTCAAGACGCGAAGCAAAAAAACGGTTGGAGTTCCGCGTGCAGAAAGATCTGGGAGTCGAGCTGCCATCGTCCAAGAGTCTGGAATCCAGGTTGCCTATGAGGACGGCGTCGCGCCAAGCAGATCCGCGCAATCCCCGCCGTTCGATCTTCGGCGCGCTCACGTGGCACGCCATGGTTGCGATCTTGGCCGGTATCCTGAATCTGACGATGGTGGGGGGTCTTGCCCTCGCCGCTTTTGGTGCCGTTGTCCGGACCGATCTTCCCACCCCCGGCATGCTCAAGGAAATGCCCTTGCACGAGCCCCTGCGGGTGTATGCCGCCGATGGTGCTCTGATGGCGGAATACGGTATCGAGCGGCGCCGTCCGGTGCCCTTCAACGCGATACCACCCTTGATGGTGAAGGCATTCGTGGCCACCGAGGACGCTCGATTCTTCGAGCACGAGGGCGTCGATCTCAAGGGTACTGCACGGGCGGTGATGAGTCTCGTCCGGACCGGCGAGCGCACCCAGGGTGGCAGTACCATCACTATGCAGGTCGCACGCAACTTCTTCCTGTCCCCGGAGAGGACCTTCCGGCGTAAGTTCGCCGAACTGCTGTTGTCGATACACATCGAACATTCGTTCATCAAGGAGGAGATTCTCGAACTCTATTTCAACAGGATCTTCTTCGGCCATCGGGTTTACGGCGTCTCGGCCGCGGCGGCCCTTTATTATGACAAGCAACTCGAAGCGCTGAACCTTGCCGAGATAGCCATGCTGGCCAGCCTGCCGAAGGCCCCGTCCGAGAATAACCCGGTTTCCAACCCCGAGCACGCCCAGGAACGCCGCGACTACATTCTGCGGCGGATGCGCGATCTCGAATATATTACCCAAGCGCAGTTCTGGACCGCTTCCGAGTTCGTCGACCAGGCCCGTCTGCACCGCAAGGGGGTGGATCTGGAGGCCGGCTATGCCGCCGAGATGGTACGGCGCATGGTCGCGGAGTACGGGGACGATGCCTACCGGCGCGGCTATCGGGTGACCACGACCATCGACCCCCGGCTGCAGCGTGCCGCCCAGAATGCGGTGCGTAAGGCCCTACGGGCCTATGATCGGCGTCACGGTTATCACGGTGCCGAGGCCAAGTACGAGGTCGCGGGCGCCGATGACGAGCAGCTCGACCTGTTCTTGGAGGGAGTAACTCGTCTGCTGAACCTCACCGCCGGCATCGTGGTTAAGGCCAGTGCCAAAGCGGCCCAGGTCTATGTCGGAAGCGGCGAGCGCATCACCCTGAGGCTCGGGCAGGTCAGGTGGGCGCGCCCGTTCCGGAACGAGAATTGGCGGGCGCGGGCGCCGGGCAGGGTGACGGATGCGGTGGCCGTAGGTGACCTGATCCGACTCAGGCAGAACAGGAAGGGTACCTGGGAGCTGTCACAGGCACCCAGCGTCACCGGGGCCCTGGTCGGGCTGGCGCCGCTGGATGGGGCGATTCAGGCCGTGGTGGGGGGATACTATTTCGACGACAGCAAGTTCAATCGGGCGGTTGACGCCCGCCGCCAGCCGGGTTCCAGCTTCAAACCCTTCGTCTATGCGGCCGCCCTGAACAAGGGCTACACCCCGGCCAGCCTGGTCCGGGACGAGCCCGTTTTCGTCCGGTACGGTCGAGGGCGGGCGTGGCGGCCACGGAACGCCGATCATCGGAACCTGGGACGGATCCGCATGCGCGTCGCGCTGACCCTGTCCCGCAACCTGGCATCTATCCATCTCCTCAAGCGGGTCGGGGTGGAGGAAACCAGGAATTACATCCGACGTTTCGGGTTTACCCTCGAAGAGCTGCCCCGGGGCCTCTCGCTCGCCTTGGGTACCGCCGAAGTGTCCCCACTCCAGATGGCCGGGGCCTACGCCCTATTCGCCAACGGCGGTTTCCAGGTGAAGCCCTATCTCATCAGCCGGATTGAGAATGGCGACGGTGAGGTGGTCTTCGCGGCCAATTTGCCCCGTGCCTGTCTGGACTGCTGGGCCCGCTACCGGGGGTCGTCCGCCAAGACTGCGGCCCTGGGACGGACCGACGGACCCCTCGCGGAGCGGGTACTGGCCCCGGGTCTGGTGTACGAGATAACCTCCATGATGCAGGATGTTATCAGCGTGGACCGGGCGCAAGGCCCGGCGGCTCGGACGTAAGGATCTGGCCGGTTTCAGAAAGACATGATTGCCGTGGCCTGGATGGGTTACGACAAGTTCCGTCCCTTGGGTAAGCGGGAGACCGGGGGTCAGGCGGGTCTCGGCATGTGGGTGGATTTCATGCGCCAGGCCCTCAAAGGCAAGCCCCAGGCGATTCTGAAACCACCCCGGGGATGGTCAGAGTGCGCGTCTCCCAGGCTAGCGGGCGACGCGTCAGGTCGGGTGGGGTGGTGGAATGGGTCCGGGCCGAGTATGTGCATGCCCTGCAGGGACCCAAGCCCGTAGCCTACGTCGGTGGCGGGAAGGCCAGCAAGAAAACCCGTGGCAAGAAAAGGAGACACGCCTCTTCCGCCAAGCCGAAACCAAGTGCCCCCCGGGTTATCGATGATCTGTTTTGAGGGCAGGATGAAAAAGGTTCTTGCTTATTTCGTCATCAGTGCAATCCTGGGCCTGGCTGGATGCGCTTTCGGTAAGAAAGATTCCCAACCTGAGCCCTCGGTGCTGGAGAAGCTGCCGTTTGTCCACAAGATGACGGTGCAGCAGGGCAACATCGTCACCGAAGAGATGATCGACCGTCTGGAGCTAGGCATGACGCAAAATCAGGTCAGGTTCTTGCTCGGAACCCCGATGCTCACCGACCTGTTTCATACCAATCGTTGGGACTACACCTATACCATACGGCGTGGTCACGACAAAATGGCGATGACGCGCCTTACCCTGCTGTTCGAGACCGACCGCCTGGTGGAGGTGCAAGGCGATCTGCGGCCGAACCCCAACCGCGCAGCCCAGCGCCAACCCGCCGACCTGTTGGTCTCGGTGCCCGATTGGGAGGACGATCGCGGATTATTTGCCAGGCTCCTGGTGGATCCAGAGGCAGCGGAGTAGCAATAGGGCGTGTTGACATTTAGCACGGGGTGAACCCTGACATCATTCGTAGTTTTCGTCTGTCAACCGGAATACGGCATGGTCAGGTCTCTTCTTTGCTGCCGTTCCGCTTGCGCATGGCCTTTCCTTGCGCCGCGCGCTGCTTGCGCATCGCTTTGGGGTCCGCGCTGAGCGGCCGGTAAATCTCTACTCGATCACCAGGCTCCAAGACCTGATCGAGCTGCGCGAGCTTGCCGAATATCCCCACCCGGTTGACCTTGAGATTGATCTCGGGGAATCGCCGCAGAATGCCGGACTGCTCGATGGCCTGTTTCACCGTGAGCTCCTCGCTCGCTGCTACTGAGAGGATTGCCTGCTCGTCCTTGCGGGCATAGGCGACCTCGACCCGATTCCGATCCTCAGTCACGGTAGATCTCTTCGGCCCGCTTGCAGAAGGCATCCACCAGGGTGTTTGCGATCTGGTTGAACACCCCGCCGAAGGCTTTGTCGATGAGCTTGCCGGAGAACTCGAAGTTGAGCACGAGCTCCACCTTGCAGGCGTCCCGGCGCAGGGGCCGAAAGGTCCAGGCCCCCTGGAGCTTGCGGAAGGGTCCATCCACCAGCCTCAGCTCGATTCGCTCTCCGGGAACCATGCGATTACAGGTGGTGAAGGCCTGGTGGATGCCGACCCGAGCCACTTCCATGCGACCGCAAATCCGGTCATCTTCACGGGACAGAACCTCGGCGGCTGCACACCAGGGCAGAAATTTCGGATAGTCCTCCATCTTCGCCACCAGATCGAACATCCGGGAGGCGGAAAAGGTAACCAGGGCACTCTTGACGATGACCGGCATCCGCAAAGCCTTGGGGCCTAGATGAGCCCGGCAACGAATACGACTGCCACCGCCAGGGGCGCGACATAACGGATCAGCACCCGCCACAGACGGTAGGTCCAGCCTTCGTCCAGGGCGAGCTCGTCCACCGACACGGCTCGGGACAGCACCCAGCCGGAAAAGATCGCAATCAGCAGACCACCCAGCGGGAGCAGAATATTCGCCGTCAGAAAATCGAACAGATCCAGGAAGCCCTTACCGAAGATGGTCACGTCTGACCACTCGTTGAGGGAGAGCAGACAGGCAATACCCAGCAGCCATACGGACACGCCGGCCAGCACGGCGGCGCGCACGCGGCTGAGGCCCAGGTTCTCCACCAGCCAGGCGACTACGGGTTCCAGGAGGGAGATGGCCGAGGTCCAGGCCGCAAATACCAGCAACACGAAGAACAGGGTGCTGAACAGCACCCCGCCCGGCATGCTGCCGAAAGTGATCGGCAATACCTTGAACACCAGGCCCGAGCCTTGCTCCGGCTGCATACCGTTGGCGAAGACAATCGGGAAGATCGCCAATCCCGCCAGGATCGCGACCAAGCTGTCCATACCGGCGATGATCAGGCTGTTGCCGCCGATCGAGGCCTCACTGTGCAGATAGGAGCCGTAGATCATGATGGCGCCCATGCCCAGACTCAGACTGAAAAAGGCCTGCCCCATGGCGCTGAGGACAGCCGTTGCCGAGAGCTTGCTGAAGTCCGGTGTGAACAGGTAATCGGCTGCCTTTGCGAAACTCCCGGTGCTGAAGGAATAGATCACCAGCAACACCAGCAGCAGAAACAGGGTGGGCATGAGGAAGCGCACCGCCTTTTCCAGTCCGCCGGCGACGCCGCGGGCGGTCACGAACACGCACATGACCATAAAGATGGTATGCCAGGCCAACAGACGCTCGGCGTCTCCGGTCAGGGCGCCGAATACCGCATCCGCGCCGGCGGTGTCGATATTGAGAAAAACACCGGTCGCGGAACGCACGGTGTAGGCCATGGTCCAACCCGCGACCACGCTGTAGAAGGAAAGGATCAGGAAGCCGGTAACGATGCCCATCCAGCCCAGCAGCTGCCAGGCCGGATGCTTACCCTCTCGCTGCGCCAGCGTGCGCATGGTGTTGATCGGGCTCTGACGACCACGCCGCCCGAGCATGATCTCCGCCATCATGATCGGGATGCCGATCGCGGCCACGCACAGCAGATAGATCAGAACAAAGGCACCGCCGCCATGCTCCCCCGCCGTATAAGGGAAACGCCAGATATTGCCGAGACCGACTGCCGAACCTGTTGCCGCCAGGATAAACGCCAGCCGGGTTGTCCACATGCCATGGACCGAGGTCGTCGTCGCCATCGATAATTCCTCACAGGCCGTCCGAACGGGGCCTAGTATCCCATTTCACCTTATTTTCCGCTCTCAGCGCGGCGAGAAACGGCCAGATGCCAAGTGCCCGCACGCCGGAATAGCTGCTCCTGTCTTTCAAGCTTGCGTAACAACCCAGATGGCTGTTTCTCGCCTCGCCCGAAGGAAGCCCCCCAAACACGCCAAGGCGGCGTTACAACGCTTGACAATAAAGAGCTATCCCTGCGCACTGTGCCTTGCCTGGGCGCGTTTGGGGAGCTCTGAGCGTGAAAAATCAGGTGAAACGGGATACTAGTGCTGTCGGCACGAAAAGCTGTTATTTTCCAGCAAATCGATGGCACTGCTCAAGTCGGAGCCGGTTCAGCAATCCTGAATTATTTGGCGTTGCCCGGAGGGTTTGACGTGTTGCGTTCGACGCACCAGGGCTCACCAAGGCTCGCTGATCGTCTGCTCGGGTCATGCCGGCGTCTTAACGCAACCTACACCCACATTATCCCCCCGCGCGGCCTGGAGGCACGGATCTCGCTTTGCGTGTAGATCCGGACCAAGCCGCGCGAGAAAACGCTTGAAGGAGCACGGTGGCGTCATGCTGCGTTATGCCGCGTTTGGCATCATGCCTGTCCGGTCCGGGCGCGGTCCTGAATGATTTGTCGCGGAACGCTAATAGACAGGATTACACAGGATTGACAGGATTCCTGCTTAAGGGCGCCTTGGAAAATATGGTTTTCATCAACAGCGTATATGAATAATCAATGAGTTGGAGTTTCTTAATTGGTGAAAACCCCTAAATACAAGCATCCTGTAAATCTTGTGTAATCTTGTAAATCCTGTACGATTTAGTCAGCTCCTCTCGGCGACACCAAATTATTCAGGATTGCTTTTAACCAGACAGCTTCTAACTTTCAGCTTCCGGTCGCCAGTCACCAGTTGCTGGTCTCCTGCATCGATGCGGTTCGAGCCCCCTCGCGGTGTCATCCTGTAAGACCAACCGCGCTCACCGCATCCTACACCCCCAATTCGACCTGGGTTGTCCTGCGGCACCTGGCCTGCATATCTCACCGGGGCGGCCTCTCCGGAAGCTATGCAGGCCGGTAAGATATGCGGGTTAACCATTCATCGAGGCGGGGCACTTCCATGTGGCAATGGGTCTTACGCAGAGCCGGGCGTGGGAAATCGGGCAGGTTTTTCCGCGAACGGGTACGGATCGTGATTGCAACCAAGAACAGTGCCGGGTGGTTCGGAGAGATTTTCCATGCTTACCGAAAGCTGACGATCCGACCCTTGGTTTTGCTCGATAGTTCTTCCGCAGACGGAACTGAGGAGTTGCTCGAACGCGAACATGTCGAGTACGCCCAGGTGGTTCCGGAGTTTCCGAGGGTCGAGGCGATCGTTCGCCTGATCCCGAATCATACCGACGCCCAGTGGGTATTGCGCCTGGATGACGATGAATTTCCATCCCATGCCTTGATCGATTGGATCCTGAATCGACTCGAGGGTCTGGACACCAACATCGTCGGCATGGCAAAAACAGTGAAGGTTCGAATCATTACGTCGCACAACCGAGCCATTTTGAATTTAACCACTACCGAAATCAGGGGCAGCCCGGTGCCAATCCGTGGTCTGTTGCCACCGATGAACAATGGCCAGTAGGCGTGTCTCGTCCCAATAGTTCCCGATGAGCTGCAGACCCACGGGGAGGTCTGCGCTGAATCCGGCGGGGATGGACAGGCCGGGGAGGCCTGCGAGGTTGAGGGAGAGGGTGTAAATGTCGCTCAGGTACATCCGGACCGGGTCGTCGGTCTTGGCGCCCAGGGGGAAGGCGGGGGTCGGGGCCACCGGCCCCATGATGACATCGACCTTCTCGAACGCGCGGCGGAAGTCGTCGGCGATCAGGCGCCGGATCTTCTGGGCCTTCAGATAGTAGGCGTCATAGTAGCCGGCGGAGAGGGCATAGGTACCGATCATGATGCGCCGTTTGACCTCGGCGCCGAAGCCCTCCGCCCGTGAGCGTCGGTAGAGGTCCGTCAGGTCAGCGGGGTCCTGACAGCGGTGCCCGAAGCGTACCCCATCGTAGCGGGCCAGGTTGGACGAAGCCTCGGACATGACTATCACATAGTAGCCGGCGACGCACAAGGGGCTATGGGGGAGCCGGATCTGTTCGACCCGGGCGCCCATGGCCTCGAAGCGGGTCAAGGCGGCCGTGACGACGGCGCCGACCCCTGGGTCCAGGCCCGTCCCGAGCCATTCTTCCGGGACGCCGATGCGCAGCCCGGCGATGTCTATGTCTAGGCCAGCAGGATAGTCGGGCACGGGCCGCTCGACGCTGGTGGAATCCCTGGAATCGAACCCGGCCATCGCCTGCAGGAGCAGGGCGCAGTCCTGCGCGGTGCGGGCGATGACGCCGCCCTGGTCGAGGGAAGAGCCGTAGGCGATCATGCCGTAGCGCGACACCCGCCCATAGGTGGGCTTGATGCCGGTAACCCCGCAGAACGAGGCCGGTTGCCGGATGGAGCCCCCGGTGTCGGTGCCGGTGGCCGCCGCGCACAGGCCGGTGGCCACCGCTGCCGCCGAGCCGCCGGAGGACCCGCCGGGGACCCGTTGCAGGTCCCAGGGATTCCTCACCGGCCCGTAGAAGCTGGTCTCATTGGAAGAACCCATGGCGAACTCGTCCATGTTGGTCTTGCCAAGCACCACGACCCCGGCCTGCTCCAGCCGCTCCACCACCGTGGCGTCGTAAGGCGCGACAAAACTATCCAGCATGCGCGAGCCGCAGCTGGTCTTGAGCCCCTTGGTGCAGAAGACGTCCTTGTGGGCGATGGGGATGCCGGTAAGGGGACCGCCTTCACCCCGGCCCAGCCGCATATCCGCGCGTTCGGCCGCCGCCAGGGCACCCTCGGCGTCGACGCTGATGTAGCTGTTGAGGCGCGGATCCAGACGTTCTATTCGTGCCAAATAATGACGGGTAAGGTCGGTGCTCGTAAACTCGCCCCGGCGCAGACAGGCCGCCAGCTCGGCGATGGTTTTGTGATGCATGGAGTGAAGATCCTGGATTCAGGCGACCAGACGAGATGGATGTTCTTTTTGCTCGAACCTGACAGAGAGGGCTATTTTAATCCGCAGATTCCGCAGATTTTCACAGATGAAAAACGAAACAAGACTGGTAACCGGAAGCAATTTCTCGATCGAAAAGAAAGTTATACGCGCTCACTCTGCCGCTACCTGCGGCGTTCTGACGCAACCCTGGAACCACGAACGGATACTAGCTTACACAAAGTTCGTGTCCATTCGTGTTTATTCGTGGTTTGTCTTTCACACTCGCAGCCACTACCTGGCCGCGTGCAGGACACGCAGTATCCGCACTCGGTCATCGGTCGTATCGTAGATCAGGACATAGTTCCGATGCACGACCAGCTCGCGCGTACCGGCGACACGACCGGGGCGGCCCAAGCCAGGGTGATCGATTAGGTGGGAAGCCTTTTCTGAAAACAATTCATCGAGGGCGAGCGCGGCCGCCGGGTTGTCCTGCGCGATGTACTCGCGAATCTCTCTCCGGTCGGCGCTTGCCGGGCGGGTCCAAACCAGCCTCACAGGTTTGACAATGCCGATGCCGAGATGCCCTGATCGGTCTGGGCGAGCTTCCGCCGCATCCCCGCGCGCCAGGCGACGGCCTCGGCCTCGACTTCCTCAGCCGAAACTAGGTCGCCCGTGTTAGCGGCGTCGATGCCGACCTGTATCTGGCGTCGGAACCAGGCGTCATGCTCGGCGGCCTCTCGTTGCTGCCGCACGAAGTCGCGCATGAAGTCACGCAGGAGTTGGGCGCCAGTCCGGTCACGGAATTTCGCGGCCGCGGCGAATTCGTTTTTCAGGGCCTCATCGACCCGGAAAGTGAAGGTTGCTTCGTTCATGGCAGCGACTTATTGTGTTACAAGTTTAGTATAGGATAACACACCGGCGGCCACGTTGAAGATGGGAATTATTTTTTGCCGCAATCAACCACTATGGACTGAAAGTCCATAGTCTGGAGGACTAAAGTCCTCATCCGTGGACAAGCCACGGACTGAACGTGAAGGGACTTAACGTCCATAGTTTCAACTATGAT
>Ga0056121_1000317_pt1 | contig 13176 bp, 11 predicted proteins | sample WorMetHEROISLAND_FD_83872 | JGI IMG/M metagenome (GOLD analysis project Ga0056121, IMG submission 83872) | Marine gutless worms symbiont microbial communities from Max Planck institute for Marine Microbiology, Germany - Olavius sp. 1 HERON ISLAND ...
CCGGCCGGCCGGGCATCTATTCGGTGGTGCCGGGGCCGGGGGTGCTGAACTCGGGCGCCGCCCTGTGCACGGCGACGGCGGTCAACGCCCCGGTGCTGCTGCTGACCGGCGAGGTGCCCAGCGAGTTTCTCGGCCGCGGCCGCGGCCACCTGCATGAGCTGCCGGACCAGGCGGCGACCCTGCGGTCCTTCATCAAGTGGGTCGGCCGGGTGCCGCGTGCGGCCGACGCGCCGGCCCTGGTCGACCGGGCCTTCGCGCAGATGCTCGGCGGCCGGCCGGGACCGGTGGCGCTGGAAATGTGCTGGGACACGTTGGCCGAATCGACGCCGGTGGCGGACGCGGCGCCGGCGGCGCTGCCGGCTCCGCCCGAGCCCGACGACGAGGCCCTGACGGCGGCGGCGGAACTGCTGGCCCAGGCGCGCCGGCCGATGGTCATGGTCGGCGCCGGGGCGCAGCATGCCGGGGCCGAGGTCCTGGCCCTGGCCGAGGCCCTGGGGGCGCCGGTGACGGCCTTCCGCGGCGGCCGCGGCGTGGTGTCGGAGGACCATGCCCTGGGCGCCGGCTCGGCCGCGGCCTGGGAGCTGTGGGGCGAGACCGACGTGCTGATCGGCATCGGCTCGCGCTGCGAGATGCAGAGCATGCGCTGGACCGGGATGATGCGCGCCTACGACCGCCTGCCGGGCGCGCGCAAGCTGATTCGCATCGAGATCGACCCCGACGAGCTTTTGCGCCTGAAGCCCGACGTCGGCATCGTCGCCGATGCCGCCACGGGCGCCCGCGCGCTGGCGGAAGCGGTCCGCGGCCAGGTCGATCCGGATCCGGAAGCGGCCGGGCGCGTTGCCGCGGCCGAGGCGACCGCGCGCGGCAAGTTTGCCGACGTGCAGCCGCACGTGGCCTACCTGGACACGATCCGCCGGGTGCTGCCGCGCGACGGCATCCTGGTGAAGGACATCTGCCAGGCCGGTTTCGCTTCCTACTTTGCCTGGCCGGTCTACGAACCGCGCACCTATCTGACCTCCGGCTACCAGGGCAACCTGGGCCATGCCCTGCCACAGGCACTGGGGGCGAAGGTCGGCTGCCCGGACAAAGCCGTGGTCACGATCACCGGCGACGGCGGCTTCCTGTTCGCCGCGCAGGAGCTGTCCACCGCGGCCCAGCACGGCATCGGCCTCGTGACCGTGGTGTTCCGCAACGATGCCTACGGCAACGTGCGGCGCGACCAGATGACGGTGTTCGAGGGCCGCACCATCGCCAGCGACCTGCCGGCGATGGACTACGTCAAGCTGGCCGAAGCCCAGGGCGTCGCCGGCTACCGCTGCGACAGCCCGGAGGGCCTCCAACCGCTACTCGAACGCGCCATCGCCGACGACCAGCCGGCGCTGATCGAGGTCACCGTCGATCCCGACAGCGAGGTGCCGCCCTGGCCGCACATCATCCGGCGCAGCTGACGGCGGCCAGCGGGCGTCCAGGCATGAAGACCATCGGCCTGATCGGCGGCATGAGCTGGGAAAGCACCGTCGTCTACTATCAGCTGCTCAACCGCATGGCGCGCGAGCGCCTGGGCGGGCTGCATTCGGCACAGCTGCTGATGTGGTCGTTCGATTTCGCCGAGATCGAGGCGCACCAAGCGGCCGGCGACTGGGCCGCGGCGACCGGGGCGATGGTCGAGGCCGCCCGCCGGGTCGAGCGCGGCGGCGCCGACTGCCTGGTGATCTGCACCAACACCATGCACAAGATGGCCGATGCCGTGCAGGCCGCGGTCGCCATCCCGCTGATCCATATCGCCGACGCCACCGCCGCGGCGATCAAGCCGACGGCCGTGCAACGCCCGCTGCTGCTGGCGACGCGCTACACCATGGAGCAGGACTTCTACAAAGGTCACCTGCGGGCAACCCATGGCATCGACGTCTGCATCCCCGACGCCGCCGGGCGCACCGTGGTGCACGACGCGATCTACGACGAGCTGTGCCAGGGCATCGTCTCGCCCGCCTCGCGCCAGCGCTACCTCGAGGTGATCGGCCGCGCCCGCGACGACGACGGGGCCGACGGCGTCATCTTCGGCTGCACCGAGGTCGGCCTGCTGCTGTCGCCCGACGACCTCGACCTGCCGGCGTTCGACACCACGGCCCTGCACGCCAAGGCGGCCATGGACTTCGCCCTCGACGGGTGAGGCAATCCAATCGGCCGCCGCCGCCGTATGTTCGAGTCGATGCGGTTGAGAGAAGACGGCGGATGATCACGGTCCACCACCTGGAGAACTCGCGCTCGATCAGGGTGCTGTGGCTCTTGGAAGAGCTCGGGCTCGATTACGAGATCAAGCACTACGCGCGCGACCCGGTCAGCAATCTGGCGCCGCCGGAACTGACCGCCCTGCACCCGCTCGGCAAGGCGCCGATCGTCACCGACGACGAGCTGGTGCTGGCCGAGACCGGGGCGATCTTCGACTACCTGCTGGAGCGCTACGGCGAGGGGCGCCTCGAGCCTGCCCGCGGCACCCCGGAGCGGCTGCGCTACCAGTACTGGATGCACGCCGCCGAAGGCAGCCTGATGCCGCTGTTGGTGATGAAGCTGTTCTTCGCCCGCATCGAGGCCCGCGCGCCGTGGCTGATCCGGCCCGTCGCCAGGGGCATCTCGCGGCAGGTGCACGAACTCTACCTGGGGCCGGGCCTCGGGCGGATGCTCGACTACATGGAGAGCGAGCTGGCGGCGACGACCTGGTTCGCCGGCGAAGCGTTCACCGCCGCCGACATCCAGATGGGGTTTCCCGTCGACGTTGCGGCCGCCCGCGCCGGCCTCGACCAGCGCTATCCGCGCCTGCAGGCGTTCGTCGCCCGCTGCCAGGCGCGGCCCGCGCACCAGGCGGCGATCGCCCGCGGCGGGACGCTGACGCCGTTGTCCTGAGAGCCAAGCGCGTCCGGCGCCGTTAGTACCCGCTGCCCCTGGGTCCCCGCGTGCGCGGGGACGACGACGATGGGGTTGTGCAGGGACTTGCCACTGCTTTTCTCGTCATCCCGGACGCAGCGAAGCGGAGATCCGGGATCCAGAGCAGCAGGCAACGGCGGCACGGGCTATTTGGCGAAGCCGTACTCGCGGAACATCTTCACCGCCGCCGGGTGCTCGCGGGCCCAGCCGGGGGCCATGCCGTAGGCCGTGGAGAAGTCGCGGCTGGCCTCGTCGCGCCGGTCCGCGCGGTGATAGAGCACGCCGCGGTTGAAGTAGAGCGCCCAATTGTCCGGCGCCAGGCGGATCGCCTCGGCATAGTCGCTTTCGGCCGCGGCGATGTTGCCCTGCATGCCGCGGATCTCGGCGCGGATGCCGTAGGTCGGCCCGTGCGCAGGGTCGAGTTCCAGCGCCCGGTCGCAGGCCAGCAGGGCCTCGATCAACTGCGCCTCGTCGCGCGAACGCTGGTAGCACAGCGACGACCAGCCGCTGACCAGGGTCGGATCGGCAGCAAGGGCGGAATTGTAGTCGCGGATCGCCGCCTCTGAGTTGCGCAGCCGACCCTGCGACAGCCCCCGGCTGTAGTAGGCGGCGGCGAGGTCATAGCCGCTGAGCTCGCCGCTGTCGATCGCGCGGCTGTAAAACTCGATCGCCTGCTCAAACTTCCCCCGGTCGGACAGCCGGTCGGCCTCGGCCACGTCCGCCGCGGCGTCCGCCAGCACAGCCGGCGAGAACAGCAGGGCGATCAGCGCCATGGTGGCGGCGATTACACGTCTACGCATCGATCGGTTACTCCCTCAGTTCGGCCAGTTCCGCGAACAGCGCCAGTGCCTCCGGATTGGCCAGTGCCTCCTGGTTCTTCACCGGCCGGCCGTGCACCACCTCGCGCACCGCCAGTTCGCTGATCTTGTTGTTCACCGTGCGCGGGATGTCGGCCACGGCGATGACTTTGGCCGGGACGTGGCGCGGCGAGGCCCCGGACCGGATCCGGCTTCTGATCGTCTTGACCAGGTCGTCATCCAGAACCGCCCCGTCGCGCAGGCGCACGAACAGCACCACGCGCACGTCGTTGTCCCAGTCCTGGCCGATCACCAGGCCTTCGAGCACCTCGTCGAGCTGCTCGACCTGGCGGTAGATCTCCGCCGTGCCGATGCGCACGCCGCCGGGGTTCAGGGTGGCGTCGGAACGGCCGTGCACGACCATGCCGCCGTGCTCGGTCAGCGCGACCCAGTCGCCGTGGCACCAGACGTTGGCGAAGCGTTCGAAGTAGGCGGCATGGTAGCGGCTGCCGTCGGCGTCGTTCCAGAAGCCGATCGGCATGGACGGGAACGAGGCCGTGCACACGAGCTCGCCCTGCGCGCCGCGCACCGGCCGGCCGGCATCGTCGAACACGTCGACGGCCATGCCCAGGCCCGGCGCCTGGATCTCGCCGCGCCATACCGGCAGGGTCGGCACGCCGAGGACGAAACAGGAGACGATGTCGGTGCCGCCGCTGATCGAGGCCAGGTGCAGGTCGCTCTTGATGGCGTCGTAGACGTAATCGAAGCCCTGCGGCGCCAGCGGCGAGCCGGTCGACAGCATGACCCTGAGCTCGTCCAGGCGGTGGCTGTCCCTGGGCCGCAGGCCCGACTTGGCGATGCCGTCGATCCACTTGGCGCTGGTGCCGAAGTGGGTCATGCCCTCGGCGTCGGCAAAGTCGAACAGGATGTTGCCGTCCGGGTGCGCCGGCAGGCCGTCGAACAGCAGCACCGTGGCGCCGGAGGCGAGGCCGGAGACCAGCCAGTTCCACATCATCCAGCCGCAGGTGGTGAAGTAGAACAGCCGGTCGCCCGGGCGCACGTCGGCATGCAGGCGGTGCTCCTTGAGGTGCTGCAGCAGGGTGCCGCCGACGCCGTGAACGATGCACTTGGGCTTACCGGTGGTGCCCGAGGAATACATGATGTAGAGCGGATCGTTGAAGCCGACCGGCGTATAGGCCACGTCCCGGGCCGGAAACGGCGCCACCGCCTCGTCCAGCGCCACGGCCGCCGGCCAGTCGTCCAGATCGACGGTGGCGCGCATGTAGGGCACGACGATCACCTGTTCCAGGCCCGCCAGCTGGTCGGCGATGGTGCGGGCCTTGTCGAGGACGTCGAACTCGCGCCCGCCATAGAAGTAGCCGTCGGCGGTGATCAGCACCTTGGGCTCGATCTGCCCGAACCGGTCCATAACCCCCTGCGCCCCGAAATCCGGCGAGCAGGACGACCACACCGCGCCCAGGCTGGTGGCGGCCAGCATGGCGACGACGGTTTCCGGCAGGTTCGGCATCAGCCCGGCGACCCGGTCGCCCGGACCGACGCCGGCGGCGGCCAGCGCCTGCTGCAGGCGCGAGACGGCCTGGCGCAGCTCGGCCCGGCTCAGCCGGCGCTTGATGCGGTCCTCGCCCCAGAACACCAGGGCGGTTTCCGCGCCGCCGTCGCGCAGCAGGTTCTGGGCGAAGTTGAGCCGCGCCTCGGGAAACCAGCGGGCGCCGGGCATGCGGTCGCGGTCGCTGACCACGGTCTCGCCGCGGTGCGCGGCCTCGACGCCGCAGAAGTCCCAGAGCGTCAGCCAGAAGTCCTCGGGCCGCTCGACGGACCAGCGGTGCAGGGCCCAGTAGTCGGCGATCGGCACGTCCCCGCGCCGCGCGACCTCGGCCATGAAATGGCTGATCGTGGCCTCGGCGGCGCGGGCGGCGCTCGGCCGCCACAACGGCTGCCCGGTTGCCTGGCTCAAGGACAGTCTCCCTGCGGTTCGTTCATCTTTGCTTGACCGAGTCTGGCCTAAATCCCGGGCCGAGGCCAAGGGTGCGGCATGCCAGCCATGCCTGCGCCGCACTGGTGGCCGGGGCGAAAGGGTCGTAGATTTGCCGCATGCAATTCATGCCCAGGCGCATGTGGACCCATCCGGCAGGGCCGGGCGGGACCGCCGGGGGTTCGTCGTGACGGCTGGCGAGCTGCGTGGCCGGGTCCTCGGCCTGCCCGACAACGTGCGCGGCGCGCTGTGGGTGGTCGCCGGCTGCGTGATGTTCTCCGGCATGACCACGCTGGTGAAGCTGCTGGGCGGCAGCTTCGAATCGTTCCAGCTCGCCTTCTTCCGGGCCCTGTTCGGCCTGTTCGTGATCCTGCCCTTCATCTATCGCCTCGGTCCGTCGGTGATCCGCACCCGGCGCCTGGGGCTGCACAGCCTGCGCGGCCTGCTCGGCGCCAGCGCGATGCTGTGCGGTTTCTACGCCATCACCCATCTGCCGCTCGCCGATGCCGTGTCCATCAGTTACGCCCGGGCCCTGTTCCTGATCCCGCTGGCGGTGCTGTTCCTGGGCGAAGTGGTGCGCATGCGGCGCTGGACGGCGACCGCGGTCGGCTTCGTCGGCGTCGTGGTGATGCTGCGCCCCGGCGGCGAGATCGAGCCGGCCACCTTCATCGCCCTGCTCGGCGCGCTGCTGGTCGCGGTGGTGACCATCCTGATCAAGAAGCTGACCACGACCGAGCGGCCGGAGACGTTGCTGTTCTACTTCGGCGTGATCTCCTCGACGGTGGCCCTGGTGCCGGCGCTGCTGGTCTGGCGCACGCCCGGGCCCGGCGAGCTGGTGCTGCTGCTGCTGATCGGGGCCTGCGGCGCCGCCGGGCAGTACTGCATGATCCGCGGCTTCAAGATCGGCGAGGCGACGGCGCTGCTGCCGTTCGACTACACCCGCCTGGTGTTCGCCGGCCTGATCGGCTTCTTCCTGTTCGCCGAAGTGCCCGACCTGTGGACCATCACCGGGGCGGGGATCATCGTCGCCGCAACGCTCTATATCGGTCTGCGCGAGGCCCAGCTCGGCCGCAAGCCGGAGCCGCAGGAGCCGGCGATCAACCCGCCGGCGCTGCCGCGCGTGCAGCCGGGCGACGACTAGCCGCACACTGGCCGGCTAGGTCCGTTCCAAAAAGCGTTTCGCCCTGTCGCGGTGGTCGTCGTCGACGTGGCGACTGACGGCCCGGTAGGCGGTCATCAGCACGGCCGCGTCGTCGGTGAAGCCGAGGCCGGCGACGACGTCGGGGACCAGGTCCGCGGGCAGCACGAAATAGGCCAGCGCCGCCATCAGCACCGCCTTGACCGCCATCGGCGTGCGGGCATCGGTGGCGCAGAAATAGCCCGCCAGCAGCTCTTCGGCGAATGGCAGCTGACGCGCCACACGCCTGAATTTCGGCCAGAATCCGCGCCGTACCGCCGCCGCGTCGCGACGGAAGCGGGCAAAATCGAAGCGCGGCTCGCCTGCCTTTGCCATGGCCTGGATATGGCGACGGCGGGCCGCTGGCGCAACGATTGCCGCCCGCCCGGGCGATCTGCTATCACCCACGCCGACAAACATCCAAAGACAGGACGGGAAGCGTCATGCAGCTCAACGGTCAAGTGGCCGCCATCACCGGCGGTGCCTCGGGTCTCGGCGAAGGCACGGTGCGCGAGTTCATCGCCGCCGGCGCCAAGGTGGCGATCTGGGACGTGCAGGAGGACAAGGGCAAGGCCCTGGCGGAGGAGACCGGGGCCCTGTTCTGCAGCTGCGACGTCACCTCCGAAGAGGCCGTGCGCGCGGCCATGGCGGCGACCGTCGAGGGCCTGGGCGCGGCGCCGCGGATTCTGGTCAACTGCGCCGGCACCGGCATCGGCGTGAAGACCACCAGCCGCGGCGAGCCGCATCCGCTCGACCAGTTCCAGCGCATCATCAACATCAACCTGATCGGCACCTTCAACTGCATTCGCCTGGCGGCGACCGACATGGTCGGCCTGGAGCCGCTCGCCGAGGGCGAGCGCGGGGTGATCATCAACACCGCCTCGGTCGCGGCCTACGACGGCCAGATCGGCCAGGCCGCCTATTCCGCCTCCAAGGGCGGCATCGTCGGCATGACCCTGCCGATCGCCCGCGACCTGTCGGACAAGGGCGTGCGCGTGTGCACCATCGCCCCCGGCATCTTCGAGACGCCGCTGCTGGGCGGTCTGCCCGACGACGTGCGCCAGTCGCTGGCGGTTTCGGTGCCGTTCCCGAAGAAGCTGGGCCAGCCGGCCGAGTTCGCCCAGCTGGCCCGGCAGATCGTCGAGAACGTGATGCTCAACGGCGAGACCATCCGCCTCGACGGCGCCATCCGCATGGCCCCGCGCTGAGCCGCGAGGTTCCGGGGATACACGAGGTTCCGGGGACACATGACTTAACTCTGCGAGTTAAGTCATGTGTCCCCGGAACTGATTCAGACGATGGCGTCGATGAAGCGGGCGAGTTCGACGTCGAGCGGGCTCAGGCCGCCGGCGTCGTGCGTCGACAGGGTGACCTCGACCCGGTTGTAGACGTTGAACCACTCGGGATGGTGGTTCATCTGCTCCGCCTTCAGCGCCACCCGCGCCATGAAGCCGAAGGCGGCGTTGAAGTCGTCGAAGCTGAGCTGGCGGGCGATGGCGTCGCGGCCCTCGACCTCGTGCCAGGCCGGCAGCGTCGCCAGCGCCTCGGCGCGGGCCTCGGCGGTGAATTTCGTGCTCATCTGGTCTCCCTGCTCTCGCGGGTTGCGTCCTCACGCGCGTCCTGGGCTATCGTAGGCGCATGCGTGCTGCCTGGTCATCGCCCGGAATCGCCGACATCGAACGGCTCGCCGCTGCCGCTTGGCGGCAGATCCCGGCGGTGTTCCGCGCGCGGGTCGGCAACCTGGCGATCCGCGTGGTCGACTTTCCCGACGACGAGACCATGGAAGAGATGGGGCTGGAGAGCCCGTTCGACATCCTCGGCCTCTACCGCGGCGTCGACCTGACCCGCAAGAGCATGCTCGACGTCGGCGCGGACATCGACATGGTATTCCTGTACCGGCGGCCGCTGCTGGACTATTGGGCGGAAACGGGCGAGCCGCTCGACCGCCTGGTGCTGCATGTGCTGGTGCACGAGATCGGCCATCACTTCGGCTTGTCCGACGCCGACATGGATCGCATCGAAAAGGAAGCCTAACGCCGCGGCGGCTCTTGCCGCGGCAGCGCCAACAGGGGAAGACAGTAGCAATGGCCGTGAAGCCGCTGAGTGCCGACCAGGTCCGCCGGAGCATCGATCCGGCCAGCTTTCGCTTCGCTTCGACCGAGAAGCTGCGTGACGTCGACGGCGTGCTCGGCCAGGAGCGTGCGCTGGAGGCCCTCGACTTCGGTGTCGGCATGCGGCGCGAGGACTACAACCTGTTCGTCATGGGCGCCCAGGGCAGCGGCCGGCATTCCACGGTCCGCCAGCATCTGCGGCGGCGGGCGGCAGCGGAAGCGCGCCCCGACGACTGGGTCTACGTCAACAATTTCGAGCAGAACCACAAGCCGCGGGCGCTGCGATTGCCGCCCGGCCGCGCCGTGACATTGCGCGACGACATGGCGCGGTTGATCGAGGAGATCAGCGTGGCAATCCCGGCGGCGTTCGAGACCGACGCCTACCGCAGCCGCCGCGAGGCGATCGAGAGCCAGTTCAAGGACCGTCAGGAACAGGCCTTCGGCGCCATCGGCGAGGAGGCCCGCAAGCGCGGCCTGGCGTTGATCCGCACACCCATGGGCCTGGCCCTGGCCCCGGTCCGCGACGAAGAGGTGTTGCAGCCCGAGGAGTACCGCAAGCTGCCCGAGCCGGTGCGCGAGCAGATCGAGCGCGACATCGAGGAGCTGCAGCAACGCCTGCAGCAGACCGTGCAGCAGGTGCCGGATTGGGAACGCGAGCGCCGCCGCGACACCCGCGAGCTCAACCGGGAAACCAGCAGCGCGGCGGTGTCACGCCTGCTGGCGTCATTGAAGAAGACCTACGCCGGCCTCGACGGGGTGCCGGATTTCCTCGAGCGGGTCGAGCACGACATCATCGACAACGCGGGCCAGTTCCTGCGTGGCGAGGAAGGCCAGAGCCCGGAACAGGGGCTGGCGGCGCTGGCCGGCGCAGCCGGCGGTGGCCGCCCCGCGCCGGGGGGACCGGCCTTCACCCGGCGCTACGAGGTCAACGTGATGGTCGGCGATGGCGACGGCGGCGGCGCGCCGGTCGTCGAAGAAGAGTCGCCCGCCTACAACAACCTGATCGGCCGGGTCGAACACCTGGCCGAGATGGGGGCCCTGCTGACCGACTTCACGCTGGTCAAGCCGGGCTCGTTGCATGCCGCCAACGGCGGCTACCTGGTGATCGATGCGCTGCGCCTGCTGCAGCAGCCGTGGGCGTGGGAAGGCCTGAAACGGGCGCTGCGGACCGGCGCGATCCGCATCGAGTCGCCCGGACAGATGATGTCGATGATCACCACGGTGTCGCTGGAGCCGGAACCGATCCCGCTCGACGTCAAGGTGGTGCTGATCGGCGACCGCCACGTCTACTATCTGTTGTGCCAGCATGACCCGGACTTCGCCAAGCAGTTCAAGGTCGCCGTCGACTTCGAGGACGACATGGCCCGCTCGGCGCGCTCGAACCGGCAGTTCGCCGCGCTCATGGCGACCCTGGTCCGCCAGCACGAGCTGCGCCATCTCGCCCCGGACGGCGTCGCCCGGGTGCTCGAGCACGCCGTGCGACTGGCCGGCGACGCCGACAAGCTGACGTTGCAGATCGGTCGCATCTCCGACCTCCTGAAGGAGGCCGACTTCTTCGCCGCCCGCCGCCGCCGCAAGCTGATCGCCGGCGACGACGTGCAGGCGGCGATCGACGCCCAGCATAGCCGGGCCGAACGGGTGCCACGGCGCATGCAGGAGGCGATCCTGCAGGACACCGTGCTGATCGACACCGCGGGTGCCCAGGTCGGCCAGATCAACGGCCTGGCGGTCTACAGCCTGGGCAATGTCGCCTTCGGCAAGCCCAGCCGGATCACCGCCCGGGTCCGGATCGGCACCGGCGAGGTGGTCGACATCGAGCGCCGCTCGGAACTCGGCGGGTCGCTGCACACCAAGGGGGTGATGATCCTGTCGGCCTATCTGGGCGCGCGCTACGCCACCGACCTGCCGCTGTCGCTGTCGGCCAGCCTGGTGTTCGAGCAGTCCTACGGCGGGGTCGATGGCGACTCCGCCTCCTCGGCCGAGCTCTACGCCCTGTTGTCGGCCCTGGCCGGCCTGCCGATCGGCCAGAACTTCGCCGTGACCGGCTCGGTCAACCAGCATGGGGTGGTGCAGGCGATCGGCGGCGTCAACGAGAAGATCGAAGGGTTCTTCGATATCTGCGCCGCGCGCGGCCTGACGGGCGACCAGGGGGTGCTGATCCCCAAGGCCAATGTCCGTCACCTGATGCTGCGCCCGCACGTGGCCGACGCCGTGCGCGGCGGGCAGTTCCATGTCTATCCGGTGACCGGCATCGACGAGGGCATTGCCTTGCTGACCGGCTGCCCGGCCGGCCGGCTCGGCCGCAGCGGGCGTTATCCGGCCGACAGCGTGAACCGGCGCGTGCAGGATCGCATCGCCGCCCTGGCCGAGGAGCGCCGGCGGTTCGGCCGCCCCCTGGGCCGGGCGGGGCGCGACGGCGATGGCAACGGCAAGCGGTCGGAGGTCGGGTCGTGAACGCCAAGCCGACAGGCGGTGATGCCGCGGTCCGCCGGATCCTGGTCGCCCTGAACGCGGTCTCCGACAGCCGTGCGGCGATCGAACGCGCGGCGGCGATGGCGGCCGAGCACGAGGCCGAGCTGGCCGGCCTGTTCGTGGAGGACCTAGACCTGCTGCGCCTGTGCGAGCTGCCCGGCCACGAGGTCGTGCTGACCACCGGTGCGGCCCGTCCCACCGACCGGCGCGAGATGGAACGCCAGCTGAGGGCCCGGGCGGAAACCGCCAAGCGGGTCCTGGAACGCATCGCCGCCGCCCACCACCTGCGCTGGTCGTTCGAGGTGCGGCGCGCCCGCATGCTGAACGCGGTGCGCGAGGCGGCCGAGCTGGCCGACGTGGTTGCCGCCGACATGACCGGACCGGGACGCATCGAGCGTCCGGACCTGCGCCCCGCCGTGCTTGCCTATTTCGAAGGCGGGCCGAGCAGCGCCAGGGTGCTGGGTCTGGCCGTGCGCGCTGCGGTCCAGCACGACGCCCCGTTGAGCGTCTTGCTGCCGGCGCGCGATGCCGCTGCGGCGGCGGCGGGCTATGCCAGGGTTCGCGAGCTTCTGCGCCACCACGAGGTCGAGGTTACCCTGGAGCGTCTGCAGCCGGGCGCGGCGGCACTGCGGCGGCGTCTCGCCGGGCGGGGAACGCCGCTGCTGTTCATGGAAGCCGCCGGCCGTCTGATCGCCGGCGGGGCGCTGCCCGACATCGTCTCTGCCACGGGTTGCGAGGTGATCCTCGTATCCGGCGGGCGGCAGCCGGAAGGCTAACCGAGCAACCGTTCGACGAACGCCGGCACCACTTCGCCGGCCGGACCGTGGATGTGCTCGGCGAACAGGCCGGCGCCTTCGGACGGTTCCAGGTTCAGTTCCACCGTGTGTGCCAGGCCGAGCCGGCGCACGTCGGCGACGAAGCCGGCGGCGGGGTAGACGTTGCCCGAGGTGCCGATCGACACGAACAGGTCGCAGTCGGTGAGGGCGAGCTGGATCCGCTGCATCTCCATCGGCATCTCGTAGAACCAGGTAACGTGCGGGCGCATGCCGCCGCGGCGGCCACAGTCGACGCAGGCGCTGCTCACGCTCATGGCCTCGCGCCATTCGCGCACGCTGCCGCAATTCTGGCAGCGGGCCTTGTACATCTCGCCGTGCATGTGGATCAGGTTGCGGCTGCCGGCCCGCTCGTGCAGGTCGTCGACGTTCTGTGTCACCACCAGCAGCTCGCCATCGAGCCGGCTCTCGAGCTCGGCCAGCGCCAGGTGCGCGGCGTTGGGTTCGTGCGAACTCAGGCTCGCGCGCAGACGGTTGTGGAAGTCGTGCACCAACGCCGGGTCGCGCCGGAAGGCATCGGGGGTGGCGACGTCTTCGATGCCGATCTTGCTCCAGATCCCGTCGGGACCGCGAAAGGTGTCGATCCCGGACTCGGCGCTGATGCCAGCACCGGTGAGGACGACAATCTTCTGGAAACGGTTTTGCTTGACCATGACGATGCGTCGTTCTAGACGCCCGTCGGCATCTTCGGCAAGGCTGCCCGCGATGAGCGAATCGTTCGCCGCAATCCATTCGATCACAACGACGTGCCGCCGGCCCGGGCCGGCGGCGCGCGGGCATCCGCGTTCGCGGCGGTAAACGGGCCGCACCATGGTCCTGGGCCTGATCGGCACGGTGCGCCTGGCCACGGCGCTGTTCCTCTCCGTTGCCA
>Ga0056121_1000318_pt1 | contig 13148 bp, 12 predicted proteins | sample WorMetHEROISLAND_FD_83872 | JGI IMG/M metagenome (GOLD analysis project Ga0056121, IMG submission 83872) | Marine gutless worms symbiont microbial communities from Max Planck institute for Marine Microbiology, Germany - Olavius sp. 1 HERON ISLAND ...
ATAGTCTGGAGGACTAAAGTCCTCATCCGTGGACAAGCCACGGACTGAACGTGAAGGGACTTAACGTCCATAGTTTCAACGATGATGCGCTTCGCGCACTAAAGTTATTGAAGCAATGAATACCTGACGATCGATCTTTATGGCATTGCCGATGATGTCATCCAGTGCCCGACCGGAGGTAAAGTCCATTACCGGCACATCGGTCAAATCGACGACCAGGACATCGAACTGCCTGAAGTGAGCAAGGCGGCGCACCATGCCTCTGGCCGCGCCGAAGCTGAGCGGTCCATTGACGTGATATGAGGAGTATTTTTCCCTGCGCTTCCCGCAGAATCGCGTTTTCATGTTCGGTCAGGGACACGGCGTCGGTGGGTTCGTTGACGGCCGTGATGCTCTGTACCTGGAGGTCGGTCATGCGTTTGAGAAACAACATGCTGGCGATCACCATGCCGGCGGAGACCGCCATGATCAGATCGACGAATACGGTGAGCAGGAACACGGTCGTCATTATGAACACGCCGGCTCGGGGGGGCGTTCTGATGCGTTTGAGGTAATCCCAGTCGATGATGTCGACGCCCACTTTCACCAGAATGCCCGTCAGTACGGCCCTGGGGATATTGGAGGCAAGGCTGCCCGCACCGAGGACGATGGCGAGCAAAATCACGGCATGCAGGGCGCCGGACAGGGGTGTCTGCCCCCCGGCCTTGATGTTGACAACGGTGCGCATGGTGGCACCGGCACCAGGCAAACCACCGAACAGGCCGGATATCGTGTTACCGATACCTTGGCCGATCAGCTCCCGATTCGGGTTGTGATGGGGACGGGTCAGATTGTCTGCTACCAGGGAAGTCAGGAGGGAATCGACGGTGCCCAGTGCTGCGAGCATCAATGCGGAGACGATCATATTCGCCACCAGGGCGAGGGTGATGGTCGGCATTTGCGGGTCCGGCAGGCCGGTAGGGATTGCTCCCAGAATGGGTGCGCCACTGTCCGGCATCAGCAGCATGAAGACAGTGGTACCCACGATCAATGCCATCACCTGGGCAGGGAACAGGCGATGTACCCGCGGCAAATAGGCTGGAACCAGAAAGGCAATCGTCAGCGCGATCAGGGCCAGGATAACCGCACCCGGATGTGGATTCGTTAGAAACCCAGGTACGGCCAGCGTAGCCCGAGGGGGTTGGTAGGTGAGGCATGACCCATGAGCGGACCGATCTGTAACAGGATAATGAGGACTCCGATGCCGCTCATGAAGCCGGATACCACCGAATCCGGAACCAGCTCGATGAATCGACCGAGCCGCAAGACCCCGAATCCGATCTGGAATAATCCCCCCATGATGACTACGGTGAAAGCCAGCGCAGCACCGATGGCAGGATCCTCGGGATAGAGGCTGGTGTATTGGGTAAAAATCAGGGCCATGACCACGGTCATCGGCCCGGTGGGTCCCGAGACCTGAGCGGGGGTGCCGCCGAACAATGCGGCGAAGAAGCCGACGAAGATAGCGCCATAGAGACCGGCATGAAGTTACGCCCATCGCGAGGGCCAATGGCAGGGCCACCACGGTTGCGGTCAGACCGCCATAGATATCCCCCCGCATGTTGTTGAAGTGCAGTCCGTGTATGACATTCATTTGCTCGGTTCCCTCTCATCGACCCCAACGAAGGTTCCGCTTGCCCCGTCATACACGGTAAAGCGCCCGCTTTCGATGTCGTACACCATGCCATGTACCTGAAGCCGTCCTGCGGCGAGTGCATTGTGGACGCAGGGGAGTCGCTTGAGCCGGGCGACCTGGGTGATCACATTGTGCTCCACCTGCGCCAGCGGGGACGCCGCGGTGCCCGCACGCTCGGCGTTTTCGAGCCAGCGGATCAGGGCGGGGTCGAGCTTGCTCCAATTGCCGTTCAAAGCCGCGACCGCGAAACAATGGGTGTGACCGCAGACGATCGCGTGCTCGACGCGCAGCACATCGACCGCGCAGACCATCGAGGCTTCCTCCGAAGAGCCGGTACCGGGCCTGGGTACGAAGTTGCCCGCATTGCGGAGCATGAAGAGCCGGCCGACGCCCGAGCTCGTCGTGAGATGAGGGACCACTCGAGAATCGCTGCAGGTCAGCATGGCGATCTTCGGTGATTGTCCGCGCGCGACAGCTTCGGGGTCCCACGGAAGATTGTCTGCGTATTGTTCGCGAAATCTTGCGATGCCGCGCACGAATTCGTCATGCACCTGTGGATTCCTCCTTGTCGGTGTTTCCCCGTTCCTTGTCCAAGCCTAATCCAGACCTAGCCATTCCGCTACCCCAGGAGGGACGTTGGTGGACAACCCCGGAATGTCAGGACGAGCGAAGTGAAGAGATCGGCAGACTGTTTGCGGAGGATTGCGAATGCCCAGTCTACCCGGCCGGAAACGGAGAAAGGGGAGTGCCCGACGCCCGGCTATCGGTTATGTTTCCACGTGAACCTCAACGGCCTGTTCGAGGTTGCCGTGCCCCGGATCGAACTCACCTAGGGCAAATAACTCAACGCAAAGAGAGTGTCCACGGAAAACACGGTCCACGAAAAACACAAAAAGTACGAAAAGTACGAAACAGAACACCGCCCTTCCTTTCGTGTCTTTTCGTGCTTTTCGTGGACTGTGCCTTTCCTCGGCGCTACTCCCGCGAGCACTCCCATCCGGCGCTGCGCGGTAAATCGAACACCGTAACTCTCTGTTGCACAAGACCTTATGGCGCAAATGCAGGTTAAGCCCTAAAATTCATGCTTAATTTGACGGGATAAGCAGCGGGTACAGGGCCTATGGCGTCGCAGCTGGATATTCCAGTGCGGGAAGTACAGTGCAGGCTGGGGGCGAATAACCCCTGGTGGCGTGCCGGTGCCGGCATCAATCCGGAGGAGGCCGCTTGGCCGCGACGCGCCTACTTCCCGCACTTTTGCCGTCTGGCTCTCGAAGTCGGGGTGCGCCGTGCGGTCGTGCTGATCGGGCCCCGCCGTGTCGGCAAGACGGTGATGCTGAAGCACCTGGTAAAACGGTTGTTGGACGAAGGCGTCGCGGGCACAGCGATCCTGTATGCCTCCCTCGACACACCGCTCTACTCAAGGCGAAGCCTCGAGAGCATGGTGCGCTTGTTCATGGACTCCCATGAACACGGAAGCGACCGTCAACTGTGGATCCTGTTCGACGAGGTGCAATATCACAAGGACTGGGAGGTGCCCCTGAAATCGTTGGTGGACAGCTATCCACGCATCCGCTTCATCGCCAGCGGTTCGGCGGCGGCTGCGTTGCGCATGAAAAGCCGGGAGTCGGGCGCCGGCCGCTTCACCGAGTTCTTGTTACCGCCTTTGACCTTCGCGGAGTATCTGAACTTCACCGGCAGGGAAGAGGAATTGGTTGTGCAACGACAGGGAGGTGCCGGACCTGCACGCTTTCTGGCGCGGGATATCGGTGCGCTCAACAGGGAGTTTCTGAACTACCTCAACTACGGGGGGGTTCCGGAGACGGTGATGAATGAGGCAGTGCGCGCCAACCCGTCTCGGTTTCTGCGTCAAGACATCATCGACAAGGTCCTACTGAAGGACTTGCCGAGCCTTTACGGCATTTCCGATACCCAGGAGCTGAACCGTTTCTTCAACGTGCTGGCCTTCAACACAGGGGACGAGGTCGGTCTTGAGGCACTGTCGAAGCATTCAGGCATCGCCAAGCAAAGGCTGGGGGAATACCTGGACTATCTGGAGGCAGCCTTCTTGATCCGAAGGGTGCACCGCATCGATGCCAGCGCCTTGCGCATGAAGCGTGCACGAACCTTCAAGGTCTATCTCACCAACCCATCGGTTCGTGCCGCGCTGTTCGGCTTCGTCCGGGGCGATGATGCAGCCATGGGTAATCTGGCGGAGACCGCTGTGTGGGAGCAATGGTTGCACGATACGGGTATCAGTCAGTCGCTGCACTACGCGCGCTGGAGGGTCGGCCGTCAGGATTTGGAAGTGGATATTGTTTCCCTGGATCCCCGCACGCAGAAGCCGCGCTTCGCGATCGAGATCAAGTGGTCCGATGCCATCGTCGAACCGGGCAAGGAGCTACGTGGTCTGAAGGAGCTTGCCGAGCGCCATGAGCTTGCGCGTTTCCCGTTGGTTACTACCCGTAGTACCCATTCCGAAGAATTGGAACTGGACGGCATCACTATCGACTTCGTCCCCGTTGCTTTGCATTGTTATACGATCGGCCGCAATCTGCTGCGTCCCCGAATGCCCGTTTTCGTCAACCCGCGCCCCCTTGTGGAGCAGTCGCAACCTGGGTAAGCCCATCCTTGCGGAATATCCCCGAGCCGCCGTGCGTCATGGCGCATTTGCTGCGCCTTGTTGTGGATGAGTGCGTAATCAGTGCGCCACGGGCATAAAGAAGGGGGTAGTGGTCAAATTTCAAGTGGCATAGTTGTGCGACATAATGATTCGAACTTCCACTGTTTTTGCTGTCCCTGGCACTGGATTCCGGCACTCCCTGCCGGAATGACGCGGTAGGGGCTGGCAGACTTTACCACTTAAAATTTAGCCACTACCAAAAAGGGGTTACGATTTCTCGCAACCCCTTGTTTTCAGATGGTGCGCCCTGTTGGAATCGAACCAACGACCACCTGATTAAAAGTCAGATGCTCTACCGACTGAGCTAAGGGCGCAAAGAGCTTATTGATCAACGAGTTGACTAGAACATGTTGACATTTTACTGGCTGTTTTTCATATGTTAAATAGTCGCAACATCCAAAACACCCAAGTGGTCCGCACAGCGGACCCTACGGTCAATCAAGTGGTTAGCGTAGGGTCCGCTGTGCGGACCTTCTAAATGTCAACACGACCTAGCTCAAAACGGGCCTACGAAGAGCACCTTGAAAAATAGCTGTTTTCACCACTCAAGAGCCTCTAACCCATTGATCGTCCATGCGCTCCGTTGACGAAAATCGCATTTTTCAAAGTGCCCTGAACTGAGAGCTCGCAGAACGGCTGCGGTCCGCAGTACAACCGCTGCGCTTGAAACCTCTATTGTAAGCATACAGCCTAGCTATAAGGCTAGCAATCCTGAATGATTCGGCGCAGTTTGGAGGACCGGACTACGTCCGGATTACCGCCCGTGCTGCCCGCCCGCGCGAACCTCGCATCGGGCGTAGGTTGGGTTAGGCGCGCTGTCCGATCCCGAAGCACAGCGACAGCGCTGAACGCGCCGTAACCCAACACGTCAGACCCCACAACCAATGCCAAGCAATCCAGGACTGCGCCCGGACCGGCACGGCGTCAAACGCGGCGTAACGCGACCCGGCGCCGGTGGAGGCGTCGCGACCGGATCAAGCATGGCGCCCGAACCAGTGGTCTCCCCAGTGGTAGCAGGCGAGCCCGGCCAGGATGATCGCCGTTCCCATCAGTGCTCGTCGGCCGATGTCCTCGCCGTTTATCTCCTGGCCCAGGAACAGGGCAATCACCGGCGTCACGAGCGTGATCAGCGCTCCCCGGTTTGCCTCGACGCGGCGCAGTACATAGAAGTAGAGAACGAATCCGAGCACCGAACCGACCACTGCGAGATAGGCGATGGCCCAGGTAGTCCGAGGTTCCAGCCCCGGCGGCAACCGACTGTCGAGCATCCCCCAACTCATCAGGAACAGGGGTACGGCGACGAGGAGCGTACCGGTAGTGGTCTCCAGTGCCGGGATGCAGGCGCCGATACGCTTGACCCACACGGCGGTCGCGGCGTGGATGTGTACCGACAGCAGGACCCCGGCGATACCGAGGGCGGCGTCGGCATCCGTTTCCAGACCATGGGCGAAGACGACCGACAGTCCGGCAAGACCGAGGCCCAGTCCTGTGATGCGGAAGGGGGTCAGCGCTCGCTCGCCCAACCATATGGTCGCCATCAACCCAGTTACCACCGGATTGAGACCGAACAGCACCGAGATTAGCCCGGAAGGTATGAACTGAGCCGACCAATAGACGCTGGTCATGGCGCCCCACAACCCGATTCCGGCGACCAGATAAGTTGAGCCGGGCACTGCGGTGCCAGCGCATGCGGCGGTTCAGTAGCACGATGAGCGTCAGGCAGACAAGCATGCCCAACAGCATGCGCGAGGCGACGCCGAACAGAAAGCCCACGCCCTCGCTGCTCCATTTGATCGCCAAGGGCATCGTGGACCAGATCAGCACCACCCCCAGATAGGCGGCCGGAACCGATATCTCGATCCTCCGTGAGTAAAGACACAGGCCAAAACGAAAAAGGCCGCGGCGGTTGCCGCGGCCTTCTTCATCGGATTCCTGAGTCGCAAGTTCTACTTGGACTACCGGAGTGGACTACCAAGGCACGCGGCAACGGGCACGCCAACGCAGGATGCGGCGTGTCGGGAGCGGATGCCAGATGCATAGAGTCGCTGTCAACATAATAATTCCAGTATCCTCGATTCGAGCCACCATCGCAAGGTTAGTTTTGACTAGTACTCCATTTCACCTTATTTTACGTTCTCAGCGCGGCGAGAAGCGGCCAGATGCGAGGCGCGCGAGCGCAGGAATAGCGAGTCCTCTTTCAAGCTCGCGCAACAACGCAGGTGGCCGCTTCTCGTCGCGCCCGAAGGGAGCACCCCAAACGCGCCAAGGCGGCGTTACAGCGCTTGGCAAGAGCGTGAGCTATTCCCTGTGCGCTGTGCCTAGCCTTGGCGCGTTTGGGAGGGCTCTGAGAATGCAAAATAAGGCGAAATGGGGTGCTAGGGGGTGTTCTCAATTAGGGGTAACACTATGATTTTAATCGGTATATTAAAATTGCCCGTTGCACCCGGTGGATGTCGTGGCTAATTTCTAATATCAGCAAACCATATAGTTTAGGTTTAACCCTGGAGTTTACCTCACGGATTCAGGTTGTTGATTGAGAACACCCCTTAGCAATTTCGTAGCGCTTCCGGCTAGATGCAGGCGTTGCCGGACCACAAAGTTTTTTGTTGCTCTCCGGGGTCTGAATTGATAATTTCTTCCTCTCCAAAGAATCAAAACGCGACCGGTGTGGAAACTCCGCGGACCGGCGGCCCCGTGGCCTGAAATCGCAGAGGGAGGCTATTTCCGGCAGTGCAGAGGCTCGCGATGCACAGGCGCATGGGGTGCGTCGATGTGTCTGCTCACCAGGCCAGAATCGGTTCGGTGTGCCGCTGAGAAGTCCCTGTGTCGGCCTGGGCTCGAAGTGCTGTGCGCTGTCTATACCCGGCTGGTTGCAGCTGACCGCTTGATGTGTGGTATGAGATAGCGGTCGCCGCTCCCAGACGATGGGGGTGAGTAATCGAAGGTCTATAATGGGTCTTCCCAGGGTTGCGCTCGGGGCTGTCGACAGTGGGCGTGAAAAATTTTGCGTGCTGACCAGACGCGGCGAGTCAGGCACAGCGAGAAGGAATAACAGGTCTATTCTGATGCGCCGCGGCTTAGGTCACGCGGAAAAGGCCACGATCCGGCCTAACGAACGATGAATGTCAAGAGCCCCTCATACCGGATTCACGGCTTCCGCCGGCAAAACCGTTTGTGTATACACTAACGCACAAGCTCTCGACGGGACGTTTAGGAGTCGCTGGGGGGGAGCCTGTTAGGGTGCCCCGCGTAGTCAGCGTTTCACGGGCTCAGAGACTGTCTAAGAACTAACTTATTGATTTACTCGTTCCCACGCTCCAGCGTGGGAACATCACCTTGGCCGCTCCAGCGGCCAGGTTTGGTGACGCTGGAGCGTCAAGACTTGCTCCCACGCCGGAGCGTGGGAGCCAGATGAGCCAGATGAAATCTGTAGTTTTTCTAACCAAAAATCAATATGTTAGTCTTTAGTCAGCCTCTCAAAGGCGAGCAGTGTTCGTCCGGCGAACCTAAGAAGCTGTCTGGCTAAAAGTGTATCGGCTGCAACTGTCCCAAACTGGTGCCTTTTTCCGCTCTTTCTCGTTAAATAGGCTGGCTATTCGCCTCGAAAGATCGAAAAAATGCCCTCAGTTTGGATCATTTTCGCTACGATCCATTTTAACCAAACAGCTTCTAACTTCTTGAATAACAATAGGGGAAAATAGCATGTCTGTAAGAATCCTCATAAAACGTCATGTCTCGGAAGGTGACCATCCTAAGCTGACGGAGCTGTTGCATAAAATGCGCAGCCTTACGTTGAAACAGCCCGGCTACATATCCGGCCAAACCTTGCAACGGATCGACGATCCTAGCGAGCGCATCGTTGATAGTAATTGGCGATCCGTGGAAGACTGGAACAACTGGTTCCGGAGTCCGGACCGAAACGCCGTCCAGGCAGAAATCGACGAATTACTCGGCCAGGCAACCGAGTATGCGGTTTACGAGTATCTTTGACATATTTTCGTTTTCCTTTAACGAACGGGCTTCCAGATTAGAGGCCCCGAACGGGAACCTAATGAGGCGATACCCAAGATGCCAACCGACAAACTCGAGCTCCTTAAAACAAAAAAGGAACAACTCTCTCTCGGGGGAGGCCCTAAGCGGATCGAAAAACAGCATGCGGCGGGGAAACTGACGGCCCGGGAACGGCTGGTCCAGCTGTTCGACGACCAGACCTTCGTTGAGCTGGATGCGTTCGTAAAATGCCGCAGTACCAATTTCGGCTTGGACAAGCTGGGGCTCAAGGGGGAATCGGTGGTCACCGGTTACGGTCGGGTCGACGGGCAACTGGTGTATGCCTTCTCCCAGGATTTCACCGTCACCGGCGGTGCCCTCGGCGAAATGCATGCCAGCAAGATCGTGAAGGCCATGGAAGCGGCGGTCAAGGTCGGTGCCCCTCTGGTCGGTCTGAACGATTCCGGCGGTGCCCGCATCCAAGAGGCCGTGGATGCCCTTTCCGGTTACGGTGACATCTTCTTCCGCAATTCCATTTATTCCGGGGTCGTTCCCCAGATCTCCGCGATCATGGGTCCCTGTGCCGGCGGCGCGGTCTACTCGCCCGCGTTGACTGATTTTATTTTCATGGTGGACCAGACCTCGCAGATGTTCATCACCGGGCCGCAGGTCATCAAGACGGTCACCGGAGAGCAGGTGTCGGCGGAGGATCTCGGGGGCGCCATGACCCACAACAAGGTCAGCGGCAATGTCCATTTCATCGCCGACACCGATCAAAGTTGCATCGAGCAGATCCGGCGGCTCCTCGGCTATCTCCCGTCGAATAACCTGGGGAAGGCACCGCCGGTGGAGTGCAGTGACGACCTGAACCGACGGATCGACGAATTCGACTCCCTGATACCGGATGATCCCAACAAACCCTACGATATCCATGATGTGATCCGCCCCATCGTCGATGATGGCGAGTTCATGGAGTATCAGCCTTATTTTGCCACCAACCTGATCAGCGGCTATGCCAGGATCAATGGTGAGTCGATCGGTATCATCGCCAACCAGCCGCAGGTCATGGCCGGCTGTCTCGATATCAATTCCGGCGACAAGGCCGCGCGTTTCATCAGAACCTGCGATGCCTTCAATATTCCCCTGCTAACCTTGGTCGATGTGCCCGGTTTCCTGCCGGGGACCGCCCAGGAGTACGGCGGCATCATCCGCCATGGCGCCAAGATCTTGTACGCCTATAGTGAGGCGACGGTGCCCAAGGTCACCCTGATAACCAGAAAGGCCTACGGTGGGGCCTATGTCGCCATGTGCTCCAAGTCGCTGGGGGCGGACATCGTGCTCGCCTGGCCGACGGCGGAGATCGCCGTGATGGGATCGGAAGGTGCGGTAAACATCATCTTCAAGAAGCAGATCGACGAGGCGGAAGACAAGGCCGCGACGAAAAAGAAGATACTCGACGACTATAACGCGGAATTCGCCACGCCTTACAAGGCAGCGGAACGCGGATTCGTGGACGATGTCATCGAGCCGCGTACCAGTAGGCAACGCATCGTTGATGCGTTCGGCATGTTGGAAGGCAAGCGCGAAAAGCGGCCGGCCAAAAAGCATGGCAACCTGCCTTTGTGATAACCGGAGGGCATGATGGAAACCGATCTGCTCACTGCTTTTGCCGATCCCGAGAAAATAAAGGAGTTCACGACCACCCAGCGGTTGTGGGCGGGCCTGATCACGACGATTCTGGGCATGGGCATCACCTTCGTGGTCCTCGTCGTCTTACAGTTTGTCATCGGGTTTTTCGAAAAGCTGTCCGGCCCGGAGCAGAAGCCGACGCCGGCCCGTAAGCCCGCGCCTGCGCCTGCCGCCAAGACAGCCAATGCAAGGCCGGCCGCTCAGAGAGACGACGAGCTGGTACCGGTCATCGCGGCATCCGTTGCGATGATGCTCGGAACATCGACCGGCAATATCGTGATCAGGGACATCAAGCAGGTGGAAGACACCTCGCCCACCTGGTGCAGGGCCGGTATTGTCGAGCAAATGCAAAACAGAGTCTAAGTATCAGGGGTACCCAGCTATGAGAATGTTCAAAGTGGTCGTGAACGGCAACGAATACGAGGTCGCTGTAGAGGAGCTCAAGGGGCAAGCAGGTTCCGTTCCGACCCCGGCAGCCACGGCGCCCAAACCTGCCGCCAAACCCCAGGCCCCCGCACCGGCGACCCCGAAACCGAGTGCGCTGCCAGCGGGAGGGGACTCAGGTGAGGGCACGGTGGTCGCTCAAATGCCTGGTACCATCGTGGATATCGATGTGAACGTGGGCGACAAGGTAACCAAGGGGCAAAAGCTCTTGGTCCTGGAGGCCATGAAAATGGAGAACGAAATCGTCGCGCCCCATGATGGGACCGTCAGCGAGATTTCGGTGGCCGCAGGGGCTCTCGTCAATGCTGGGGACGTTCTGGTTGTTCTGAGCTGACAGGGGTAATCGCTACCATGTATGACGCCTTATTGAACTTTCTCAGCTCTACCGGCTTTGTCGGCCTGACCGACTACCGGATCTTTGTGATGATTGCCATCGCCTGTGTGCTCTTGTATCTGGCAATCGTCAAGGGCTTCGAACCCTTGTTGTTGGTCCCCATCGCATTCGGCGTTCTTCTCACCAACCTGCCGTTTGCGAACCTGATGCACCATGCGGTCGTGGAGGTCGCCCCCCATTCCGGCGATGTGCCCTTCGGTGCGACCTTGCTGCATTTCTTCCAGGGAGGTACCGCTGCCGAGCCCACCGAGTACATGGTGCATACCGAGGAGGTGGGAGGGCTCCTATCCTATCTGTTCCAGGGCGATCACTTGGGGATATTCCCGCCGCTGATCTTCATGGGCGTGGGGGCCATGACGGATTTCGGGCCCCTCATCGCCAACCCCAAGTCGCTGCTGCTCGGTGCCGCCGCCCAGTTCGGTATCTTCCTCACCTTCATCGGTGCGATCGCCTCCGGGCTGTTCAATGCCCAGGAGGCCGCATCCGTTGCCATCATCGGCGGCGCGGATGGCCCGACCACGATCTTCCTCACCTCCAAGCTGGCACCCCACCTGTTGGGAGCCACTGCAATTGCAGCCTATTCCTATATGGCGCTGGTGCCCATTATCCAGCCACCGATCATGAAGCTGCTCACGACGGAGAAGGAACGCGTGATAAAGATGACCCAGCTGCGGACGGTCACCAAACGCGAGAAGATCCTGTTCCCGATCATCGTTACCATCATCGTGTCCCTGATCGTGCCAGCGGCGGCGACCCTCGTGGGCATGCTGATGCTCGGCAACCTGTTCCGGGAATGCGGTGTGGTCGGCAGGCTCGAAGATACCGCCAAGAACGCCCTGATCAACATCATTACGATCTTCCTGGGGATTACCGTCGGGGCAACCGCAACGGCCGATAAGTTCCTCACCGCCCAGACGCTTGCGATCCTGGGCCTGGGTATTATCGCCTTTGGATTCGGGACCGCCGCGGGTGTGCTGCTGGCCAAGCTCATGAACAAGCTATCCAGCACACCCATCAACCCCTTGGTCGGGTCGGCCGGCGTCTCGGCGGTACCCATGGCCGCTCGGGTTTCCCAGACCGTGGGGAGCAAGTACGATCCGACGAACTTTCTCCTGATGCATGCGATGGGTCCCAACGTCGCCGGCGTCATCGGATCCGCTGTCGCCGCTGGCGTCATGCTCTCACTATTCGGCTAATCGGAGAAAAGAAAATGCAGATACTCAAGATCGACCATCTTGGCATCGCCGTCAACAGTATGGACGAGGGCAAGCAGTTCTGGACCGATGTCCTCGGCCTCGAGTTCGCGGGCGATGAGGTCGTCACCGAGCAGAAGGTGAATACGGGCTTTTTCCCCGTCGGCGAAAGCGAAGTCGAGCTGCTGGAATCGACGGCTCCCGATGGCCCGGTAGCCAAGTTTATCGAGAAGAAGGGAACGGGATTTCAACACGTGGCCTTTCGCGTGCCCAATATCGACACGGCGCTTGAAGAGCTCAAAACCAAGGGCATAAAGCTCATAGACGAGAAACCGCGCATCGGTGCCGGTGGCGCACGCATCGCTTTTCTGCACCCCAAGGCCACCGGTGGGGTCTTGGTGGAGCTGTGTGAACGGGGTTAAATCAACCACTATGGACTTTCAGTCCATAGTGGTTGATTATTAAGAGATAGACAAAAAACCAAAATCATGATAAAAGTGAAGTATCCGCTGAACGGCAGCATAACATGCGTTGATGTAGACCGTTCAGCGGATGCTTCACCCCGCTCGATGATATGCATGATTTTGATTTTTTATCGGTTGGTCCTAAAAGGCATTTTCTTGGGTTAAAAATACGCGGGACATGCGCGCTTAACAAGTCGCTGAAGCTGATGGCATTTGCTCCTAGTGCAGCATAGTAAAAATCCTAGTACCATTTGTTAATTGGGTTTATTCCAGTAAGCTGCACTAGCGTCGCAAATGCCGCAGCTTAGCTCCACCGTTAGGCTCATTCAAAGTGAGAAGTAAATCATGAACAAAATTGCAATTATCGTCTACGGTGATGGAGGAGGTTTAGGAAGCTTCAAGGTATTCGCAGACAGTTTGCATAAAGAGTTGTCTAAGAAATAAACAAAAATTGTTTTAAAATACGTAAACCGAGATAGCACGTTTTTTGATGTAATTAATGGGATCTATATACATAGCTAGCCAAAACAACGCGCAATCGTTCAGCCCCCCACTGCTTTCGCCATCCATGGCACCTGGATTCCGGCGTCCCAGCCGGAATGACGGGGTGGGGGCTGAA
>Ga0056121_1000319_pt1 | contig 13140 bp, 13 predicted proteins | sample WorMetHEROISLAND_FD_83872 | JGI IMG/M metagenome (GOLD analysis project Ga0056121, IMG submission 83872) | Marine gutless worms symbiont microbial communities from Max Planck institute for Marine Microbiology, Germany - Olavius sp. 1 HERON ISLAND ...
CGCCGGCCGGCCGGCGGTTGGCCACAGCGGACACACCAGGACATCCCCTGCCCCGTCGCCCAGGCCGGCCAGCAGCTCGGCCAGGCGCCCGGCCCGGTGGATCAGCGTGACGGTGCCGCCCGGCCGGGTTCGCCGGATGCAGAAGGCGATCCAGTCCGCCAACGGCACCTCGCCCTCGAGGTGGGCCAGCGACTTCAGCCCGGCCGGCGACGGCGAGGCCCGGCCCTCCTCGTAGAACGGGGGATTGCAGACCACGTGATCGAACCGCGCCTGGCGAATGGCCGCCGGCGGCCGCTCGACCTCGCCGCAGATCACCTGCAGGCGGGCATCGAGGCCGTTCAGGCGGGCGTTGGCGTTGCCCAGCTCGGCCAATGCCGTGACCCGCTCCAGGCCGGTCACCGCCACGCCGGGCACCCGCCAGGCCAGGCACAGGCCGATGGCGCCGACCCCGGCGCCGGCGTCGAGCACCTGCTGGCCCGCCTGCGCCGGCACCGCCGCGGCAAGCAGGACCGCATCCGAGCCGGCCCGATAGCCTTCCTGCGGCTGGCGCAGCCGGATGGCATGGTCCAGCAGGCCGTCCTCGCCGACCGTGCCCGGGGTCATCGCCGCCGGCCGCCCGCTCACGCGTCCGGCGCCGTTGCCGGCAGGCTGACGCCCGCGGCGGTCAGCAGCCGGCGCGCCCGCGGCACGTCGTCCTCCGCCACCATCAGGCGGCGGGTCAGGGCCCCGATCGAGCCCTCCAGGACGCTCATGTGCTGGTCCAGGATCACGGCGCCGATCTCGGCATCGCGCAGCAGCGCCTCGGCGAACGACAGCAGCACCGGGTCGTTGCTGCGCAGCAGTTCGATCATCGCCCCGTGCCCCCAATGCCCGACGCCGCCGGGCACGCCAAGTTACGTTCTTGCCTTCCCTTCCGGCAATCACGTCTATATCAATCCGGGACAGGACAACCAAGACAACAGGGTCGAGCAGGAGCCGGGCGTGGCAGATGTCATCAAGTTGAATGCCAAGGGCGAGGCCGCGAGGAAGCCCGGCATCGAACCGTTGCTGCGGCTGGTCGGCGACGACCTGACCCGGGTCAACCAGGCGATCGTCGAGCGCATGGACAGCCGGGTGCCGCTGATCCCGCAGCTCGCCGGGCATATCATCGCCGCCGGCGGCAAGCGCCTGCGGCCGCTCCTGACCCTGGCCTCGGCCCGCCTGTGCGGCTACGCCGGTCCGCGTCACATCGGTCTGGCGGCCTGCGTCGAGTTCATCCACACCGCCACCCTGCTGCACGACGACGTCGTCGACGAGAGCGACCTGCGCCGCGGCATCGCCACCGCCAACACGGTCTGGGGCAACCAGGCGAGCGTCCTGGTCGGCGATTTCCTGTTCTCTCGGGCATTCCAGATCATGGTCGAGGACGGCAGCCTCGAGGTGCTCCGCATCCTCGCCAACGCCTCGGCGGTGATCGCCGAGGGCGAGGTCATGCAGCTTGCCACCTCCAACGACACCACCACCTCCGAAGAGCAGTATCTCGAGGTGATCCAGGCCAAGACCGCCGCCCTGTTCGCCGCCGCCGCGCGGATCGGCGCCGTCGTCGCCGGCCGGCCCAAGCTCGAGGAAGAGGCGCTCGACAGCTTCGGCCGCAACCTCGGCATCGCCTTTCAGCTGATCGACGACACCCTGGACTACTCGGCCCAGCAGGCGACCCTGGGCAAGACCGTCGGCGACGATTTCCGCGAAGGCAAGATCACTCTGCCGGCGATCCTCGCCTACCGCCGCGGCGACGAGGACGAACGCCGGTTCTGGCGGCGTTGCCTGGAGGAGGTCGAACAGCAGGACGACGACCTGGAGCGGGCGATCGCCCTGATGCAGCGCCACAACGCGCTCGCCGACACCGCCGAGCGGGCCCGCCACTACGCCGCCATCGCCCGCGACGCGCTGGGCATCTTCCCCGATACGGAGATCAAGCAGGCCCTGGTCGACGTCGTCGATTTCGCCGTCGAACGCGCGCATTGATGGCGGCCGGGCGGGTCTGAGACCCGCCCTTTTTCCGCCGCACGACACCGGCGAAACGCTAGGCGCGGCGCCTCAGTCGCCGCTTGCCCCCGACCCGGCGCGGGGCTATAAGCGCCCCTGGTCGACGGGGTGTAGCTCAGCCTGGTAGAGCACTGTCTTCGGGAGGCAGGGGCCGGTGGTTCGAATCCACTCACCCCGACCACTTCAACAAATTCCTTTTCAGACTGCGGCTTAGCGCCTTTTCCGGCGCTGGCATCTCGTATCACGCTGCAATCACGGTCGTGTCCTACCATGGTATCCGGACACGCGCTGGCACCGCACGCCCCGACCGGGCTGCGGCGGCGTACCGGCGCTCGAACCGGACCGGAAGGATCTGACCATGCCGAACGCGATTGCCCCCAAGCGGGCCTGGCTCATCGTCTGCTGCACCGCCGCCATCCTGCTGACCGGTGTCGATGCCCCGGCCCACGCCGCCAAGTACAAGTGCACCGTCGTCGACGACATATCCCGTCTTGGCGTCCACGACCGCTCCACCGTCACCATCGAGTCCGCTACCGATGATGACGACGACGGCAAGTTCTGCGCCTTCTCGGTCAACGGCTGGCCAACCCGGAGTCCGCGGCCGGAACTGCTGCGCGAGGCGATGCGAATGATCTCCACGGGCGCGCCGGCGGCCCTGGTGGACAACCAGGATGCCTTCCTCGCCCTCATGATGAGCGCCGGTTCGGCCCGTGATCCGTCATCGGAGCTGCGGCAGATCTTCGAACGCTCGGCAAGCAGCTTGCGAAACTGCATCCAGAGCATTGGCAGGCAAGCCGGCCGCGAGTTCGTCGACGACGACCGCTTGAGATGCGTCAGCCACAGCCCCGGGCGCCACCAGGACCTGTCACTGGTGTCCGATGGCCGGTCACGCGGAATAGAGTACACCCTCGGCGTTCCGGCCGTCGTCATTCGCGTCGTCGCCGACCGCAAGGTCCGCTGGCTGTTCTTGCCGCAAAGGCGTTGAGCTGCGAACCGCGGGGCGGACCACCGCAATACCGTCGACACCGGATCGCACCGAAACGGCGAGAGAACATGTCAGGCGACACGAAACGACCTCGAATCCCGCCCAACCTCCGCAAACCGCTGGAATGGGTGTTATCCGCTCTCGTCGGCGCGATCATCGTCGATGTGGCGTTCCACGGCGGCAAGCTCACCCAACGCGTCTTCGACCAGTTCGTGTTCGGACCGGTGTACACGATCGACGTGCAGGTGCGGTCGCTGGCTGAAGGTGGCTTGGGCTTCGCCTTCCCGCGGCTGATGTTCGAGTCCTACCGGGAGGTCCTGCAAGCCCGGCAGCCGCCAGGGCACCTGGCCTTCCATCCGCCTGAACTGGAGCGCTTGCGCATCTGCCATCCGTTCAAGGGCCGCTACCCCGATGCCGGGAAGGCATTCAAAGCCTTCACGAGGCGCTTCCCCGACTGCATCGCCACGGACATCGGCACTGACTTCACCGTCAACGTGCGCCCCGGCCCGGCAATGCAGCAACGCGACACGCTGTTCTTCTGCGGCTGTTCGGACATCATCATCGAAGAGGCGGCACGGTTCGAGCTGGAATGCGGCAATGCGGCCGCGGCGCCCCGACGCGGTGACACGGCAATGATGTGTGAACGCGTCGTCGGCCTGGCGCAGCGCGACGGCCCGGCCCGTCGGGCGCCGTAGCGTCCGCCGGCGCCCTCTAGTCGACCTTGGCGGCGATCGCTTCGATCTCGATCTTCAGGGCCTCGTTGGCCAGCTTGACGCCGCCGATGAAGGTCGACGCCGGCTCGTGGTCGCCCATCGCCGCTTCGCGGGCCTCGCGCAGCGCCACCATGTCGATCTCTGGATCGGCGACGAACATGGTGATCTTCACCAGGTCGGTCATCGCCATGTCGCAGCCCGCCAGGATCTGGCCGATGTTGGCCCAGATCTGCGCTGCCTGGCCGATCGTATCGGCCGGCATCGAGCCGTCGTGCCGGCTGCCGACCTGGCCGGCCAGGAACACCACGCGGGCATTCGGCGGGATCTCGGCAACATGCGAATAGGCACCCAGCGGTGCCGGCGCCTCGGGCGGGTTCTTCAGCGTGACCATGCGACCTCTCTGCGGTTCGGGGCGACAATCGTCGACAGCCTATGCCGCAGGCCGCCGCGATGCAGCCCCGCGTTTGCCGGCAAACGACGAAGAAGGGCCGGCGCCAACGGCACCGGCCCGCTCTCGCTTCCGCTTGTTCGCGCGGGACTATTGCCCGGCAACGTCCTGGAATGCCTGCATGCAGCGGCCGCTGACCTTGTCCTCGTTGGCGGCCAGGCAGTCGAGCAGTCGCCCCGAACCCGCCGGCACCGTCGAGCAAAGCCGCTCGAGGTCGTCGTCGCACTCGTTGGCGAGATAGCTCAGCGCCGAGATCGCCCGCTCCAGCTGCACCGCCGCGTCGTACAGCGCGAATTCGCAACGGCCCGACAGCTTGTCGCTGAAGGCATAGAGGCACGACAGCACCCGGCCCTCGCCGGGCGTGACCTGGGCGCAATAGGTCTTCAGTTCGCTCTCGCAGCCGCGCAGGACCATCGTCAGCGGATCGTCCTGGGCCTGCGCCGCGGGCATCGCCAGCAGCGTCGTCAGCGTCATCGCAAGAAGTGTCGTTCCCAGCCAGCGCATGTTCGCGTCTCCCCTACCCTTTGGTTGTAGCTCACTGTCTAGCCCGCGCGTAGCGACATGCGCAAGGCGGCTGGCTCACGCCTTCGGCTTGCCGCCGCCCCTGCCCTTCAGTTTGGCCCAGGCGTCGCGCAGACCGACGGTGCGGTTGAACACCGGTCGGCCTTCGCCGCCGTCGGGGTCGGCGCAGAAGTAGCCAAGGCGTTCGAACTGCACCGCCTCGCCGACCGGCACCGCCGCCAGGCTCGGCTCCAGCCGGCAGTCCGCCAGCCGTTCCAGCGAGTGCGGGTTGAGGTCGTCGAGCAGCTCGCCGTCCGCGCCCGGATCGGCCCGCGCGAACAGGGTGTCGTAGAGCCGCACCTCCGCCGGCACCGCGTGCGCCGCCGACACCCAGTGCAGCGTCGCCTTGACCTTGCGGCCGTCCGGCGCGTTGCCGCCGCGGGTCGCCGGATCGTAGCTGCAACGAAGTTCCACCACCTCGCCGGCGTCGTCCTTGATCACCTCGTTGCAGGTCAGGAAGTAGGCGTAGCGCAGCCGCACCTCGCGGCCCGGGGCCAGGCGGAAGAACTTCTTCGGCGGATCCTCCATGAAGTCGTCGCGCTCGATGTAGAGCTCGCGCGAGAACGGCACCATGCGCGTGCCGCCGGCCGGATCCTCCGGGTTGTTGATCGCCTCCAGCTCTTCGCTCTCGCCCTCCGGGTAGTTCTCGATCACCACCTTCAGCGGCTTCAGCACCGCCATGCGCCGCTCGGCCGTGCGGTTGAGCTGCTCGCGGATGCAATGCTCCAGCATCGCCAGCTCGACCACGCCCTCGCTCTTGGAGATCGCCAGGCGGCTGACGAAGTCGCGGATCGCCGCCGCCGGCACGCCGCGCCGGCGCAGGCCCGACAGCGTCGGCATGCGCGGGTCGTCCCAGCCGCCGACCCGGCCCTCCGCCACCAGTTGGGTGAGGAAGCGCTTCGACAGCACGGTGTAGCTCAGGTTGAGCCGCGAGAACTCGTACTGCCGCGGCCGCGCCGGCACCGGCAGGTTGTCGAGCAGCCAGTCGTAGAGCGGCCGGTGATCCTCGAACTCGAGCGTGCACAGCGAATGCGTCACCGCCTCGATCGCGTCCGACTGGCCGTGCGCGAAGTCGTAGGTCGGATAGATGCACCAGGCCTCGCCGGTGCGCGGGTGCTGCGCGTGCAGGATGCGGTAAAGCACCGGGTCGCGCAGGTTGATGTTGCCCGAGGCCATGTCGATCTTGGCCCGCAGCACCCGGCTGCCGTCGGGATGGTCGCCGGCCCGCATCTGCGCGAACAGCGCCAGGTTCTCGTCGGCCGGGCGGTCCCGGTAGGGGCTGTTGCGCCCGGGCTCGGTCAGGGTGCCGCGGTACTCCCGGATCTCCTCCGCCGACAGGTCGTCGACATAGGCCCTGCCGTCGCGGATCAGCTGCTCGGCCCAGGCATAGAGCTGCTCGAAATAGTCGGAGGCGAAGTACAGGTGGCTGCCCCAGTCGAAGCCGAGCCAGCGCACGTCGGCCTGGATCGCCTCGATGAAGGCCTGCTCCTCCTTCACCGGGTTGGTGTCGTCGAAGCGCAGGTGGCAGCGCCCGCCGAACTCCTGGGCGATGCCGAAGTTCAGGCAGATCGACTTGGCATGGCCGATGTGCAGGAAGCCGTTCGGTTCCGGCGGGAAACGCGTCACCACGCCGGCATGCCGGCCGCTCTTCAGGTCCTGATCGACGGCCTGGCGGATGAAGTCCCGCGGCGCGGTATCGGCGTCCGCCTCGGCGCTGCTCATGCGCAAATCTCTCCTGTCGGCCCTGGGCTGCCCGGCGCTGCCGGCCGGCCCGGGTCATAGCCCGAAATGGTCCGCCAGGGAAGCGCCGGCGTATCGCTGTTGTCGATGCCATCGGCACTTGCCGTCGACAGCGATCGGCCCGACATTGGCGGCCACCGGCCAGCCGGCCGGCCGAGCCCAACGCAACAGCCCGCGGGAGCCAGCGCATGAACAGGATCGAGCAGATTTTCGGATTGGTCCTGTTCGTCTTCGCCTGTGGCGCCGTCTCCGCCTTCGGCGCGGTGATCACCGCCGCCTCGGTGGCCGACTGGTATCCGACGCTTCACAAGCCATGGTTCAATCCGCCCAACGAGGTGTTCGCGCCCGTGTGGACGGTGCTGTACCTGATGATTGCCGTCGCCGGCTGGCTGGTGTGGCGCCGCGCCGGTCTCAGGCGCGGCCGCACGGCCCTGTCGTTCTACGCCCTTCAGCTCGTTCTCAACCTGGGCTGGTCTTGGGTGTTCTTCGGTCTGCGCTCGCCCGGCGCCGGCCTTGTCGTCATCGTCGCCCTGCTGGCCGCGATCGTCGCAACCACGGTGCTGTTCGCCCGCATCGACCGCTGGGCGGCCTGGCTGTTCGTGCCCTATTGCGCCTGGGTCGGCTTTGCCACCCTGCTCAACGCCGCGATCTGGTGGCTGAACTGACACCGGCGCACGCCCGCGCATTTCCGTTCCCGCCACGGCCGCTGCCGGAGGACAGCCCATGACCGAAGCTTCGCCGATCCTGGTCACCGGCGCCTCGGGCTACATCGCCCTGCACGTGATCCGCCAGTTGCTGACGGCCGGTCACGCCGTGCGCGGCAGCCTGCGCAACCTCGACCGTGCCGACGAGCTGCGCCAGGCCGTCGGCCTGTCGCCCAGCTCGCAGCAGCTCACCTTCTGCCAGGCAGACCTGACCGCCGATGCCGGCTGGGATGCGGCCGTCGCCGGCTGCCGCCTGGTCGTGCATACCGCCTCGCCGGTCCCGCTGCGCCCGCCCGCCGACGAGGACGAGCTGATCGTCCCGGCGCGCGACGGCGTGCTGCGGCTGCTGCGCGCGGCTGCCGCGGCCGACGTCGAGCGCGTCGTCATGACCTCCTCGGTCGCCGCCATCAGCGCCGGCCGCCCGCGCGACAGGCACGCCAAGGTGACCGAGGCCGAGTGGTCGGATCTCGAGCAGCCCGTCGGCGCCTACGCCAAGAGCAAGACCGTCGCCGAGCGCGCCGCCTGGGAATTCGTCGCCGGCCTGCCGGCCGACCGCGGGCTCGAGCTGGTCGCCATCAATCCGGCCCTGGTGCTCGGTTCGCCGCTGGCGGGCGACCACAGCCCGTCGGTCGAGGTGATCCGCAAGCTCATGAACCGCGACATGCCGGCCTGCCCGCGGCTGGGCTGGTCGGTGGTCGACGTGCGCGACGTCGCCGCCGCCCATATCGCCGCCTTGACGGCGCCGGCCGCGGCAGGCCGGCGCTACATCTGCGCCGGCAGTTTCATGTGGATCGCCGACATGGCCAGGGTGCTGGCCGACCACTTCGCCGGCACTGGCCGGCGCATCCCCACCCAGCGCCTGCCCGACTGGCTGTTTCGGTTGGCGTCGTTGTTCGACCCGACCCTTCGCCTGGTTGTTTCCGACCTGGGCCGTCACACCGAGTACGACACCAGCGCCATTCGCCGCGACCTCGACTGGACGCCGCGGCCCGCGGACGCGACCATCACCGATACCGCCGATGGCCTGATTGCCAAGGGCATCGTCTGAGCCGCCCCGGCCCGCGGCTCAAGGAGAACGAAGAATGACGGGAGGAAACCGATGCCGTACGAGGAGCAGATCGATGAGCTGAAGGCGCGGCGCACCACCGCCCTCGCCATGGGCTCGCCGCGCCGGCTCGAGGAATTCCGCGCCGCCGGCCACCGCAATGTGCGCGAGCGCATCGACTACCTGTTTGATACCGGCAGCTTCGTCGAGCATGGCCTCTTGGCGATGCCGGCCCGGCCCGAGGACCATGCCCGCGCCCCCGCCGACGGCAGCGTCGACGGCGTCGGCGCCATCGACGGCCGCCTGGCGGTGATCAACGCCGCCGATTTCTCCGCCATGGGCGCGTCCAGCGCCGAGATCGCCGGCCTGAAGAAGCAGCACAGCCGGGACATGGCCCTGAAGAATGGCCTGCCGCTGATCTTCCTGTGCGAGTGCTCGGGCGCGCGCATCCCCGACGTCATGGGCGGCACCGGCATCCACAAGACCGGCGAGTACTTCGACCTCAGCCGCGACCGCCGGGTTCCGGTCGCCGCCGCCGTGCTGGGCCAGAGCTATGGCGGCGGCACCTGGCGCGCCGTGACCAGCGACTTCGTGGTCATGCGCAAGGGCGCGGTGATGGCGATCTCCAGCCTCAACGTCACCGCGGTGGCGATTTCCGAGGAGGCCGACCCGCAGGACCTCGGCGGCTGGCGCATGCAGACAGAGGTGACCGGGCAGGTCGACCTGGCCGTCGACAGCGACGAGGACGCGCTCGACGCCGTCAAGGCCTTCCTCTCCTACCTGCCCTCGCACGCCAACGAGCCGCCGCCCGAGCGCGCGCCGCAGCCGGACGACGGACACGACCAGTCGGCGTTGCTCGAGCTGGTGCCCGAGAGCAGGGCCAAGGTCTACGACGTGCGCAAGGTGATCCGGGTCCTGGTCGACCGCGACAGCTACTTCCCGATCAAGGAGCGCTTCGGCCGCAACATCACCACCGGCCTCGCCCGCCTCGGCGGCCGCAGCGTCGGCATCATCGCCACCAACCCGATGTTCAAGGGCGGCGCGCTCGATTCCGACGCCTGCGACAAAGCGATCAGCTTCATCGTCCTGTGCGATTCCTTCAATCTGCCGATCGTCACCCTGGCCGACACCCCTGGCTTTCTGGTCGGTGTCGCCGGCGAGCGGCTGCGCCTGCCCGGCAAGATCATGAACTACATGCAGGCGCTGCAGCTGGCGAGCGTGCCCAAGCTGTCGGTGATCATGCGCAAGAGCTACGGCCAGGCCCATCTCAATATGGGCGCCGGGGTGTGCGACGACATGGCCGCCTGGACCACTGCCGACATCAGCTTCATGGACCCCAACGCCGCGGTGAACGTGGTCTACCGCGTGCGCCAGGAAGACGAGCCCGAACGCTACCGCGAGCTGGTCGACAAGGTCGTGCAGGACACCACCGCCTACGACCTCGCGGCCTCGTTCCGGGCGCAGACCGTGCTCGAGCCGCGCGAGACCCGCGACTGGCTGATCCGCATGCTCGAGGTGCACCGCCGTCGCCTCGACGGCGGCATCGGCGCGCATCGACTCAGCACCTGGCCGACGACCTGGTGAGGATGCCGCCTGCCATGCCGACGCCCGCGGCGGTGCCAGACCGGTGAAGCCGCTGTACCTGGCCATCGTCGCCATGCTGCTGCAGCAGGCGCTGGCCTATATGAGCACGCTGGTGCTGCCGGTGGTCGCCCCGCTGATGGCCGCCGCCCTGGGCCTGGATATCGCCCTGGTCGGCGCCTACACCGCGGTGATGTATGTCGCCGCCATGCTCTCGGCCCTGTCCTGCGGCGGCTTCATCACCCGCTACGGCGGCCTGCGCGTGAGCCAGGTCTCGCTCGTGCTGATGGGCGTCGGCCTGCTGCTGTCGCTCGTCGCTACCGTGCCCGTGCTGACGCTGTCGGCCCTGCTGATCGGCACCGGCGCCGCCCTGTCGACCCCCTCCAGCTCGGAGATCCTCGCCCGCTACAGCCCGCCGCGCCAGGCGCCGCTGATCTTCTCCATCAAGCAGACCGGGGTACCGGTCGGCGGCATGCTGGCGGGCCTGCTGGTGCCCGCCTTTGCCATCCCGTTCGGCTGGCCGGGCGCCTTCGTCGCCGCCGCAGCCATGTGCCTGGTGCTGGCCGTGCTGCTGCAGCCGCTCCGGGCCGAATTCGACCGCCACCGCCAGCCCGGCCATCCGCTCTCGCCGGGCAGCGCCTGGGGCACCGTGCGCGAGGTGCTGGCCACGCCGGCCTTCCGCACCATGGCCCTGGCCTCGATCAGCTGGGTCGGCCTGCAGGCAGTCTACGGCGCCTTCCTGGTCGCCTTCCTCTCGCTCGGCCTGGGCTACGACCTCGCCACCGCCGGCATGGTCTTCGCCGCCGGCCAGTTCGCCGCCATCGCCGCGCGCATCTTCTGGGGCTGGGTGGCGGGCCGCTTTCTGCCGCCGCGCCTGGTCCTGGCCGGCCTCGGCATCGTCATGGCCGGGGCCAGCGTCGCTGTCGCCCTGTTCACCGGCGACTGGCCGCTCGCCGCCCTGATCGCCGTCGCCATGCTGTTTGCCGGCACCGCCATCAGCTGGCACGGCGTGCTGCTGGCCGAGGTCGCCCGCCTCGCCCCGGAAGGCCAGGTCGGCCGGCTGACCGGCGGCGTGCTCGCCTTCACCTCGACCGGGATCATGGTCTACCCGGCCGCCTTCGGCCTGATCCTCGGCGCCACCGGCAGCTATGCCGCCGGCTTCGCCGCCGCCGCGGTGCCGGCGCTCATCTCCGGTCTGGCCATGCTGCGCCGCCCGGAGCGGACCACGGCGCCCGCGGTCAGCCGGCCATCGTGAAGGCCCGGCCGGAGCAATTGCATCAACTTGAAGGCGCTATTCGGCGCCAGCCATCCATCCGTCACCCCTGGGCCTGGGCGCAAATTGGGGCACGCCCCGCATCCGGGCTAGCAGCGTGCGGCTGAGACCGGTGCACACCCCCCAACCCGTCACCCTCGGACTTGATCCGAGGGTCCATCTCTCCGCCGATTCCCAGGGCCTTTCTTGGGCACGCCTTCGGCGTGCTGCTGGATCCCGGATCTCCGCTTCGCTCCGTCCGGGATGACGATTGAAGAAGGCGCGGCGAACTTGCACACCAAACCGGACAGCCGTGGGACAAGCCCGGCAATGACGTGGTCGTTGTAGGTGCCAGGAAACCCACAACGCGTTTCGAGGCGGACGCTTACGGCGTCGGCACCGTGCCGTCGTCCTGCCAACGGGCGTAGGCGTCGCGCATGTGCTCGGGCAGCGGATAGGCGTCGTCCAGCTCGAAGCCGGCGTTGATCAAGGCCTGGCAGAACGCCTCCTCGTTGCGGATCGCCTCGTCGCGCTCGATCACCGTGCCGACGTGTTCGCCCGGCACCACGATCACCGCCGACAGGTCGGCCAGGATCCAGTCGCCCGGCTGCACCAGGGCGCCGGCGCAATGGATCGGCACGTCGGTCTCCCAGGGCAGCATCCGGCCCGGCCAGGGATCGGTATGGGTGCCACGGGCGAAGGTCGGCAGGCCGACCGCGACCAGCTCGTCGACGTCGCGCACCACGCCGTCGGCGACCACGCCGGCGGCGCCGCGCACCTTGGCCCGGGCCGCCATCATGTCGCCCATCACCGCCGCGTCCATCCGCCCCAGGCCGTCGGCGACCATGATCTCGCCGGCGCCGATGCTGTTGAACAGATCGCGGTTGGGCGCGCCCCTGGGCGTGCGCGGCAGGTCGCCGCGCGCCGGCAGGTAGCGCACCGTGCGCGCCGGCCCGGCGATCGGCCCGTCGGGCGCCACCACCGGCCGCAGGCCGTCGATCAGAACCTCGGTTACCCCCAGCTCGGCCAGCACGCCGCGCGCGTTGGGCGTGGGGACCTGCTTCAGCCGTTCGGCCAGCGCCGCGTCGTTCATCGTTTCCTCCTGCCGTCTCGCCACCGTCTTGGTCTGCTTGTGAATGACGTTATCAGCGGGCACAATCGCTGCAAAAGGAGGAAACGCTGCCATGGGCTATCAGACGCTCGACGTCCAGCCGCTCGCCGGCGCGCTCGGCGCCGAAATCGCCGGCGTGGACCTGTCCAAGGAACTCTCCAACCAGGTCTACGACGAGATCCACCAGGCCTTTCTCGAATACCAGGCGATCTTCTTCCGCGACCAGACGCTGACGCCGCAGCAGCAGATCGCCTTCGGCCGGCACTTCGGCCCGCCGCACGACTATCCCTTCGTCGAGGGTCTGCCCGACGCGCCGGAGGTGTTCGAGATCCTCAAGACCGAGACCGACGAGCGCAACTTCGGCGGCGCCTGGCACTCCGACACCACCTACACCGCCCGTCCGCCGCTCGGCACCATCCTCTATGCCCACGAGGTGCCCGAGGCCGGCGGCGACACCATGTTCGCCAACACCTACCTCGCCTACGAGAGCCTGTCCGACGGCCTCAAGCGCACCCTGGACGGGTTGCGTGGCATCAACAGCGCCGCCCTGGCCGGCGGCGGCGGCCGGGCCAACCTGATCAAGGCCAACACGGCGATGAAGGGCCAGAACATGGCCGATGCCGACGCCCTGGAGGCCGTGCACCCGGTCGTGCGCACCCATCCCGAGACCGGCCGCAAGGCGCTTTACATCAATCGTCCGCACACCGTGCGTTTCGAGGGCTGGACCGAGGCCGAGAGCCGGCCGCTGATCGACTTCCTCTGCCAGCACGCGGTGCGGCCGGAGTTCACCTGCCGCTTCCGCTGGCGCCCGGGCTCGCTGGCCTTCTGGGATAACCGCTGCACCCAGCACTTCGCCATCGACGACTACGCCGGCCAACGCCGGCGCATGCACCGGCTGACCATCGAGGGCGAGGTCCCGGCCTAGGACGCCAGCGACAATGTCCCAGCGCATCCTCATCGTCGGCGCCGGCGCCG
>Ga0056121_1000320_pt1 | contig 13113 bp, 10 predicted proteins | sample WorMetHEROISLAND_FD_83872 | JGI IMG/M metagenome (GOLD analysis project Ga0056121, IMG submission 83872) | Marine gutless worms symbiont microbial communities from Max Planck institute for Marine Microbiology, Germany - Olavius sp. 1 HERON ISLAND ...
CACGAGACACGAGACACGAGACACGAGACACGAGACACGAGACACGAGACACGAGACACGAGACACGAGACACGAGACACGAGACACAAGACACAATGGAGAGAGATCATGTCAGTAGAGGCGTTGTCTGAACGATTGCCGACGCCTGACGAGACAGAGAAAGCATCCGAAGTCATCAGTGCGATTGCAAAAGCTCTAGCGAATGAGGGGCCGCTACCCCTCAAAGTCAGTGAAGATGACAAAGAAGTTCAAATTGAGGTGCCCCCCGCAATTGGATATTTGATAATCGATCTGCTTGCGCACATTGCACGCGGTGAAATGGTTACACTAGTTCCATATGGAGCAGAGCTGACAACGCAGAAGGCGGCGGACCTTCTAAATGTTTCACGGCCATTTCTTACGAAGCTCTTGGACTCCGGTGAAATTCCATTTCATCGAGTGGGTTCACATCGACGAGTTCAAGTGGAACATCTGCTTGGATACAAAGAGAGGCGTGACACGCAACGTGCGAAGGCTTTGGAAGATCTGCAACGTCTTGGTCAGGAGTATGATGCCAATTGAGCGAGGTAGCTGACCGCTTTGTCGTTATCCTTGATGCGAACGTCCTGTACCCGTTTAGGGTACGGGACGTTTTGCTCAGTTTTGCTGAAGCCGGTCTCTATAGAGCACGTTGGTCGTCCGAGATCCTTGATGAGTGGACTGAAAATCTAATCGCAAACAAGCCTCACCTCGAAGACAGCGTCAAATCCCAACGAGATGCGATGTCGCTCGCATTCCCAGAAGCAATGGTTGAGGGGTACGAAGGATTGGTCCAAGCGCTTGAGTTGCCTGATCCCAATGATCGGCACGTGTTGGCGGCAGCTATCAGAGCTGGTGCGCAAACAATCGTGACTGAGAATATCAAGGATTTCCCATCAGAGGTGATAGGCCAGTATGACGTTACAGCCGTTACGGCTGATGCGTTCATATCGAGCACATTCGAGCTCTATGACTCAGAGGCAATTGCAGCATTGCGCAGTGTGCGGCAGAAATACCAGAGACCTGCTATGGGGCCTTCCGAGTTCCTCATGAGCCTCATGAGCGTCGGGTTGGCTAGGACCGCGGCACTGGCACGACCGCATTCTGAAGCACTTTAGGCCTGTAACAGCGAGGTGCTAGCAGAGCGAGGCCGTTTTGGCGCGACAAGGCCAAACTTGCAGCGAAGCCCACTGCGTATGCAGTACTTCTTGCTAGTTTGGCGCGGGTGCGCACCTTTTTGGCGACAAGTCGCAAGTGCCTGCCAACGACTGTTCCTTAGTTGAGAAGCCAGAAGCGGAGTACGAGCTCCGTCACTTCTGCGCGCCGTCGCGAACGGTGGTGTATTCTGCAACACCAGCTGACACAGGCCCACAAGGGACCGGGCGGCTGAGGCCCTGGGACGCCATCCTGAGCGGTGCCAAGAGACAAGAGGAATGAGCTCGCCAGCCGAGCCAATCCGACCGACAGAATGAACAAGAAAGACCTCAGCGAAAGCGACATCCGCACCAAGTTCATCACCCCGGCCCTGACGCAGGCCGGGTGGGACCTGATGTCACAGATTCGCGAGGAGGTTCATTTCACGGCTGGCCGGATCATCGTCCGCGGCAAGCTGGTGACCCGCGGCAAGTCGAAGTTCGCCGACTACATCCTCTATCACCAGCCAAACCTGCCGATCGCCCTGATCGAGGCCAAGGACAACACCCACGCCGTCGGCGACGGCATGCAGCAGGGCTTGGACTACGCCGAGACCCTGGACATTCCCTTCGTGTTCTCCTCTAACGGCGACGGCTTCGTCTTTCATGACAGGACCGGGCAGAGCGGCCAAAAGGAGGCCAGCCTGGCGCTGGATGCCTTCCCGAGTCCCGAGCAGCTCTGGGCCTGGTATCGGGCATGGAAGGGCATGGCGCCGGCTGAGGAAGCGCTGGTGCTGCAGGACTACCACGACGACGGCGGCAACAAGGAACCGCGCTACTACCAGCGCATCGCCACCAACCGGACCGTCGAGGCCATCGCCAGAGGTCAGAACCGCCTTCTGCTGGTCATGGCCACTGGCACAGGCAAGACCTACACCGCCTTCCAGATTATTTGGCGGCTGTGGAAGGCCGGGCGCAAGAAGCGGATCCTCTATCTCGCCGACCGCAACGTCCTGATCGACCAGACGATGGTCAACGACTTCCGCCCGTTCGGCGAGGCCATGGCCAAGCTGAGCACCGGGGCCAAGACCATCGCCCGTGATGATGGCAGCCAGGTCGCGCTGCCGAGCGCCGTGCACGGGCGGCATCGGCGCATCGATACCTCCTACGAGATTTACCTCGGCCTCTACCAGGCGATCACCGGCCCGGAGCCGCACCAGAAGATCTACCGCGAGCTGTCGCCTGACTTCTTCGACCTGGTGGTGATCGACGAGTGCCACCGCGGCAGCGCGGCGCAGGACTCCGCCTGGCGGGAGATCCTGGAGTACTTCTCCTCGGCTACCCAGATCGGCCTCACCGCCACGCCGAAGGAGACCCGCTACGTCTCCAACATCGACTATTTCGGGCCGCCGGTGTTCACCTATTCATTGAAACAGGGCATCCGTGACGGCTTCCTCGCCCCCTACAAGGTCGTGAAGGTCCACCTCGATGTCGACGTGGAGGGCTACCGGCCGCACGTCGGCGAGATCGACCAGCACGGCTACGAGATCGACGACCGGATCTACAACCAGAAGGACTTCGACCGGACCCTGGTGATCGACGAACGGACCCGGCGCGTGGCGGCGCGGGTCTCGGAGTTCCTGAAGGAAAGCGGCGACCGGTTCCAGAAGGCCATCATCTTCTGCGTCGACACCGAGCACGCCGCGCGCATGCGCCAGGCCCTGGTCAACGAGAACGCCGACCTGGTGACCCAAAACCCGCGCTACGTCGTTCGCATCACCGGCGACGATACGATCGGCAAGGAGCAGCTCGACAGCTTCATCGACCCGGAGGCGAGCCATCCGGTCCTCGTCACTACTTCGCGTCTGCTGTCGACGGGCGTGGACGCCCAGACCTGCCGTCTGATCGTGCTCGACCGTGAGGTCGGCTCGATGACGGAGTTCAAGCAGATCGTCGGTCGCGGCACCCGCGTGCACGAAGAGACCAACAAGTACTACTTCACCCTGATCGACTTCCGCGGCGCCACCAACCACTTCGCCGACCCGGCCTTCGACGGCGAGCCAGTGCTGATCTACGAGCCCGGCGAGGACGACCCGATTCTGCCGCCCGACGACGTGCCGCCGGCCGAGGATGACGACGAGGCCCCGATCCCGCCGGAACCGGGCGACGACGAGGATGTGGTGTTCGATCCCGAGCCGCCGGACATCGCGATCGACGAGGGCGGCGCCGGGCCGCGCAAGTACTACATCCAGGGCAAGCCGGTCAGCGTTCTTGCCGAACGGGTCGAGTACCTCGACGAGGATGGCAAACTGATCACCGAGAGTTTGCGTGACTACTCCAAGAAGACCCTGCGCAGGCGCTTCGCCAGTCTCGACGAGTTCCTGCGCCGCTGGAATGGCGCCGAGCGCAAGCAGGCGATCGTCGACGAGCTTGCCAACGAGGGCCTGCTACTGGAGCCGCTTGCCGAGGAGGTCGGCAAAGAGCTCGATCCCTTCGACCTGATCTGCCATGTGGCGTTCGACCGCCCGCCGCTCACCCGGCGGGAGCGCGCCGAGAACGTCCGCAAGCGCGATGTGTTCACCCGCTACGGCCCGCAGGCCTGTGCCGTGCTAGAGGCGTTGCTGGCGAAGTACCAGGACGAGGGCGTGATCAACCTCGACGACCCCCGCGTACTGCAGATTGCGCCGTTCGACACCATGGGGACGCCTGTCCAGCTCGTTCGCGAGTTCGGAACCCGGTCCGACTACGAACGGGCCGTCCACGACCTGCAGTCCGCCCTGTATGAGGACGTCGCATGACCGGCGGCTCGTCACAGCGCCGACTACGACTGCCCGTCCGCTACGTGGATGGGGTCTGGGAATCTGCGTATGGCGGCATTGTTCCGGTGCACGCGTTTACTACGGGGGAACTGATCATCGACCCGGCGTCGATCTCTGATCCGGCCTTTCTCAAGCGGATGCGAACGCGATCGAAGTTCAAGATTCTGGAGCAGGGCGCGAAGCTTCTCGTGTCGCTGTCGATCAAGGAATGGGAGTCGTTCAGCGAGGAGCAGGCGAAGCTCCTGATCCCGTTCGGAGAGCTGCGCCATCGTATATCCCTGGACTTCATCGGGAGCTGGAGCGCGTCCGGTCTCCACTTCGTTCCGGTGCGGCTCGGCCCCCCCGATAAGCGCCAGGCCCGTCGTCTGGAAACCGAAACCGGCGGCCTCTGGCTGTTGACTGAGGGACCGCATGCAAAAGGGCTGCTGTCGACGCAGGTCATTTTGCCCGAAGGCGTCTCTGATGAGCCGGTAGCCAGCCTCAATCACGCCTTCACGGTCCTATCGGAGATCTTCGAGCCGTGGCGCATCTCCCACACGGGCAACATCTACTCGCGGGTTCTCTACCAGGAGAAGAACGGCCAATGGTATCCGCTCGATACCCTTAGAGATGCGGCGATGGACAAGAACGACAAAGCGATCGCGAACGCGCTGTGGGAGGACTTCATGACGCAGATGAAACCTGATCTCTCATCTCCGACCGGCAGTTGAACCCATGACCGTCCGCACCACCGTCAAGTCCATCCAGGACATCATGCGCAAGGACGTCGGCGTCGACGGCGACGCCCAACGCATCTCGCAGCTATGCTGGATGTTCTTTCTCAAGATCATCGATGACCAGGACCAGGAGCTGGAGCTCATGAAGCCGGGATACCGCTCGCCGATCCCGGAGGAGCTGCGCTGGCGGGCCTGGGCCGCCGACCCGGAAGGTATGACCGGCGACGAGCTGCTGGCCTTCGTCAACGAGCGGCTGTTCCCGACGCTGAAGAACCTGACCACCATCGGTCACACGGGCGACCGCGTGCACGTCGTGCACGACGTGTTCGAGGATGCCTACAACTACATGAAGTCCGGCCAGCTGATGCGCCAGGTGGTCAACAAGATCAACGAGGTCGACTTCAACAACCTGTCGGAGCGTCAGCACTTCGGCGATATCTACGAGCAGATCCTCAACGACCTGCAGAACGCCGGCAATGCCGGCGAGTACTACACGCCGCGGGCCGTTACCGCCTTTATGGTGGACCGCATCGATCCCAGGCCCGGCGAAGCTCTGCTCGATCCCGCCTGCGGCACCGGCGGCTTCCTCACATGCTCGCTGCGTCACATGCGCGAGCGTTACGTGACGACAGTCGAGGATGAGCAGCGCATGCAGGCGGCCCTGCGCGCAGTGGAGAAGAAGCCACTGCCGCACATGCTCTGTGTCACCAACATGCTGCTGCACGGCATTGAGGACCCGGAATTCGTCCGTCACGACAACACCCTGGCGCGGCCGTATGTCAGCTACGGCCAGGCCGACCGGGTCGACATCGTCCTCACCAACCCGCCGTTCGGCGGCAAAGAAGAGGACGGCATCGAGAGCAACTTCCCCCAGGCCTTTCGCACGCGAGAGACGGCGGACCTTTTCCTCGCCCTGATCATCCGCCTGCTGAAGCCGGGCGGCCGTGGTGTTGCCCGATGGCACGCTGTTTGGCGAAGGCGTGAAGACCCGCCTAAAGGAGCACCTGATGGAGGAGTGTAACCTGCACACCATCGTCCGCCTGCCGAACAGTGTGTTCCGACCATACGCGTCGATCGGCACCAACCTGCTGTTCTTCGAGAAGGGTGAGTCGACCAAGGAGACTTGGTTCTACGAGCACCAAGTGCCGGAAGGGCAGAAGGCCTACTCGATGACTAGACCTATCCGCATGGAGCACCTGCAGCCCTGCATCGACTGGTGGGGTGGTGCCGACCGAAAGGGGCGCGAGGAGAACGAGCGCGCCTGGATGGTGACGGTCGAGGAGGTGAAGACGCGCGGCTACAACCTCGACTTCAAGAACCCTCACTCGGCCGACGACGAACTGGGGGATCCGGTGGAGTTGCTTGCGAAGCTCGACGATGCAGAGCGCGAAGCCAGCAATCTACGGGGGCAACTCAAGGCTGTGCTGCAGGAGGCCTTGCTGCGGTGAAGGCGGAAGAGCTTATTGCCCAATACGAGCGCGTCGCGGATGAGTCCGACGCGATTCCGCGTCTCCGGCAGTTCATTCTTGAACTTGCAGTGCGCGGCAAATTGATGCCACGAGACCCTGTCGACGAGCCGGCAGTGGAACTGTTAAAGCGAATCGCTGCTGAGAAGGAGCGGCTCGTGAAGGTGGGGACGATCAGGAAACCAAAGCCGGTCGTCATGAATGGAGACCCTGGTTTCGAAGTTCCCGAGAATTGGGTGCTCGTGCCGCTGGGTGAGGTCATCAACGATCACCTAGGGGGCGGGACGCCTTCCAAATCGAATGAGAACTACTGGAATGGCTCGATTTGCTGGGCAAGTGTCAAAGACGTTGGCAAGTCAAAGTACATTGACGAGACTGCCGACCGGATCACAGAAGATGGGCTGGTCAATAGTTCATCAAACTTGATCTCACCAGGGAACCTCATAGTGGTGACCCGCATGGGGCTTGGTAAAGTATCGATCAATCGCATTCCTCTCGCGATCAACCAAGACTTACGAGCGTTGTTCGTATCAAGATTCATAAGCATCGACTATTGTTACATCTTTTTACTCACACACGGTTTCGTGGGAACAGGGCTTACAGTAAAGGGTATCAAGCTCGGTGAACTACTGAGCATACCGTTCCCCGTTCCACCCCTTGCCGAACAGCACCGCATCGTTGCCAAGGTCGAAGAGCTGATGGCGCTGTGCGACCGGCTGGAGGCCGCACAAGCGGAGCGGGAGAGCCAACGGGACCGGCTGGTGGCGGCATCCCTGTATCGCTTGAGCCATCCCGCCGAAGACAGCAGCGCTGAGGACATCCGCAAGCACGCCCGCTTTTTCCTCAACCACCTCCCGCGCCTCACCACCCGCCCCGAGCACGTCAAGCAGCTCCGCCAGACCATCCTCGACCTTGCCGTCCGCGGCAAGCTGGTCGAGCAGGACCCAGCGGACGAGCCGGCGTCGGAATTGTTAAGGAAGAAGTTCAAGCTTCCCGACGGTTTTTCACGACGCAGGAAGATCATCAAAGAAGCTTCCGTGGACGCCTCGGAGGGCCTTCTCTCGCAACTTCCAAACACGTGGTCCTATTCACGCATTCAGGACCTCTACAAAGCGAACATCGTTATCGACTACGCGGACGGAAACCATGGCTCGCTCTACCCAAGGAACTCCGAGTTCGGTGACGAGGGAGTCCTCTTCGTGTCCGCAAAGGATTTGGTCGGTGGAAAAGTGAATTGGGCAACTTGCTCAAGACTCAATCGCGAGCGAGCGAACCAACTGACCAAGGGCTGGGCGCAAACCGGCGACGTTCTCCTCACTCACAACGCGACAGTGGGACGAGTGGCAAAGGTTGCCGAAAAGGTTGAGCCATTCCTTCTCGGGACGTCGGTCACCTTTTACAGGCTGAACGATGTGGCGCTGTCGCCGGATTACTTCTTCGTCGTGCTGCAAAGCCCGGTCTGGCAGGCGCAGCTTGAGGCAATCATGGCCCAGACAACGCGAAACCAAGTCAGCATTCAGAAGCAGGCGTTCTTCAAGATCCCCCTCCCACCCCTCGCCGAACAACACCGCATCGTCGCCAAGGTCGATGCCCTCATGGCCCTCTGCGACCGGCTGGAAGCCGCCCTTGCGACCGCCGACACCACCCACCAACGCCTGCTCGAAGCCCTGCTGCACGAGGCGCTGACGCCGGGCGAGGAACGGGAGGCAGCGGCGTGAGCCCGATTGTCAGACGAAAGGGCGTGTTCACCGCAAACCTGTCGATCCCATACCGGAGCGCGAGGTTCCCTTCGTCCTCGGGCGTAGGCTCCGGACAGCTCGATTTCAGTTGGGGCGATTTGCTCTGGGCCGCCATCACGATAGGCCGGCCAAACACGGCCCACGTGTTTCAGCATGGGGAGGCCTCATTCCACGAAGCCCTCTTTCGGGTCTCGCTTGTCAGAATGGCGCTTGAGCAAATCCCTTTCAGCCCGCGGCTCAATCGAACCGATGCGTTTCGGGCGCTCGATCCCACCGAAAAGGGAGCAGTCAGCTATTTCCTTGGAATGGCCGCCTGCAAGCTATTCTCCAGCCGGCTGTTGAGTACGCCGTGGCTTCTGCATCTCGACGTTTTCCGTGACCAGTTGAACCCTGCCACGTTGGGCGGCAGATCCAGACCCGATCTGGTCGGGCAGGACATTGGCGGCGCGTGGCATGCGTTCGAGACGAAAGGCCGTTCGAGCGTGCCGAGTTCGGAGGACAAGACGAAAGCCAAGGCGCAGGCGCAGCGGCTCGTATCCGTCGATGGCTCAGCCTGTTCGCTCCACGTCGGCTCGTTCGCCTTCTTTCGCCAGGATGAACTGGAGTTCTACTGGCGCGATCCCGACCCGGAAGAACCGGAGAAGCTGGAACCGATTGAGATCAGGGTTTCGGACGACGATTGGGCCAACTATTACGCGCCCGCCCTGGCGCTGGCTTCCGAGCCAGGAAGCGATTTCCTCTCGGCACAGGCCCAGGAAATCGACCTAAAGGTCGAGGTACACCCCGAGGTGCGTCGCCAACTTCTCGCCGGTGATTGGGCTGCGGCGCGTTCGCTTTTGGCTGAGTTGCGGCAAGCACTCGGAGCGGAGGGTTTTCAGCCGGACGGCTTGCGCGTCGTTGCCGGCGACTCATGGCGGCGTCAGATCAAGGGGACGGAAGGCAGATGAGGAAGCTCACACGGGAGGGCGGTGGCTGACCATGGGCATCAACCTCGTCATCGCCGTCACCGACGGAGACTGGTTCGAGATGCTGCGCCGGCAGCCGGACCTGGGCGAGGTCAATTTTTGGGCACCCTCGGCGGCGAACTTCCGGGCGCTTCAGCCGGGTGAGCTGTTCCTGTTCAAACTGCACGCGCCGCGCAACGTCATTGTCGGCGGCGGCATCTTCGCCTATGCCAACGCGCTGCCCTGTTCATTGGCCTGGGAGGCGTTCGGCGAGGCCAACGGTGCGCGCTCTGCCGGGGAAATGCGCGCGCGTATCGCTAAGTATCGAAGGGCCGATCCCGACGACCGCAGCGACTTTGCCGTCGGCTGCCGCATCCTGACCCAGCCGTTCTTCTTCGACGAGGCTGACTGGATCCCCGTGCCGGAAAGCTGGTCGCCGAACATCGTCTCGTTCAAGACCTACAACACGGGCGACGCCGAGGGCCTGGCCCTGTGGGAGGCGGTCAACGACCGTCTGAGCCGGCATCCGGTCCCCGGCATGGCGGAAGACCAGGCTCGGTTCGGCGAACCGCACATAATCCGGCCGCGTCTCGGGCAGGGCGCCTTCCGCGTGCTGGTGACCGACATCTACGGACGGCGCTGTGCAGTGACGCAGGAACGCACCTTGCCGGCCTTGGAGGCCGCACACATCCGTCCTTACGGCGATGGCGGCGAACACGAAGCGCGAAACGGGTTGTTGCTGCGCCGGGATATCCACAGCCTCTTCGACACGGGCTACGTCACTGTGACACCTGATCTCCATTTCGAGGTCAGTCGCCGCATCCGAGAGGAGTTCGAAAACGGTAGGCACTACTATGCTTTGCACGGGCACCGAATCGAGACTCCGGCACATGCCGATCAACGGCCGGACCCGGCTGCCCTCGCATGGCACAACGCGCACTGTTACAGAGGGTGAGAGTAGAATGCAGTCTGCAAACGCGGATGCAAACGTACCGGCCACTACGAGCCAAACTGCATGCGGACGGGTCATTATAGACGCTTGCCGTATCCGGTGGATTCTCGAACCGAATGACACGCAGCGAGACCATCTGACACTGGACGCTCCGCACTCGAAAACCGGTGTGCCCTTGCGGGTACCGTGGGTTCGAATCCCACCCCCTCCGCCACCCTTCGCCCTGCGGGCTTCGGGTGGCAGGCCACCTTGGTGGCCTGACGGCCGAAACCGCATCTTGGGCGAAGGCGTGTCCCCCGAAGCCTTGGCGTAGGGGGACTGGTGCAGCGCAGTCAGTCAATCCGGCCCACGCCTCGACGCCGCGCAGTAGCTCTGTCCGTTCCGGACACATAGGTGACACCGCGTTCCGGACACATGGGTGACACCCTGCCGCGCTCGTCCCTGGGCGTTGCCCGTCGCCTCAGGCCAGTCGGAACACCTGGCCGGCGCCGGGGTCGCGGTAGAGGTCGACCCGTTCGCCGTCCCAGTGGTAGTCGAGATGCCGGCCCTGTCGCGGGGCCGCGGCCAGGTCCGGGTAGAACAGGCCGACGCAGACCCCGGCCGGGCAGCGGACGCTGGGGTAGACGACGCCTTCGCTTGCTGCGGCGCGCAGGCGTGCGGCCAGTGCCTGGGCGGCGGCGTAGTCGTCCGGATCGAGGACGTCGTCATGGCCGCCGCCGCGCAGGTCGTGCAGGTCGCCGCTGACGTTCAGGACGATCTCGCGGAACTGCGAGGTCCAGCCCGGCGGCTCGCGCGTGCGGGCCATGAAACGGCCGTGGTGATGCGCCGTTTCGAACAGGGCGACCTCGAACCGGTCGCCGATGTAGAGCACGCCGTAGTGGCCGGCGCTGAAGCGGCTCGGCCGCTCGGCGCTGACATGGGTAAAGGGCGCCATCAGGTAGCTCGCGCCGGGGCCGCCGACCCGTCGCCCGACCGGTACGAGGTCCAGGTTGCCGATGCTCTCCATGAGGCGCGGGTTGGACTTCTGCTCGGCGGAGATCAGCAGCGGCCAGTCGGCCGGGTCGGCGATGTCCTCGAACAGGTCGATGGCCGGATGCACGCTGCGGATGATGCGCACCGCGCCCTGCCAGGCGACGGCGGCAACGGGGAGCGCCGCTAGGTCGCTCACCAGGCGCCGCGTTCGGCGTCCAGATAGCGGCGCACGCGCATCAGGTCGGTGAACTCGCCGCCGAGCATGATGTCGAGTGCGCTGCGGCCGCCGAAGGCGTCGTTGGCCGCCTTGATCCAGGCATAGCCGCGCTGCGGCTCGCGGAAAATGACGCGCAGCGCTTTGTGGATGCCCATGATGTTGGACAGGCGCGCCTTGCCGTCGCGGCCGATGCGACCGGGCGACCCCGCCTTCCAGCGCCGGTAGGTCCTGACCGGCAGGTCCAGCAGGGTGGCCGCCTGCTCGTCGGTGATGCCCCAGAGACGGAACAGGTTGAGGCCGGCCCGGAACATCGCCGCGGCCTCCGCGTCGGTGATCGGCGCCGGCACGAAGCCACGGGGCCGGGTGTCGATCGGCAGCAACTCCACCATTGGCGTCTCCTACAATATGGCATTATATAGCACATACATAGCCATATGGCAAGATTTGTGGGCAAGCCGCTGTGTGCCCGGCAGTGCCGCGGCGGCGGGACACCGGCCCCGTCGTCACGGCGCGCAGTAGCGGGCGCAGCCGGGGCGATAGCCGCCGCCGCCCCACTCATTCGAACGACATCACCGGCCGCACCTCGACCCGGCCGTTCAGCGCACCGGGGCACCTGGCCGCCCAGGCCAGGGCCTCGTCCAGGTCCTTGCAGTCGACGAGGTAGAAGCCGCCGAGCTGTTCCTTGGTCTCGGCGAACGGGCCGTCGGTGATCACCGGCGCGCCCTGCGCGTCGGGGTGGCTGACGGTGGTGGCGGTCGCGGTCGGCTGCAGTGCCTCGCCGTCGACCATCACCTCGGCCTCGCGCATGGCCTGGGTGTATTCGAACCAGGGCCTGATGAACTCGGCGAATTCCGGCGAATCCGGCGCCGGCTCGTTGCTGTCGGCCTCGGAACCGTAGATCAGGAACATGTACTTCATCGGGCTCTCCCCTGTTGGATTTCGGCACGTTCACCAGGCTGACGAACACGCCGCGCCGGAATCGACACCCCGCCCAAGGTTTTCTTTACCTCGCCGCCAGTCCGGCGAGGCGGCGCGCGATGAAGCGCTGCTCCACGGGGTTACCGGTCATGTTCAGGGCCTGGGCATAGGCCTCGCGCGCTTCCGTATCCCGGCCGAGCCGGCGCAGCAGGTCTGCCCGCGCCGCCGGCAGCAGGTGATAGCCGGCCAGCCGGCCCTCGGCGTCCAGCGCCTCGACGCGGCGCAGGCCTTCCGCCAGGTCGCCGGCCATGGCGACGGCGACGGCGGCATTGAGGGCGATCACCGGGTTGTCCGGGGCGCCGCCTTCCAGCAGGCCATAGAGCGCGGCGATCTGTGCCCAGTCGGTGTCCCCGGCGGACGGCGCCTCGGCATGTACGGCGGCGATCGCCGCCTCGACGGCATAGCCCGGGACCGGCCGGCCGGCCAGGCTCGCCTCCACCAGGGGCAATGCCTCGGCGATCAGCCGGCGATCCCATAAGCTGCGGTCCTGCTCCTCCAGCGGCACCAGGTCGCCGTTGTCGTCGGTGCGGGCGCCGCTGCGGGCATGGTGCAGCAGCATCAGCGCCAGCAGCGCCTGGACCTCGGCCTGCTCGGGCATGAGCTGGCACAACAGCCGGCCCAGGCGGATGCCTTCGTCGCACAGCTCGCGGCGGAGCAGGGTCTCGCCGTCGCTGGCCTCGTAGCCCTCGTTGAACACCAGGTAGATCGTCTTCAGCACCGGCGGCAGGCGCCGGGGCAGCTCGGCGCGGTCCGGCACGATGTAGGGGATCCGCGCCCGGTCGATCTTGCGCCTGGCCCGCACCAGGCGCTGCTGCAGCGTCGTCGTCTTCACCAGGAAGGCGCGGGCGACCTGCTCGGCGGTGAGGCCGCACACCGTCTTCAGCGTCAGGGCGATCTGCGCCTCCGGTGCGAGGCTGGGATGGCAGCAGGTGAAGATCAGCCGCAACGTGTCGTCGCCGACCGCCTCGTCGTCTTGCAGTTCGGGCTCGACCTGCGATGGCTGCTCGGCGGCGTAGGCCTCTTCCTTCGCCGCCCCCCGCCGCCGGCGGCGGAGCTGGTCGATCGCCCGGTACAGGGCCACGCGCCGGAGCCAGGCCACCGGCTGGTCCGGAAGGTTGTCCGCGTCCCAGCTGTTCAGCGCCTGCACGAAGGCCTCCTG
>Ga0056121_1000321_pt1 | contig 13103 bp, 14 predicted proteins | sample WorMetHEROISLAND_FD_83872 | JGI IMG/M metagenome (GOLD analysis project Ga0056121, IMG submission 83872) | Marine gutless worms symbiont microbial communities from Max Planck institute for Marine Microbiology, Germany - Olavius sp. 1 HERON ISLAND ...
CATAGTCTGGAGGACTAAAGTCCTCATCCGTGGACAAGCCACGGACTGAAAGTGAAGGGACTCAAAGTCCATAGTTTCAACTATGATGCGCTTCGCGCACTAAAGTTATTGAAGCAATGAAACATATAAGGCCATTAACTGGCGGGCCGATCTCTAAGGGTGATTGTGGGGTCTCAGTGATAGGACGGGAAATCGCTCACGGCGTCTATGATGGATTAGACAACGCCAGGGCGTGCGTAGCCAACAATTGGCCTGAAACGGCCATGGGTGGTATCGGTAGCGGCCCGGCACCGGGGCGCGAAAGCCACCCCCAGCGACTACCGATCCATCGACGTGCGGCGCTGGAAACGGAATGGCTGGCTCGCTCCGAATCAATCCCTCGTCTGTCAGTGGTCACGCCAGGGCAAGGTAGTGTCCTCCATCAGCGTGCGCATTGAACCGGGTACTCTCGAAAACCGGAAAGCAATGCGGCAAATGTCCTCGGCTCATACTTCTTAAACCCTTCCTCATCGACATACACAAAGTCGTACTCGACATCCGACTGCATGGCGTTCACATCCTCACACCATTGGCGCAGGCGTTGAGTCTTGAGGGGAACATCCAGGTCTTCCTGACCCTTGGTTTCCACCACGATCACCCGACCATCGGTCAGCTTGACCAGAAAATCAGGGTAATAGTTGGATATGTCACCATCGGTATTCACATAATCCAACTTAAAATGCACGGCCAGATAGTTTTTGGCATAGGACACTACGTCGCTGCAATTTTCCAGAAAACTGGCGAATTGCAGCTCGAAATGGCTGTCGCCGATCACGCGATTGAACACGCTCTTTTTCGGCATCAAATAGCCCTGGTCTTTGACCACAAAGGGCCGCGTCTGCCTGAGCTTGATCGCGTCTCGAATCTCCGCGTCCCCCTTGTCTCGCACTGTCAAATCGTTAATCGCCTTCTTGAAGGTTTCGATCACCGTTTTTGTCGCGGCTAGTTCTGAAAGGTTGCGCAAGGTATTCAGCGATTCCATTTCGACGGGCTGGCCGAATACGTCCTGCACAAAGCTCTTCACCTTCCCATACAAAACGTCATACCCACTGACCAGCCGCAACTCCTTCATGATGGTCTGCACGAAGTACCCGACTACGCTTCGGTAATCGGCGATCCCTGCGCTACCGAGAATCGTCGTGTGGGTAACCTCGCTCGTCGTGATGTCCTTGAACACGATCTCGCGTTGCTCTTCTTCGGTGAACTGCTGATAGGCCACCGTTTGGAAGGTCATCGTGCTGGCATCCAGGTCGGTAAGGTTCTTGTATTCCCGGTAAACGCGGGACGTAAGCACGGGAATTTCTATATCCAGTGCGTCGATATCCTTCTTCTCGTTATCCTTATCGATCTCCACCACCAGCGGCGTCTTGGGCTTGGTGCCTTCGCCCATCGCCTTGCGTTCCAGCTCGACACCTTCGGCCTGAATGGATTCCACAAAATCCATAAAGGCATCCGTTCCCACCACGCTGACGTATTCTTCAATCCCACCGGGATACATCTTGCGCAATCCGCGTCCTAAGGTTTGCTCCGGCAGGATGTTGCTCTTTGCAGAATAGGCGCGTAGCCCGACAATAGTGGTCACGTTGCGTACATCCCAGCCTTCCTTGAGCATCAGCACCGACACGATGGCCTTGTAAGGGTTTCCATGGAATCAATCTCGTTGGACCGCTTGCGCAACCGCTCCAACTCTTCCTTGGCCTTGCTGGATTGCGCCTCGGAAATCTCGCCGTTGTTCTTGGTGTGGATCACCAGCACGGCGTCCTTCAAATCTGGGTAACGTCCTTCCAGATACTCCGCCACGTTGTCGCAGTTCTTGGTGTCGTCGGTCATCACAAACAGGGTGGCCTTCTTGTCCAGCTTTTCATGTTCGGCATACGCCTTGCGCCATTCGATCACGCCCAGATCAAGATAATCCGCGTACTTCTCCGTATAGCGAACGCTTTGCTGTTCTTGCAACTTCGCCCGGCTGGCGGCATCCGGCAGCACCGGGTGCTTCACCACGTTCTGCGAAATCGCCTCCACCAGCGGATAATCGGAGATGGTCTGCACGAAGATCGCACCGTTGTTGTGCTTGGGCGTCGCCGTGACATCGATCTGAAGACTCAGGGCATCACCCTTTTGCAACAGCCGGTTGTGAATGTCCTCAATCGACTTAAACCAGGCCAGCTTCGCATCGTGGATATGGTGCGCCTCGTCGTTGAGCACCATCAGCTCGTCGATGTCGCGCACGATGTCTCCCAGGTCCACGGTGGCATCAGTGGTCGCCCCGGTGGGCCGCTTGCCGAAGAAATAATCCATACTATTGTCGTCATCCGGCGAGGGTGGGATTTCAGCACCGGAATAGACGCGGTGGATATTGGTTAGAAAAAAGATGTTTCCGGTAGGCCGAGTCACCCGCACCTCGTCTTGCAGGTGCAGAGTCAACTGGAAATCGTCGCGCCAGTTACGTCCGTCGAAGCCATTGTCAGGGATCACCGGGTCTTCAAAGAAGATACGCAGCCCCTCGAAGTCCTTGTAGATACGGTCCAACACAATGATATTGGGCGTGATCACCAGAAAATTCCGCGCCAACTCGGAATCCGGCTCATACCGCCTGTGAAAGAAGCTCCAGGCCAGTACCAGACTCATCACCTTGGTCTTGCCGCTGCCGGTGGCCATCTTCACCGCATAGCGCCGCCAGCTCTCGTCGAACATCTGCGCCGACATGGCACCGCTGCTGTCGAAGCGCATCAGGTCAAACTTGTCCTTGGCTCCCACTACGTCGTACAGATAGACGATGGTCTCCAGCGCCTCGCGCTGGGCGAAGAAGTACTGGAAAGTCGCCATGTTGCCATCGGCTTGTGGCAACAGGTGCGACTCCTTGAACCACCAGTTCAGCAGGCTCCGGCTGGTGTCGGTCGCACCCACATAACCGCTATCGCGGAATTCCTTCACCTTGCGGCGCAGTTGGTACACCAGCGGCGACATCAACTTGTCCGCGCTGGTCTCCCTCAATGCTTCATCCGCCGGAAACCAGCGGATTTCCGGGTCGAGGATGGCATGGGGCGAATCGGGGAAATCGCGATGCAGTGCCATTACTCTTTCTCCAACCGTTTGATGCCTTGGTCTTCCACCAGCACGCGCATCTGTTGGATGGCAACCCGGTTCAGCCGGATCAACCGCTCGGATTGGGCGATGCCCTCATGGATGAAATGGGCGTTCAGGCTTTCCATGTTCGCCAGGCAGACCAGTTGCGCGCCGTTGGCGAAGTCGCGGATATTGCCCTTCTCGACTGGGTTGGCCTCCCGCCATTGTTTCGCCGTCATGCCGAACATGGCCATATTCAGCACATCCGCCTCGGAGGCATAGACAAAATTGACCTGTTGCGGGGCCAGCTCGTCGGGAATCAGATTTTCCTTGATGGCGTCGGTATGAATACGGTAATTGATGCGCGCCAGATTGCGCTTGATGTCCCAACCCAGTTGTTGCTGTTCGGCCTCCTTGAGGCGCTGGAACTCCTTGATCAGATAGAGTTTGAACTCCACCGACACCCATGCGGCGAATTCGAAGGCGATATCCTTGTGGACAAAAGTGCCGCCGTAACGGCCCGCCCTGGAGACGATACCCACGGCCCCGGTGCGCTCGATCCACTGCTTCGGCGTCAGGGTAAATCTGTTCAGGCCCGCTTGCCTTCTAAACCCGTCGAATTCGACGGGATTGAAATCCGGGTTGTGAAGCTGCTCCCAGATGCCCAGGAATTCGACCGATTCCGATTGCGAATCCAGTTCCGCACCAGGTCGTCGGTACGATCCGTGTCCCGATGCCGGGCAATATCCGTCAACGAGATGAAATCCTCTTCCTCAATACGAGCGACCTTGACCGGGGTTTCTAGCACCTCGATCTCGCGGTTCTTCCGGCTCATACCAACACCTCCACGATGGTCTTGGTGTCGTTGCCGAAGATATCCACCACCTTCACCGCCACCTTGCGCCTGCCCGGCGGGCATTCATGGGCGATGCTCTTCAACCCCAGTGAACGATCCTTCTTGGTGCGGAAGCTCTGCCACTCGTTCTCGAACACATAGTCGCCGGTCCACTGGTCCTCGGTCTCGCCGGTCTCAGGATTCTGCACGCGGATGATCTCGCGCTTGCTCTCGAAATCGAAATCCACGCTCCAGTAGTCGATCCAGTCGGTCCAGTGCCGGGTCAGCTGCTCGCGGGTAATCACCCCATCCTTGTCCATGTTCACCTTCACGATCTGGCCGCGCTCCACCACGATCTTGCTGCCCTTCTTTTTCAGGCTCGCCTCGGCATTGGCGATGGAATCCTGCGAGTAGAAGACCGAAAAGTCGGTCAGCTCCACGGCAACGGTGTTTTTCTTCACATGCGGCTTGACCTCGATGAAGGAGACATCGTGGAACACCACCTGATTCCTCTCCACCGCCCGCTTGTCGAACACCTCGGCGGGGATATACTTGGGAGAAATGTCGATACCCTTGCCCCGCGCCTCGTCCAGCACGTTGGGGAACAGCCCCATCTCGAACTCGAAGCCGAGGATGTCCACCTTGGTGATGTGCTTCTTGCGGCATTCGAGAATGATCTCCTCCACGAATAGCCGCGTCACCGGTAGATTGACCGGCCCCACCGCCACCAACCGCCCGGCGCGCTTCCCGTGGAAGCTGGTGAAGCCTTCAGTTTTCTCCGCACGGTAGGTACGCAGGATCAGGTCGAGGAAGGCCACCTCCTTCTCTTCCAGTTTGCCTGCGCTGCTCCTCTTCGCGCAGGTTTGAATTGACGCCGATGAAGTGTTGGCGTTCGTACTTGCCCAAGTTGAGAATCTCAAAGGCGCGGTAATCCTTTCCCTCCTCCTTGAGCTGGCACTGCACGCCGATCAGGCGCTTGCGGGTGGTGTGGATGGCGAACTTGCCCAGATCCGTGGCAATCCACTTGCGGCCCAGTTTTTCCGCCACGGCGGCGGTAGTGCCGGAACCGCAGAAGAAGTCGGCGATCAAGTCGCCTTCGTTGGAGGAGGCATTGATGATGCGTTCGAGGAGGGCTTCGGGTTTTTGGGTGGGGTAACCAACTCGTTCATCTGCCATTGGATTAACAATCGGAATATCCATCCAAACGTTTTGAACCATCTGCCCGGGATAAGTGTCTGCGAGTATCTTTCGATAGATGCGTGCTGTTGGCTTATCAGGCATTACCAGCTCATTATTCTGATACATCTCATCCATGCGTTCTTTTTTATACAACCAACCGGTCTTGGGAGACTTTATGCCATGAAATTCATACTGCAGGTTCGGCCTAACCAACGGGTTAACCAGGGGAGATTTCATGTATTTTCTGCCGTCCCCATCATCAAACTTAAATCGTTCTTTGATATATTTCTTAGTATTTTCATCGTCTTTCGAATAAATCGGATTAAACACACGATTATGTGATTTTCCATAAAGCAGAAGCGTATCGTTGGTAACACCAAATTGGTCAGTGGACCAAGCTTGTGCTTGTTTTCTACGCCAGATAATCTCATTCACGAAAAACGAGTCACCAAAAACCTCGCTCAAGACAAGTCGAAGTGAGGCATTCACGCGCCAATCACAATGCACATAAATACTGCCATCCTCCGCCAGCAAATCCCGCATCAACACCAGCCGCTCGTAGATCATGGCAATAAAGGAGTCTGCTCCCTTGCCCCAGGTATCCCGGTAGGCGATCTCTTCAAGGATGTTGGGCTTCTTAGTGAAGGTGTCGCCACCGATCTCGATGTCCTCGGCACGCGGCTCATCTACATGCTCGATGGTCTGGAATGGCAGCATGATGTTGCAGACCTCGTTGCTCTTGCCGTTCCAAACCAGTTCCACCTCGCGCTTTTCATCGAACAACAAAAAGCGGTATTTCTCCGGCAACGGCCTGTCCGTCTCCAAGTGCTCCAGAATGTCGCGCTTTTCGTTATCGGTGAGCCTCAGCGAGCCGCGCCCGGCGGCGCTGTCGCCCTTTGCCTTACCTGATTTTCTGTTACCCGCCATATCCGGCTCCGTCGTGCTTGTTGTTGATTGACCCGATCACTTCACCGTCCCTCTACGTTGCGATGCCGAATCCATCTCCAGGGGAATATCGTTGCGAATGACCCTTTCCGCATTGATCAAAAAAGGCGGACTTGCCGACCGTATGGCTGCTACAGTTGCTACACAAGAAACCGATCAGCCGGTAACTGTAGCAACTGTAGCAGTAGCAAAGCAGCCGGAATCCCTCCCTGAACTGTCGCCGGAAGAAGAATCAAGCATCCGGGCTTGGCTGGCGCACATCGAGGAAACCGACCCGGCCATCATCGCCGAGGTGCTGGACAAGTGCCGTACTAACCTGGAGGCCCGCCGGTACTTTTTGAAACGGTCGGAGGAAGTACCAGAACCAACCAGAGTCAACCGCTCAGTCCACTGTGGCGACTGCATCCACTTCGACGCATCGACCGCCCGCACCTTGTCCACTGCGCCAAAGGCGAGCCGGAAGCCATCATCGGATTGTGGGACACGGATCGGCGCTATTGCGAACGCTTTTTACCAAGGCCACAGCAAACCCAAAACGACCAACCAAGGCCCGCTAGGGCCGAAACAAAAAGGTGAATTTCCCAAATGATTTCAGTTAAAAAATCTGGAGGCGAACATGAGCGGCATGGGGAGCGGACGACATTGGTACTGGGGCGCGAAAAACTCTACTGACGATTACCGATTCATCGACGTGCGGCGCTGGAAACGGAATGGCTGGCTCGCCCCGCATCAATCCTTCGTCTGTCAGTGGTCACGCCAGGGCGAGGTAATCTCGGCCATTCACGTGCGCACCGAACCGGACCGGATGATCCTCACCTACCGCCACCGGCGCGGCAACGAAGACTGGCAGGACGCAAACTATCCCGTCTATCTCGACTGGACCGTCTGCAACCTTGGTGGGGAACGCCCCTGGTTCCTTTGCCCCGCCCGTGATTGTGGTCGGCGAGTGGTGATCCTCTACGGCGGCGGCATCTTCGCCTGTCGTCACTGTTACCAATTGACCTATCCCAGCCAGCGGAATACGGATTACGACCGGATGGCACGGCGGGCAGATTGCATCCGCGACAAGCTGGGCTGGGAGCCGGGCTGTCTCAACGGCCCAGGCGAGAAACCCAAGGGGATGCACTGGAGCACCTTCGAGCGGTTGACGGCGCAACATGATGCCTTTGTACAGACCTCACTGGCTAGGATCGCGGCGCGATTTTAGCCTACTCAATCCTTTCGGCGAGCGCACGATGTTATCCAAACGGGGACGGCAGTACCGCAATCTGGCAACGGAAGAACTACTCGGCTAAGGGGTTGCCGGGATTCGGATCAGCGACCACGTGGCAGTACGCATCGAAGTTTACGTTCCGGACGGCGCCGGCGAGATCTGGACAACCTGCCCAAAGGCGTGCTCGATGCGCTAACCCATGCGCGGGTATGATGGGGCGACGATCACCAGAAAGTGCAAAGACGAAGACTTGCAGAATGGCAACGGCTAAAGGTGTCTCTAGGTGGCTCTCGACACCCGCCAAACATCGTCTGAAAGGTGGACTAAAAGGTGGCCTGTAATAGAAACTCCATTAATTTAAATTTGAAAATCAATTGGTTACAAAAATAGTTGGCGGAAAGAGATCCCCGGCGGAAGTGCAACGCAACGTCACACCCGGACACCTGAGCCAGAAAACTGCGCTGGATAGTGCCCTGACCGAATTGGTGGAAGCGGATAGAGTGCACTTGATTCAAGACGGTAAGCGCAAGGAGATTCATATCAACCCGGCGTTGCTGAAAGGGGACGGGCCATGACCCTTTCCGCATTGATCAAAAAGGGCGGACTTACCGGTGGTATGACAGCGACAGTTGCGACACCTGCGACACAAGAAGCCGATCAGCTAGCAACTGTCGCAACTGTCGCAACTGTCGCTGTCGCAGAGCAGCCGGAACCCCTCCCTGAACTGTCACCGGAGGCAGAATCAAACATCCGGGCTTGGCTGGCGCACATCGAGGAAACCGACCCGGTAATCATCGCCAGGGCCGAAGCCAACAGTGAATTTTCCAAATGATTTCGATTAAAAAAACGACTGTAGCCACTGTAGCCGTAGCAACGGTCATGGGAGGACGCCATGGGCGGTATCGGTAGCGGCCGGTGCCGGGGCGCGAAAGCCACCCCCAGCGACTACCGATCCATCGACGTGCGGCGCTGGAACCGGGATGGCCTGCTTACTCCGCATCAATCCTTCGTCTGTCAGTGGTCACGCCAGGGCGAGGTGATCTCGGCCATTCACGTGCGCACCGAACCGGGCCGGCTGATCCTCACCTACCGCCACCGGCGCGGTAGCGAAGACTGGAAGGACGAAAGCTACCCCGTCTATCTCGACTGGACTACCTGTAATCTTAGTGGCCAACGCCCCTGGTTTCTCTGCCCCGCCCGTGGTTGTGGTCGGCGGGTGGCGATCCTCTCCGGCGGCGGCATCTTCGCCTGTCGTCACTGTTACCAATTGGCCTATCCCAGCCAGCGGAAAACGGATTACGACAGGATGGCATGTCGGGCAGATCGAATCCGCGATAAGCTAGGCTGGGAGCTGGGTTGTCTCAACGGCCCTGGCGAGAAACCCGAGGGGATGCACTGGAGCGCCTTCGAGCGGTTGACTGCCCAGCACGATGCCTTTGTACAGGCCTCACTGGCTAGGATCGCGGCGCGTTTTAGCCTACTCAATCCTTGGTAATCGTTCCTTGGGGCGGATAAACCGAGGGGCGTCGCTCCGCATTATGGATGGCTGCGGAAGAAAAACGAAACGCCTATTTCTGCTGTTGAAAACAGCTAAAGAACGGGGCCTGCATTACCCGCGTATTGAATATTTCTCAGGAAGGACCCGATGCTCTAGCAATCGCTATAGTGGGGGTAAAGGTGGGGGTAAATTCGTATTTTTCCGCGATTCAAACAAAAAAGGCTTATCCGATTTCATATAAGCCATTGATTCGTATGGCGCGCCCGGAGAGATTCGAACTCCCGACCACCTGGTTCGTAGCCAGGTACTCTATCCGGCTGAGCTACGGGCGCGTAGCGGAAAAGTATGGGGTGACGGCTGGTCCGAGTCAAGCTCGACGGGGCAAGGCTCAGGGCGAGTGGGTATAACTTTGTTGTTGATTAACGGGTTGCTGCCGGCTTCCGGTCGTCAGCCACAACTGTGATGGTTGGCCATGAAGGGTAGGCGCCGGCTTGCCGGCGCTAGGCTGGACGGCAACCAAGCCGGCAGGTCGAACTCCAAGGAAAGCGTGGGCAAGCCCGCGCCTACATTTTAAAATTTACCCACTGCCGGGTTTTTTTATCGGGTTACAGCGTATGCGAGTTTTGCGTCGGAAACCCAGGCGATAGAATGCTCGCCCGACCCGATGCAGTCGTCCACCGACCAATGGAAACCGAAGCCGTGCAACATCGGAACCATTTGAAGCCGCAGGAGCAGACCATGGTCGTCCTGGGCGCGAGCCCGAAGCCGACCCGTTACTCTTATCAGGCGGTGAAGCTGCTGCATGACCGGGGCTACGACGTGATTCCGGTACTCCGAAGGTAAGCCGTATCGATCAGGTCCCGGTGGTCGATGATCTGCGCCGGATCCAAGGGCCGGTGCATACCCTCACCCTGTATGTGGGGCCCGCACGCAGTAAGGCGATGATCGAGGACATCCTCGATTTGGGGCCGAGGCGGGTAACCCTGAATCCGGGAACCGAGTCGCGTGCCCTCGAGCTTGCCCTCAAGGACGCCGGTATTCCTTATGAGCACGCCTGTACCCTGGTCCTGCTGCGGACGGGGCAGTTTTGAAGGTCGGCAGCAGCGTTTCAGCATCGAACGGGTCCTGTACTTTAGAAGATGAACGATGTGCCGTCGATCGATGAGCTGCTCGCCATCATGGCCCGTCTACGGGATCCCGAACGCGGTTGTCCCTGGGACTTGAAGCAGAGCTTCCGCACCATCCTGCCCTATACTCTGGAAGAGGCCTATGAGGTAGCCGAGGCCATCGAGCAGGATGATATGGAAGACCTGTGCGACGAGCTGGGGGACCTGCTGTTGCAGGTCGTCTTTCATGCCCAAATGGCGAGCGAGCAGAATAGCTTCACGTTCGCGGACGTGGTGCGCAGCATCTGTGACAAGCTGCGGCGGCGCCATCCCCACGTCTTCGGGGAATTGGCAGTTGCGGACGCGCACCAAGTCCATACTATTTGGGAGCGTGAGAAGGCCGCCGAGCGAGCGCGCAAGGACAGGGTAGGGGCGAATGGCGTGCTCGCCGGCGTTGCCCAGGCTCTGCCCGCCCTGATACGGGCGGAAAAGCTGCAGCGGCGGGCCGCGCGGGTCGGGTTCGATTGGGACCAGACCGACGGGGTGCTGGACAAGGTGCACGAGGAGCTGTCCGAGTGCGAGCAGACCATTGCTGCCCAGGCGGATTCGACCGAACGGGCCCATGAGGTGGGCGATCTACTCTTTGCCTGCGTCAACCTCGCCCGTCATCTGGGTGTCGACGCCGAGCAGGCGCTACGGACCGCCAATCGCCGCTTTGAGACACGCTTCGCCCGGGTAAAGGCCGGCTTGCGGGACCAGGGCCGGGTTCCTGGTCCCGAGGTGCGCGGGGAGATGGAGCGACTGTGGGGGGTCGCAAAGGCACAGGAGAAGAACTGATGCGCGAGTTGATCAAATTGCGGACGGACCGGCGGGAGACCCTGGTGGATATCACGTCCCAGGTCCATGACCTGGTGCACCGCAGCGGCATACGCAACGGGCTGGTGGCCGTCTATGCCCAGGGCTCGACCGCGGCTATCATGATCCAGGAGAACTGGGACGACAGCGTGCAGCGAGACGTGGTCGAGCTGCTGCGCAAGCTGATCCCACAGGGTGTGTGGCAGCATGACGTCCAGGATGGAAACGGAGATGCGCACCTCAAATCCGGTCTGGTGGGGCCGTCAGAGACCATTCCTGTGATCGATGGCCAGCTCGGCCTGTCTACCTGGCAGAATATCTTCTTCTGCGAGTTCGACGGTCCCCGCCGCGACCGGACCGTTATTTGTACCATCCTGGCCGACAAGGAAGCCGAATCCTGAGCCAATATTTCCTGAATTTCCGACGCTCGATCACGCCCTGACCAAACCGGCAAGCACGCTTCACAACAAGAAATCCTGTTAATCCTGTACCATTAGCCGGCGAGACGCGACATCGCCTTAAGAGGCTGTCTAAAAACTAACCCATTGATTTTAAAGGTTAAGAAAGAGTCGTAACGATCCCTCGCTGCGCTTCGGGATGAGACAGCTCGCGTCCTTGTCATTTCGAGCGCAGCGAGAAATCTTTAGGTTCAAGCGGTTGGCAGGTGCTCGGGTTTTTAGGCAGCCTCCAAACCCACCAAGCGTGGGTTTTTTGTACCGTGCACAAACTTGACTCATTTGTAAAGACACGGGTCATTCGAGGGATCCTAGTAGGACCTGACCTGCTACCCGTCGCGGCTGATCGGACCCGGCTGCGCAGCTGGTTCGGGTGCCGTAAGATCTTGTATTTCCTGCTGGTTGTCGTCTTGTCGGGGTTGATCGCTACGCCGGTACCGGCGGGGACTGAAGATAAGACCATCGAGAGTCGCAAACGCGATCTGGCCGACCTCGAGCAGCAGGTACGGGACCTGGAGCAGAACCTGGATGTGCGCCGTGGCCGCCGACAGGAACTCAAGGCAGAGCTCGAGCGTCGTGAACGCCGGATTGCCGACCTGGCGCGGACGGTACATCGATTGGTAGCGGTGGTCGGTAACCAGGAACGGGTCCTGGACAGGCTTCAACGCCGATTGGTGGTCGAGCGCGAAACCTTGGGGCGCGAACGCACCGCCCTGGGGAATCTGTTGCGTTCCGCGTATGCCATGGGACGCGGGAACCATATGCGGATCCTGCTCAATCAGGAGGATTCGAATCGCCTGAGCCGGGTCATGGCCTATTACGGGTTCCTCAACCACTTCCGCATCCAACGCATCGAAGCCGTAACCCAACGTGCGCGCAGGCTCGATGACCTGGTCCGGGAAGTGGCACAGGAAAGGGGGCGTCTCGTCTTGCTGGTACAGAGCCGGGACGAGAACCGGGCCCGTTTGGTGATGGCGCAAGACCAGCGCACCGCGCTCCTGACTCCCCTGGAGCGGACCATCGCCACCCGGGCGGAGCGCATCGAAGAGTTGCGTGCCCAGGCCCGGGAGCTGCGTATGCTGTTGGAACGGATCGAGCAGCAGGCCCGAGCACTACCCGAAGCGGAGCTCCATCAGAAGCTACAGCCGCTGCATCAGCTGCGCGGGCGTTTGGCCTGGCCGCTTGCCGATGGCTCACTGCTGTCGCATTATGGCAGTCTCAAGGAGGGAGGTATCCAGCGCTGGGATGGCGTCGTCCTGCGGGCGGAGGAAGGCGCAGCGGTGCGGGCGGTCCACCATGGTCAAGTGGCCTATGCGGATTGGCTGCGGGGTTTCGGGCTGTTACTCATCATCGCGCATGACGACGACTATATGACGCTTTATGGCCACAACCAGACCCTGCTCAAGGAACGCGGGGAGTGGGTTACCGCCGGCGAAACGATCGCGCTTAGCGGTCGTAGCGGTGGCCGCCTGTCGTCCGGGCTCTATTTCGCCATCCGCTACCGGGGCCGCCCCCTGAACCCCGAGCAGTGGTGCCGGCCCACTGTCGGGTCGGGACGCGAGTCCGCCGCTGTCGATACCCCGGCGGCGGAACGCGCCGGGACCCCTCCACTCCCATCGAGTACCTAGTACAGCAGAGCCGAAATCCTAGTACCACCCTTGTGATCAGGCAGTCAAACAAGCCCACATACAAATGGCATTAGGATTTCCACGTTGAGCAATGCTTCGCGTTTCGTCTAATAGTACAGGATTTTCAGGATTAACAGGATTTTTCGTTATTTTTCGTTGTTCTAGGGTCTGTTGAGATTCAGGATTCCCAACCGTCGAGATTTGTGATTCAAGCTACCTTTCGAAGGAGGTTTAGATGACGACGGAGCGTTTTGTAATTACGGATCATCAATGGGCTTTGATGG
>Ga0056121_1000322_pt1 | contig 13092 bp, 15 predicted proteins | sample WorMetHEROISLAND_FD_83872 | JGI IMG/M metagenome (GOLD analysis project Ga0056121, IMG submission 83872) | Marine gutless worms symbiont microbial communities from Max Planck institute for Marine Microbiology, Germany - Olavius sp. 1 HERON ISLAND ...
CCTCATCCGTGGACAAGCCACGGACTGAACGTGAAGGGACTTAACGTCCATAGTTTCAACGATGATGCGCTTCGCGCACTAAAGTTATTGAAGCAATGAACGCGAATCAACGCAAATCGGTCGTACTGTAATCGTTCAGCCCCCCGCCGTTTTTACCATCCATGGCACCGGATTCCGGCACTCCCTGCCAGAATGACGCGGTCGGGGCTGGCAGACTTCACCACTTAGAATTTAGCCACTATCCATTCTCCGTCTCACGGCAGGCGATCACCGTACCCTTTTCCCTTCGACGGCCGTTCGGCGTTGCTCGGTCAGCGCGATCACATCGTCCACCATGGCCTCGGCGATCAGCTGGTTGCCCGCTTCGGATACATGACATTACCACGTTGGATGCAGCGCAGCGGGGCGATTACTTCCTGGGTGCTGACGTAATTGAGCTGGCCGTAATTCGTCGCTTCGGCGGGATACCCTTTCTCGTCCAACAATTTGCTCAGGTACGAGGCAATGGTGTAGTCATCGCGTGCGCCCCAGCCCCACATGGTCGAACCGCCGAAAGCGAACAGGCGCACCGGCGGCGGATCGTCGGCGCTGGGTTCCAGGTTGCCCGCAGGCCGTTTGGGTTCACAGTGATGTATCGGCCTCGGTATGAGAGACTCTGCCAATAAACGTAGGGGTACCAAACGAGTGCCCGAGCCTTTTCAAGTTCCTTGAAATAATCGGGGATCCATTCAACACCGGGATAGGTGGCAACTACCGCCCGCTTGTCGAGCTCGTGCGCGGTCAACGGCCGCGGACGATCCGTGAGCCGATCCCTGGTTGTCAGCGCCAGGCGCAGCCCCGCTTCGCAGACGACGATCAGCATCAGTGTGATGCCCAGGATCAGCCAGCCCGTACGGATGTCCTTTACGGGACATCCATTCTTTCCTCATAAGAAAAAAAGATGGATGTCTTTTATTATAGGGGCGGAAAAACTACGAATCAGCGCGAATCAATTTTCGCGTGGATTCGCGTGATTCGTAGTTTCCCCCCATTGCCGGCTACTGGTAAACGATAGAACCGCAATCGCAGATTCCTTTATTTGTTCACTTTTCGATCGGCGTGATCTGCGGATGAAGATGAACGAATCTCGTTTGTTCGGTTCGGTTTGCGACCGATCATGATAAAGAATCCACCCTCGGCCTGCCCCGGGGCAATGACCTGACAGGCCTGTACGACCAGCCGGTCCAGGGCCGCGCCCCGCGGCTGCGGCTCGAACAGATTCTCGCCGGCCAAGCCGTCGTCATCCGGCCGCAGGGCCGGGATGCTACGCACGAACTCGAGGCCCGTCCGGTCGAACCACCGCAATACCTCGCCGCAGGTATGTTTCGATTCGTGCGGGTGCAGGTATTGATCGGCGAACCAGGCCCGTCGCTTAGCGGCGTCTGCTCCACCCCGGCGCAGGATGGGGTCGATCCACCCGGCGCTGCCGGGCAGCCGCCGTAACAGATACCGGCGCAGGTCGGTAGCCAGCCGTCTGTAGCGATTGTAGAGGCCCAGGACGAGATACCCGCCAGGTTTGAGCAGTGACACCAGAGCCTGGAGTCCGCGGTAGGGGTCGGAGGTACTGTGCAACACGCCGTTGCACAGCACCACGTCGAACTTAGCCGGCCGTAGCGCCGGGCGGAACAGGTTCATCTGCACGAATCGGATCCGTGTCAAACCCTGCTTGCGGCGGAACGCCTCACCCCGCCGCAGGGAGTTCAGACCCATGTCGGCGCCGATCACCTGTCGGCACGAGCTGCCCAGGAAGTTGGTCAACTGCCCCGTCCCGCAACCGACTTCCAGCACGTCGGCGTTGTAGGAGATCGTCTCGTCCAGGCGCTGGGCATAGCGGCCGGCCCGCGCTTTCTCGATCAGCGCCCGCACCGAATCCTGGTCGTCGTAGTTGGGGAAGGGCGTCCGCTCGTAGAATGCCTTGACGATTTCGTCCGGTCACGCGGGTCGCCGTACTGTTCGTGCGGCCAGAAGAGCTGTGGAATATTGTCGGTGATGGCAAAGGTGTGGCCGGTCTCGGCGCAGACGAGCCGGTCGCCGCGGCGCATCAGCTTGTATTCATCGCCATTGACGTCGAATCCGATGAACTCGGTGACGCCGAATAGAGCAGCCCGAGGGAGTGGGGAAAGTGCAGCTTACAGAAACCTGTTGCCGCACAGGGTCCGATTTGGTATCTAATGGTAGTTTGAAGTCGGAGGTCCTTACCACCGTGATAGCGCCTGATCCGTAGGGTTCGTCGGATCACCGCGACCAGCGGCAGGCCGTTCGGGAGGGATTGCATGGTCGAGTCAGACAACACGGGTGCCCACGTCTTCGGCTTAGCGCCATACGAAGCCGCGGCGGACGAAGAGTACATGAATCCGGATCAGGAGGGACACTTCGGAAACATCCTCCTGGCATGGAAGCAGGATTTGATGGAGGAGGTCGACCGTACGGTACATCATATGCAGGACGAGGCGACCAACTTCCCCGATCCTAATGACCGCGCCACCCAAGAGTCGGAGTTCAGCCTGGAGCTGCGAACCCGCGACCGGGAGCGCAAGCTGATCAAAAAGATCGACGAGGCCATCACCCGTCTGGACAATCACGAGTACGGCTTCTGCGAAGGCTGCGGCGTGGAGATCGGGATACGCCGTCTGGAGGCACGCCCGACCGCGACCCTGTGCATCGACTGTAAGACCCTCGACGAGATCCGTGAGAAACAGCACGGCTAAGGACCAGCAGTGATTAACAGGAGTATTTTCCTTAAATTAAAATTATAAGATCTTGTTAATATTGAAAATCCTGTTAATCCTGTACCATTAGGAGGCAAGCTCGGAGATTGCGGTTTACCCCTTAATCAAAAGTTGACACGCCCTGGAGGCGTAACGGATCTTTATTCGCGTTGATACGCGTGATTCGTGGTTTTCTTTCCGACGCAACCGACTGATTTGACTGTAACAGGATGCACGGCGGTGAACCGGCCGCGGATGAGACGGAGGTGTATCGCGGTCGCTTCGCCCCTTCCCCGACGGGTCCCCTGCATTTCGGCTCCCTGGTAGCTGCCCTCGGCAGCTATCTCGACGCCCGGGCAACCGGTGGCGAGTGGCGGGTGCGGATGGAAGACCTCGACCGCCCACGGGAGGTGCCAGGTGCCGCCACCGCTATTCTGCACACCCTCGAGGCCTTCGGATTCGAGTGGGACGGCCAGGTGCTGCGGCAAAGTGCCCGCACCCAGGCCTATGCCCAGGCCATCGAACGGCCACGCGCTGCGGGTTGGTCTTTCCCTGTGCCTGCAGCCAGCGCGAGATCGCCGCGAACGGCCTGCCGGGGGCAGAGGGTCCGATCTATCCGGGGACCTGCCGTCACCGCCTACCACGGGGGAAACGGGTCCGCTCCTTACGCCTCCGCACCGAGGGCGGAACCGTCCTGGTCCGCGATCGGGGCCAGGGGGCACTGCGCCAGGACCTGGCGCGCGAGGTGGGCGACTTTGTTCTGCGTCGTGCGGACGGCATCCATGCTTATCAGCTCGCCGTGGTCGTGGATGATGGGTTTCAGGGGATCAATCAAATTGTCCGCGGGGCCGACCTGTTGACCTCTACACCACGTCAGATAGCTCTGCTCCAGGCCCTCCGGTTCCCGGTTCCTACCTATGCGCATCTGCCCCTGGTGGTCGACGGCACCGGGCGCAAGCTCAGCAAATCCCACGCCGCCGCGCCGGTCGATCCCGCCGCGCCGCTCCCTACCCTGTTGCGGGCCTGGCATTTCCTGGGCCAGAAACCCTTCCCCAAGCCACCCGCCGGTCTTGCAGAGTTCTGGACCCAAGCCCGCTCGACCTGGAATATGGATCGGGTCCCGAACCGGCGTTCCAAGGCATTAGTGGCGGAATGGGACCGCGGGACGGTAGTGGCTATACTGCCACACGGCACAATCTGAGCTTTTGAATTTCTCCCTCACCCCAGCCCTCTCCCGGAGGGAGAGGGAGTGAAATGCACAGATTGTGCCGTGTGGCAGTATAAATTTGCAGTCGCCAGCTACCAGTCGCCGGTCTCTGCATCGATGCGGTTCGCGTCCCCTCGCGGCGTCATCCTGTAAGACCTACCGCGCTCACCGCATCCTACACTCCCAGCGCAACGGCGGTGCGGCTGTAGGGTGGGCTGTGCCCACCGACCGGGCTTGCAGTCAGGTGCGGACTTCATTCCAGGCGCCAAGTGCCGGCAACCAGGCGCGGGGTTACCTGGCCCAGCCGGATCGCCGCCCCTGTTGCCTGATCGCTGTATTTGGTGGGCAACTGGTCCGGCAGCTTCGAAATCAGGCTCCGGTGGACACCGAGTGCCTCCGCCAACGCCTTCTTGCTCCCGAAGAGCTGAATCGCCTCCGCCTTGGTCATGTCTGTTGCTCCCGAAATATAATATATTCACACATAATATAGTATACGAATAGATCGCTCAAGTAATTTTTGAGTATGGGCACATACTGCGACTCCTGGCCTTAAGAATCTTTTGAACCGCATAGCGTCGAACAGTGGGGGCGGTAGACACGGCCCACCCTACAGGCACCAACTTATTAATCGATAAGGAATTTGTACCTGCTAGCCTTGGCGCAAGGCTGGAATATGAGGACCCGCTTATATTAGAATCCATTGACTAACGGATCATCAGCGCGTAATATCGTCGCCCAATTTGCCGGGAGTCGGCACCGAGAATCGTGGCTAAGAGGCTGTCTAAAAATTAACCCATTGATTATAAAAGCATGATTGTCATCTGGCTCCCACGCTCCGGCGTGAGAGCAAGTCTTGATGCTCCAGCGTCACCAAGCCTGGCCGCTGGAGCGGCCAAGGTGGTGTTCCCACGCTGGAGCGTGGGAACAAGAAAAATCAATAAGTTAGTTCTTAGACAGCCTCTAAGGGTTGCTGGGGCGGCTGGTGAGTCGGGAACCAGTATCCTGTCGGCCACTACTGTGTCAGGGGAGTCGGGCGGAGCCATTATCCCTGACGGCGGCGGGGTTCCCCTTTGGTGTAGGGGGAGTATATTAGGGGCCGCTGACGTTGGTTCGGGTCCTCTTGAAGTCACCGTCGGGAAACCACCGACGACTGTCGAGTGCCGGGCTCGTCGATCCGAAGCATTCAATGCGATATATACCGCGGGTAGTAGGACCCGCGCAGATGACCGGCGCAAAATGTTACGATTTCTTATTCTGACATTTATCGAATAAAGACCTGGAGAGACAGCCCAATGGCCACCGAAAAGCACCACACACCGATGCTCGATCAGCTGGAAAGCGGCCCCTGGCCGAGCTTCATATCCGGTATCAAGCGGTTGCGCGACGAGCACCCGGACACACGCATCAACCAGGTGACCAATAGTCTGCTGGGCCAGCTGGAGCACTCCTACGAGACCCGCAAGGGGTATTGGAAGGGCGGCACCGTCTCGGTGTACGGCTACGGCGGCGGCATCATTCCCCGTTTCTCCGAGATCGGACAGGCCTTTCCCGAATCCAAGGAATTCCACACGCTGCGCGTCCAGCCGCCGGCAGGCAACCACTATACCACCGGTATGCTGCGCCAGTTGGCCGACAGCTGGGAGAAGTACGGCTCGGGTCTGGTGACCTTCCATGGTCAGACCGGCAACATCATGTTCATCGGCACGGACACCGAGAACACCCAGCACTTCTTCGACGAGATCAACGACTATGGCTTTGACCTGGGCGGCGCCGGTCCCTGCGTGCGCACCGCCATGTCCTGTGTTGGTGCGGCCCGCTGTGAGATGTCCTGCACCAACGAGCTCAAAGCCCATCGCCTGCTGGTGAACAACTTTACCGATGATGTGCACCGTCCGGCCTTGCCCTACAAGTTCAAGTTTAAGGTCTCCGGCTGCGGCAACGACTGCCAGAATGCCATCGAGCGGGCGGATTTCGCCGTCATCGGCACCTGGCGCGACGATATGAAGGTCGACCCGGAGGAGGTCAAGAAATACCTCGAAACCAAAGGCCGCCAGTACATCATCGACAATGTCATCACCCGCTGTCCCACCCAGGCCCTGACCCTGAAGGACGACGATACCTTGGTGGTCAACAACCGCGACTGCGTGCGCTGCATGCACTGCCTGAACGTCATGCCCAAGGCCCTGCATCCGGGCGATGACAAGGGCGTGACCATCTGTGTCGGCGGCAAGCGCACCCTCAAGATCGGCGATCTCATGGGCACCGTCATCGTCCCCTTCAAGAAGCTGGAGACTGAGGAGGATTACGAATCCCTGGTCGAGCTGGCCGAGGAGATCATCGACTTCTGGGCCGAGAACGGCCTGGAGCACGAGCGCTGCGGCGAGATGATCGAACGCATTGGCCTGGCCAACTTCCTCGACGGTCTCGGCATCGAGCCCGATCCCAATATGCTGAGCCACCCGCGCCAGAGCTCCTACGTCCGGATGGACGACTGGGACGAGGCGGCGGAGGAGTGGTTCGAGCGTCGGGCCGAGGCCGCCGCCGGCTGAATCCCGCGGGGCCGGCGTGGGGTAGAGGCCTCACGTCCGGTCGCACGCTTGAGATTTCGACTGTATTTTTAAGATTTTGGAGGCAGGCGATGGCAGAAATGCGTGAGCCGATCGAATCCGGATGCCCTGATCCCTGGCAGTACATGCATCCCGTGATGCGCAAGAATTTCGGCATGTGGAAGTACCACGAGCACCCGCGGCCCGGGGTGCTGCGGCATGTGGCCTACAGCGGTGACGAGGTCTGGACCGTCAAGGTCGGCACCCAACGGATCCTCGATGTCTACACCCTGCGCAAGCTGTGTGACCTCGGCGATCAGTACGCCGACGGCTTTGTCCACTTCACCTTGCGTTCGAACCTCGAGTACATGGTCAAGGACGCCGCCAAGGTGGAGCCCCTGATCAAGGCGGTCGAAGACGCCGGCTTCATTGTGGGCGGTACCCAAAACTCGGTGACCATGATCTCCCATACTCAGGGTTGGCTACACTGCGACATTCCGGGCACCGATGCCTCCGGGGTCGTCAAATCCATGATGGACGAGCTCATCGATGAGTTCAAAGGGACCAATATGCCCAATCGGGTGCATATCACCACATCCTGCTGTCAGATCAACTGTGGTGGTCAGGGGGACATCGCCATCAATGTGCAGCACACCAAGCCGCCCAAGATCAACCACGATCTGGTCGCCAATGTGTGTGAGCGGCCCTCGGTGGTCGCCCGTTGCCCGGTGGCAGCCATCCGCCCGGCCATGGTCAATGGTAAGCCCTCCCTGGAGGTTGATGAGCGCAAATGCATCTGCTGCGGCGCCTGCTTCCCGCCCTGCCCGCCCATGCAGATCAACGACGCCGAGCATTCCAAGCTGGCCATCTGGGTCGGCGGCAACCACTCCAACGCCCGCGGCAAGCCCAGCTTCCAGAAGCTGGTCGCCGCCGGTATCCCCAACAACCCGCCGCGCTGGCCCGAGGCGACCGCCATCGTCAAGCGCATCCTCAAGGCCTACAGGGAAGGCGCCCGGGATTGGGAACGGGTCAACGAGTGGGTCGAGCGTATCGGTTGGCCGCGGTTCTTCGAAGAGGTCGAGCTGCCCTTCACCAAGTACCACATCGATACCTGGCGCGGCTCCCGAGCCAGCTTCAACGCCTCCAACTACATCCGCTTCTGAGAAGCTGTCTGGCTAAACGTGTATCGGCTGCAAATGCCCCAAACTGGTCCCTGTCTCCGCTCTTTCTCGTCAAATAGGCTGGCTATTCGCCTCGAAAGCGCGACAAAATGCCCTCAGTTTGGATCATTTTCGCTACGATCCGTTTTAACCAGACAGCTTCTGAAACGCGTCGCGGACCCGCTCTCCGCCCTGCCGTTCGCAGGATGGGGGTAGGGAGCGGGGAATAACCACATCGAGGTCGCTATGAAGTTCGCAATCCAAATCAACGAGGGGCCCTACCAGCACCAGGCGTCCGACTCGGCGTACTTCTTCACGAAGGCTGCGTTGGAAAAGGGGCACGAGATATTTCGGGTCTTCTTCTACCACGACGGTGTCAACAACGGGACCCGGCTGACGACGCCGCCCCAGGATGACCGTAACATCGTCAATCGGTGGGCGGAGCTGGCCGAAGAGTACAAGATCGAGTCGCGCACGCAGGACGAGGACGGCAACGAAGTGGTGCAGACTGAGCTGGTAGTTTGTGTCGCCGCCGCCCAACGGCGCGGTATCGTGGACGAGGGCGAGGCCAAGCGTAACGGTAAGGACGCCACCAACATCCATCCCAGGTTCCGCATCTCCGGGCTGGGGCAGTTGGTTGAGGCGGCCATCCAGTCGGATCGGCTGGTCGTATTCGGCGACTAAGGGGGTACGCCATGTCTGAAACCGTCAAGAAGTTCCTGTACCTCAACCGCAAGGCCCCCTACGGCACCATCTATGCCTGGGAATCCCTGGAAGTCGTGCTCATCGGTGCCGCCTTCGATCAGGAAGTGCGACTGATGTTCGTCGATGACGGGGTCTATCAGCTCACCACGGGCCAGGATACGACCGGCATCGGCATGAAGAACTTCTCGCCGACCTACCGTACTCTGGGCGACTACGAGGTCAAAAACATCTACGTGGACAAGGATTCGCTCGCGGCCCGCGGACTGACCCTGGACGATCTGGTGCAGATCCCCTGGGAGGATTGGGAGACCGAGGAAGAGGTCGAGAACATCGTCGAGGTGGTGGATGCCGCCCGCGTTTCCGAGCTCATGGAAGAATCCGATGTGATCTTCAGTTTCTAAGGAGGGGAGATCCGATGAGCATCCTACACACCGTCAACAAATCACCGTTCGAGCGTAATAGCCTGGAGTCCTGCCTCAAGTTCGCCAACCAGGGCGACCCCGTGCTCCTATTCGAGGACGGCGTTTACGGGGCCCTGAAGGGTACGCAAACGGAGGGGTCACTCAAGGCCGCGCTCACCAAGCAGTTGCTTTATGTGCTGGGCCCCGACCTGGCGGCCCGCGGGTTCGCCGAAGACCGTGTGATCAATGGGATCAAGGTCGTGGACTATGCGGGTTTCGTGGATCTGGCGGCAGAGAACGACAAGGTCCAGGCCTGGCTATAGAGCCTGTCTGGCTCACGACTGTTCTACTGCAAAATCACGGATGCCGGTCGGGTTCTCCGCTCGATTTCGTTAAATAGGTCTACTATTCGCCTTGATCGAGCGAACAATCCGCCTCGGTACCGCGGTCTTTCGCTACGAACGCGCAAGCCAGACAGGCTCTAGTTTTCAATTTTCAAGCAATGAGGAGAATCATCATGCCTATTGAAGTCAATGGTAAGACCCTGGAAACCGATGAGGAGGGCTACCTCGCCAACATCAACGAATGGGAAGAGGGTGTAGCCGATGTCATGTCTAAGGAAGACGACCTGGAGTTGACGGACGAGCACTGGGCCATCATCAAATTCCTGCGCGAGTACTATGAGGAGTATCAGATCGCTCCGGCGGTACGGGTACTGACCAAGGCTGTCGGCAAAAAGATGGGCAAGGAGAAGGGCAACAGCAAGTACCTGTACGGTCTGTTCCCCTATGGTCCTGCCAAGCAGGCCTGCCGCTATGCCGGTCTCCCCAAGCCAACGGGCTGCGTCTAGCACCCTGTTTCATCTTATTTTGCAGTGAACGCCCTCTGTGGCGTTCCGGGATTTTGTGCAAATTTTGTTGATCCACTGTTAAGGTAGCGGGAATATGTCATTGCTGACGGTCCTATACGCCATCTTGTTCTATATCGCTGCCGCCGTGCTGGTGGTGGGCTTGGTCCGAAAGATCGTGCAGTACGCGCGCACCCCGGCACCCTTGAAGATCCCGACCACGCCGGCACCGATCACCAAGACCGGCGTTACCTTGCGCCTGGTGCGAGAGGTCGTCTTCTTCGAGAGCCTATTCAAAGGCAACAAGTGGATCTGGATCTTCGGCTGGATCTTCCATTTCGGGCTGTTTCTGGTCACCCTGCGCCACCTGCGCTATTTCATCGAGCCGGTATGGCTGCCGATTCAGCTGGTCCAGCCCGTCGGTATCTATGGCGGGATCGCCATGGTAGTGGGGCTTGTGGGCCTGTGGGCGCGACGGACGCTGGTCGACCGGGTGCGCTACATCACCGGGCCATCAGACCGTCTACTCCTCGCCCTGCTGATCCTCATCGGTCTCAGCGGTCTGGGGATGACCTATGTCTTCCATGTGGATGTGGTCTCCATCAAGCTGTTCTTCCGCGGCCTCATCACCTTCGACTTCTCTCCGCTGCCGGCGGATCCCCTGTTGCTCCTGCACCTGCTGCTGGTGGCGACCCTCATGATCGTCTTCCCGTTCAGCAAGCTGCTGCACCTGCCCGGATTGTTCTTCAGCCCCACGCGCAACCAGGTGGACGACCCCCGCGAGCGACGACATCTCGTGGCCTGGGCCAAGAAGGGCTTTTGAGAGTGATCCTTAGTTCTACTTTGTCACATTTAGTCTGACTTGTTGATTTTAGTGGATTTTGTTATTTTCACAGATTCCTTATAAATCAGTGGGGTACCCTGTAATGTGACAAAGTAGAATTAGAGACTGTAAAAGTGATTTTATAATTTCATATAACAAGAAGGATTTTAAAAATATTGAAAAATTCGATCTGAAAGTTTTAACTCCTCAAGAATTTTTAAAACTGATAGAGGCAATAAAATGGGTACATTAGGTTTAAGACTCCCGGATTCTTTGCATGAGCGAATAAAAAAACTTGCCGAACAAGACGGTATTTCAATCAACCAGTTTGTATCACCCGCGGTAGCGGAAAAATGTCTGCGCTAATGACGGTAGAGTACTTGGAAAAGCGCGCAAAACGGTCAAGTAAAGCCAAATTTAAAAATGCTCTTTCTAAGATCAGCGATACTGAACCGGAAGAATTCGATAGACTATGAAAATGGATAACGGAAACTCGAAATATGGAATTGAATATCGTCTATAAAAAAGAACAAAGAATGGTTTGTCGGGCATATACAAGAATACCCCGATTATGAAAACCAAGGCAGAACAATCGATGAATTAAAAGAAAATTAATCGAGATTTACAGTGATGTTCAAAAAGGTTTGGTCCCTGATGCAGAACCATTTCGGCTAATGAAAGAAAACAGTTGATTAAAGTAATAGAGTCGAACGGTTGTGTTTTTGTACGCCATGGTGCTAATCATGATTGGTATAAAAATCCTCAATCAGGAAAAAACCAACCTATCCCAAGGCATACCGAAATAGAAGATGGTCTCACTAAAAGAATAATTAAACGGCTATCGTAAATAGCAAGAGACACTAAAAATAGTAGGGGCTGAACAAAGGGTGGATCATGCCCACCGCCCACCGTTCGCCATAGGTAGCGTAGTGCGGCATCCGCTGACGAGATAGCAACATGGCAAAGGCAGATTTCAACGTACCGGAGCTCAAGCAGTACGCGGAGATACCGGCCCTCGAGCCGGACACGATGGGGCACAGCAGACCCTTCCTCTCCAAGCCCGAGTTCCAGGAGCCTCTTGGCTTCCCCGGGGAGCTGGTGGAGGACTGGGAGGAGAAGGTCATCGCCAAGCTGGGGGAACTGCTCGGCAAGTATCGTTCCCTGCGCGTTTATCTGGATGCCTGTGTCAAGTGCGGTTCCTGCACCGACAAATGCCACTATTACCTCGGCACCAAGGATCCCAAGAACATGCCGGTAGGCCGTCAGGACCTGATGCGCAAGATCTACCGGCGTCACTTTACCCTGGCCGGGAAGCTCTTCCCCAAGCTGGTGGGCGCCGAGGACCTAACCCGCGAGGTATTGGACGACTGGTACAGCTACTTCCATCAGTGCTCCCAATGCCGCCGCTGCTCGGTGTTCTGTCCCTATGGGATCGACACCGCGGAAATCTCCATGGCCGCACGCGAGATCATGGACAGCATCGGGATGGGCCAGAAGTACTGTAACGAGATCATCGGCAAGGTCTACAAGGTCGGCAACAACCTGGGGTTGCCCGGTCCGGCCTTGGAAGACACCCTGGAGGGATTGGAGGAGGACGTCGAGGACGAGACCGGCGTGGCGGTTAAGTATCCCCTGGATCAAGAGGGGGCGGAGATTCTGCTAGTCACCCCCTCGGCGGACTTCTTCGCCGAACCCCACGTGGACGGTCTGATCGGCTACGGCAAGGTGTTTCATGAGGCGGGCGTGTCCTGGACCCTGAGCTCCTATGCCTCCGAGGCCGCCAACTTCGGCATGTTCATCGGCTCCTACGAGAACATGCGGCGCGTCTCCCAGCGCATCCGCAAGGTCGCCCTGGATCTGGGTGTCAAGCGCATCGTCTTCGGCGAGTGCGGCCATGCCTGGCGCGTCGCCTACAGCTTCCTCAACACCCTGGCCGGTCCCTGGGACTTCCTGGATCCGAACTATCCGGTGCCGCAGCACATCTGCGAGTTCACCTACGACTTGATGCGGGCGGGCAAGCTCAGGTTCGACAAGTCGCAGAACGACGACATGGTCCTGACCTATCACGACTCCTGTAACGTAGCGCGGGCCTCGCGCATGGGTAACAAGCCGGGCGGTCAGTTCGACATCCCGCGGGCCATCATCAAGGCGACCTGCAACCACTTTTACGACATGGACGAAGAGACCATCCGCGAGCGCACCTTTTGTTGCGGCGGCGGCGGTGGCCTGCTTACCGACGACCTCCTGGAGCTGCGAGTCAAAGGTGCCAAGCCCCGAGTGGAGGCCCTCAACAATCTGGTCCAGGAGAAGGGCGTCACCCACATGGCCGCCATCTGCGCCATCTGCAAGAGCCAGTTTACCAAAGTCCTGCCCTACTACGGCCTAGAGATGGACCAGGTCGTCAGCGTCCACCAGCTGGTGTCCAATGCGATCATCCTCACCGGCCAGCAGATGGAGGCGGATGGAGAAGAAGTGGTCGATGAAGCGGCCTGAACGGGGTAGAGAGGTTGTGTCCACCGAAAGATGAGTCCGCAAATCAACCACTATGGACTGAAAGTCCATAGTCTGGAGGACTAACGTCCTCATCCGTGGACAAGCCACGGACTGAACGTGAAGGGACTTAACGTCCATAGTTTCAACGATGATGCGCTTCGCG
>Ga0056121_1000323_pt1 | contig 13059 bp, 12 predicted proteins | sample WorMetHEROISLAND_FD_83872 | JGI IMG/M metagenome (GOLD analysis project Ga0056121, IMG submission 83872) | Marine gutless worms symbiont microbial communities from Max Planck institute for Marine Microbiology, Germany - Olavius sp. 1 HERON ISLAND ...
GCGCGAAGCGCATCATCGTTGAAACTATGGACGTTAAGTCCCTTCACGTTCAGTCCGTGGCTTGTCCACGGATGAGGATTTTAGTCCTCCAGACTATGGACTTTCAGTCCATAGTGGTTGATTGGCGGCAAAAAGAATTTCCGATGGAAGAATCAAACCGATGTTATCGGTACTTCGGCGCTGATACACTAGAAAAGATATCCACTCACCCCACCGAAGCTCACCCCTGAAAGCTCACTCATTTCCTGCTTCCAGGTCGTCAGATCCCGCAGGGAAAACTGACTGAAGTGGCGGTGGCCACAGGCCCGCGCCAGGAGCTTCATCAGCGCGACCGGGGACTCGAGAAACCGCGCCAGTCGTTTCGATGCCACCTCGGGATCGACCTGCTTCCTGAGTTCGGGCCTTTGAGTCGTGATCCCCGCGGGGCAGTTATTAGTATTGCACATGCGGGCGGCGACACACCCGATAGCCTGCATCGCCGCACTGGATAGGGCGATTCCGTCCGCCCCGAGACAGAAGGCCTTGACGAAATCGGCCGGGGTCCGAAGGCCGCCGGTGATAATCAAGGCAACATGAGCATACGCGTTCTTGTCCAGATAGCTCCGGGCCCTCGCCAAGGCTAGAATGGTCGGAACCGAGATGTGATCCCTGAAGATCAAGGGCGCCGCACCGGTTCCGCCGCCGCGTCCATCGAGAATGATATAGTCGGCTCCGGCCTGTACGGCAAATTCCAGGTCTTCTTCGATATGTTGGGCCGAGAGCTTGAATCCGATGGGAATGCCCCCGGTCAAGGCCCGGACCCGATCCCCGAACCTTCGAAAATCCTCGACAGACGATAAATCGGAAAAGGTCGCCGGTGAAACGGCGTCGGTTCCTTCCTGCAGCCGCCGAACCGCGGCAATCTTGCCCTTCACCTTGTGTCCCGGCAAATGACCGCCGGTTCCTGTCTTGGTGCCTTGCCCGCCCTTGAAGTGAAAGGCCTGTACTTTCGGCAGCAAAGCTTCCGAGTATCCGAATCTTGCCGACGCAAGTTCATAGAAGTATCTGGAACACTGGGATTGCTCCTCCGGGAGCATCCCGCCCTCTCCCGAACAGATGCCCGTACCGGCCAGCTCCGCGCCCATTGCCAGGGCGACCTTGGCCTCCTCGGAGAGGGCCCCGAAACTCATATCGGACACCAGGAGTGGAATCGCCAGAACGAGCGGTTTCTTGGTGTTCCTGCCGATAACGAGCTCGGTTCCGACCTCCACGTTATCGAGCAGCGGTTTGGTCGCCAGTTGGGCGGTCAGGATCTGAATATCGTCCCACCTGGGGAGCTGTGGACCTGGGATGCCCATGGCCCCAACCTCGCCATGGTGCCGGGTCCTGCTCAATCCGTTCTCCGCCAGCTCGTGAATACAAGGCGACCTGGGGCTCTTCCGGCGTCGGGGTAGCCAGGTTCGACGCCTTGGTTTCTCTGCCCGGGTCCGATGGTGTCGCGCCGATGGATTTGTGGCTGCCGTCGCAGTAAGGCGGATTCCTGGTCAGCTTGCACATACAGAGGTAGGCCGCCCCCGATTCCTCCGCCTCAAACGGCTTTGGCGTGAAAGACGAGCCTTGGTGACTTCCGTCGCAAAAGGGCTGCTGTGCCGATTTTCCGCACGCGCACCAGTAGTAGGTTTCACCAACTTCGAGCTCTGTTTTAATGGGCTTATGGTCCGCAATAAGGGGCTTTTCCATAGCGTTCTCCTCAGGGGTGCAATATCTGAGTGATTTGTGTGCAGCCCTAATAGTACAGGATTACCAGGATTTACAGGATGCCTAGATTGAATAAAAAAAGGCCCTTCATGGATTCCAGATTGCTAATGATCATGGAAGGGGAGCACCGGACCTTTGGGAGTACGGCGGCAAGGTTACCCCGGCACCGATCGGAATCCACGGTGCTCGACCTGGGCGCCGGGTTGACCTGGAGCGACTTGCCCGCCGCCGCTTTGGATTGGGCTACGCATCCGGCTTGAACACCGGCGTTGCGGCCAGGGGAAAGTGCCGTCGCCGCGGTGCCAATGGAACCCGGCATCCCGATCCCCGACAACCGCTGGTGGTCACGCACGCGACCGGGGTCCGATCAAACCGCACCGCTCTGCCGGCGCACTCCAAAGCAGTCCGGAATCCATAAAGAGCCTGAAAAAAATCCTGTAAACCCGGGCTAATCCCAGGGCAAGCGCGTATAAATTTGTTGGCGATTAACCGGTTGCTGCCGGCTTCCGGTCGTCAGCCGCAACTGCGGTGGTTCGCCATGACCGGTAGGCGCCGGCTTGCCGGCGCTAGGCTGGAAGGCAACCAGGCCAGCCGGTCGAACCTCAGGACAGCGCGGGCAAGCCCGCGCCCACCAGACGGGGAGCCTTCCAGCGCCGGGAAAACCAATCCGGCAACATCATGGTTTCAGGAAGAGTTATACGCGCCCACCCTGGGGCTAATCCCGTTAATCCTGTCTGATTCAGAGTCTCCCGGCAACGCCCAATCATTCGGAGTGGCGGTGGGCACAGCCCATCCCACCGGATAAAATCCCGGATCATGACCAAGGACAAGCGGCAGACCGCAGAATACCTCGACATCGCCCGTGAGCGCATCGCGGCCGAGAAAGCTGCCCGCACCGGCCGTCTGGATCTCTCTAATTTGGGCCTGACCCGACCGCCGCCTGGTCTATCGGAGCTGGATTGGCTGGAAGAGCTGATATTGGGTGGGGTCCGCGAGGCTTCTAGTTATGTCTATCGTCGATCGGACGCGGGGGGTTGGAAAGCAACCGACGAGGCATACAACCCCAACCGCATCGAGCCCATCCTATCCGTACTGACTAAGCTTCCGCGCCTGCGTAGCCTGGATTGCTCCGGTGCGGAACTGCAAGACCTGTCTCCACTGGCCGACCTTACCGCGTTAGAGTCTTTCGACTGCCAGCGCGCCCAAGTGGCCGATCTAGCGCCGCTGGCCGGGCTCTCTGCACTGCAGTTCCTTGACTGCACGCTCACCCGGATGGCCGATCTGTCGCCGCTGGCCGAACTCTCCGCGCTGGAATCCCTCAATTGCCGGTTCACCCAGGTCACCGATCTGAAACCGCTGGCCGGCTGCTCCGGGCTGCGGAAACTCGACTGCTGGGAGACCCGGATCACCAATCTCCCCGAATCGGTCATCGAATTGCCGAGCTTGAAGGAACTTATCATCCAGGCCCGGCCGGAGTTCGGCCATATCCCGGCCGAGGTCCTGTCCCAAAGTTCAGGCGACAACTGCCTGTCCCGATTGCGTGCTCATCTGGCCGATCTCGATACCGGCGCGGAGCCGCTGCGGGATCTGAAGGTGATTATGCTCGGTAATGGCCGGATCGGTAAGACCCAGCTCTGTCGGCGGTTGCGGGGGGGAAGAATTCGAGGCGGATGCGGATTCGACCCATGGCATCAGTGTGACCTCGGTCGAGCTGGCAATACCGGGGGACGCGGAAATCGCGGTCCTGAATCTGTGGGATTTCGGCGGCCAGGATATCTACCACGGTACCCACGCCCTGTTCATGCGCACCCGGGCGGTCTTCCTGCTGGTCTGGACGCCGGCCAGTGAGCAGGGGGAGCATAAGCACGGTGGCCTGATCTTCCGCAACCGGCCCCTGCCCTATTGGCTGGAGTATATTCGCCATCTGGGCGGCGACCGGAGTCCGGTGATCCTGGTGCAGAACCAGTGTGACGGCGGACTCGGGGAGTACCTGAATCTGCCAGTAGCTGAGGATCTGCTGTCCCCGTTGCTCGCAGATGGCCGGCTGTTTACCCGCGTCGCCTACAGCGCCAAAGACAATTGTGGCCGGCCCCGGTTGTTGGACGCCCTGCAGCAGGCGGTGCAAAAATTGCATGAGGTCCAGGGCCGACCCTTGATCGGCCGCAATCGGCTCGCGGTCTGGGAGCAGCTGCGCGCTCGGCGCGACACAGATACCCGTGAGACCGATGCGGCCCGCCGTAAACACCGCTTGCTGCCCTACCGGGAGTTCGCGGATCTGTGCCGGGAACATGGGGTTCGGGGCGCCGCTGGCTTCGCCGAGGTCCTGCACCATGCCGGCATGGTCTTTTACCAGTCGCAGCTGTTCGATGACCAGTTGGTGCTGGACCAGTCCTGGGCTTTGAATGCGGTCTATGCCCTGTTCACCCGCGAGGGAGGCGTCTACGACATCTTGCGCCCTCTTGGTGGTCGCTTCACCCGTCCTCTGCTCGATAAGCTCTTGTGGGACAAACGCGGGTTCTCCAAGGCCGACCAGGAATCCCTGTTGGGGATGATGGAGACCAGCGGTACCTGCTTCATCCACCGCCATGTATGGGACTCGGACGATGAGGCCGAGTATGTGGCACCGGATCTGTTACCGGAAGGTATCGAGGCACTTGGCGACGAGTTGGCGGCGCGTTGGGATCTGCTGTCGGACGAGCCCCTGGAGGCGAATTTCGATTATCCCTTCCTGTCGCCATCCATCGCCCGCTCGGTACTCTCCGAATTCGGCAGCCTGGCCGGTGCCACGGCCCTGTATTGGCGCTACGGGCTCTGCCTGTATGACCGGGAGAGCCGGGCCACCGCCATCGTCGAGGAGATACCGAATGCCGACGGCTATGGTGGGCGGATTTGTCTCCGCACCAAAGGCGAAGGCGCTGCGAAGCTGTTGGCACGGTTGGTCGAACGGATCAATCGGCTCAACAGACGCTCAGGCTGGTCCGGCCAATTGGTGGAGCCGTCCCCGGCGAGCGGGATAGATTCGGACCCGGAACAAATCGAGCCGATCACAGCGCCGCCCCTCGCGCCGGCCGAGCCCGAGGTCTATGTCTCTTATGCCTGGGTCCAGGAACGGTAGGACCCCTTGGTCGATGAACTCTGCGCCGAGCTGGAGACGCAGGGCCTGCGCATCCGGCGTGACAGCACCGAGCTCCAGCCCGGCGACCGCATCTTCCGTTACATGGAGCAGCTGAGCGCGGGCCGCTGTGTGCTGGTGATCCTGAGCCGGGCCTATCTGCGTTCCGAGTTTTGCGTGTAATTATCCGGATCCCACTGCGTCATTCCGGTAAGCGTTACCGGAATCCAGGTGTCAGGGATGTCAAAAGTAGTGGGGGGTTGAACGATTACATTTGCGTTGATTGGCGTTCATTTGCGGCAAAAAATCATTCCCGATGGAAGAACAAAACCGATATTGTCGGTACTTCGGCACTGCTGTACTCAGAGTGCGGTGAGGAACGAACCGCACCATTCTTGCCGTAGGGTCCGCTGTGTGGACCGCTGGGGCCTGTCGACATTTAACCCGTAGGATGTGGTGAGCCGCCGGGCGCGGGACGTGCCCGGCGGCGAACCGCATCTTTAGGACGGCGGCGTGCCCAATATCCGATTTGGTCTACAAACTCGATTCCGGTTTTTAAAAAAACTGTGAGTGCGTTGAGCATGGGAAATCGTGCCGAGCTCGCAGGTGGGGAAGATACATGCTCCTCCTGCCTTCTCCCAGGGAACGGGGGCCACAATTATCGCGCTGAACGATTCGAGGCGACGGGTGTAGTTACTCCACCGCCCCGACAACCACTCAAATCTGTTTCAGGGGCAAGTCGGTCCTGATGCCTTCATCCAGCTTGTCGTAGTGCGCAAGGATCAGGTCGATCAGGTCATCCTGATCCCACAAGCGTACCCGAAAGAACTGGATCGCCTCTTCCTTGTCGATGCTGGATTTGAATCCATCCCGAGAGACCAGCAAGCCGTGACTGGCCTGCAGGACCGAGAATTCAAGACGGCGGGGGCGGCCGGTGGACGATCGAATTTCGGAATGCGGTTGCTAGTACATAATTTCGGTCGATATTACGAATGCATAGGGGATGTTCGCATCAAGCTCAAGCGACTCTACCTGCAATATCGAGAGAAATGAGGTACTAGGGCGTGTTGACATTTAGAGGTTGTATAAAAACCAGGAACGGATTGCGTAGGATACAGAGAGTCTGCGGGCTCGGTGACAGCCGCTAATTGGACACGATTAATAGGATGAGCAAGATTAACAGGATTTTTTTATAAGTTCTTGTGTTAATAAAAATAATCCTGTTAATCCTGAAAATCCTGTTAATCTTGTCCTATTAGCGGTTAGCACGACGATCATGTTAACAAGCCCCTAGAACTCGAAGCTGACCCACACCGGACAGTGGTCAGAGGGTTTTTCCATGCTGCGGATGTCGTAGTCGATACCGACATCTACCAGGCGCTCGCGCAGGAGGGCTGTGACCAGCATCAGGTCGATGCGCAGGCCGCGCTTGGGGTCGCGCTCGAATCCCCGGCTGCGGTAGTCGAACCAGCTGAAGCGATCATCGGCCTGGGGGTGAAGCGCGCGGTAGGCGTCGTGGAGTCCCCAGTCGGTCAGGGTCGCGAGCCATTCCCGCTCTTCCGGCAGGAAGCTGCATTTGCCGGTGCGCAGCCAGCGCTTGGCGTTGTCGGGGCCGATGCCGATGTCGAGATCCAGGGGCGCCACGTTCATGTCGCCGAGGATCACCAGGTTCCGGTCCGGCGTAAAGCTGGCGCGGACGAAGGCAGTCAGGTCGGCGTAGAACTTCTGTTTGGCGGGAAACTTGATCGGGTGGTCGCGGTTCTCGCCCTGGGGAAAGTAGCCATTGATTACAGTGAGCTCGCGCCTATCCGGCAAGGCGTAGCGGCCCATGATGAAGCGGCGCTGGGCGTCCGCATCGTCGTCGGGCAGGCCCTTGGTGACCTCCAGGGGTGCCTGTTTGCTCAGCAGGGCGACGCCGTAATGGGATTTCTGGCCGAAGTAATGGGGTGTGTAGCCCAGCGCCTCGACCGCCTCGCGGGGAAAGGCGTCGTCGGCCACCTTGCTTTCCTGGAGGCCGATGATATCCGGGTCGTGGCGGGCCTTCAGCGCCTCCAATTGGTGGTGCCGGGCACGGATGCCGTTGATGTTGAAGGTGACAATCTTCATGGGCTAGCTGGTCTCCATGACTTCATAGGTCTCTTTCCACCCCATTTCCCAGCCATGACGGTAGGCCTTGCCCCAGGGTAGGGCCTCGTGGCCCGCGATCGGGTCCGGCGCGTCCAGTTCCAGGGCCGCGGCCACATGGCGCGCGTATCCCAGGCGTTGGAGGGCGTGGATAACACCGTTGGCATAGCCCCGGTTGTACCACAGCTGGGCATCGTCGGTGCTGTCCAGGAAGCCCTGCGAATCGTCGTAAAGGTCGCAGATCAGTTCCAAGAGCTGGGGCAAAATGGTGTCGGTGCTCATGAGGCTGGGGGGACGGGAAGCCGAAGAGGGATGGAGCGGAGGCTAACACGACCCGCTTCGACCTTCCAATCCAATGCCCAGGGTGAACGCGTATAACTCTTCCTGAAAACATGAAGTTGCCGGATTGGTTTTCCCGGCACTGGAACGCGTAGGTGCGGGGCAAGCCGGTGCTTACCGTTGATGGCGAACCACCGCAGGTGCGGCTGACGACCGGAAACTGGCAGCAACCGGTTAGTCGGCAACAAGTTTATACGCGCTCGCCCTGATCCAATGCCATTGAGTTGAGCGTCAGGGTCGGCAAAAAGGAGGAGAAACTACGAATCACGCGAATCCGCGCGAAACTGTCATCCCGAACTGAAAGGAGGGATCTTCCGGCAAGATTCCTCGCGCAGTCGAAATGACAACTGGCAAGATCAAGAGGAATGACCCACCAGTCTCATTTGGGAGAATCCGACGGCGCAGCGTCCGCGAGCGGCGTCTGCCGTATCCGCAACCGGCGGATAAAGTCGTCGCTGACACTTGTTTCTGGAGCCGAAACAGATCCGGCGTTTCACCACGTGTCCGCATAGCCGAGACCACAGTGGCATCCATGGGGTTGGAGAGCACCCGTTGGTTGACCTGACGCTCCGCGGCGGGCTGTTTGTCAGCGAGGGCCACAGCCAGAAAGCGGCGGCAGCGGTCGGTATAGTCGGCACGCCCCGCAGGGCTCAGGTCCGACGGGGCACGGGAGAGCAGGAACGCTTTGATCTGCGCCTCGGTCAAGGGCTCCAGGATACAGGACCGGGCGGTGGCCGGTAGCCGCCAGTCGATGGGCTGAACGCAGATGATGATATTACCCTTGAAGTGTTCCTCGACAAAAGAGCGGATCTTCTCGCGGATGACTGGCGCCACTTCGTTGACGCCGTCGATGCAGAGATCGAGCGCGCCGGCGTAGATCAGGGTGCGCAGATAGCTAGGGTCCTGCGCTGGTCCTTGCAGCTTGGCCTGTATCGCCGCCAGCACCCCGTCGCTGCACTTCCAGGCCGGCAGATAGACGGTCACCCGCCGTGCATGGTGCAGCAGGTGGCGCAGGAACATGGTCTTGCCGAACCCGGATTCCCCAATCAGGACGATCTGACCGGCGATACGCGGGATCGCTTCCACTACGGGGCGGATCTGTTCGGTTCCATCCTGTTTGCACCGGGTCAGGGAGCCTGGGTAGTACCGGTCGTCGTCGAAGTTCTCCAGATGCGCGTCGGCGAGCAGTGACGTGCGAAAGGGCGCGAACAACAACCGCCGCAGCCAGGGTATCCAGGCCAGCAGCAGACCCACATAGCCGAACCCGGCGATACGCCGTACCCAAGGATTCCAGAAGAACAAGGCCTGCACCATGGGCAGGCGCGGGTAGAGCAGAATCAGGAGTGCCCAGAACAGGGCATGGATGACGATGATCCTGCCGAACAGCGCCAGCCAATCGAAGGCCTCGATCCTGGCGATGGCTTGGTCGATATCTCCAGTTGGGAATCCGGCTGCACGCAGCTGCGTACTCAGCTTTTCCAACCGCGGTTTGTCCGCGGCGTTCCACTTGCCCCGGCGGTTGTCCACTAGGCTTCGGATGCGGTCGGCCAGCTCTTTGCGGGTATTGGGAAAGCCGCTCGTAGCCTCCCAGGTGTTGGCGAACATCTTCAGGGTATGGCGCGCGGCTTGGTCGTCATTGCGGATCTCCTTCAGGCAAGATTCCACCTCTTCGGGCTTGGGCCGGCCGAGCCAGCGCAGCAGGTCCTCCCATTCCGACCCACCTCCGCCCGTCAGGTGGGCGGCCAGCCGCAATTCGTCGCAACGTTCGTTATTCCGGTGCAGGCTTCCAGCAATGGCATCAATGCCGGTAGGTTCGACGTGTCCAACGGATGGACCAGATTCAGTATCCGCTGCCGGTAATCCGAATCGAGCGATAGTAGGCCCCAGGCAATAGAGGATGAGTCGAGCAACCCCGGGTGGGTCTCGAATAGTCCCTGGGCGGCGTCTCGGATCTCCGGGTCATCATCCCCCAGTCGCTCGCTCAGGGGGCATCGGACTTCCGGGTCATCATCTCCCAGCCGCTCGCTCAGGAGGTGAGTGTGGAAGTGTGCCAGCTTCGGATCGAGAGCGACGGCCCGTATGGCACCGAGCCGTTTTGCCACATCCTTGCTTTGTAGCCAGGCTACCAGGGGCTCTGTGGGCAGGTTCAGCAACTCCGGCCAGGCCCTGAGCAGCGATTGGGCGGCGTCTCGAACGTCCGGGGCCTCATCGCCCAGTAGCTCGCTCAGAGTGCGGGCGTGGACGCGCGCCAGCTTCGGGTCGAGAGCGGCGGCCCGTATCGCGCCGAGCCGTTGCCATCGGTTTCTACTCCGCAGCCAAGCTGCCAGAGTCTGTGCAGGTAGATTCAGCAGATCCGGTTGGGCCTCGAACAGGACGTGGACGGCTTCTCGTATCCGCCCGTCCTGATCGCCCAGCCACTCGCTCAGATTACGGGCGTGCTGGCGCGCCAGCTTCGGATCGAGACCGGGGCAGCCCACACCGCGCCGAGCCGTTTCCTCCAATCCTCGCTCCGCAGCCAGTCCGCCAGGGTTTCCGGAGGTAGATCCAGCAGTGCCGGCTGGGCCTGGAACAGCGCATGGACGGCTTCTCGTACCCGCCGGACTTCATCGATCAGCCACTTGCCCAGGGCACGGACGTGAGCATGCGCCAAAGCCGGGTCGAGACCGACTGTCCGTATCACGCCGAGCCGTTTCCACCAATCCTTGCTTTGCAGCCAGGCTTCCAAGGTCTTCGCAGGTAGATCCAGCAAAGCTGGCTGGACCTTGAGTAATTCGTAGGCGGCGTCTTGCACCCACCAGTCCGAATCGCCCAGCCGCTCGCTCAGAGTGCGGGCGTGGACGCGCGCCAGCGCTGGGTCGAGAGCGGCGGCCCGCACTGCACCGAGCCGTTTGTCCTTATCTTCGCTTTCAGCCAGTCGGCTAGGGTCTCCGCAGGTAGGTCCAGCAGAGCCGGTTGGGCCCTGAGCAGTACATGGACGGCGTTTTGCACCTGCTCGTCCCCATCGACCAGCCGTTCGCTTAGATTACGGGCGTAAGGGCATGCCAGTGCCGGTTGCTGCGCGAAAAAAGCGACTACCGCTTTTCGCAGATGCGGTGAGTCGGCATTCAACAGCTCCTCAAGCTGGGGTATCGTCAGTTCCCTCAATTGGGCATTAACGGCAAGGGCCTGCATGCCCACGGATGTCGGCTCACGCATCCAGAGCTCGACGACCCGTTGGGCCGATTTCTTCGGCAATGCGGACAGCCGGGCCAGGATGAGACTTGCCCGTTCGATGTCGCGGGCGGCGATGATTACCGAATCCAGGGGGTCTTCCAGGGCGGCACGATAGCCCTTGAGCTCGGCCGGTGTGGGTGGTTTGGGGGTGGGGTCTGGCTGGTCCGCTACCGTCGTTTCGGTGAGTAGGCACAGCGCCAGGCAGCCAGCGAGGAGGATAGAGGCGAGCTTGCCGCTTGCTGTTCGGTTGCTGACTATTGGTGTTGTCCTTTGGGTATATTGCCCCGAGACCGGGCGAATAGAAGTAGGTTGGGTTAGGCGCGCGGTCCGATCCCAAAGCACAGTGACAGGGCCGAACGCGCCGTAACCCAACACGTCCGGTCCTCCAGGCCGCGCCAAATAATTCAGGACGTGTTACGGGAGCGATCCTGAATGATTTGGCGTTGTCGGGAGGATTTGACGCGTTGCGTTTCGACGCCCACAGGCACGTTGATTATCGCAGCCTCTGTGCCAGCGTCTCAACGCAACCTACACCCCCATTACCCCCGTGCGGCCTGTGTGCACAGACCTCGCGTCGGGCGTAGGTTAGGCAAAGTTGGATCAGGGACGATCCGGCGTGCCCAACATCAACATTTCGTTGGGCACGACGCACCGTCCCTGGCGCGTCTTTGCCCAACCTACCCGCTACTGTTTTTGCCATCCCTGGCACCTGGGTCCGGCACTCCCTGCCGGAATGACGCGGTAGGGGCTGGCAGATTTCACCACTTAAAATTTATCCACTACCGTCCTTCGGATGTATCGCCCCAAGGCCGGGGCGGATAAGGAAATGGAAGAGGATGATGCCATAACCGAGTACACTTGCGTACAAAATAACGGGTATAGAATCCCAGCTCGACCAACATCCCCTATCTCCCGGAGCTTACTATGATGCCACGCGTCACCATTGTCGGATCGGGTTTTGCAGCGCTTACCGCCGTCCGGACCCTGTGCAGAGTCGCCACCGGGACAGCGCTCACCCTGGTGAGTCCCAGGGCGGAGCTCGTCTATTATCCGGGTCTCATCTGGGTCCCCACGGGTCTGCGTACCGGTGATGACCTGCGCATTCCGCTCGGGTCCTTCCTGCGACGCGTGGGTGTGAAGCACGTGGCCGCAGAGGTCACGGGGCTCGGTGACGGCGGTCGCGTCCTGGAGACCACAGCGGGGGAGATCGAGAACGATGGCCTCATCATCGGCTCCGGCGGTCGCTACATGAAGCAGCTGCCGGGCAGCGAGCACATGATCCTACCCTGCGAGGGCATCGCCGCCGCCCAGCGCATCCGAGATCGGCTGCAAGGCATGGATGGCGGGACCATCGCCATGGGCTTTGCGGGCAATCCGAAGGAAACTGCGGCCATGCGCGGCGGCCCGCTGTTCGAGTTCCTGTTCGGTATCGACAACTACCTGCGCCGGCAGAACCGCCGCGAGCGCTTCGAATTGATCTTCTTCACCCCGGCGGAGAAGCCGGGAAATCGCCTCGGTCCCAAGGCCGTCACCGGGTTGCAGGCGGAGATGGGCAAGCGCGGGATCCGCACCCACCTCGGCCACAAGTTCAAGGGCTTTGCTCCGCATCGGGTGATGACCGAAGGCGGGGAATTGGACGCCGATCTGATCCTGTTCATACCCGGCATGACGGGAAATCAATGGTTCGACAATACGGACCTGCCGCGCTCGGAGGGCGGCTTCATCAAGGCCGACCGGCATTGCCGCGTGGAGGGCCTGGAACGGGTCTATGTGGCCGGGGATTCCGGCAGCTTTCCGGGACCCGAATGGATGCCGAAGCAGGCCCACATGGCGGACCTGCAGGCCAAAGCGGCAGCCACAAACCTGGTGGACGAACTGGCGGGCCGGCAACCTGCCGCCACCTATCGGGTGGAGCTCCTGTGTATCGTGGATGCCCACGACCGGGGGATGCTGGTGGCCCGCAACGAAAAATACAACCTGGTGCTGCCCGCCATGCGCCTGTTCCATTGGTTGAAGCGTGGCTTCGAGTGGCGATACCTACGCCGGTACCGCTGAGGGGAAAACCACGAATCACGCGAATCCGCACGAATCGATCCGCGAGGATCGGTAGCCCTGGATCCCACGTGATCCTATCTGCGGTTCAGGGCGAGCGCGTATAAATTTGTTGCCGATTAACAGGTTGCTGGCAGCTTCCGGTCGTTTGCCGCACCTGCGGTGGTTCACCATGAAGGGTAGGTGCCGGCAAGCCCCGCACCTATCGCCGTCGACCGACCGGGCGGCAGCGATAGGTGCGGGGCAAGCCCGCGCCTACGCGTTCCAGCGCGGGGAAAACTAATCCGGCAACATCATGTTTTCAGGAAGAGTTATACGCGCTCACCCTGTATCTGCGGTCGGAACCGGCTGCATGGTATAATTTTGGGACCTATATACATAGCTAGCCGCGGGGTTGTAACCGTTCAGCCCCCACCCCGTCATTCCGGCTGGGACGCCGGAATCCAGGTGCCATGGATGGCGAAAGCAGTGGGGGGCTGAAC
>Ga0056121_1000324_pt1 | contig 13055 bp, 11 predicted proteins | sample WorMetHEROISLAND_FD_83872 | JGI IMG/M metagenome (GOLD analysis project Ga0056121, IMG submission 83872) | Marine gutless worms symbiont microbial communities from Max Planck institute for Marine Microbiology, Germany - Olavius sp. 1 HERON ISLAND ...
GGCCGGCGGCGGCGCGCTTTCGGCCTCGATCAAGCCGAGTGCGAAGGCGATCAGCGGCCCGCCCGACGACGGTGCCGTGTTGGTGTAGAGGGTGCCGCCGGCAAACGGCCGCTTAAGCGGCCGGCGCCGCACGACCCGGTAGCCGGCCAGGTCGTCGTGGCGCAGCAGGCCGCCGCCCTCGGCGTTCAGCGCCACCAGCTGTTCGGCGAGGTCGCCGCGGTAGAACAGATCGGCGCCCTCGACGGCCAGGGCCTCCAGTACGTTGGCCAGCCCCGGCATGCGCAACCGCTCGCCCGGTTGCAGCGTCTCCTCGGGCTGGCTGCGACTCTCGAACAGGCCACGGGCTTCGTCCGACCAGAGAAACGTGGGCGCCACCGCAGCGAGGATATGTGCCTGCAGCGGGGCCACCGGGACGCCGTCACGGGCGGCACGCAGGGCCGGCTCGACGATGCGGCGCATCGGCAGCCGGCCGTGGTCGTCATGGGCGGCGAAGGCACCCGCGACCACACCCGGCGTCGCCATCGAGCCCATGCCGATATGGAACTCCTGCAGGGCGGTGCCGAAGTCGGCCTCGATGGGCAGGAAGTCGAGCTCGTCGACCGGCCGCGGCGCCCGCGGCGTCTGGCCGAAGAAGTCGTACAGCAACGCTTCGCCGTCGGCCGGCCGGGCCAGCAGGAAGCCGCCACCGGCGAGCGAGCACAGCACCGGCTCGGCGACACAGGCGGCAAACAGCGCCGCCACGGCGGCATCGAACGCGTTGCCACCGTCCTGCAGGATTTCCGCCGCGGCCGCCGCGGTGACCTGATCACCTGCCGCCACCGCGCCTTTCGCCGGACCGCTCATGGCCGCTTGCTAGCCGAGCCGCGCGCCCGGCACAAGCGCTGGCCGTCAGTAGCCCTGGGACGGATCGACGCGGTTCAGCAGGCGCCGGCCGGCCAGCAGCCGGGCCAGGTTGGCGAAGAACAGGTCCAGGGTCTTCGGCACGTAGCCGTCCAGATTGTCGGAGGAGACATGCGGCGTGATCAGCAGGTTCGCCACCCGCCACAGCGGGTCGTTGCGCGGCAGCGGTTCGCGCGCGAACACGTCGAGGATGGCGCCGGACAGGCGGCCGGACCCGAGCGCCGCCGCCAGTGCGGCATGATCGAGCGTCGCCGCCCGGCCGATGTTGATGAGCCCGGCGCCCGGCTTCATCGCGGCGATGGCGCGCGCATCGAGCAGGCCGCGCGTGGCCGGCGTCTCCGGCAGGGCGGCAACGACGAAATCGGCCCGGGCCAGCACCCGGGGCAACGCCGCCACGCCGGCGACCTCGTCGAAATGGGCCGTCGGCCGCGGCCGCCGGCGCACCCCGAGCACCTTCAGCTTGAGGCGCCGGCCACAGCGTGCGGCCACGGCGCCCATGTGACCGGTGCCCACGACGGCCACCGTCTTGCCGGCAATGGTGCCGGTGAACACCGGATCCCAGCGGCGGGCACGCTGATCGCCGGCCAGCTTCGGCAGGCCGGCATTGAGCATCAGCAGCGCCATGGTCAGGTAGTCGGCCGCCTTGTCGGCATGGACGCCGCGGTTGTTGGTCAGGCGCACGCCGGGCGGCAGCCAGTCGAACGGCGCAAGGTGCTCGACCCCGGCGCCGATGACGTGGATCAGCCGCAGTGCCGGCGCCCGGACCGCCAGGTCGTCGGTCGGCAGGTCCCAGGTCAGCAGCGCCCCGGCCCGGCGCATGGAGACATCGAAACGGTCCAGGTCCCAGTCGATGCAGGCGGTGATGCGCTGCGCCGTTTCCGGGTGGCGCCGGCAGGCGGCGCGCCAGCGCGCCGGCGTGATCCGGAACACCTCCTCGCCGGCCCGGTTGTTCTTGATGTGGACCCGGAGCTTGCCCGCTGCCGCCATCGTGTCAGCGCGCGTTGGCGAACAGCAGCTGGTAGCTGGCGATCGTCACCTCGCCCTCGACGCCGCGCTCGTGCAGGGCATCGGGGCTGAGCAGCGCCAGCACCGCCGCCGCCGTCGGGCCCGGCTCGGCGCCGTCGATCAGCACCGCCCATTCCTGCGCTTCGGCGACGGGGAAGTCCTTCACCCCCTGCTGCAGGGCCGGGGCGTTGCAGACGTCCAGGTCGTTCTCCAGCAGGCTGCCGCCCAGCAGCCCGGGCCGCGCCTTGACCGCCGGCAGCGCCTCGCTGGCAAGCCAGTAGCGCAGGGCGTCCTTCTGCTCTTCCGGCGGAAAGAACCGCACCAGGGTCAGCGCGCCGCCGATGCCGTGGCTGGCGTCGGCGCTGACCCGGCAGGTCAGGCGGTCGAAGAAGCTGAACTGGGCCATCACCCGCTTGGACCAGGCCGACTGGTTGGCCAGGTGGGCGAGATACTCCGGCGCGACCAGGTCCTCGACCTGCGCGGTCTCGTAGGTGGCAAAGTACTTCGGCCGGCCTTCCACGGCCTTGTAGCGGCGGGCGCGCAGGAAGCCAGGCATCTGCACCCGCTCGTCGATGTGCTCGCGGTTGTACCACTCGTTGAAGTCCTCCTCGATCTCCGCCGGCACTTCGGTGAAGGTGAGCAGGACGCCGTTGCCCCGTAACGCCATGCCGGCACGCTAGCCGGAATTCGCCAGGGGCGCCATGGCCTGGGCGGCGAATGCGCGCTAGGACTTAAGGCAGGATGACAGACAGCAACCTCGGCGCCCTGTTCGCGCCCTTCGCCAACGATCCGGGCATCGCCATCACCGACCTGTCGGACGGCGACGCGATCGACCTGAGCTATGCCGACTTCGACCGCTGTTGCGATGCCGTCGCCCGTGGGCTGGTGCGCGCCGGTATCGAACGTGGCGCGCGCATCGGCATTCTCTCGCTGAACCGCCACGAATACCTGGCGGTACTCATGGGGGCCATGCGCGCGGGCGTGGTGCCGGTGCCGCTGAACCTGAAGCTGGCCGACGACGCGCTGCACGACATCGTTGTCGACGCCGGCATTGGCCTGATGTTCGCCGACCGCAGCAATGCCGGCCGCTGTCCGCAGGTCGGACGCGAGATGGTGTTCGCCACGGCCGGCTATGCGCGCTTCCTCGACCCGGGCCCGTTCGAGACCCTGGCGATGGCGGACGACGCGGTTGCTTTGCAGCCCTACACCTCCGGCTCCACCGGCCGGCCCAAGGGCGTGCTGCTGAGCCACGCCGGCCAGCTCTGGTGCGCCCCGACCATGGCCCGTGCCCGCAACCTGGGGCGCGACAACCGGGTGATGGTGGCCGCGCCGCTCTATCACAAGAACGCCCTGGTGCAGGTCAAGCTGGCGCTGGCGACGGGCGGGCGCATGGTCCTGCTCGAGCGCTTCGACGCGCCGCGCTACCTGCAGGCGATCGCCGACTATGGCTGCTCGATGATGTCCGGCGTGCCGACCATGTTCTGGCTGCTGCTGCGCGAGGCCGATCTGCTCGACCGCCTGCGCTTGCCGGCGCTGACGACCATCTCCATGGGCTCGGCGCCGGCCTCGGCGGCGCTGATCGCCGCGCTGAAGACGCGCTTTCCCGGCGTCACCGTGGTCTCCAACTACGGCATCACCGAGGGCGGGCCGGTGATGTTCGGGGCCCATCCCGACGGCCTGGCGCGGCCGGAAGGCGCCATCGGCTATCCCCTGCCCGGCACCGAGGCCGAGCTGCGCGGCGGCCCGTCGGCCGACGAGGGCACGCTCTGGGTGCGCAACCCGGGGGTGATGCTGGGCTACCACAACCTGCCCGAGGCCACGGCCGCCCGGCTCGATGACGGCTGGTTCGACACCGGCGACATCTGCCGGCGCGACGGCGACGGCTGGTTCTATTTCGTCGGCCGGGCCGACGACATGTTCGTCTGCGGCGGCGAGAACATCTACCCCGCCGACGTGGAGAAACGGCTGGAAGCCCATCCGCAGGTGCGCCAGGCGGTGGTGCTGCCGTTCGCCGACGAACTGAAGGGGCAACTGCCGTTCGCCTTCGTGGTCGCGGCCGACGGCGCGGGTGTCGACGAAGACGCGCTGAAGGCCCATGCCATCGCCCACGGTCCGGCCTATGCCCATCCCCGCCGGGTTTTCTTCCTCGAGGCGCTGCCGCTGACCGGGACCAACAAGATCGACGCCCGGGCGCTGCGGGCGCTGGCGGCAGAGGCTGCGTCGGGCGGCCCGGACAGTGTAGGCTGAACGCACCGGCCACGGCACAGCCACGTTCTGGGAGGAAACCGCCGATGTCGCAACCGGCCGAAACCGCCGAACAGGACGCCGGCGCCGCGCTGGCCGCCGATTGCCTGGCGCGCGCCCGTGCGGTCCTGCCCGTGCTCGACGCCGCCGCCGGCCGGATCGAGCAGGAGCGCGAGCTGCCGGCCGACGTGCTGACGGCGCTGCACGAGGCGGCCTTGTTCCGCCTCACCCTGCCACGCCCGCTCGGCGGCGCCGAGCTCGATATCGCCCGGATTTCAGCGGTCATGGAGACCGTCGCCAGCGCCGACGCCAGCACCGCCTGGTGCCTGGGCCAGGCCGCCGGCTGCGCCATGTCGGCCGCCTTCATGGCTGCGCCCGCCGCCGCCCAGGTGTTCGGCCCGGACGATGCCGTGCTCGCCTGGGGCGCCGGCGCCGTCGGCGAGGCCCGCGCCGTGCCCGGCGGCTACCGGGTGACCGGGCGCTGGCCGTTCGCCAGCGGCAGCCGGCATGCCACCTGGCTGGGCGGTCACTGCAAGGTGGTCGAGGCGGACGGGACGCCGCGACGGGGCGCGGACGGGCGCCGGGCCCTGCGCACCGCGCTGTTTCCGCGCGCCGCCGCCGAGATCACCGACGACTGGCAGGTCATGGGCCTGCGCGGCACCGGCAGCGATTCCTATGCCGTCGAGGCGCTGTTCGTCGAAGACGCCCTCACCCTCGACCGCGAGACGGCGTCGGAATGCCGGCACGCCGCGCCGCTCTACCTGTTCCCGACCACCAGCGTCTATGCGGCCGCCTTCGCCGGCGTGGCCTTGGGCGTGGCCCGGGCCCTGCTCGACAGCCTGCGCGCGCTGGCCGGTCACAAGACGCCGCGCGGCGCCCCCGGCGCCCTGCGCGACAGCGCCACCTTCCACACCCGCCTGGCCGAGGCCGAAGCGAAGCTGGGCGCGGCGCGGGCCTACGTGCAGCAGGTGCTGCAGGAGACCTGGCGGGAAGTGGTCGATGCCGAGACGATCACCCTCGAGCAGCGCATCGCCATCCGCCTGGCGACGACCCATGCGATCCAGCAGGCGACGGCGGTCTCCGAGAGCGCCTACCGCATGGCCGGCTCGAGCGCGATCTTCGACGACGGCGCGTTCGAGCGCCGCTTTCGCGACGCCTACGCCGTCTCCCAGCAGGTCCAGGGCCGGGCCACCAACTACGAGACCGTCGGCCGGCACCTGATGAGTCTGGAGGTCGACACCCTGTTCCTGTGAGGCCGGGCGCACCGGGCGACAAAGCCAGGGCGCGGGCGTAGGATGTCGGCGGCCGCGCGAAGCCGACCCAAGCAAGACCGAGGAGACCCGCCATGCAGGACGTCTATGTGATCGGCGCCTATTCCACCCGCTTCCAGAAGTGGCCGGAAAAGTCGTTCAAGGACCTGAGCCGCGAGGCCTATCTCGGCGTGCTGGCGGACGCCGGCCTGGAGACCGGGGACGACATCGAGATCGCCTACTACGGCAACTGCGGGCTCGGCAGCTGGGGCCAGGCCTGCATCCGCGGCCAGGTCTGTTTCACCCCGCTGGTGCGCGAGGGCCTGTTTCCCGAGCGGGTGCCGATGATCAACGTCGAGGGCGCCTGCGCCACCGCCTCGATGGCTTTCAACGGTGCCTGGAAGGAGATCCTCGCCGGCCAGGCCGGGCTGACCCTGGCGATGGGGGTGGAGAAGACCTTCGTGCCCGACGACCCGGACAAGACCATGGCGCTGTTCGCTGCCGGCATCGACCAGCTCGACCCCGCGGAATGGCAGGATTACTACGCGGCGATGGGCGAGGAGACCGGCAAGCCGTTCGCCACCGGCGCCGACCGCACGGTGTTCATGGACACCTATGCCATGCAGGCGACCTATCACATGAAGGCACACGGCACGACGCAGCGGCAGATCGCCGCCGGCGCGGCCAAGAACCACAACATGGGGGCGCTCAATCCCAAGGCCCAGTACCAGTTCGAGCTCTCGGTCGACGACGTGCTCGACGACCGAGAGATCAGCTACCCGCTGACCCGGGCGATGTGCGCGCCGATCGGCGACGGTGCCGCCGCCGCCCTGCTCTGCTCGGCCGACTACCTCGACCGGCTGCCGGCGGCGGTGCGCGACCGCGCCGTGAAGGTCAAGGCCAGCGCCCTGTCGGGCGGCAAGTACCGGGCCCTGGACGAGCCCGGCCTGACCCGCGCGGCGGCCGAGAAAGCCTATCGCATGGCCGGCGTGTCACCCGGCGACATCGACGTCGCCGAGGTGCACGACGCCACCAGCTTCTGCGAGATCTACCAGGTCGAGATGCTCGGCTTCTGCGAGGACGGGCGCGGCGGGCCGTTCGTCGAGGACGGCCATACCATGCTCGACGGCACGATCCCGGTGAATACCTCGGGCGGCCTGGTCTCCAAGGGCCATCCGGTCGGCGCGACCGGGCTGTCGATGCTGTACGAGCTGACCACGCAGCTGCGCGGCGAAGCCGGGGCCCGCCAGGTCAAGGACGCCCGCCTCGCCCTGGCCGAGAACGGCGGCGGGGTGATCGGCTTCGAGGAGGCCGCCGCCTGCATCACCATTCTCGAGCGGACCGGCTGATTGAATGACGTCCTCATGCTGAGGAGCCGGCGAAGCCGGCGTCTCGAAGCATGGCGGCCACGACACCCTTCGAGACGGACCTTCGGTCCTCCTCAGGGTGAGGTGAGGAAACAGGAAACGGCATGACCATGCGCTTCAACGACCGGGTGGCGGTGATCACCGGCGCCGGGCACGGCCTGGGACGCAGCCACGCCCTGGCCCTGGCGGCGCGCGGCGCCAAAGTCCTGGTCAACGACCTCGGTGGCGCCGTCGACGGCAGCGGCGCCGATGCCGGCGCCGCCCAGGCGGTGGTCGAGGAGATCCGCGGCCACGACGGCGAGGCCCTGGCCAACGCCGACGATATCGCCACGCGCGACGGCGCCGCCCGGCTGATCGCCCAGGCCCGGGACGCCTGGGGCCGGGTCGACATCCTGATCAACAACGCCGGCATCCTGCGCGACAAGTCGTTCCAGAACATGGCGCTCGACGACTTCGAGGCGGTGCTCAACGTTCATCTTCTGGGCTCGGTCTACTGCAGCCACGCCGCCTGGCCGCTGATGCGCGAGCAGGCCTACGGCCGGGTGCTGATGACCACCTCGGCGGCCGGCCTCTACGGCAACTTCGGCCAGGCCAACTACGGCGCCGCCAAGATGGGCCTGATCGGCCTGATGAACGTGCTGAAGCTGGAAGGCCGCAAGTACAACATCACCGTCAACACCGTCGCCCCCGTCGCCGGCACCCGCATGGGCGGCACGGTGTTTCCCGAACAGGTCATGCCGCTGCTGCGGCCGGAGCTGGTCAGCGCCGCGGTGATGTGGCTCTCCTCCGAGCAGTGCAACCTGAGCGGCGAGATCATCGCCGCCGGCGCCGGCTACTACAGCCGGGTGCAGGTGATGGAAGGCAAGGGCCTGACCGTCGATCCCGGCGGCAACGTCACGCCGGAGCTGCTGCACGAGGCCGAGGCCGAGATCCTCGAGATGAGCCAGGCGCAACCGTTCGACGAAGCGATGCAGGCGGTGCAGCGGGTGTTCGCCAACCTGGCGCGCGACTGAGGGCAATTGGCGATGCAGCTTGAGGACTTCCGCCAGGCGATCGCGCCGATCACCGCCGCCATCGCCGGCCGGCCGGTCGACGGGGCGCTGCAGCAGCGCCTGGAGAGCGCCTTTCCGTCCGATGGCACGGTGTTCGAAGCGGTCGAAGAGGCCTGCCGCCAGGGCATCGCCGCCGGCTGGCTGTGTCCCGAGGGCGGCCCCGGCCGACGCTTCGGGCGCGTGCTGGAGCCCGGTCCGGAAACGCACGCCCTGTCGGTCGACGTGGTCAACGTCACCGACACCGCCGGTCCGCACCACCGCCACCCGCGCGGCGAGATCCTGATGATCATGCCGATGACGCCGACGGCGAAGTTCGACGGCCGCGGCCGCGGCTGGCTGGTCTACGAGCCCGGCACGGCACACCGGCCGACGGTCAGCGACGGCGAGGCGGTCGTGCTCTACCTCCTGCCCGACGGCGCGATCGAGTGGAGCGGCGACTAGGCTCCCATGTCCGCAGCCAACCCCAGTCCCTACCCGCAGCTGTTTTCGCCCCTGTCGCTGGCCGGGCGGACCCTGCGCAACCGCATCTGCCTGCCGGCCACCCTGACCAACTACGGCCGCAACAACCGGGTCACCGAACGCTGGCGGAACTTCCTGGTCGAACGCGCCCGCGGCGGCGCCGCCCTGCTGGTCTCCGAGATCATCGCCGTCGACCCGGAGGCGCTGGCGCAGCAGGCCATCGTCACCGGCTTCGACGACAGCAACGATGACGGCTTCCGCCGCACGGCCGAGGCCGTGAACGACGCCGGCGCCTGCCTGGTCGGCCAGCTCTGGCACCCCGGCCGGCAGCAGCTCTGGCACCCGACCCGCTCGCCCAAGGCGGTGTCGGGCGAACCCGACGCGCTGAGCTGGACCGTCGGCCACGTGATGAGCGATGGCGAGATCGGCCGCGTGCGCGATGCCTATGTCGCGGTGGCGGCGCGGCTGAAGGCCTGCGGCTTTGCCGGCGTCGAGCTGCACGGCGCGCACGGTTATCTCATTACCCAGTTCCTTTCGCCCTGGTCCAACAGCCGCACCGGCGGTTACGGCGGCGACCTGGCGGGGCGCTGCCGCTTTGCCCTGGAAGTCGCGGCCGGGGTCCGCGCGGCCTGCGGTGCGGACTTCATCGTCGGCCTGAAGCTGCCCGGCGACGAAGGTGTCGACGGCGGCATCGACGTCGACGAGGCGGAACGGCTGACCCGGCACCTGGCCGCGGCCCGGGCGTTCGACTATTTCGCCTACGGCCAGGGCAACTTCAGCCTGAGCCTGGAGAACCACGTCCCCGACATCTACTTCCGGCCCGGCCACTTCATCGACATCCACCGGCGCATGCGGGCCGCCGCCGACGGCACGCCGGTGATGGCACTGGGCCGCATCGGCACGCCCGAGTTGGCGGAACGGGTGATCGCCGGGGGCTACGGCGACCTGGTCGGCCTGACCCGGGCGCAGATCGCCGACGCCGCCTTCGCCGACAAGGCCCGCAGCGGCCGCGCGGCGGAAATACGGCCCAGCGTGTTCGACAACTTCTGCTGGGGCGAAGTGCACCAGGGCAAGCCGCTGGCCGAGTTCCACAACCCGCACCTGGGCGAGGCCGGCGAGCACGACTGGACGCCGCCGCCGGCCGCGGCCCCACGCCACGTCGTCGTGGTCGGCGCCGGCCCGGCCGGGCTTGAAGCGGCCTGGGTCGCCGCCGCACGCGGCCACCGGGTCAGCCTGCTGGGTGCCGGCGACGCGCCCGGCGGCAAGCTGCGCATGGAGGCTTCGCTGCCGGGGCGGGGCGAGATGCTGCGGGTGGTCGAGCACCAGCGCCAGCAGGCCGAACGCCACGGCGTCGCGCTGCAACTCGGCCGGGTCGCCGACGCGGCGGCGGTCCGCGCGCTTAAGCCGGACGCGGTGATCCTGGCCAGCGGCGCGACCCTGCAGCCGGTGCCGCTGACGGGCGACGACAGCGTTCCCGCGATCGACGGCCGCGGCTATCTCGACGGCCTGGCGTCGCCGGCCGGCAGCGGCCTGGCCGTGCTCTACGACCATGACCACACCGCGGCGACCTACGGCCTGGCCGACCTGCTGGCCGAACGGTTCGCGCGCCTGGTGCTGCTGACCCCGCGCCCGCAGCTGGCCCAGGGTGTGAACTACTGCAGCGCCATCGGCGTGCACCGCCGGCTCTACGACGCCGGCGTCGAGATCCTCACCGCGCATCGGCCGGCGGCGACCGCCAATGGCGCGTTGGCCTGCGAGAACGTCTACACCGGCCAGCGCCATCACCTGGCCGACGTCGACCTGATGGTCTATGTCACGCCCCGCGCGGCGCAGGACGAGCTGGCCGGCGGCCTCGACGGGCTCGAGAGCCATCTGGTCGGCGACTGCATGTCGCCGCGCAACCTGCTGGCGGCGATCCACGAAGGCCACGCCGCCGGCTTGCGGGTCTGAAACGAAGACAAAGCGGAGACGACAGGGATGACGGACGCGCCGATCTATCTCGACAAGCAGGGCGAGGTCGCCGAGCTGGTGCTGAACCGGCCGGAGAAGCTGAACGCGTTGAACCGGGAGATCTGGACCTCGATCCCGCGACTGATCGGCCAGGTCGCCGACGACCCGGAGATCAAGGTGCTGATCCTGCGCGGCGCGAATGCCGACGCCTTCGCCGCCGGCGCCGACATCGGCGAGTTCCGCGAGGTCCACGCCACCCCGGAATCGGCCCGCACCTATCATGGCGAGATCCGCCAGGCCTACGACGCCATCGCCCACCTCGACCGGCCGACCATCGCCATGGTCCAGGGCGTCTGCTTCGGCGGCGGCTGCGCCGTCGCCCTGTGCTGCGACATCCGCTATGCCGACGAGACCGCCCGTTTCTGCATTCCGCCGGCCCGCCTCGGGCTCGCCTACACCCTGCACGAGACCAAGCGCCTGAGCGACCTGGTGGGGCCGTCCAAGGCCAAGGAGATGCTGATGGGGGCCAAGGTGATCGGCGCCCAGGAGGCCCTGTCGATCGGCCTGGCGACGCGGCTGTTCCCGGCCGCCGAGCTGGTGGCGGAGACGCGGGCCTTCGCCGCCGAGCTGTGCGACCTGTCGCAGTACACCATCCGCGCCGTGAAGCAGATCGTCGGCGAGATCCTCGACGGCGCGCACGACGAGACCGGCACCTCGCGCGGGCTGGCGATGGGCGCGTTCGAGCAGGCCGACTACCGCGAAGGCCGCGACGCCTTCCTGGACAAGCGGCCGGCGAAATTCACCTGGCGCTGAGCGCTGCAATCGCCGCCATCGTGCCTATCTCTTATTGAACGGTTGCTTCGCAAGGGAGACAAGCATGGTCGAGGCCGTCGACATCGCTGGGACGCTGCAAGGACTGCCGGTGCTGCACAACCGCACCCCCGACACCACCGAAGAGGAGGCCGCCGGGGCCTTCGCCACCCTGGCCCCGTTCGGCAATGGCGGCATCTTCGCCGGCAGCTTTGTCGGCCAGAGCCCCTGGGAGCGCCATCGCAACGGCGACGAACTGGTGCAGATCCTCGACGGCGCGACGGAGCTGACCCTGATGTTCGACGACGGACCGCAGACGCTTTCCTTGAAGGCCGGCATGCTGGCGGTGGTCCCGCAGGGCACGTGGCACCGCTTCAGCGCGCCCGACGGCGTCACGGTGATGACGGCGACACCGCACCCGACCGACCACACCAACGCCGAGGACCCGCGCGAGGCCGGCTGAGGTGCCATAATCCGGGGACACAATACTTAATTCGCGCGAGACCCAGCCGGCACCGCACGTTTCACAGCGAATTAAGTATTGTGTCCCCGGATTACGGATAGGCCGGCGGGGCCAGGTCCAGCGCGGCGTCGGCCTCGAACGCCGCCGCCGCGCCCAAGAGCCGCGCCTCGGCGAACGGCGGGGCGATGAGCTGCAGGCCCAGCGGCAGCCCGTCCGCGGTGAAGCCGCTGGGCACGCTGACGGCCGGGGCGCGGGCATAGTTGGCGAGCGCCGTGAAGTCGGCCTGGTCGTCGCGCGCACCGGCATCGAAACGGAATGCCACCTGCGGCGCGGTCGGACTGACCAGGAGGTCGACCTCGTCGAACAGCCGCCGGCCGGCCGCGCCGGCCTCGGCGGCGCGACGCTGGGCCCGCACCAGTTTCCAGGCCGGCGCATCGCGGCCGAAGGCGACCATCTGCTTGAATGCGTCGGAGGCCATGTCGGGTGTCGCCTTCAGCTCGTCGTCCAGGGCGAAGGCTGCCTCCGCCTCGCTGATCAGCACCCCGGCGAGCCGCATCGGCGTCGGCGCATAACCGTCGAGCGCAACCTCGACGACCTCGGCGCCCAGGCGGCGCAACCGTGCCAGCGCGGCGGCAAAGGCCTCGCGCACGGCCTCGTCCATGGCCTCCGCGTCGAAGTTGCGCAGCACGCCGATGCGCAGGCCGGCCGGCGATTGCGGCGACCCGGCGCCGGCCGACCAGCCGTCGGGCGGCGCCACCGATTCCGGCGAAACCGGGTCCGGGCCGGCCATCACCGCGGTCATCGCCGCGAGATCGCGCACCGTGCGCGTCAGCGGACCGACGTGGTCGAGGGCGTAGCTCAGCGGCATGACGCCGCGGGTGCTGATCAGCCCGGTCGTCGCCTTCAGGCCGCAGACGCCGCAGTAGTGGGCCGGCAGGCGGACCGAGCCCAGGGTGTCCGTGCCCAGCGCGGCGGCGCAGAGGCGGGCGGCGACCGCCGCGCCCGAGCCGCCGCTGGAACCGCCGGGGGTGTGGTCGTGCGCCCAGGGATTGTGGGCGCGGCCGTGGTGCGGGTTGTCGGTGGTCCCGCCCAGGGCGCCTTCATGCATGTTGAGCTTGCCCAGCAGCACCGCGCCGGCGGCGCGCAGCCGGTGCGCCACGGGCGCGTCCTCCTGCGCCACGACCTCGCGCCGCATGCCGTTCGTCGTCACCACCCCGGCGACGTCGATGTTGTCTTTCAGCGCGATCGGGATCCCGTCCAGCGGCGACAGCGGCCGCCCCGCCCTTAAGCGCGCATCCGCTGCCTGCGCCTGCGTCTCCGCCGCCCGCGCGGTGACTGTGATGAAGGCGTTGAGCCGCCGGTCATGACGGTCGATGCGCTCGAGATAGGCCTGCAGCAGCGCCGACGCCGTCAGTTCGCCGGCGCGCATCGCCGCCGCCGCGGCGGCGATGTCGAGACGGGTCGGGTCGGTCATCGGTCTCTTCCTCAACGCTCGTCGATCAGGCGGATCGGCTTCTGCCGGGCCTCGATCTGGGTCAGCGGCGCGGTCGCGCCC
>Ga0056121_1000326_pt1 | contig 12970 bp, 15 predicted proteins | sample WorMetHEROISLAND_FD_83872 | JGI IMG/M metagenome (GOLD analysis project Ga0056121, IMG submission 83872) | Marine gutless worms symbiont microbial communities from Max Planck institute for Marine Microbiology, Germany - Olavius sp. 1 HERON ISLAND ...
CGAAGTAGCCCTCCTCACCGGTCATGCGCTTGTAGATCGCATCCGAGATGACATGGGCGATGCGCCGCCAGTTGCCGGGGGTAGTGAAATAGACCAGCCCCGTCATCTGCTCGCCGGCGAGCACGTCCCAGAGGCGGAATTCCACCTTCAGACGGCCGTCGCGCTGCATCTCGGTCCGGCCGCTGACCAGGGCCTGGGCGTTGATCACGCGCCAGTCGGGAAAGCGCGGGCGCACCTGCATCGATTCGGGCGACTGGATGAACGAGCGCGGGTCGAGCGGGCGGAACAGGCCGGAGCGCGCCAGGTTGGCGGTGATCACGCCGGCGATGTCGCCGCCGAGGCGCTGGGCGCTGGCGTCGGTGCCATAGAAGTCGGGCACGGCGATGGGCAGCGGGTCGACGTTGCCGCGGGTGATGTCGATCTCCAGCGCCGCCCTGGCCTGCGGCGCCGCCAACAGGCAGACCGCCAGACAAAGGACAGCGAACTGCGTCCAGGTCCTGCTTCGCAACCTCACACCACACCTCTCGTGTTCAGCCAACTTAACCATCCAGCATGTCCCGCGGATTGAAGGTGAGCGTCAACTCCCGCCAATGCCGGTACTTCTCTGCCGGCAAGTTCTTCAGCGGCGTGCACTTCAGCACCGCCCGGCGGGCGCTCTCCGCCGCCGTGCGAAAGAAACCGTCGTTGCGCCCAACGTCGACGATCTCCGGCGGCCGGGCGAGGGTGCCGTCGGGATTGAGGAAGACGCGGACCTTCACCACCAGGTTCTCCGCGTCGCGCGCGCCGGCCGGGATCGACCAGCACTGCTGGATCTGGTAGCGGATCGCGTCGATCTCGCTCATCGTCAGCGGCGCGCTCGAGCGCACCGGCGCCGGCTGCGGTGCCGGGTCCTTGGGATCGCTCTTGCGCGCTTCCTTTTTCGGCGGCTCGGCCACCGCAGTCTTCTTTTCGCTCTTGTCCAGCAAAGCCGCCAGCCGGCCGGCGTCGAAGCGCCGGTTCGGCGGCGTCGGTTTGGCGGCCGGGCGCGGCATCGCCTTGAAGTCGCTGCGCCTGGGCTCGGCCGGCTTGGGCTGCTCTTTCGGTTCCGGCACGGCCTTGGGCTCGGGCTTCGGCGTCGGCGCCAGCGCCACCTTGGTTTCCGGCGGCTTGGGTTTCGGCTTGGGCTTCAGCTTCAGTTCCGGCTTGGGCGGCGGCGGCGCCACCAGCTTCGCCTCGCGCGGCGCCTGTGTCTTGGGCACCGGCCGCGCCCCCGGCGCCGGCGGAGGCGGCGGTGCCGCGGCGAAGCGCTTCAGCTTGGGCGGCGGGGCCGGCTCCGGCGCCTTCTCCTCCTTCACCTCTTTCGGTTCCGGCCGCTGCGGCGTGGTCTTGTCGGCGATGGTCACCAGTTCGACCAGGATCGGCTGCTCCTCCGGCAGATCCGGTTCCAGCGCCAGCGGCAGGCCGAAGAACACCACCAGCACAGCGCCGGCGTGCAGACCGCCCGATATGATCGCCCCGGTGCGCACCGCTGCCGCTCACCTCGTCTCCTTGGGCACCTCGGTGACCAGCGCCACCTTGGTGTAACCGCCGGCCGTGATCGTGCCCATCACCTGCATCACCGCGCCGTAGTCGATGCTGGCGTCGCCGCGCACGAAAATCCGGGCGCCGCTGCGGTTCTCTGAGATCGCGCGCAATCTCGGCACCAGCTCGTCGAGGCCGACCTCGGTCTCCTGCAGGAAGATCTGGCCCTCGGCATTGACCGTGATCGTCAGCGGTTCCTCGTTGCCCTGCAGCGGCGTCGCCGTCGCTTCCGGCAGGTCGACGGGCACGCCGACGCTGAGCAGCGGCGCCGTGACCATGAACACCACCAGCAGCACCAGCATGACGTCGACGAACGGCGTCACGTTGATGTCGGACATGCGACGGAAGTGGCCCGGCCGTCGCCGGTCGCCGCCGCTGTTGAGAAACGGCCCCGCCATCAGGCAGCCTTTTCTTCCAGTTGCCGCGACAGAATTGCCGCAAACTCGCCAACAAATCCTTCCAGCCGGATGGTGTAGCGGTTCAGGTCGGTGGACAGCTTGTTGTAGGCGATCACCGCCGGGATCGCCGCCACCAGGCCAAGCGCCGTGGCGAACAGCGCCTCGGCGATGCCGGGCGCGACCACGGCCAGGCTGGTGTCCTTGGTCACGGCGATTGCCTGGAACGAGTTCATGATCCCCCAGACGGTGCCGAACAGGCCGATGAACGGCGCGGTCGAACCGGTGGTGGCGAGAAAGCCGAGATAGCGCTCGAGCCGCTCGACCTCGCGCGTCAGCGTCAGCTGCATGATCTGGGTGATGCGGTCGCGCAGACTGGCGCGCAGCGTGTCATCGTCGGCCAGGCCGCGCGCGGTCGACCGGCGCCATTCGCGCATGGCCGAGGCGAACAGCAGCTCGATCGGGTGGTCCGGGCGATCGCCGATGCGGTCGTAGAGGTCTTCCAGGCTGCCGCCGGACCAGAACACGTCCTCGAACTCGTCAGCCCGCTGCCGCAGGCGGCGATAGCGGATGGACTTCTCGAAAATGATCGCCCAGCACCAGAACGAGGCCAGGATCAACAGCAGCATGACCGCCTTGACGACCACGTCGGCTTTGGCGAACAGCCCCCACAAGGACAGGTCCGCGCTGGCCTCCGAGCCGGGCAGCGTGACGGCCTCGACATCGACCTGGGCCTGGGCGAGCAGCCCCCACCCCGACAGATCGACGTTCCCCAGCCAGCCCACCAGCGCCAGCGCTTCGACTGCTTCAGCTATCATCTCACCCCGCTCCTTGCCCCGCGGCGAGCGCGCCGGCGAAGGCGCGCCGCACCTCAGCCGGCAGGCGCTGCGGCCGGCCGGCGCGATTGATACAGGCGAGCTGGACCCGGCCGCTGACGAGGCGCTCGCCGTGCCGCTCGATGTCCTGGGCCAGGTCGACACTGGCGCCGCCGACCCGGCTGACGCTGGTGCTCACCGTCAGTTCGTCCTCCAGACGGGCCGGCCGGTGATAGTCGACGGCGCAGCGCCGCACCGGGAACATCACGCCGTCACGCGCCAGCAATGCCGCCTGATCGATGCCCGCGCGGCGCACCAGGTCGCTGCGCGCGCGTTCCATGAACTTGAGGTAGTTGGCGTAGTAGACGATCCCGCCGGCGTCGGTGTCTTCCCAATAGACCCTGACGACGAAGCTGTGCGGCGCCGCCGGCGCCGGCGTCTGGACCGCCGGCTCAGCCATCGCCGTCGTCCGCCGCCGCCGCTGCACCCGACAGCATTTCCAGTTGCTGGGCGACCGCCTCCGGGATCTCCAGGCCGAGATGGGCGAAGCCGTGCCGGGTCAGCACCCGGCCGCGCGGCGTGCGCTGCAGCAGGCCCTGCTGGATCAGGAACGGCTCGATGATCTCCTCGATGGCGTCGCGCTGTTCGGCCAGCGAGGCGGCCAGGGTCTCCACGCCGACGGGGCCGCCGGCGAAGTCGTCGGCGATGCAGCCCAGGTAGCGCCGGTCCATGGCGTCGAGGCCGCGCCGGTCGACGTCGAGGCGGGTCAGCGCGGCATCGGCCTTGACCGCATCGACCTCGGCGGCGCCGGCAACGGTGGCGAAGTCGCGGACCCGGCGCAGCAGCCGCACCGCCACCCGCGGGGTCCCGCGCGAACGCTTGGCGATCTCGTGCGCGCCGTCGGCGGTGAGCGACAGGTCCAGCAGCCGGGCGCCGCGGGTGACGATCTGCTCGAGCTCGTCGACATCGTAGAAGTTGAGCCGCACCGGGATGCCGAAGCGGTCGCGCAGCGGATTGGTCAGCAGCCCCAGCCGGGTCGTCGCCCCGACCAGGGTAAACTGCGGCAGATCGATGCGCACGTTGCGCGCCGCCGGGCCCTCGCCGATCACCAGGTCGAGCTGAAAATCCTCCATCGCCGGATACAACACTTCCTCTACGGCAGGATTGAGGCGATGAATCTCGTCGATGAACAGCACGTCGCGTTCCTGCAGATGGGTCAGGATCGCCGCCAGGTCGCCGGCCTTGGCCACCACCGGCCCGGAGGTGGCGCGGAAGCTGACGCCGAGCTCGCGGGAGACGATCTGCGCCAGCGTGGTCTTGCCCAGCCCGGGCGGGCCGTAGAACAGCACGTGGTCGAGGGCCTCGCCGCGGGCGCGGGCGGCCTCGATGTAGACCCTGAGATTGCCCTTCTCCGCCGTCTGGCCGACGAACTCGTCGAGCGCATGCGGACGCAGCCCGCTCTCGGGCCCGTCCTCCAGCCCGGAGCCGGCCGCGATCAGCCGCGCCTGGTCGCCGCTCTCGCTCATCGCTCCACGCTCATCGTCCAAGCGCCTTCAGGCTGCCGCGGATGACGTCCTGCAGGCCGGCGTCGTCGCCCAGTTCGGCCAACGTCGTCTGCACCGCGGAAAACGCCTCGGTGCGCCGGTAGCCCAGGTTGACCAGGGCCGACAGGGCATCGCCGGCCAGCGCCGGCGGGCCCGCCGCCGCACCGGCCGCCGCCGGCACCGCGGCCGCCGTGCCGGCGGCCAGGCCGGGACCGAGGGCCAGGTTGCCGGCCCGGTCCTTCAGCTCGCTGCAGACCCGCCCGGCCAGCTTCGGGCCGACGCCCGGCGCGCGGGCGATCATGCTCTTGTCCTGGGCGACGATCGCCTGCGCCAGCTCGCCCGGCGACAGCGCCGACAGGATGCCAAGCGCGACACGCGCGCCGACGCCCTGCACGCCGGTCAGCAGCTTGAACCAGTCGCGCTCGGCCGCCTCGGCGAAGCCGTAGAGGTGGATGTGGTCCTCGCGGACGTGGGTCTCGATCTCCAGGCGCACGGCCTCGCCCTCGCCCGGCAGCGCCGCCAGCGTGCGGGCCGAGCAGTACACCAGATAGCCGACGCCGCCGACGTCGAGCACGCAGCCGGTCTCGCTGACCCCGTCGAGGCGGCCGCGCAGGCGGGCGATCACCGCGGACCTCCCGTCACCCGAGGCCCCCCGCGGCGCGCACGCGCTCCTCGGTCTGCCGCAGATGGGCGTGGCAGATCGCCACCGCCAGGGCGTCGGCGGCATCGTCGGCAACGTCGCCGGCCGTCGGCAGCAGGGTACGCACCATCATCGCCACCTGCTGCTTCTGGGCATGGCCGCTGCCGACCACCGCCTTCTTCACCAGGTTGGGCGGGTATTCGGCGACCGGGATGGCCGCCATCGCCGGCGCCAGCAGGGCGACCGCCCGGGCCTGGCCCAAGCGCAGCGTGGTCGTCGGGTTCTTGTTGACGAAGGTCTCCTCGACCGCCGCCTCGTCGGGATGCCAGTCGTCGAGCACCGCGCTCAGCGCCTCGAACAGCTCGCGCAGGCGCACCGACAGCGCCGCCCGCGGCGCCGAGGTGACGACGCCGTGGCCGAGATGGCGCAGCCGGCCGGCCTCGGCCTCGACCACGCCCCATCCGGTCCGCTGCAGTCCCGGGTCGAACCCGATCAGACGCACCTGGTCCCCTTCCCGCCCGGCCTCAGGCGCTCAGCTTCGCCATCACGTCGTCGGCCACGTCGAAATTGGCCGCAACCTGCTGCACGTCGTCGTTGTCGTCGAGCACCTCGAGCAGCTTGAACAGCGTCCCCGCCGCCGCCTCGTCGAGGGCAATGGTGGTCTGCGGTTTCCAGCCCAGGCGGGCCGCCTTGGGATCGCCGAAGCGCGTCTCCAGCTGCTTGGCGACTTCGTGCAGGGCGTCGGGGGCGCAGACGATCTCGTGCCCGTCGGCGGCGCTGTCGACATCGTCGGCGCCGGCGTCGACCGCCGCTTCGAACACGGCATCGGCATCGCCGGCTTCGCCCGGATACTCGATGATGCCGACGCGATCGAACAGGTAGGCGACGCTGCCGCTCTCGCCCATGTTGCCGCCGAACTTGGTGAAGCTGGAGCGGACCTCCGAGGCGGTGCGGTTGCGGTTGTCGGTCAGCGCCTCGACGATGATGCCGACCCCGCCCGGGCCGAAGCCCTCGTAGCGGATCTCCTCGAAATTGCTGGCATCGTCGGCCTGGGCGGCGCGCTTGATCGCCCGCTCGATGTTGTCCTTGGGCATGTTGGCGCCGCGCGCCGCCTGGATCGCCGACCGCAGCCGCGGGTTCATCTCCGGCTCGGGCATGCCGAGTTTCGCCGCCACGGTGATCTCGCGCGCCAGCTTGGTGAACATCCGCGACCGCTTCGCGTCCTGCGCGCCCTTGCGGTACATGATGTTCTTGAACTGTGAATGACCGGCCATGACCTCGTCCGTGTGTTGACTGCCGGCAGCGGCTGCCGGGGCGTACCGGTCGCCGGCAACGGCGGCGCCGCGGCGGGCACGCCCGCAGCGCGATTCGCCTGAAACTACCAGATGTTGTGGTTATCCGCAGCAGCCAGACCGCGGCAAGGCGTAAGCCGGGTTTGTGGCGATATTGCGGCATGTGCGGGCGGGTCGCGCCGGCGCGGCCTGGCCGCCGCCGCCCGGCAGGAATTGAGGAATTCTTAAGCCAAGCCGCGCACACTCCCTCGGTCAGTTACGCACCCCGCCGACGGAGGGCAATCCGTGTCACAGACCCCGACCCGCGCCGCCCCGCCGGCGCATCTGGCTGAACTGCTGTCCGACCTGGAACGCGCCGCCGGCGATGCCGGCGCCCGCGCCCTGAAGGCCGTGCTGGTGTTGTCCGACGATCCGCGCCAGCCCGCCACCAGCGCCCAGCACACGCGCCGCATCGCCGACTGCTGCGCCGACCTGACGCGCCAGTTCGCCCGGGACGCCACGCAGAACGGCTGACCCGCAGCGCCGGCAGGACCGGCTAGTGCGGCCAGGCCGCGGCCAGCCGGCCGCCCTGGCGCAGTGGCGCCACCTTGGTCGCCAGGCCGGTCGCGTCGTCGGTTTCCAGATAGACGCCGCACAACGTCGCCTCGCCCGTCGCCGGGGTGAAGCGGCCGCCGGGGATCTTGCGGGTGAACCGCCTGAGCGGCTCCGCCTTGTCCATGCCGATCACGGAATCGTAGTCGCCGCACATGCCGACGTCGGACATGTAGGCGGTACCGCCGGGCAGGATCTGCGTATCCGCGGTCGGCACGTGCGTGTGGGTGCCGAACACGCAGCTCACCCGGCCGTCGAGCTGATGGCCCAGGGCGGTCTTCTCCGAGGTCGCTTCGGCATGGATGTCGACGAACACGCAGGCGAGGTCGCGGCCGAGCCGATAGTTGCCGAGCGCCGCCTCGACCACCGCGAACGGATCGTCCAGCGGCTCCATGAACACCCGGCCCATGACTTGCAGCAGCAGCACCCGGCGGCCGTCGGCGAGCCGGTACAGGCCGAGCCCGCGCCCCGGCGTGCCGGAGGGGAAGTTGAGCGGCCGCAGCAGCCGCTCCTCGCCGTCGATGAAGGGGATGATGTCGCGGTTGTCCCAGGCGTGGTTGCCCAGCACGATGACGTCGGTGCCGGCGGCGTAGAGCTGTTCGCAGATCTTCGGGGTGATGCCGAAGCCGTTGGCGGCGTTCTCGCCGTTGACGATGACGAAATCGAGATCGAGTTCCTCGCGCAGTCCCGGCAGGCGGTCGATCGCCACCTGCCGTCCCGTCCGCCCGACCAGATCGCCCAGATACAGAAGCTTCAACTTGCACTCTCCCTCGCCGCCGCCAGACAACGCACGCCGGCTTCGGTCACGACCCAGTCCAGCCGCTGATCGAACCCGTCGTGCGGCAGCGATGCCCGCTCCTGGCGCGCAAACGCGAGCGCGCCGACCCGCACCGCCGGCGTCCGCCGGCGCAACGCCGCCAGGGTGAGATCATAGTAGCCCCCGCCATAGCCGAGCCGGTAGCCCTGCGCGTCGAACGCCAGCAGCGGGGCGAGCACCACCGCGGGTTCCAGCTCCGGCGCCTGTGGCGGCGGCACGGACACGCCGAACGCGGCCGGCTCCAGGGCGATGCCCGGCGTCCAGCGGCGGAACTGCAGCGGCTGACCGCGGCCGCGGACCACCGGCAGGCCGATCGGATGACCGCGCGCCGCCAGCGCCAGCAGCGCCGGACGCAGGTCGAACTCGGCCGCCAGCGGCCAGTAGCCGGCGACCGCGGCATCGGCCTCGAGATCGACGTCGCGCAGCAGGCTTTCGCAGGCCAAGCGCTCGGCGCCGGCCTTCTCGTCGGGGGCCAGGGCGGCGCGAACCTCGCGCATCTCCTGGCGCAGCCGCCGCTTGGCCTCGGCGATGGTGCCGGCGGCTGGCGTCACCTGCGGCCTCGCCGCTGGCGCAGCATGGCGCCGCGGACGGTCGGAAGGATCGTGGGACGGGACCGCTCCGGCCGTTGGCTCATTTTCTCCGCAGAGGCCTGCCTAAGCAGGTGGGCGCCGCAATGACAGGACCACGATCCCGCCAGAGGCAGCTCCCGTGCGGAAGTCATTGGCCCAGGGAGAAGTGACGCCGGTCGCACCGTGCAGAACCCGCCCCGCCCCTATTTAGGCGCTCTCGAGGCGGGCGGCAATCTGCTCGAGCCGGTCGGCCAGTCCGGCGATCGCCTGCTGGTCCTCCTCCGCCGCCGCCGCGGCGTCGCCGTCATGGCGGGACTCGGCCAGCTCGTCGGCGACCAGCAGCGCCGCCATCAGCAACAGGCGGGCTTCGCCGACCTGGCCGACCTGTTCGACCAGCTCGCCCACCCGCTCGTTGATGTACTGTGCCAGTTGCTGCAGATGCCGCTCCTCGCCGTCGCCGCAGGCAACGGTGTAGTCGCGTCCGTTGACGCGCACGGAGACTTCAGCCATCACGCCCGCCCGCCATGCCGTTCAATTCGTCGATGGTGGCGTCGAGCCGGGTCGACACCACCTCGGTGAGCTGTTCCAGTTCCTCGTGCGTGCTGGTCAGTTTCGCCAGTTGCGCCTTCAGCGCCGCGTTTTCCTGCTTCATGGCCTCCGCTTCCGCGGCCAGCCGGTCACGGTCGGCCTGCGCGCGCGCGAGCTCGCCGCGCGCCGAGCCGGCGCGCTCGAGCATCTGCCCCAGGGCCGATTCCAGGCGCGCGACCGCCCGTTCCAACTGTTGCCTGACGCTGTCCTGGTCCGTCATCGCCGATCCGATCCGTCGTCCGCGCGCCGCTGCGGCGCAATCGGGCGGCAGGTTACCCCGGATCTTTCAGCACGGCCATGGCCTCGCTCGGCCGCGACCGCGGTGGCAGATGCGGTTTACGCCGCGGCTTTCGCGGCCGTCAACCGCCGCCATCGACGCCATGCGTGCACCCGCTTCGGCGGCCGGCGACGCGACAGTTGACGTAACAAGGCGAGCCGTTATGTTGCCCCCGTCGCGCCCGCTCCAGGGCCGGCGCCCAGACGCAACCACGTTGCCCCGGCCGCCGTTCTGCTGCGGCGAAGCGCCGAACGGCGACCCCCGGCAGAGACCCTGATGCCAGCTACCGACCTCGACCCCGACAGCCTGCGCGACATGGCCAACGCCATCCGCGCCCTGGCCATGGACGCGGTGCAGGCCGCCAACTCCGGCCACCCGGGCATGCCGATGGGCTGCGCCGACGTGGCGACGGTGCTGTTCACGCAATTCCTGAACTACGACGCCGCGGCGCCCGACTGGCCCGACCGCGATCGCTTCGTGCTCTCGGCCGGGCACGGCTCGATGCTGCTCTATGCCCTGCTGCAGCTCACCGGCTATCCCGACATCGACATGGCCCAGCTGCGCAAGTTCCGCCAGCTCGGCAGCCGCACGGCCGGCCATCCCGAGTTCGGCCACGCCGCCGGAATCGAGACCACCACCGGGCCGCTCGGCCAGGGCCTGGGCAACGCCGTCGGCATGGCTATCGCCGAACGCATCCTGGCCCAGCGCTTCGGCGACGAGCTGGTCGACCACTACAGCTATGTCATCGCCGGCGACGGCTGCCTGATGGAAGGCGTCAGCCACGAGGCCGCCTCCCTCGCCGGCCACCTCAGGCTGGGCAAGCTGATCGTCCTGTTCGACGACAATTCCATCTCCATCGACGGCCCGACCGGGATGTCCGTCGACGACGACCAGCAGGCCCGTTTCGCCGCCTACGGCTGGGACGTCTCTGCGGTCGACGGCCACGACCCGGCGGCGCTGGCCGCGGCGATCGGGGCCGCGCGGCAGAGCGAGCGGCCGTCGCTGATCGCCTGCCGCACCGAGATCGGCCATGGCGCCCCGACCAAGGCGGGACAGGCCTCGACCCACGGCGCGCCGCTGGGCGACGACGAGATCGCCGGCGCCCGCGAGCAGCTCGGCTGGCCGCACCCGCCGTTCGAAATTCCCGAGGACGTGGCCGCCAACTGGCGCGAAGCCGGGCGCCGCGGCGCCAAGCGGCGCGAAGCCTGGAACAAGCGCCTGGACGCCCTGGGCATGAACGAGCGCGGCGCCTTCGACCGGGCCATGGCCGGCGACCTGCCGGCCAAGCTGTCGCCGGCGATGGACGCCTACAAGCAGGGACTGATCGAGGAAAAGGCCTCGCTGGCCACCCGCGCCGCTTCCGGCAAGGCGCTGGAAGTGATCAACGAGGTCGTGGCGGAGACGGTCGGCGGCTCGGCCGACCTGACCGGCTCGAACAACACCCGGACCTCGCAGCAGCAGGCGATCACCGCCGACGACTTCAGCGGCCGCTATCTGCACTATGGCGTGCGCGAGCACGGCATGGCAGCGGCGATGAACGGCATGGCGCTGCACGGCGGGGTGATCCCCTACGGCGGCACTTTCCTGGTGTTCTCCGATTACTGCCGCCCGTCGATCCGGCTGTCGGCGATGATGCAGCAGCGGGTGATCTACGTGCTGACGCACGATTCCATCGGCCTGGGCGAAGACGGCCCCACCCACCAGCCGGTCGAGCACCTGGCGGCGTTGCGGGCGATCCCCAACCTGCAGGTGTTCCGCCCGGCGGATGCGGTCGAGACAGCGGAGTGCTGGGAGCTGGCGCTGGCGACCAAGGCCGGGCCGTCGGCCATGGCGCTGACCCGCCAGGGCGTGCCGGCGGTACGGCTCGAGCACAGCAAGGACAACCTCTGCGCGCGCGGCGCCTACGAGCTGATCGCCGCCGACGGCAAGGCCACGGTGACCTTGCTGGCGACCGGCTCGGAAGTCTCCATCGCCGTCGCCGCCCGCAACATCCTGCAGAGTGCCGGGCAGCCGACCCGGGTCGTCTCGATGCCCTGCTGGGAGCTGTTCGAGGCGCAGGACGAGGCCTACCGCGCCGCGGTGCTCGGCCCCGACACGGTGCGGGTCGGCATCGAAGCCGCCATCGAGATGGGCTGGGACCGCTACCTCGGCCCGCGCGGCGCCTTCATCGGCATGCGCGGGTTCGGCGCCTCGGCCCCGGCCAAGGAGCTCTATCATCACTTCGGCCTGACCGCCGATGCCGTCGCGGACGCCGCCAAGGCGCTGCTCTGACGCCGGCGGCCAGGGGCCCGGGAATTCACAGGGGTACAGTCGGGACAGAACCGGTCGCAAGACCCAACAAGCAGGAGGTAGGCATGGCAGTCCGTGTCGCAATCAATGGATTTGGCCGCATCGGCCGGCTGGTGCTGCGCGCCATTCACGAGAGCAAGCGCCGGGACATCCAGGTGGTCGCGATCAACGACCTGGGCCCGGTGGCGACCAACGCCCATCTGCTGCAGTACGACTCCGTGCACGGCCCCTTCCCGGGCCGCGTCCGCTCCACCAAGACCTCCATGGACATCGGCCGCGGCAAGATCCAGGTGACGGCCGAGCGCGACCCGGCGCAGCTGCCCTGGGGCAAGCTCGGCGTCGACGTGGCGCTCGAATGCACCGGCATCTTCACCGCCAAGGAAAAGGCCTCGGCGCATCTCGAGGCCGGCGCCAAGCGGGTGCTGGTGTCCGCCCCGGCCTCCGGCGCCGACCTGACGGTGGTGTACGGCGTCAACCACAACAAGCTGCGCAAGTCGCACAAGGTCGTCTCCAACGCCTCGTGCACCACCAACTGCCTGGCGCCGGTCGCCTACGTGCTGAACCAGGCGATCGGCATCGAGCACGGCTTCATGACCACGGTGCACGCCTATACCGGCGACCAGCCGGTGCTCGACACCCTGCATTCGGACCTGCGGCGCGCCCGCGCCGCCGCCATGTCGATGATCCCGACCTCGACCGGTGCCGCCAGGGCCGTCGGCCTGGTGCTGCCGGAACTGGCCGGCAAGCTCGACGGCACCGCGGTGCGCGTGCCGACGGCCAACGTGTCGATGATCGACCTGACCTTCCGGGCCCGCCGCAAGACCACCGCCGAGGAGGTCAACGCCGCCGTGGCCAAGGCCGCCCGCGGCAAGCTCAAGGGCATCCTGACCGTCAACGAGGCGCCGCTGGTCTCGACCGACTTCAACCACGACCCGGCCAGCTCCGCCTTCGACGCCACCCAGACCCAGGTCGTCGACGGCCGCTTCGTGCGGGTGTTGTCGTGGTACGACAACGAGTGGGGCTTCTCCAACCGCATGGGCGATACCGCGGTGGCCCTGGGCAAGCTCGGCTGAGCCGACGCGGCGGGCCCCGACGATGGCCGCCTATCGCACCCTCGACGATCTCGACGTCGCCGGCCGGCGGGTGCTGGTCCGCTGCGACCTCAACGTGCCGATGCGCGACGGCCGGGTCACCGACGCGACGCGCATCGAGCGCTCGCTGCCGACCCTGCGCGAGCTCGCCGAGCGTGGCGCCCGGGTGATCGTGCTGTCGCACTTCGGCCGGCCGAAAGGCCAGATCGTGCCGGAGATGTCGCTGGCCCCGGTCGCCGCCGCGCTGGCCGGGGCGTTGGCCCGCGAGGTCGGCTTCCTGACGCTGGACGAAGCCGGCGACGCCGTCGGCCGGCTCGACGACGGCCAGCTGGTGCTGCTCGAGAACCTGCGCTTCGATCCCGGCGAGGAGGCCAACGATATCGACTTCGCCCGGCGGCTGGCGGCGCTGGGCGAGCTCTACGTCAACGACGCCTTCTCCTGCGCCCACCGCGCCCATGCCTCGACCGAGGCGATCGCCCGGCTGCTGCCGGCCGCGGCCGGC
>Ga0056121_1000328_pt1 | contig 12966 bp, 12 predicted proteins | sample WorMetHEROISLAND_FD_83872 | JGI IMG/M metagenome (GOLD analysis project Ga0056121, IMG submission 83872) | Marine gutless worms symbiont microbial communities from Max Planck institute for Marine Microbiology, Germany - Olavius sp. 1 HERON ISLAND ...
CGCCATCGACGACTACGCCGGCCAACGCCGGCGCATGCACCGGCTGACCATCGAGGGCGAGGTCCCGGCCTAGGACGCCAGCGACAATGTCCCAGCGCATCCTCATCGTCGGCGCCGGCGCCGTCGGCGGCTACGTCGGCGGCCATCTCGCCCGGGACGGCCACGACGTCATCCTGGCCGATCCCTGGCCCGAGCATGTCGAGGCCATGCGCCGGCGCGGCCTCAGTCTCTACGGCACCACCGACGAGGAGTGCTTCGTCACGCCGGTGCGCGCCCTGCACCTGACCGAGCTGCAGGACCTCTCGCGCGAGCGGCCGGCCGACATCGCCTTCGTCGCCGTCAAGGCCTACGACACCGGCTGGGCCGCGGCGCTCGCCGGGCTCTACCTGGCGCCGGACGGCTTTGCCGTGTCGCTGCAGAACGGCATCAACGAGGACCAGGTCGCGGCCCAGCTCGGCTGGGGCCGCACCGCCGGCTGCATTGCCAACAAGATCGTCGTCGAGCTCGCCGCCCCGGCCGAGATCCACCGCCGGGTGCCCAAGGGCGGCGCCGCACATACCGTCTTCCGGGTCGGCGAGGCGCACGGCCGCATCACCCCGCGCATCCAGCGGGTGCAGGAACTGCTCGCCGGGATCGACAGCGCGATCGCCACCCCCAACCTGTGGGGCGAGCGCTGGTCCAAGCTGGTGCAGAATTCCATGGCCAACGGCCTGTCCGCCGCCACCGGCATGAGCGTGCGCGAGTACCACGACGAGGCCATGACCCGGCGGCTGTCGATCCGCCTCGCCGGCGAGGCGGTGCAGGTCGGCCTGGCTCAGGGCTACGCGCTGGAGCTGATCAACGGCCTCGCCCCCGAGCGCTGGGTCGAGGCTGCCGCCGAGCTGAACGCCGGCGCCAACGACGCCCCGGCCCTGGCCGAGGTCGAGGACCGCATGATCGCCGCAGCCCGGAAGATGACCGGCGAGGCGCGGCCTTCCATGGGCCAGGACATGCAGAAGGGCCGGCGCACCGAGATCGACTACCTGAACGGCCTCGTCGTCCGCCGCGGCGCCGAGGTCGACATCGCCACCCCGGCCAACGCCGGCCTGGTCGAGGCCGTGCGCAAAGTCGAGGCCGGCAAGGCCCCGGCGGCGCCGGAACGGGTGGCCGGGATCTGAGTACGTGTAGCGCACGCCCTTGGTAAGGGAGAGGTCGAAAGTTCGAATCTTTCTGTGGGCACCACCCCTTCCCCAGTTTTTCAGCCGGTTTCGGCTCGATAGGCGTCTGCGCGCGTCGCGCCAGTTGGCGCCAGAATCCGTGAACGTGGCACGAACCGAGGGCAAAAACGAGGGGAAAACGAGGGGAGGATGTTCCTGGCTCGTTCCTGTCTGCGCGACTAGCATCTCGGCGGATCGGAGGACGAGGTCGAGGGGCAGCACGTGCCGCGAGAACGGCGGAGCAGTGGAACAGGTAGCGCAAAGACGATCGCCGACCTGGCGCCGGGTATGGTCGAGTTCGCCTGCCGGATGTGCGACAGGCGCGGTCGCTACAGCACTGACACACTGGCACGCCTCTATGGATCGAGCACCGCACTGCCGGACTTGCCAGCCAAAGTCGCCGGCAACTGTCCGAAGATCGGGGCGCTCGGTAATGATCGATGTGACGCGTACATGGTCAAAGGCGCGATGCAGAAATGAACAAGTTGGAAGTAGCCCGCCGCCAATTGGGGACTGCGCTTTGGCTGTTTATGAAAGATCAGGATCCCATATCTGTTCAGGCACTCGCACGGAATAGCCGCGAGATCATTGAAGAGTTAGCAGTGGAAGCGGGGCGGGAGCCATACCGGGTTCACGCCTTGGAAGCGAATGTCGGTTTGACGCAGCGTGCCTACTACGCCGCCATGAATCGATATGGCAATGCGTTCAAGCACATCAAACGCGCCAGCGACGATACGGAGATTATGGCGGGTTTCGAAGACACGATGAACGACCACCTGCTCTTTGTGGGCTGGTACGACTACATGGTGACGACCAGCCGGCTGCCAATCGAAGTACAACTCTTCCAGATTTGGTACGAAGCGATCTACCGAGAGAAGCTGAATCCGTCGGCTGACCTGTTCCCTGATGTGTCTGCAATCGGGCGCGCAGAGGCGAAGGAACGGCTTCGAGAGGGCATCGAGTACTTTCGAAGAGACAACAAGGTGATATCTGCCGATACGACCGAGCGGTTGCCACTGCTATTGCCGTTCCCTCTCTCCGATGCAGACAGGTCAATGTTCGAATAGGACCTACCGAGCCTTCCCCGCCCCCTTCTCCAGGCTGCGCATGCCGGTCAAGCGGTGCCGTGATTTCGCTGCTCGGAGAACGTAGGTTACCCTACAAGCAGTTGCGGGAAGGACCCTCGGGAGGCGGCCACATGCGGCTGCTGAAAATGCCAGCAGTCTGGATCGGTGGCATCGTCGTTGCGGTGCTTGCGGCTTGGTTGACGGGCTTCTTCAATCAGTTTTTGCCGGCGCCGGAGCGCGCGAAGCTCGCAATCCAGAACCTCTGGCAGCCCACCGCCGCCACTGCAGCCTCCAGAGAGCGCTTCCGCTTCGTACTTTGCTGGTTGGAAGGCGATGAGAACGGCCGCAACACGGCCATTGTCGCACAAGCCTTCACTGGGATCCCTGGCATCGAACTGGTGCGATCGGCCCGCATCGTCGCGGCGGCCGGCGCGGCTGATAAATGGCAGTTGGCGATGCAGCGGGATGCCATCAGCGTCCTCGATGACTGGGATGCCGACCTGGCGATTGTCGGCCTAGTCAAGGAGTCAGGAGTGGCTTTGAGCTTGTGGTTTGTGCCGCGTGAGGGCGCCGGAACGCTCGGGCGCGGGGATACTCCGTACCCATTGGAGAATGTCAGCGCCCCAGCCGCCTTCCACGAGGATCTTCGCGCCCAACTCGCGGCTGTCGCTGTCACTGCTGCGGCACCGGCCGCCAATTACGAAGCGCGCAGCCGATCTCTGACGAAGACCCTTGTTGCCATCGTATCTAGAATCGAAGCAGTGCTTAGCAAGGGGACCGTCACCGAACCCGCGCGTCGCGCGGATCTGTATCAGGCACTTGGCTCTGCTCAATGGGTCATCGGTGAGCGGACAGGCAGCATTGACCGCCTTGAGAAAGCCGTCGCCGCATACACCGTGGCGCTCAACAATTACAATCGCGAGTTGGCGCCGCTGGATTGGGCCGCAACTCTGAACAACCTGGGCATCGCCCTGAGGACGCTGGGCGAGCGAGAACGTGGCACCGATCGCCTCAAGCAGGCAGTCGCCGCCCATACCGCGGCGCTTGAGGAACGCCGCCGTGGGCAGGTGCCGCTGGAATGGGCCGCGACCCACAACAGCCTTGGTAACGCCCTGCTCACCCTGGGCACGCGGGAACGCGGCACAGAGCATTTGGAACAAGCCGTCGCGGCCTATGCCGCGGCACTCGAAGAATACACTCGTGAGCAGGCGCCGCTGGATTGGGCCGCGACCCAGAACAACCTCGGCAACGCCCTTGCGATCCTGGGCCAGCTGGAACGCGGCACTGAGCGCCTCGAGCAAGCGGTCGCCACCTACACTGCGGCGCTCGAGGAATACACTCGGGCGGAGATGCCGCTGGAATGGGCCGCGACCCAAAACAACCTCGGCAACGCTCTTACCAACCTGGGGTGGCGTGAACACAGCACCAAGCGCCTCAAGGAAGCCGTCGCCGCCTACACTGCGGCGCTCCTGGAACGCACCAAAGAGAAGGTGCCGCTGGAATGGGCCGCGACCCAAAGCAACCTCGGCAACGCCCTGCTCACCCTGGGCGCATGGGAAGGCGGCACCGAGCGCCTCGTGCAGGCAGCTGCGGCGTATCGGCACGCTCTTGAAGTGTTCACCGAGGCGGTCGCGCCCCATCAACATCAGTTCGTGGTGCAAAATCTCGAGCGCTGCGAGGCGCTTATCGCGGAACGGCGCTCCTAGATCCGCAGCACGCCAGCCCTTTGTCTTTGTAATGACATCACTTCGCCTTCCCCGCCCCCTTCTCCAGGCTGCGCATGCCGGCCAGGCCGAGCAGCGACAGGACGATGGTCAGGAGCTGCTCCATCTGCAGCGCCGGCGGGAGGCTGGCCTGCGTGCCGGTGTTAAGCAGCAGCCAGGCCAGCAGGTCGCGGACGACGAAGTTGTAGGCCAGGGCCGCACCGCAGACCCAGCCGATGAAGGGCCGCCAACCGGCAACGAAGATCGAGCGGTGCGCCGCCTCGATCTTGTTCAGCTCGATCTGCGCCAGCGCCGGCTGCTGGGCCAGGCGGGCGAGCAGCGCGTGCTTGTCGAGGCGTTCCTCGTCTGACGTGAACAGGCCGTCGAGCACCTTGCCGACCGCCTCGATCGGTTCCGCGGCGCCGCTGCCGAGGATGGCACCGGCGATCTTCTGCAGCATCAGGCCTCTCCCTTCGGCTGATATTCGACGTGGATATGCCTCGCTTCGAGGACGACATCGAAGTCCGCGGTACCCAGGCCGGCAGCGAGGGTGTCGCGCAGCTGCCGGGCCTGCACCTCGCTGAGATGGCGGGTGCGCAGATCGAACGCAGCCCCGGCATAGTGCAGGCTGGTGGCGCTGTGCTTGCCTTCGGTGCAGGACGTCACGGTGCAGGCGATACCCATCTCATCGCAGACGCTGTTTGCGACCAGCATCGCAACAGCGAGTTCTGCGCGCATGCCACGCACGCGCACGCCAGGCTTCAATTGCATGGCTTGTCCTTTCTGGTAGCTCGTCGGTTCTCTGGAGGCCGTCAATGCGGCAGCACACCGAACAGGGCGCTGAACTTGCCGGCGACGAAGCCACCGAAACCCGCAGCCGTGACCAGCAGCGTGATCACCTTCCAGCCGCCGCGGGTCTGGTTGATGGCATCGCGGATCGCACGTACATCGGTCCGGACTTCGACCATCGCCTCGCGCACGTTGCCAAGGTCCGTCTCCAGCGCAGCGATGCGCTCTTCCGGTGTCGCCATCGCCTCAGCTCCCCCGGCCGCGCGGGCGTTCCGGCGGCACGGGCGTGAAGGTCCAGCTGTCGCCGGCGGCGACCGCGCAGGTTGTCCCCGCTGGCGTGGTCACGATCATCGTCCAGCCGCCGTTGTCGGCGACCAGCAGCTCGATCACGTTGCCGTTGCCCAGCCGGCCGATCGCCCGCGGCCACTCGCCATGCATGCGCGCCAGCTGCGCGAGGATCTCCGCCCGGTCGCCGCAGGCTGCCTGCCCGTGCGCCGCCGGCGCGGCGGCCACGAAAAAGGCCGCCCCGAGGGCGGCCGCCAGTACCGTTCGCATGTTCGCTCTCCGCTTACAACGCGTATTCCCAGATGATGCAGTGGCCGTCGCTGCCGTCCTGGCCGCTGTAGGCGACGGCGTCGCTGGCATCGGCGCTGCGGCCGTGGCCGCCTTGGCCGGGGTAGTTCAGGCTGCCCCAGTTCGTCGTCGTCCCCGACCAGTTCGAGTAGGCGACGCCGCCCGGTCCGAACGGCCAGCCGGGCACCCCGGTACCCGAGGCCTTCTGGCCGTTCGGCAGCACCATCGGCAGCGCCGTTTCGCAGCCGTAGATGTTCTTGATATTGCCGCCCGAGCCCAGGCCGCCGGCCAGCTTGTTGGCGGCACCGCTGTTGGCGCCCGGGCCGCCGGGACCGCCGCCGGCGCTGATGTAGCTGCCGAAAGACGTCGTGCCGCCGGCACCGCCGTCGTTGCTCCCTGCAAGCCCGCCAATTCCCCCAGCGCCGATGGTGACGGCGACGCTGGTCTGGTCGGCGATGCCGTAGAAGCCGATCGCCATGCCGCCGCCACCGCCGGAGAGGGAATAGCGGTCGGCCGCATTGGCGGAGACGCCGCCACCGCCGCCACCGCCGCCGATCAGCATCGCCAGCACGTGCGTCACCCCGTCGGGCCGGGTGTAGCTGGTCGTGGCGGCGATCGACCGTACCCCCACCAGCCCCTTGCCGCGTTGCTCGTACCAGATGCCGCCGACGAGCATCAGCCGGATCGGCCGGTGCGTCAGCAGGTAGGTATCGGTTTCGCCGAGCAGGCGGATGTTGCCCTGGTCGTGGCTGAGGTAGGTCGCGTTGCCGGCCGTGTGCCGGCGCAGGTGGATGACGGTGCCATCCGCCATGCCGGCAGCAGCGGCAATGGTGCCGACCTGGAACGCGCCGGAGCCCGACGGCGCCCGCTCCACGGTGTAGTGCAGCGTGCCTTCCTGCAGGGTGATGGTGCCGGCGGTCGGGTAGGCCGCGTTGTCGTTGCTGACCTGCACCGGCGCCATCGAGAGCCCCAGCGTCGTCAACGCCGCCGCCGCCGTCGCATCGGCCAGCAGCGTCTCCATGAACGCCGTCGGCAGGATGCCGGGCGCCAGGGTGCTGCTGGCGTAATTGGCGAGCGCGGCGCCGGCGCCGTCCCAGCCGATCAGGGTCGATGCCTGCGGCGTGAGCTCGAGCGTGGCGCCGCCGATGGTCGACTCCACCGGCACCTTGAACGACCGCGCGTCGACTTCGTCGAGCTGCTGCGTGCGCATCACCAGGCGGTCGAGTTCGTCCTCGATCGCCTCGGTCGGCAGCGCGCCCTGGGTCGGCAGGTCGGTGGTCTGGCTCAACGGCACCTTGCGCAGCAGGGTCACGGTCTTCGCCCCTTCGCCCGTCGCCCGCGGGGCGGAGCTGAAGGTGACGTTGCCGCCGACGTCGCTGCCGATGCCGGCGACGGCATAGCCGCCGCTCTGCAGCAGGCTGTCGACGTAGACCTGCAGGTGGCTGTCGTCATCGACCCGGAAACCGTAGGCGAACACGGTCTGGTCGGCGGCGGCGATGTAGCGCACCACGTTGTCGGCAGTTGATAGCGTCATGGCGCTCCCCGGTTGGCCTCGGTTGCCGGCGCAGCATCGCCTTGCGATACACACGCATGGCTTGAAAATATCGCGAAATCGCTTATCATTGCTTGTGGGGAACGGTGTAAGGGGTGTATTCGGACGTACGGGTGGGGTCGGCAGAGATGCCGGCATCTCTCCCCCGATAAACCGTTTCCCGCCGGCGCGCCCTGGCGCGCCTCCGGTTCAGTTGGAATCGCTGTCAGTGGACCCCGGCTTTCGCCGGGGATTCTCCAACCCCGCCTGAACCGCCGGCGAAAGCCGGCGTCCATTCGCGCGACAACGCAATGGGTCGAACCGCATCGATCGTTGCGGCCGCTTCCAGTCGGAGTTCATACGCCTCAGCGCGCCTTCTTCTTCCACATGGACTTGAAGGCGAGCCGCCCGGTCTTGCGTCGGATCACTTCGACCCAGACGACGGTGCCGTTGACCCGCTTGCTGAACCGCAGCCTCGCCGGCCGCCGCGTTGTCGCCGGCAACAGCTCGGCGCTATCGAAATCCGCCATCAGCGCCGGCAGCCTGGCGAAGTCGGCAACGGTCAGCGGGGTCTGCCGGTCGTCGGTCTCGTGGCCGTCGCCATGGCTGTTGTAGGTGTGCTGGAGGTCGTCGCTGGGCAGGACCAGTTCGTATCCACGCGCGTCGAAGCCGGACTTCTCGCGGATCCTGTCGGCGACGTCGTCGGGGATGCGGCCCAGCAGCAACTCGGCCTTGAGGTCCGGCGCCGGCGTCAGTTCGCCCGAGATCGCCAGCTCGGAGAAGGCCTGCACCACATCGCCGGTGGTGACGTCGCTGCCCTGATCGCTGGCGCCGATCTCGACCTTCTTGCCCCCCTCCGACATCAGTTGGCGGCCGACCTGCGCCTTCAGCCGCTCCCGCAGCGCCGCCCGGCCCGGCGCCAGCAGCCGCGGCAGCAGTCGCAGCGCCTGCAGCGTCACCCGGCCGAACGAGAACACCGCCGGCAGTGCCGCCTGTTGCCGGCGCATGGCATCGCCCGGGTCGCGGCGGCGGATGGCCAGCACCGGATCGCCCGACGGCATCGCCGCCGCCAGCAGGAAGCCCTCCACTTCCGCGTCGGCGAACCGCAGGCCCAGCGGACGGCCGGCGCCGTCGGTGGCGGGGCGGCCGCCGGCATCCGCCAGTGTCAGTCCGTCGTCGTCGGCCGTGTTGACCCAGCGCAGGTTGCCTGCCCCTCCAGCCTCGTCCGGCATCGCCGCGCCGGCTTCGGGTGACACGGCGGCCAGCAGCCGGGCCGCGTGGCTGCCGACCGCCGTGGCATCGAACGCCACGGGAACGCGGTAGCCGTCCTGGTAGGTGTAGTGGGCGTTGAACAGCAGTTCGGCGGCAGCGCGCGCCGCCTGCGCCGGCGCCTCTCCGGCAACCGCCGACGACAGCGCCAGCAGCTCGCTGCTGTGCAGCACCTGATCAAAAGAAAGGGCCTCGTCGAGGCCCGCCGTCGCCATACTCTCCCGGAACGGGTCCAGGGCGTCGAGCAGGGTCTGGCGCAAGGCGCGGGCGTCGTTCCGGTTCAGGTCTCCCATCAGGGCGTTGCGTCCCCGGCGCTCCGCCTGCAGCACCTGCGCCAGCACCGGCTGCAGGCCGGCGTCGTGCGCGTGCCGCAGCAACAGCCGGGCCGAGGCCGGCAGGCCGGCGCGGGTGAGATCGCGGACCGCCGGCCGCCGGTGCGCGCCCGCCTCGTCGCGCCATTGCCGCAGCAGTTCGAGCTTTGCGCCATCGTTGCCCGCCGCATAGGCCGCGACGCGTTCCGCCGCTTCGGCCTTGGCATAGAACCCGTAGTCGTCGACGCCCAGGGCCTTCTGCTGGGCGATGTTCTGCGCCCGCCCGCGGGCCGCCGGATGCTGTGCCGCATAGGCCACGGGGTCGTCGCGCAGGGCCCGGTTCCGGTCCGCCAGCGCCTGCAGCGCCTGGCGGTAGTGCTGCTGGCGCGCATCGTCGCCGGTTGCCGTCGGCGGCGGCCGCAAAGCGTCGACGATCGCCCGTGCCTGTACCGGCGGCGCCCAGCGCAGGGCCTGCATGGCCGCGTGGTAGCTGTGCGCGTCCGCGACACGCCGCCGGTAGGCGGCCAGCAGGTCGGGGCCGCCGTTTGCCGCGATCCGTTGCTGCAGTGCCGGCGAGCCGCTGCCGCTGGCCCGGCGCGCGGCGATGTCGTCCTCGATCTGCCCGTCCAGGGCATGCCGCTCGCGCGCGGCCCGCTGGTTCTCGCCGTGCGTCAGCGCGCTCTCCGCCTGTCGCCGCTCCGCGTCGTCGGCAACCAGGTGATCGAGCCCGCCGCCGGCGAGCAGCGCGCGGCCCCGGTCCGGTTCGCGCGCCGCAAGTGTCGCCACCGTGCCGGTCAGCACCGCCCGTCGCAGGCCGGCGATCTTGCGTTCGGCCCGGGCCGGGCCGAGCAGCCCTTCGTCGACCGCATCGCGGATGTCGTCGACCGCGGCCTGCAGCAGCTGTGCCTGTTCCGGCGCGCCCGGATGCTGCAGCGCCTCGGCCGCCATCACCGCGACCCGCCGGTCCAGCTCCGTCGCCAGGAAGTCGTGCTCCTGCCGGGTCTGGCGCCGACGCGCGTTCAGCGCGGCATGCTCGGCGATGGTGCCGAGCTGCCGGTCCAGCGCCGCAAGCATCACCGGATCGTTGCCGCCGGCCTGATCCAGGCGTTTGTTGCGCTGGCGCCGCAGCCGGTCTGCCGCCGTGCCGGCCAGGCCGCGGCCGGACGGTGCCGCCGCCGCAGCGCTGTCCTCTACGATCTCCCTGGCATCGCGGGTGAAGTCGGTCCGGGCGGTCGCTGCCTGCTGTCTCGCGAAGGCCTGGTCCTGCCGCGCCTCGACCGCCCGCCAGAGGCGGACCAGTTCGGGACCGGCGGCCCGCAGGTGCGCGCCGAGCTGTTGCACGGCCTGCCCGCGCGCGACCCGGCCTTGCGTTTGCGTATCGCTGGCGGCGGCGACCGCCTGCAGCCGCTGCAGGGTCGCCCCGCCCACGGCCCGCGTCGCCTCGAGCTCGCCCGACGGCAGCGGCGCCGGCGCAAACACGCCGGTACCGGCCGCCAGCCCGACCGAGCTGAACTCTCGTCTCACGTTGATCGGCATGGGATCTCCCGCGGCTTTGCGCGCTCGCTCAGGCCGCGCCGGGTGCCGTGAGCCTGTTCAGGACGTCGAGGGCGAACACCTCCGGCCAGTAGATGAAGCGCCGCAGGTGCCCGTTGAGCGGATTGTCGCCGTCCGCGCCGAACGAGGCCGCGTGGTCCAGGTGAAAGGTCGGAGAGGCCACCATGACGTACGCGCCCGCGTCGTCGCGGTCCGTCTGGCCGTCGAGCGAGGCCCTGTGGACGGTGGTGGAGAACGACGCCGCGTACCGGAGCGCGGCGGGGAGGCTCGGCAGCGGCGCCGCGCCCGCGCCCGTCACCTGGTTTACGCTGCCGGCCCGCCACCGCATGTTGGTGCCGGACGGCGGGAAGGAGACGTAGTGGAAGTTGGATATCCCGCTGCCCCAGCCGATGCCGCCCGACGTGCTCTCGTCGAAGGCCAGCTCCACGAGCACGGTGCCGCCTTGTGCATTCCACTTCACGTGCTCGCCACCGATCTCCAGGCTGTCCGCCTGCCCCGTCACGGCCGAGGCCAGGGTGCGAACGAACGGCGCCGGGAACCCGCCGGGGTGCGCCATCGCGCCCCACACGTAGGCGCCCGAGGCGCCATCGCCGTCGTACGCGAAGGAGCCGTCGGCGTTGGCCAGGGAGACGTTCCATTCGCATGAAATGGATGTCGTCATCGGCGCCTTGATCGCGTAGCGGTACCAGCCGTCGCCCCAGTCCTCGGGCGGATACATGGTGCCGCCGCTGCCGGCGCCGCCCCAGGCACCGTTGGCCAGGTCCATGTAGCGGGTGGCCACCGTGACGCTGCCGTCGTAGGCCCTGAACACCAGGCCCCACCGCTCGGCCTTCTTGGCGAACACGTAGAACATCCAGTTTTCCGCCGTGCCGGCGAAGTTCTGGTTCAGCACGTGGGAGTTCGCCAACGAGCTGTCCTCGATCAGCTTGGCGCCGGTCGTGCTGCCGTCCGGCGCCGTCATCACGTTCGTCGACACCGTCGCCCGCGCCTTGGTGAAGCTGGTGTTCATGTCCGTCGAACGGATGATGTGGTTCGAGTTCTGCGCCGCGCCGAGCACCCGCAGGCCGCGACTTCGGCCGTTGGCGCGCCGGTCCATGGCCGCTTCGTCGCTGCCTCGGAATACGAGCATGCCGCCGTTGCCGCGTTCGCTGACCTCGCAGGCGCGCTCGACGTTCCAGATCCCGGCGGGCAGGTGACCGGCGGCGAAGTCCAGGTCGAGCGTCGGCCGCGGCACGCCCGGGATGTCACGCCAGAACTGGCTGACCCGGTCCGCCACGGGCCGGACGATGCGACGCTGCAGGCTCACTGCACGATCCGCGCATCGGCGCTGCCGGACGTGTAGTCGCCGCTGGCGAAGGTCACCCGCCAGGCGAAGCCGGCCGGGACCTCGATGGCGTGCGCGCCGTTGGTCGCGAAGGTGGCGTTGCCGCCGTCGGCGGCATGCCAGCTCTCCGTATCGTCCGCCGCCGGCCGCTGCTGCAGCGTCAGCGTCCCCGCCCACGTGCCCGACAGCATGACCGTCGCCGGCCCGCGGTCCAGCACCACGGGCGCGGTGCCGGCGCCGGCGCCGGCCAGGTTCTCCGACGTCCCGCCGCCGCTGTCCCGGTAGAACTCGCTCATCTCTCGCTCCTCAATCCCTGATGATCTCGCCCAGCAGGTCGCCGGCGCCACGCAGCGCCTGCGTGAACCCGCCGATCCGCGAGGCATCGGCCGCACCGCGTGCCGCCGCCGCGCGCGCCGCCGCGGCGGTCTCCGAGGCATCGGCATTGATCGCCGCCACCTCGCGCCGCGCCTCCGCCCGGAACGTCGCCCGCCGCTCGATCTGTGCCTTCTGCAGCGAGAACATCCGCGCCTGGTCCTGCTGCTGCGCCACCGCCCGCTCGGTGTTCAGGTTGATGAGGAACAGGTCGCGTTCCATCTCCGCGACCTGCTCCAGCACGACGTCGTTGGTGGTCCCGCTCAGCCGCGTGCCCGACGCGGCGAACGCCGCCACCACCGACTTCGCCTGCCGCTCCCAGGCCCGCCGGGCCTGCTCGGCCGCGGCCTCGCCCGCGCGGCGCTCCCAGCGGGCGTTCGACAGCGCCACCTGCTCGTTGAAGGCCAGCACGTCGGCCTGGTCCTGGCCCTCCGCCTCGATCAGCTGCGCCTCGGTCTCGCCGATCGCGATGAGCGCCCCGCGCTCCTCCTCCGACAGCTCCTCGATGCGCACTGCCTGGGCATCGAACGCGTCGGCCGACCGGTCCGCCCCGAGAAACGAGGTCACCACCCCCGCCGCCTGCGTCGCCACCGAGATGCCCTGGATGATGCCGGAAAGGCCCGAAAGGAAACTCATCGTCGCACCCCATTCCTGATGCCTGACATCTGACCTCTGACCCCTGACTACCGGTTCGCCTCCATCTCCATCGCCACCGCCAGGATCGTCGCCGGCAGCGGGTTGGGCTGGATGATCTTCACCGTCGCGTCCGACCACGAGGTCGGCGCCGGCAGTTCCTTGTCGCCGCTGAACGGCGGGATCGGCTGGGCCACGTCGTCCGATACTTGGCGGAACGGGATCTCGATGCCGGCCGTTCGCCCGGACGCCGTGGCCTGGATACCGACGGTGTTGAGGAAGCGCAGCACCACGCGGGCGACGCTCTTGGGCGCGCCGATGCTGGTGCCGTCCTCCAGCGCCAGCTCGAGGGGCATGAGCTCCAGCTCGGGCGTGAAGGCGAGGCCGATCTGCACCTCCGACGCGGCGACGTTCAGGGTGATCGACCCGCCGGCCACCGTCTGGCTCCCGGCCGGCGAGCCGTCGGCCAGGATGCCGACGGTTTTGCCTTCCAGGTGCTCGAGTCCCGACCAGGTCGCCTGCGGGCTCCCGGCGCTCCCCGTCAGGGCGCTATCCAGGAACAGGTCGGGGTCAAAGAACTCGACATAGCGCACAGTGTTGCCGTCAACGGTGCGCTGAACCACGCACCAGACCTCGTCGCCGTC
>Ga0056121_1000329_pt1 | contig 12929 bp, 11 predicted proteins | sample WorMetHEROISLAND_FD_83872 | JGI IMG/M metagenome (GOLD analysis project Ga0056121, IMG submission 83872) | Marine gutless worms symbiont microbial communities from Max Planck institute for Marine Microbiology, Germany - Olavius sp. 1 HERON ISLAND ...
CGATCCGCTCACGAAGATCCAACGAGAAAGCTCTGCCCATGATCCACCTCCAAGGAGGATGAATCACAAATCAGCTACAATGTGAATCCCAACGATTCAGATTTCTCGCAGAACGCTTTAGCCTCCACCCATGCCAATGGCGGATTGGGGCTGTCATGCGCGTCTACGTTGTCGTCCTCAAGCTGATCGCACTCGGCTTCTTTCCGGTCAGCGTCTTGCACCTTGCGCTGGGCCCCGGCGCCGATCAGGTGCTGGGCGCGGCGCTGTCGGAAACCTCGGCCAGCGACGCCGTGCTCGACAGCCAGAACCGCTTCTACGGCGTCACGTTCGCGCTCTACGGTCTCATGCTGTGGCTGGCGGCGAACGATCTCGGCAGGTACGGCGCGGTGCTGAAGCTTACCCTGTGGGCATTCTTCGCCGGCGGGCTGGCGCGCCTGGTCTCCATCGCCGTAGCCGGCATGCCGACAGCAGCCGTGCTCGTCCTGCTGGCGCTCGAACTGCTGCTGCCGCCGCTACTGCTGCTTTGGCATGCCCGTATCCGGCAGCCCGTGTGAGCCTCACCGGTCGCGGATATCCCGCTTGCCCTGGTTCATCTCCGTCATCAGACGCAGGGTCTCTTCCGTGGTCATCAGGTCGGCAAAGCGCGTGCGCTCCTCGGCCAGGCCGCGCAGGGGGTCCATGCGGGAAGCGTTGCGGGCGAGCCACTTGATGTGGGCCAGCGCCTTGGGGTGCTTGCCGGCGAGCTCGCGGGCGTAGTCCAGTGCCCGCGGCAGCACCGGGCCGTCGACGCATTCGCTGACGATGCCGAGCCCGGCGGCCTCGCGCGGGCTGACGGTGCGGCCGAGGAGCATCAACTCGAGGGCCCGGGTTTCGCCCACCAGGCGGCCCAGCTTCTGGGTGCCGCCGGCGCCCGGCAGCAGGCCGAGGTTGATCTCCGGCAGGCCGAGCCAGTGCTCGCCGTCCTGCACCACGCGGATGTCGCAGCGCAGGGCGAGCTCGAAGCCGCCGCCCATGGCCGTGCCGTTGATGGCGGCGACATAGGGCTTGGCGCTGTCCTCGATGCGCCGGTAGGTGGTGTGCAGATCGCGCTCGACGATGGTGTGGTTGAGGTCGATCTGCATGCCCGCGTCCTGCATCGCCCGGGCGCGCTCCTCCAGGTCGACGATGGAGTAGTGGCGGATGAAGACGCCGTCCTGGCCGCCGGTGAAGACCACGGCACGCACGGCGGCATCGCCTTCGAGCTCGTCGACCACGGCGGCCAGCTCGGGCACGCTGGCGTTGTCCATGAAGCCGCGCGGCGGGTTGGTGAAGGTGACGACGGCAACGCTGCCGTCGCGCTCGATGCTGAACTGGGACATGGGCTCTCTCAGCTGTTGAGGAAGTTGAGCGGCAGGCCGGGGCGCGGCCAGTCCATCGCCACCAGCCGGCCGGTCGACGACAGGGTGATATAGGCGGTGCGCAGGTCCGGGCCGCCGAAGCAGATGTTGGTGGCGAAACTGTCGCCCGGCACCGGCACATGCTCGACGCCGCTGCCGTCGGGCGCGACCACGGTGATGCCGCCCTTGACGATGGTGCCGATGCAGACGTGGCCGGCGCCGTCGACGGCGAGGGAGTCGAAGAAGCGGTAGTCGCTCATCCCCGCCAGCAGCCGGCCCGGCTGCCACGGCGCCTCGCCGCGGCCGCGGACGATCTCGCCCGGCCCGGCGATATCATAGGCCCACAGGCGCGCGGTCGGCGTCTCGGCGACATAGAGCGTCTCCTCGTCCGGCGACAGGCCGATGCCGTTGGGGCTGTGCACCGGGAAGATCGCCTCGGTGATGAAGCTGCCGTCGGCCTTGGCGTAGTAGACGCCGGTGCGGTCCTCGTCGCGCTTGCGGATCTTGCCGTGGTCGGTGAACCACATGCCGCCGTCGCGGTCGAACACCAGGTCGTTGGGGCCGCGCAGGGCGACGCCGTCGCATTCCGAATACAGCACCTCGACCCTGCCGCTGGCGAGGTCGACGCGCTCGATGCGGCCGCCGGAATAGTCCGGCGCCTGGTAGCCGGGCAGCAGCCGGCCGTCCTTCTCGTGCCAGCGGAAGCCGCCGTTGTTGCAGATGTAAACCGTACCTTCGGGGCCCATGGCTGCCCCGTTCGGCCCGCCGCCGGTCTCGGCCACCACCTCGATCCGGCCATCCGGCTTCACCCGGCTCAACGTGCCGCGGGCGATCTCCACCAGCAGCACGTCGCCGTCCGGCAGGGCGATGGGGCCTTCCGGAAAGCGCAGGCCCGCTGCCACCTCGCGGATCTCCGACATGACGTCCTCCCAAAGTCTCGTTTCTGTTCTGCGCCGCGAGCATGACACGCACCGGGCGCTCACGTAACCTCCAGGCCATGAGCGCGCACTACGACGTGGTTATTGCCGGCGGCGGGGTCATGGGCTGCGCCGTCGCCAGCTTCCTCACCGCCGACCCGGCGTTTGCCGGCCGCGTGCTGGTGGTCGAGCGCGACCCGTCCTACGAGTTCTGCTCCACGACGCGCTCATGGGGCGGTGTGCGCCAGCAGTTCTCCACGGCCGAGAACATCCGCATGGCGCAGTTCAACGCCGGCTTCTTCAAGCGCGCCGAGGAGACCCTCGTGGTCGACGGCGACGTGCCGGCGCTGGGCTTCAAGGAGCAGGGCTACCTGTTCCTGGTCGACGACGAGCACGCCGACGCCCTGCGCGCCGTGCATGCGACCCAGGTCGGCCTGGGCGCGGCGGTCGAGCTGCTGGCGCCGGCCGAGCTGGCGGCGCGGTTTCCCTGGCTGAACACCGACGGCGTCGCCATCGGCAGCCTGGGCACCGCCGACGAGGGCTGGCTCGACCCGCACGCGGTGCTGCACGCCTTCCGCCGCAAGGCGCGGGTACAGGGCGCCGAGTTCCGCCGCGACGAGGTGGCGACGCTGAACCGCCACGACGGCCGCATCGACGGCGTGACGCTCGCCTCCGGCGAACGGATCGCCGCCGGCACCGTGGTCAACTGCGCCGGCTGGCGCGCCGGCGCGCTGGCGGCGACGGCCGACATCGACCTGCCGGTCGGCCCGCGCAAGCGCATGACCTACGTCTTCGACTGCCGCGAGGATCTATCGGCGATGCCGCTGACGATCGATCCGACCGGCGCCGTGGCCCGGCCGGAAAGCGGCCAGTACCTGGGCCTGATCTCGCCGCCCGAAGAAGACGACCCCGAGCTCGAGGACTTCACCGAGGAGTACGGCCTGTTCGAGGAGGTGATCTGGCCGACCCTGGCCAATCGCATTCCCGCCTTCGAGGCGATCAAGCTGAGCCGCGCCTGGGCCGGGCTCTACGATTACAACAGCTTCGACCACAACGCCGTGCTGGGGCCGCACCCCGAGCTGCCCGGGATCCTGTTCTGCAACGGCTTCTCCGGCCACGGCATCCAGCAGTCGCCCGCCGCCGGCCGGGCGATCGCCGAACTGATCGTGCACGGCGGCTATAAGACCCTGGAGCTCGGCGCCTTCGGCTACGACCGCATCCTGGAGAACCGGCCGCTGAAGGAAGCGGCGGTGGTGTAGCCGCGGGCGGGTCTGAGACCCGCCCCTACGGGGCATCAAGTCGGTTGGTAGGGGCGGGTCTCAGACCCGCCCGCCGCCACTGCCCTTCAGAATTCCTCCAGCAACCGGCCCCAGCCCGGAATCCTGTCGTCGATGCCGTTCGTTCGCAGGGCGTACCAGTAGAGCGCGGTGTTGATCGCCAGCACCGGCTTGCCCAACCAGGCCTCCGCCTCGGCCGCGAGCCGCGCCATGCCCAGGTTGGTGCCGACCTGGACGATGGCGTCGATGTCGTCGCCGTCGAGTTCGGTGAGCGCCTTGCGCATGGTCTCGAGGCCCTGTTCGGCGATGTTCACCGGGCTCGTGGCGCGCAGGCCGGTCAGCCGCGCCACCTCGAAGCCGCACTCGCCGAAGTAGGCGATGACGCGCCGGTCGGCGACCGGCCAGTAGGGCGTCAGCACGGCGATGCGCTTCACGCCCAGGGCCTTCATCGCTTCGCGGCTGGCGGCCGAGCCCAGGGTCACCGCGCAGCCGGCCCGCTGCTCCAGCCGCTCCTGCACGGCGTAGCTGCCGTCGAGGCCGTCCCAGAACGACTCGGCGGAGATGCCGACGATGACGTGGTCGACCGCCGCCGGGGTCAGGCCGTCGACCGCCTCGTCCAGCGTCGCCTTGATGTGGCCGACCAGGGTCTCGAAGTCCTCGTCGCTGTTCAACGGCATGTTGGGAATGAGGAAGCGCGCGGTGTGGTTGGTCACCCCGCGCGGGGCCATCCGGTGGAACTCCGGCTCGACGATGGTGTTGGTCGACGGCACGACAACGCCGAACTTACGGCGCCAGCCGAGCACGTCGGCATGTCCGTCCGCTGTCATCGCCCCTCTCCCTTGCCTGCCGTCAGCGTGAGTATACTGGCGGCCATGAGCGACAGCGACCTTCAGGACAACTATCGCGGCGTGTTCGACGGCCGGCTCGGCTTCGGCCAGCGGCCCGCCGTGCTGGTGGTCGATTTCGTCGAGGCCTATCTGCGGCCCGGCTCGCCGCTCTATGCCCCGGACGTGGCCGATGCTGTCGCCCGCACCGCCGAGGTGCTGGCGGCTGCCAGGGCCAAGGCGGTGCCGGTGATCTACACGGTGGTCAGCTACCAGAAGGGCGGCGCCGACGGCGGCGTGTTCATCGAGAAGGTCCCGGCGCTGCACCTGTTCGAGGGTGGCGGCGGCGAGCTGGGGGAGATCGCCGCGGCGATCCGGCCTGATGCGGACGCCGGCGACCTGGTGATCGTCAAGCAGTATGCCTCGGCCTTCTTCGGCACCTCGCTGGCGGCCACCCTGACCAGCCGCCAGCGCGACAGCGTGATCCTGACGGGCTGCTCGACCAGCGGCTGCATCCGCGCCAGTGCCGTCGACGGCTGTCAGCACGGCTACCGCGTCATCGTCCCGCGCGAATGCGTCGCCGACCGGCATGCGGCACCGCACGAGGCCAACCTGTTCGACATCGACGCCAAGTACGGCGACGTGGTGGCGGCGGCCGAGGTGCTGGACTACCTCGACGGCCTGTGAACGTCGCCGCTCAGCCCTGCAGCTTGATGTTGTCCGGCAGGAAGGTGACGATCTCGGGGAAGATCGCGATCAGGATCGCCAGCCCGCACATGATGGCGAAAAACGGGATCGTCGCCTTGGCGACGCGGCCGATGCTCTCGCCGGTCAGGCCCTGGATCACGAACAGGTTGAAGCCGACCGGCGGGGTGATCTGCGCCATCTCGACGACGATGATCACGAAGATGCCGAACCAGATCTTGTCGAAGCCGGCGGCGATCACCAGCGGCAGGGTGATCGGCAGGGTCATGACGATCGCCGACAGCCCGTCGAGCACACAGCCGAGCACGGCGTAGAACAGCAGCAGCAGGACGATCAGCCCCATTGGCCCCAGTTGCAGCGCGGCGATCTCGCCGGCGATCATCCGCGGCACGCCGAGGAAGCCCATCGACACCGACAGGAACACCGCGCCGGCGACGATCAGGGCGATCATCGAGGTCGTGCGCACCGCCCCCAGGCAGGCCTTGCGGACCATCTCCCAGCTCAGCGTGCGCTGGAAAGCGGCGACCAGGACGGCGCCGAACACGCCGACCGCGGCCGCCTCGGACGGACTGGCGAAGCCGGCATACATCGAGCCCAGCACCAGCAGGATCAGGAACACCACCGGGCCCAGGTCGATCAGGCCGACCATGCGGTCGCGCCAGGTCGGCTGCATGTCCTCGTGCGGCACCAGCTCCGGCGACATGGTCGCCCGCAGGCCGAGATAGGACATGTAGCACAGCGCCAGCAGCAGGCCCGGCACGATCCCGGCGATGAACAGCTTGAGGATCGAGGTTTCCGACAGCACGCCGTAGATGATCAGGATGATCGACGGCGGGATCAGGAAGCCCAGGGTGCCGGCGCCGGCCAGCGAGCCCATGACGATGTCGCGGTCGTAGCCGCGCTTGAACAGCTCCGACAGGGTGATGCGGCCGACGGTGGCGGCGGTCGCGGCCGACGAGCCGGAGATCGCCGCGAACAGGGTGCAGCCAAGCACGTTGACGTGCAGCATCCGCCCCGGCAGCCGGTAGGTCCAGGGCGACAGGCCGTTGAACAGCGACGACGACAGCTTGGTATGGAACAGGATCTCCGCCATCAGGATGAACATCGGCAGGGCGATCAGTTCCGGCGTCGTCACCGTGTTGAAGCTGAGCTGGGCCAGCAGCTTCTCGACCGGCATGCTGCGGAACAGCGCCAGCGAGACGATCGCCACCGAGTAGAGCGCCAGGCCGACCCAGACCCCGGCGCCCAGCGTCACCACCAGCAACGCCAGCACCGTCAGCAGCATGAAGATCGGGTCCATCGGCGGCCGTCCGCTAATCCACCTGATAGCCGCCGGTGTCGAGCTCGGGCTCGTCACCGATGATCAGCCGCACCAGGCGCGCCACCAGCTGCACCGTCAGCAACGCCGCGCCGAGGGTGATCGCCCCCTGGGGGATCGCCAGCGGCGTGGCGGAGATCGTCGCCGACGTGCTGCCGCGTTCGAACGAATCCCAGGCGAGCTGGCCCAGGGCGTAGGTCATGTAGCCGGCGATGCCGATCGCGAACACGGTGCAGGCAACGTCGAGGAGCTTGGCTGCCGGCGGCGGCAGGTGCGACGCCAGCAGCGAAACGCGGATGTGGCCGCCGGTGCGCAGGGTGAAGGCGGCGCCGCAGAACATCGCCACGCCCATGGCATAGGCGCTGTATTCCCAGGCGAAGCTGAGCGAGTAGTTGAACACCGCCCGCGCCACCACTTCGCCCAGGATCATGACGCCGATGGTGACGGTGAGCAGAGCGGCGATCGCCGCCAGCAAGACCGAAACCCGGTCGACCACCGCCAGCAGGGCCCGCATCATGGCGCCCCGCACGGCGGAACTGCCGCCGCGGCTGCCTTCCGACGGGCCGCGACGGTGGTGATGGTGGTCGCCTTAGTTACGGCCGAGCGCCTTCTTGTAGTCGTTGATGATCCGCGGCGCGGGGTCGCCGATCGAGGCGAGCAGTTCGTCCAGCATCGGCGCCGTCTGCTGCTGCATGGCTGCCATCATGTCCGGCGTCACCGTGCCCGTTTTCACGCCGCGGCTGTTCAGGATCTCCACCTTCTTGGTGTCTTCCTGCTTGGAGACCTCCCAGAAGTCGGCTTCCAGCCGCTGCGCCAGGGCCTCGATGGTCTGCCGCTGTCCGGCCGACAGGGCGTTCCAGGAGTCCAGGTTCACGGTCACGGCGTTGGACGACCAGACGTGGTTGGTCGGATACATGTAGCTCAGGAATTCCCAGAACTTGCCGTCGACACCGGAGCTGGCCGAGGTCGTCACCGCGTCGATGGTGCCCGCCGCCAGCGACGGCACCACCTCGCCCCAGGGCAGCTGCACGGCGGTCATGCCGACACGGTTGAACATGCCCGTGGTGGTCTTGTTGTAGGTCCGGATCTTGATCCCGCCCAGGTCCTCGATCCGCTTGATCTCGACCTTGGTGTACACGTACTGCCGCGGCCACGGCACCATGTAGAGGACCTTCTGGTTGAAACGGCTGCCGACCAGCGCTTCGACCTCCGGCCGCCAGTAGCGGTGGAAGGTCTGCAGGTCGGCGTGACCGTTGGCCAGGTAGGGGGTCGCTTCCAGGCCCAGCAGCGGCGCCTCGCCGACCTGCTGGTTCAGCAGCACGTCGCCGATCGGAATCAGGCCGTCACGCACCGACCGCAGCATCTCCGGGCCCTTGAAGCCCAGCGAACCGCCGGGGTGGATGTTGATCACCACCTCGCCGTCGGTCGCCTTGCCGACCTCGGCCGCGAACCGCTTGGCGTTCTCGACATGGAAGTTGCCGTCGGGCCAGGCCAGCGGCAGATCCCATGTAGTAGCGCTCATCGCGGGCGCGCTGAAGCCAGCGATCGCCGTCGCCAGAACGGCGCCCTTGAAGAAACGGATGCAAGACATGGCCTGCGGCTCCCCTCGAGTTCTTCGCAAAAATACCCCATACGGACCGGCTACGGTGGCATGGGATGGTTAACAGAGCATAACGGTGCAGCGCAAAAAAGCCCCTTGATGGCGTTTTTGTGACCGGCCTACTCTGCCCTACGCCGGTCCGCGAGCCGGCATTCCCGGCAAGTTGAAGGGCGAGAGCGCATGACCGACGGGCGCGAACACGGCACGCCATGAAGCGATTGGCAGTGGATATCGGCGGCACCTTCACCGATGTCGCCCTGGAGGCGGAAAACGGCCTGTTTACCTGCAAGGTGCTGACCACCACGCAGGCGCCGGAGCAGGGCGTGATGCAAGGCCTGCTGCAGGTGCTGCCGCAGGCCGGCGTGGCGCCGGGCGAGGTCGGCATGATCGTGCACGGCACCACCCTGGCGACCAACACCGTGATCGAACGCAAGGGCGCCAGGACCGCGCTCATCGTCACCGAGGGTTTTCGCGATTCGGTGGAAATGGGCTACGAGCACCGCTTCGAGCAGTATGACATCAACATCGACAAGCCGACGCCGCTGGTGCCCCGGCACCTGCGCCTGCCGGTGCGCGAGCGCCTGGACGCCCGCGGCGAGGTCCTGCTGCCGCTCGACGAGGCCAGCATCGCCGCCCTGCCCGAGGTGCTCGCCGCCGAGGGCGTGACCAGCGTCGCCGTGGCCTTGATCCACAGCTATGCCAACCCGGATCACGAACGGCGGGTGGCGGACCAGCTGCAGGCCGCGCTGCCGGAGCTCTGGATCACCCTGTCCAGCGACGTCTGCCCGGAGATCCGCGAGTACGAGCGGGCATCGACCGCCGCCGCCAATGCCTACGTGCAGCCGCTGATGGCCGGCTACCTCAAGAACCTGGACCACGAGCTGACGCAGGCCGGCTTCTCCTGCCCGCTCTACATGATGACCTCGGGCGGCGGCCTGACCACCATCGACACGGCGATCCATCATCCGATCCGACTGGTCGAGAGCGGCCCCGCCGGCGGCGCCATCCTGGCCGGCGCGATTGCCGGCGAATGCGGCCTGGCGCAAGTGCTGTCCTTCGACATGGGCGGCACCACCGCAAAGATCTGCCTGATCGACGACGGCAAGCCGCAGACCTCGCGCACCTTCGAGGTCGACCGCCAGTACCGTTTCATCAAGGGTTCCGGCCTGCCGCTGCGCATTCCGGTGATCGAAATGGTCGAGATCGGCGCCGGCGGCGGCTCCATCGCCCAGGTCGATGCCCTCAAGCGGGTCCAGGTCGGCCCGGAGAGCGCCGGTTCCGAGCCGGGCCCGGCCTGCTACGGCCGCGGCGGCAGCGACGCCACGGTGACCGATGCCGACGTGGTGCTCGGCCGCATCGCCCCGGCCGGATTCGCCGGCGGCTCGGTCGCGCTCACGCCCGACGCCGCCGCCACGGCGGTGGGGGCGGCGGTCGGCAAGGCGCTGGACATGGGCGATGCCATGGCCGGCCTGGCGATCAGCGAGGTGGTCGACGAGAACATGGCCAATGCCGCCCGGGTCCACGCGGTCGAGCTGGGCAAGGACGTGGCCGCCCGCGCCCTGGTCGCCTTCGGCGGCGCGGCCCCGGTGCACGCCTGCCGCCTGGCGCAGAAGCTCGGCATCGACCGCGTCGTCGTGCCGACCGGTGCCGGCGTCGGCTCGGCCATCGGCTTTCTACGGGCGCCGGTATCCTACGAGGTGGTACGCAGCCGCTATCTTCGCCTGAGCGACTTCGATGCCGACATGGTCAACGCCTTGCTGGGCGAGATGCAGGCGGAAGCGGCCGCGATCGTGCGTGCCGGCGCCGGCGACGCGGCGCTGCAGGAACAGCGCCTGGCCTACATGCGCTATGTCGGTCAGGGTCATGAGATTACCGTGGAATTGCCCCTGCGGGACCTGACGGGCGACGATGCGGCCACCCTGAAGGCGGCGTTCGATGCCGCTTACGAAGCGTTCTACGGCCGCATCATCCCGACGATGGAGGTCGAGGTGCTGACCTGGTCGGTGACGGTATCGGCGCCGGCGGCGCCACCGACGGCGCTCGAGGGCGTCGATCCGGTGCCGGCCCCGACGACTTCGGACGAACGCGCGCTGTTCGACCCGGACCGCGCGGAATATGCCCAGGTGCCCGTGTACCGGCACGATGCCCTAGAGCCGGGCATGCGGGTGGCGGGGCCGGCACTGATCGTCGAAGATCAGACCACGACCGTGGTCTCGCGCCATTTCGATGCCTGGATGGACGCCGCCGGGCATCTCGACCTCTGGCGCAAGCCGGTGGAGAAAGGAGCCCAGGCATGACCGCCAACTCGCCGCTGTCGCAGCTGCACATGCAGATCATGTGGGACCGGCTGATCGCCGTGGTCGAGGAGCAGGCGCAGACCCTGATCCGCACCGCCTTCTCCACCTCCGCCCGCGAGGCCGGCGACCTGTCCGCCGGGGTGTTCGACCGCGAGGGCCGCATGCTGGCGCAGGCGGTGACGGGCACGCCCGGCCACATCAACGCCATGGCCGCCTCGGTCGGCTTCTTCCTGGAGAAGTATCCGGTCGAGACCATGCAGCCGGGCGACGTCTACATCACCAACAATCCCTGGCAGGGCACCGGCCACCTGCACGATTTCACCGTGGTCACGCCGACCTTCCGCCACGGCCGCCTGGTGGCGCTGTTCGCCTCGACCACGCACGTCGTCGACGTCGGCGGCATCGGCTTCGGCGCCGACGGCCGGCAGGTCTACGAGGAAGGCATCCACCTGCCGATCCTGCCGCTGGCCAAGCAAGGGCGGATGAACGAGACCATGCTGGAGATCGTCCGCGCCAACGTGCGCGAGCCGATCCAGGTCGAGGGCGACCTCTATTCGCTCACCGCCTGCAACGAGATCGGCTGCCGGCGGCTGGTCGAGATGATGGAGGAGTTCGACCTGGACGACGTCGACGACCTGGGCCGGCACGTCATCGAGCAGTCGCACGCCGCCATGCTGGAGGAGATCCGCACCCTGCCGTTCGGCACCTACCGCAACGCCATGCGCATCGACGGCTACGACAAGCCGATCGACCTGGTGGGGGCACTGACCATCGCCGAGGACGGCATCTTCGTCGACTTCGACGGCACCTCGCCGGTTTCCAACTACGGCATCAACGTGCCGCTGACCTATACCCAGGCCTATGCCTCGTTCGGCGTGCGCTGCGTGGTCGGCCCGAAGGTGCCGAACAACGCCGGTTCGCTGGCGGCCGTGCGGGTGACCGCGCCGGGGGGTTCGATCCTCAACGCACCGCCGCCCTGCGCCGTCGCCGCCCGCCACGTCATCGGCCAGATGCTGCCGGACGTGGTGCTGGGCTGCCTGCACCAAGCGCTGGGCGATGCCGTACCGGCCGAGGGCACCTCGTGCCTGTGGAACCCGATGCTGCTGGGCGGCCACGGCCTGACCGGCGGCGAGGACTTCGGCGACGCCACGCCGTTCGCCGTCAACCTGTTCCATACCGGCGGCGCCGGCGCCAGGCCGACCAAGGACGGCCTGTCGGCGACGGCGTTCCCGTCGGGCGTGCGCAACACGCCGGTGGAGATCAACGAGTCGATCGCCCCGATCGTGGTCTGGCGCAAGGAGTACCGCACGGATTCGGGCGGCGCCGGGACCTGGCGCGGCGGCACCGGCCAGGTGATGGAGATCACCAACGCCGAGGGGGCGCCGTTCGCGATCTCCGCCATGTTCGACCGGGTGCACCATCCGCCGCGCGGCCGCTCGGGCGGCGGCGACGGCCAGGTCGGCAAGGTCTATCTCGGCTCCGGCAAGACCTTGCGGCAGAAGGGCCAGCAGCCGATCCCGACGGGCGACCGGCTGTTCCTGGAGATGCCGGGCGGCGGCGGCTTCGGCGATCCCCGGCAGCGCGATCCGGCGCTGGTCGCCGCCGACGTCCGCGACGGCCTGGTCAGCGCGGACGCGGCCCGGCGCGACTACGGCGTCGCCGTCGCCGGCGATTTCAGCGTCGATCAGGCGGAAACGGCACGGCTGCGCGGCAGCGGCGACGATTGATCCACGCGGGCGGGTCTCAGACCCGCCCGCTTCCCCTCAGGTCACGACCGCCGCGCTGCCGCCGCGGCGCGGGTCGCCGGCGGCGTCGAACGTGCCCGCAGCCGCGTCGTGGCAGGCGACGTGCACGCCGCCGAAGAAGAAGTTGCGGTCCGGCCAGACTTCGTTGTCGGCAAAGCCAGCCGTCAACGCCTCCACGGTGGCGGCGGGAAAGCCGTGCTCGATGTTGAGCAGGCCGCGCTCGGCATGGATGCGCGGCGCCGCGACCGCGTCGGCCACCGGCGTGTCGTGGCGCAGCAGGTGCAGCAGCACCTGCAGGATGGCGCTGCGGATGCGGTTGGAACCGCCACTGCCCAGGGCGAACAACCGGCCTTCGGGGTGCTGCGCCAGGCTCGGCGCCATCATCGAGGTCACGCGGCTGTCCGGCTGCCAGCGGAAGAAGCCCAGCGGGTTGGTGTCCTCCTCGCCCAGCATGTTGTTCAGCATGATGTCGGTGCCGGGCAGGATATGGCCACAGCCCTCGCCGTTGGAGACCGACAGGGCGACGGCGTTGCCGGCGGCGTCGATCACGCTCAGGTGGGTGGTGCCGCCGACCTTTTCGGCCCGGCCGGCAACCGCGGCCAGGTAGTCGGCCATGAACGGCGCCGACAGCAGCCGCGCCACCGCCGCATCGCTGCTTTCGGCCAGCAGGCCGGCATCGCGACGGGCCTGGTTGCTCTGCGCCATCACCCGGGCCAGGCGGGCGAGCCAGGCGGGGTCCGCCGGACCGGCCGGCGGCGGCGCGCTTTCGGCCTCGATCAAGCCGAGTGCGAAGGCGATCAGCGGCCCGCCCGACGACGGTGCCGTGTTGGTGTAGAGGGTGCCGCCGGCAAACGGCCGCTTAAGCGGCCG
>Ga0056121_1000330_pt1 | contig 12832 bp, 16 predicted proteins | sample WorMetHEROISLAND_FD_83872 | JGI IMG/M metagenome (GOLD analysis project Ga0056121, IMG submission 83872) | Marine gutless worms symbiont microbial communities from Max Planck institute for Marine Microbiology, Germany - Olavius sp. 1 HERON ISLAND ...
AAACTCAAAGAGTCCAAGCGTATCGCCATGCGCTGCGACAAAACCGATGAAAGCTTCGAGGCCATGATCTATGCCTGCGCCGCAGTCATCAACTCACGATGAATCTCAACAGACCCTAGTACATAGTTTCGGTCGATATTGCGAATGCATAGGGGATGTTCGCATCAAGCTCAAGCGACTCTACCTGCAATATCGAGAGAAATGAGGTACTAGGGTGTGTTGACATTTAACATGGGGTGAACCCTAACCTCCGGGTTCAGGGCGAGCGCGTATAAATTTGTTGGCGATTAACAGGTTGCTGCCAGCTTCGGGTCGTCAGCCGCACCGGCGGTGGTTCTCCATGACCGGTAGGCGCCGGCTTGCCGGCGCTGGGCGGGAAGGCAACCAAGCCGGCCGGTCGAACCTCAGGAAAGCGCGGGTAAGCTAAAGCGCGGGCACGCAACCAACTTGATCTACTCATTACCGCAAAAGGCATAACGGCACAAGATAATCAGGGACTTAAGTCATCTGATCCCCTCTCTTTACAAGGAGGGCGCCGCCATGGATGAGCGCGATGACGACCTCAAACCAGAGGACCAGACCCCGGACAAGAAGGCCAAGATGCGGGCCAACTACCCTGCCCCGTTCTCGCTGCGCCTCAGTGTCGCGGAGCGCGAGCAGCTTGCCCGCCTCGCTGAAGATCAGCCCTGGGGGCAGTATATCAAGGACGTGATCTTTCGAGGATCTGCCCGGCCCCGCAGGCGTGGCCCGCAGCCCATAAAGGACCGCCAGCTCTTGGCCAAGCTCTTAGGGCTGCTCGGCAAGTCCAGGATCTCACAGAACATCAACCAGCTTGCAAAGGCCGCGAACTCCGGCTCGCTCCCCTTGACGCCGGGTGTGCACAAGGAACTGGTTGAAGCCACCAGGGCCGTGCAGAACATGCGCGCCATGCTCATCGAGGCGATGGGGCTCAAAGACCAGACCCCAAGGAAAAGAGCGGTGATCCTCAAGGGCTCACAGCGCGGCGGTGCACGCCAGATGGCGCTACACCCCATGAACGGTGAGCAAAACGAGCATGTCAGCGTCCACGAGATCAAGGGATTTTCGCTGGCGACGTGCTCGGGGCACTCAACGAAGCCTATGCGCTTTCCAAGGGCACGAAGTGCGTCCAGTTCATGTATGCGCTCTCGCTTAACCCGCCAGCCAATGAGAAGGTGCCTGTGAAGGTCTTCGAGGACGCCCTCTCACGCATCGAGGAGAGGCTGGGTCTCACGGGCCAGCCGCACGCCCTCGTCTTCCACGAAAAGGAAGGGCGCCGTCATGCCCACTGCGTGTGGAGCCGGATCAATGTGGAGGAGATGAAGGCCATCAACATCGCGTATCCCAAGCGCAAGCTAATGGCGATCGCACGGGATCTCTACCTGGAGCATGGGTGGAAGATGCCCAAGGGGTTTGTAAGTTCCAGGGAGAAAAACCCGCTCAACTACACGCGGGCCGAATGGCAGCAAGCCTTGCACACCAAGCAAAGCCCCAAAGCCATCAAGGCATCCTTGCAGGATTGCTGGGCGATCTCGGATACGAAAAAAGCCTTTGAGAACGCGCTCAAAGAACGCGGCTACTTCTTAGCGAAGGGCGACCGGCGCGGCTATGTGGCTGTCGATGTCTACGGCGAGGTGTATTCCCTGTCCCGCCAACTCGGCATCAAGGCCAAAGACCTCAAGGCCCGTTTGGGTGTAGCCAAAGCACTCCCATCCATCAAAGAAACCAAGGCAAGGATCGAAAACCAGGTCAACGGCCTGTTCAAGGGCTACATGGAAGAGCTACGCAAGACCCAGAAGCGCGAACTCAAGCCCGTTCTTGCCACGAAGCATGCCATGACCCGTGCGTACCGCACGGACCGGGCCGCCAGAAAGCCTATCAGGAAAAACGCTGGGCAGAAGAAGAAAGGCGGCGCGCGGAGCGCTTACGCAAAGGGCTCAAGGGGGTTTGGGACAAGCTGACGGGGAAGTACTGGAAGTACCGCAAGGCTAATGAGCATGAAGCCTGGCAGGCCCTGATGCGCGATCGCCGCGAACAGGAGGAACTAATTGAGCGCCAGATAGATCAGCGTCAGGCTCTCCAGCGGCAGTTCGATACCTTACGTGAGAAACATGAGGAAGAGCGCAAGAACCTCCTCCGCGATCTCTCACGTATCATCGGGATGGATCAGGAAAAGGCGGGCCGCAGCCACACCCCGGACACACTAAGCGGGAAGTTCCAGGAGGCTGGAAAATACTCCCGTGCGGATCGCAAAAGCAGTTCCGGCCCGTACAATGACGGACCGGAAGAAAACATTGATTATGAACCGGAGATTTAGGCTGTAATCAGACTGCCGCTTGTTTCCAATGCTGCTTCATCGCTAAGACCAGTAATCCCCAGAAGCTCTGCAACTTGTACAAAGTTGTCTGCACCGCCATCACTGTCGACAGCAAGATAACTGTCTACACCATTATCCGTGATCTGCACGAAATCTGTAATCAGGTCTGAAAGCGAATCATAGCCACTCAAGAGATCCGCAATATCCAAAACCTCGCCACTAAACGGACGGTAATCCTGAATAGTATCACCAGCCTCAGCCAGGAGTTGTAAACAAACGTGTCTATTCCGGCCCCCCCTTGATAGTATCTGCACCAAGACCACCGTAGAGAACATCATCACCGTCATTGCCTCAAAGGCTATCATCACTATCGCCTCCGTATAGCGTGTCGCTTCCTTCACGTCCTTTGAGTGTATCTGCTCCGGCATCACCATAGAGAACATCGTCTCCCAGATCACCATCAAGAACATCATTGCCACTCAGACCACGGATCACATCATCCCCGGTCGTCCCTGTCAGGCTATCATTACCAGCCGTGCCAACAATATCACCGCTGCTTGCCGCATTCAGCGTCAGGCTCACCAAGCCCGTATCGCTATCGCCATTGCCGTCCAGCAATGTATAGCTGAAGCTGTCCGCACCAACATAGCCAGCATTCTGCGTATACGTGAAGCTCCCATCAGCCAAGATCTGCACAGAACCATTTGCCGTCGTGATCGTCTCGGCTGTCACGCTCAGGCTATCGCCATCCGCATCACTATCGGCACCATTGCCATTATCAATAAGCAAATTACCACTGATATCCAGATCCTGATCACCGCTAAACACATCATTCGCCGCCACAGGCGCTGTGTTCACACTTGCCACGCTTTCTGGAAAAATAAATGCCGATAAGGTGATCTCACTGACCAACTTATCAAGCAATTCTACAAGGAAGACATCTGATGCTGCAGATCCGGCATCTCCATCAACGTCAACATAGACATTGGCATAGTTTCCAGCCTGGGTAACTCGCAAATAACCATCGGTAAAAGCTTGGGCTCTTTGGAATCCTTCAGAGCCGCCAAGAATATCCGTCAAGTCGATTTTATCACCACTCGTGGGATCAAAATTCAGAATTTTGTCTCCAGCTTCAGCGAGTGAAGTATAAACAAATGTATCGGCTCCAGCTCCTCCCGACATCGTGTCAATATCAAGGCCTCCATAGATTATGTCATCACCATCATGGCCTTCAATAACGTCGTCCCCTGCATCGCCGTACATAGTGTAATGTTCAAAGTAGTAACCAATAGCTTTGATCTCATCATTTCCACCGCCGCCGTGCATAACCTGCCCGTCATGTAGCCTATCTGCACCATCACCGCCCCATTGTTCAGCACCCTTATCTTAGCAAGTCATTGCCAGCGCCGCCAAACAAGGTTGCTTCTAGTGATCCCTGGATCTCATCATCGCCGTCATTCCCATAGGCAAGATCATACTCAGCATCCTCATCATTAAAGCCAGTGAATATCTCATCATTTCCGCTGCCTCCAGAAATTATATCGTCTCCTGGACCTCCATAGATCTCATCATCACCGTCATTACCGTACAGCGTATCATTGGCACTAAATGCTTTAAGATAATTGCTACCAGCATCCCCATGCAGCTCTAGCCCATACGTCGCCAGGTCTATAGTCGAACCATCCGGGAAAATGAGGTCTATCGATTCCATATCTTCTCGATGATTCGCATTTTGTCCGAGCTCGATGGCTATCGAATTTTGGAAATCATCTACCGATATTTTGTATAACCAATTCCCTAGATCCAACGCATAGTCTGAGTAGTCTTGATCGACTTTTACTTTTAGATCTGAAGCAGAACTGTCGATCGGCATGACAATATAATGGTCCGCATTTGGATACATTATCATATTTATAAGGTCATGGCCCTCAGAGTATATATAACGATCACCCTCTGACTCTAACGTTGACCATCCACCATCAAGAATATCACCTCCTGGTCCGCCGTCTACAATGTCTGGATCTACAGCCAAGCTAATTACATCGTCACCTTCACCTCCATACACGGCAAAACTTCTTGTTGGAGGGTATCCATCCATCTCACTAACGGAAATATCATCGTTGCCAGCCAAGCTATGAATTTCTCCACCATTAACAAAAAAATCTGACATATAAACGGGTTGAAGGTTATCGTTCCCTTCAGTTCCTACCAAGCGCACTTCTCCATAAGATGCAAGATTGAACGTGCTGCCATCGGCAAAAAGAATTTCGTCTACACGTGCCTCGTAGCTTTCGAAGTGCTTGTTGACTGTAATTGTTCCATACCCGGATACATCAATTTCAAGATCAGCGCCCGATTGGCTAAAGCTCAGATCTGTTAAAGAAACGCCAGGCGCCATTTCTAGAATGTTATAATCACTAATTTCTGTATCCCAGATATCATTAATGGTAAGATTGCTGGATGTGTATCGGTAGATATCATCACCTAGATCACCTGCTATGAAGTTATTTCCTGTACCGGGATCAAGTATATCATTCCCTTCATAACCATACAGCGTATCATTTCCTGTACCACCTTCCAGATAATCTTTACCATCGCCGCCGTAAATAAAATCGTTCCCATCACCACCGTAAATGGTGTTACTACCAAGTCCTCCCCTAATGGTATCGTCACCACCTTCACCATATACCGTATCGTCCCCCTCTAAGGCGCCTATATAGTTTCCATCTTCATTACCGGTAATTGTATCATCATAATTCGTTCCGATAACTTTTTCTATAGACACATATGTATCACCATTGGCTTCCCCACCTGTACCAATCCCAGTTGCGAGGCTTAAGATTACTCCGTCCGTAATATAGGGATGAGAGTACCTAACAGTATCGACGCCTTCACCTCCATCAAAGTGATCTATGCTGGTTTCTCCACCCGTAGCCCTCCCTGCGTCAAGAGTATCATTTCCTTCTTCGCCAAAAAGATGATCATTCCCTTGCGCACCGAATAAGTGATCATTCCCTAATCCACCATATAAGTAATCATCGCCGCCTTCACCGTGGAGACCATTACCTTGATCATCACCAATAAGAGTATCGCCATAATGTGAGCCAGCCAGGTTTTCAATACTTATGTAGACATCACCATCTGCGTGACCACCACTGCCCGTCAACGCCGATAGATTCACCGTAACAGCAGCATTTGATTCCCAATATGAGGCTTCATCAGAACCTTCACCCCCATCTAGGATATCTGCACCTGCACCACCTTGCAGATCGTCGTTCCCTTCCTCACCATAAAGCGTGTCAATCCCATCACCACCCCATAAGATATCTCGAGAAGAGCCACCCCAAATCGTGTCATCACCAGCTGCGCCTTCGACCCAATCCGCACCATCGGCGGCATAGATCGTATCATTCCCGTCGTCACCACGGATGAAATCATCACCACCAAGTCCATAAACAGTGTCGTTCCCGCCATAAGCAAAAATCGAGTCATTGGCTTCTGATCCAGTAATTTCGTTCGCAGCATTATCCGCAACTAACGTATTGATATAATGCACTTCAGCATCACCTTCTATGGCATTGAATACTTCACCATCTGCCGGAGTAAGTGTCTGAGATCCCATGTAAAGCTGTAGACCGGAGGCGGCATCAAGAGCATCCGCAATTTGATCAATTGTTGCAGCCAGCTCTTCCGTGTGCATGACCAAAACCCGTCCTAAAGAGAGTCAAAAGTTGTGCTCTTGTTCAGGAGTAGCGTTGCCAGAAATGAAATTCTGCGCTTTTGTAATAATATCCTGCAAGTTATCACCGAGGACGATACTATCCGTCATAAAGTCATAAGAAGCATTTGAGAATACTTCGGAATATGTGCCTTGCACTAATATGCGTTCCGTAATCAGATTTGTGACTTCGCTCCATGACTTCTTCGCTCCCAAAGACGCTTGTGTGCCTACCGTATACGATTTCTCTAACTGCGCCCATTCAACGCCTGTAAATTTCTCAATAAAATCGATCTTACGCGCATCAATATTTGTACCATCTCCTGTTTGACGTGCATCTGGATCATTACCTGTAACGCCTGCCCACTCATACAAAAATGCCTCGATCTTCGAGGATAATTGATCGTACTCCGAAACATCCAGATAGACTAAATCCCGCATCATCGAAAGCAGATTATCATTTTCGGTCATAGCAATGTGCAATGACGGAAGTGATCCATAGCCACGTGACAACGGCAGGAACAACGTCTCAGGATTTACAGCATATGTACTGCCAAATACTTGCGATTGTGCGCCTTGGAACCAAGTGTTGACGTTATCATTCAGGAAGTGAACATCGACAATATCTCCTGTTGTACCACCAGTGACCGTGAAACTTGCTTTACCAGAAAAGTAGTTTTCGTTCTGGTATTCATCCATTGGCGTTTCCACCAGTGAAATCTCAGTAATTCCGGTTTGCCCCAGAGCTAGTGTATTGGCTAAACTGGTCAATTCGGTTGCTTCACTTACACCATTTTGGTTGAGATCCCGCCATACAAGAAGATCTGCGAACTGCTCGTCAGCTTCATCAATTTTGTTGTTCGCGTTCGTATCAAACAGAGCCAATTTCTCAAAGGCGGCATAATATCGTCGCCGAAAAGCTCGGTAATATCGTTGATAATGCCATCTCCGTTTGCATCGTAAGCGAGCTGCTCATCTTCAGCATTTATCCAGCCAATTTTCTCGGCAAAACCGTCTGCATCAATGTCGAAGAAGACATTGTTATCGTTCATATGAGAGGTCGAAACTACTCCATCACCGTTGAGATCAAAAGTGAGCGGAGAGGCCCAGTTTTGCGCTTTCAGATAGGAATCCAAAATTGTATCGAACTCTTCATTAACGTCATAAGCCGATGCCCCAGGCTGTGTCTAGACAACGCTATCCGGGCGTGGAACCGACGGAAGATAAATTGAATCTGTTGAGCTAAAGGGTGTGTACGAGTTTTCACCAAGACTATAAGTATTATCATTCAGATAAGAATTCTGCCCACCAAGTACACTCCACCCATAGGAGTTAAAGTCATCAATCAGCGCATCATCATAGCCCATAGAAGAAAGTGATTGTGCAACCTTAGCTTTACTTACACTAGAGAAAGTGGTGGTAGTCTCTCCATCAACAATCTGCGCCCTTACATAATTGTACCCTTTAGAGACAGCATCCTGACTCCAACCCCATGCCTGTTCTCCATATTCGAAGATACCATTGATTGCCGCGTTAGTTGCTTCTTCCGCTCCAAACGCAAATGCTACACCTCCAAGTATATTTGTTACTTGCGCTGCAGCAATGCCTCACGGACCAGCTGTATTCCAAGATGCAGTAGCAGATGCTGTTATTGACCACCCAGCTCCAAAAGCCGGAAGGGATGCCAACTCTGCAGTCCCCCAAGCTGTCATATTCTCTATAGCATCAAGCTGTTGTCCTTGATTCCACATTTCTTGAGACGCATATGCTTCTTCTGCAAAGAAATATAGACCAACACCAGGAAGAGCACTTAATGCGCCTTTACCAATGATGCTGGCGGATTTTGCTACAGCCTCTAATATTTCATCTGAAGAAGTACCTAGTTTGGATAGAAAATCTGGATCTGCGCGGAAGTTGGTATCAATTGACGTACCCTTAATCACGTCATCATGTTCCCCAAGAAAAAGAACATAATGCCCACACAAGCTAATATATTAATGTCATAAATATTATCGCCGCACCAAAAAGAGAGGGCGAAACGAAATCAACCCATTCTGTTAACAGCGCTAAAGGATCTAAGCCATTTACAGACAATAAGATGTATGAAGCAACAAAAGACACCACAAAAGAAAAAAACAAGCTGCCTTGAGTCATCCGGCAGCGCTCTGCCTTACTCGGAACTCTTTCATTGTCTTGTACAAACACTGTTACTGCCGCCGTAACCGCGCCAAGTAATACGCCAATATTTACTCCGGACCCACCCTCAATTGGCAGAAATTGTATTACTGCTAGCAATGCTGCATAGGCCAAGGCAAATATGAAGCAATATTTCAGAACACGGACAGGATCGTCGTCATTACATTCAGTTTCTTGTTCTTGGCTTTCTAATTTTTTCATTTCAGTTACTCAGTTTTATTCAACGCGCGTATTACATAAATACTTTTTCTGCGCTGTCATTGATCTCGGTCAATATTGTTGCGTTACCAATTTTCTCTCCAACCGTATCCATTGGCTCAGTAAGCTTAATACCCGCTTCATACCCGCGGTAATATGAATCTATTGCTAGAATAGCTTTGAATAAATTATCTCTCATTTCCTTACCTCCGTTGAAAAAGCTCCCGAGCTCATGCTGTTCACTAACCTATTTTTTGCTTTTATTGAATTAATTTTTCGGCCATCAAACTTTTCGTCATAGTAGTCTGGAAGCCAAGTTATAAGTTGGCTTATTCCAGTACTTACAGGCTCATCAATTACCTCAACATTTATTCTTTTCAAGCGCACGCCTTGCCCCAAAACTTCTTCGAAATGATCATTTGCTGTAATCTCTCCCAAATCATCATTCCATATTTCCCCACTACGCAATAAAACGATGGATGCTGGATCGGAAATATCTTTGAACATTACAAATCTGGGTTTGTACTTAGACCACTCCGCTTTATGCCCTATTTTCAAGTTATTATAATATTCGATGCCTGTTTTTGTTGCTGCCCCCTTAACAGGAAAAGCCTGATAAAGACCGTCCTCCTATGATTGACTTGGCAATAGAGAAAACACTTTCCCTATCACGCCCAAATCAATGACCACGGCTTCTCCCCTAATACGGCCAGGATTTCCTGCATCCGGAAGATTAATCAAAGGTGTGCCTACCGATAACTCACGTACGGCACTTCCGCTCTTGATGCCTTCCGGTGTTTCAATCTCTACCGTTACCCGATAACGCCATGTGCCAGAGGAATTTTTACCACTCATAGCAACAGCAGTGGTTACGCCTGCAATAACCAGCAGAGCGAATATATAAATAAAAACTTTCATGGAATACCTAGTTATTCTTCTAAGAGATAACATGCAAAATCTCACTGGACGCAGTAATTTAACGTAAAAACTTTTAATAAGCAGTCCCCAGCCGGTCAAGAAAAAAAGGGGTTCAAAAAATTAAAAGCGTATGAACAAGAAAAGGCGACTTCGCTCTTTAGTAACTTAAAGATACGCGCCCATTAACATTCCTGCATAAATTACAGCGACTATGAATAAGGGGAAACAGAGCAGAAAAAATGTAACAAACAGGATTACTTTTTGTTTCCAATTAAGCGCTGTAAAAGATAGCAACACAACGCTGGGTCCGAACCAAAATAAAAGCCAGATAACAGCACGCATCGGGCTATTGTATTCATAAAAATTTACGTGATAATTTAATTGGATAAGATTTCTAAACAAAGCCATTTCTGGAGGCGCGTCTACTTCCCACCGCCAGAAGTATAAAAGGCGTTATTGAGGCAATGCCAACAAGGATTACATTTTTCTTGGAAACAAATGTGCTCATGTTCTATCAGGGATAAGCTCCCCCGATGAAAATAACAGAAAAAATTAATGTTACGAAAATCACCGGCCCCCACAGAACAATAAAAAGAAGCAAGATAGCAAGCTTGTACTTGAGCAAAGTCTTAAGAAAAAATATTCCAAGAAAACTGGGCCAAGTGAAATATAGAAATAAGCCTATATATTTTATGATTAGGGAATCTATTTGAAAATTAGACTCCCCTAATATGTTGGGATGCCTTGTTTCTAACCAAATTGCGGCCATGACCCAAACTATCGGAACAATAAGAATAAAGAAAAACAGCGCGGTATTTCTTTTTGAAAAAAATTTACTCACTTTATGACTTTCTATGATTTCCCGCAAATCTTCTTAAAACGTGTTTCGCTTATGTCAACAGCAACCTAACTCAATCTTTGTAAATGCTCCTAACATCATATTCAGCCCGGCTATTTAACGTAAAAACTTCTAATAACCAGTCCTTGACCGGTCAAGCAAAAGTTTTTCTAGGCACTGTATTTTTCTTTACATTACTCACTGCTTTGCTCGCGATAAAATATACACAAAGCTTATTTGTACTGCGATATTTGTAATACGCCAACCTAGGTGCTAATTACTTGTCTACGGCGTTTCTAGGCGATAAGCCATTCCTGGTTTCGTCATGCTACTAATGTACTGAGGTACAAATAGAACTATTTCATAGATACTAAGGCGCCCTGATTGGTCTGGCTGTCGGCGACGCGCTAGGGACCACCGTTGAGTTTTCGCCACCTGGTGCTTCGCTCCCATCTCGGACATAGTTGGAGGTGGGCCTTTCGGCTTGGAACCGGGTCAGTGGACTGACGACACATCAATGGCCCTATGCCTTGCGGAGAGCCTTATCGAGTGTCAGGGGTTTGACACCGGCGGCCAAATGCAGCGATATGTCCGCTGGTGGCGGGAAGGACATCTCAGCAGCACAGGAGACTGCTTTGACATTGGCAACACCGTCCGCGAGGCCCTATCTGCCTTCGAGCACAGTGGCAACGCAATTTTCGGCTCTACCGATCCCAGGTCCGCAGGAAACGGCTCTTTAATGCGATTGGCACCTGTTCCGCTGGTATATGCGCAAGATCCGGAAATGGCTACATGGTTCGCTGGCGAGAGCTCGAAAACCACTCACGGCGCAACTGAGGCCGTGGACGCATGCCGCTACTTCGCCGGGTTAATCGTCGGTGCCATCAGTGGTGCAAGCAAGGACGAGTTGTTGGCTCCGAATTACTGCCCAGTACCAGTACATGTGGGAACAGTATCCCCTTGTTCCAGGAGTCGGGGCGGTGGCGGCAGGCTCGTTTCGCAGTAAGGAACCACCTGAGATCCGTGGAACCGGTTACGTAGTGCAGTCGCTTGAGGCTGCACTCTGGAGCTTTAATCGAAGTAAGAATTTCCGGGAGGGAGCACTGCTAGCGGTAAATCTTGGGGAAGATGCCGACACGACCGGAGCGATCTATGGCCAGATCGCCGGAGCCTATTACGGAATCTCCGGCATACCGTCGCAGTGGCGCGAGTGCATCGCCCGCCAGGAGACGCTGACCGGTTACGCCGGCCAGCTGCTCACATTATCGGAACATCTTGGGTCGTAAGTGCATTGGGGAAACATTTCGTTGTCAGAACGGCCACTATCTGACGGCGTACTCCTCTCGCGAACCTGGCGAAGATCAGAACGGAATATCATCCTGTGGCGGGTTATCTCGGGCCTCCACTTCCTCTTTAAGCCTTTTCCCAGCAAGCTGATAAGCCGTGTCCATCAACGCGTACACATCATCTGTCCGTGCTTTGCGCGCCATCTCATCTATATCCGGCGGATCGGCATCATCCGTCATGCGCATTAAGGCAAGGCGCAACAGACCTGCCGCCTTGCGGCGCTGCCAAACCTGCTCTCGCCCCTCTTCCGGGGGCTTGTTTCTCTCCCTCTCTTCCGGATGAAGGAGATGGTGCGCGCCTGTGGCCAGGTCATGCAGCGCGTAGTTTAACTCCAGGCGCAAAAGCCCCTCGATGTACCAATCCCGCAGGTGCGTAATCTTTTCGGGCGCCTGCCCCTCCAGGAAGGATTGCCAGAGCGCGGAAGGCTCAGAAGTTTCTTCGGCATCGCGCACACCGAGATAGGTCACCAGATAAACAAGGGCTTTGGGCAGCTCAAGATGCACACGCTCGGTCTCATAAGCGCCATCGAACTGCTTAGCTACGCCGCCCAGCAACTCATGCACCCGCTCAGAAACAGCCCTGGCCTCCTGCATGATCGGTCGCTCCCAGAAAGCGCGGTCCTCCTCAAGCAGCTCAGCCAGCTCTTCATCAATGGGGTCAATTTCGTCAACCATGTCGTCACGCTCCAGTGAAATCTCCTGCGATTATACGGGCTAAGGCCCCGCGCCTTGCGGACGCCCGTGCGCTTACTTACCTGACATTTGCCCGTTCTTAAGGTCCGATCTCGCTTTCACCTTCGATCTCCTCCTTTCCTGCTTTACCGAGACACCGAAACCACCCGAAGCGCCTTTCTCCTCGGGGTGATTGTGGTGTGCGGAGCCGAAGAAAGGCTCCGGATGGTCCGGGCCTCCAAGCAAAAAGGAGGATCGATATGAAACTCATCACACATTTCGAACTGGCAACCAAAAGCAAGAACGAGCTGCACGCGCTGTCCCGCGAAGTCTCAGGCGACCTGGCGCGCAGCGCTCCGGGTACCATGGAGCGCACCAACGCACTGGCCTCGCTTGAAAACATCGCCCGCGAGCTGGGCGCCCGCTTCGAGCCGTAAGGGCTCAGCCTTCAAGAGCCCCTGGCCGTCCCTGGTCAGGGGATTTTTGTGCAAGCTAGGGTCTGTTGAGATTCAGGATTCCCAACCGTCGAGATTTGTGATTCAAGCTACCTTTCGAAGGAGGTTTAGATGACGACGGAGCGTTTTGTAATTACGGATCGTCAATGGGCTTTG
>Ga0056121_1000332_pt1 | contig 12682 bp, 11 predicted proteins | sample WorMetHEROISLAND_FD_83872 | JGI IMG/M metagenome (GOLD analysis project Ga0056121, IMG submission 83872) | Marine gutless worms symbiont microbial communities from Max Planck institute for Marine Microbiology, Germany - Olavius sp. 1 HERON ISLAND ...
AATCAGTTCATCACAAGCTTCGTCGACGCCTACAATCGAACCAGGCTCAGATGCCTCGACTACAAGGCGCCAATCGAGCTCCTCAGCAATCCCCCGGGACACAACACTTTCGCCGGGGTTTCAGCACAAGCAGATCTGAATCCCCGGCGAAAGCCGGGGTCCACGGCTGGCGACGCCCTGCATCGCCGTCGGGCGTTACCCTGCCGCGGCCAGTGCCGCATCGAGCATCGGCAGCGGTACCCGCAGGCCGATGTCCGCCGCCTCGTGGCGCAGGCGTTGCAGCTCGCCCAGCGTCGCCGCATCTCGCGCGCCACGGCCGAAGGCGGCGAGCGCCCGGCCGCGGGCGATGAAGAAGTCGGACCAGGGCAGCGGCTCGGACTCGGTGCGAAGCTCCAGCTCGGCGGCATAGCGCTCCGCCTCGTCCCAGTCCTCGTTCATCAAACTGGCCTCGATGGCATCGCGATAGAAGAACAGCCAGTTGTGGGAGATGCAGCCCGCCTCGACGATGGCCTCGCCCGCGGCCAGCAGGTCCCGGCGCCGGTCCGTGCTCGCGGCCGCCAGCGCGGCGTTGCCGTGAAGGCGCGGGCCGATGAAGTTGGCGGGGATCTTCGCGTTCAGCGCCAGGCCTTCTTCGAGCAGGGCCGCGGCCTCGTCCGTCTCGCCCATCAGCAGGCGCAGCCGGGCCTGGTGATTGCGGATATAGGCGCGCAGACGGTCGTTGTTCAGGCTGTCGGCGATCTCGTAGGCGGCCTGCAGCGGTCCGACGGCAGCCTCGAAGTCGCCGTGGTCGGTCAGCAGCTCGCCGTACAGCAGGCGGGCGAGCTGCTCGGCCCGCCGGTTGCCGACCTGAACGGCTGCCTCGACGGCACGGGCCATGATCGCCAGCGCGTCGGCGAACTCGTTCATGTAGCGCGCCGTGTTCGCCAGCATGTAGAGGTTGGCGACGGTGATCTCGCCCAGACCATGCTGCTCGGTCAGCTCGACGCAACGGCCGAACTCGACCCGGGCACTGCGCATCCGCCCCAAGGCATAGAGGCCGTCGCCGATGCCGCTCAGCGCCCGGGCCTGCCATTCGGGTGCCTCGGCCGCCGTGGCGTGCTCGAACGCCTCGCGATGCAACTGCAGGCAGCCCTCGGCATCGCCACGGGCGAACTCGAAGGCGCCGCGATAGTAGTGGATCTGCGCCAGCGCCTCTTCCAGGCCCAGCGCCGCGGCCGTCCCTGCCGCCTCGCCCAGCACCGCCATGCCCCGGTCGTAGTCGCCCGTCAGCCGGCTGGCCGCGCCGATACCGATCCAGGCACGGCAGCGACCGGCATCGTCCGGGGCAATCGCCAGCGCCGCATCGAAACTGGCGATCGATGCCGCCGGCTGGCCCAGCAGCCGTTGCAGCTCGGCGTGGAAGCAGGTCAGCTCAAAGCGGGCGGCATCGTCGCCGGCCAGTTCCAGCCCCCGCAGGGCCAGGCGTTCGGCGACCTCGAACCGGTACTTGGCGCGTTCCCCCCGTGCGGCGTCCAGGTAGGCCATGGCCGCACCGGCATCGCCGGCCTGGTCCAGATGTTCCGCATGAAGCGTCAGGTCGACCTCGCGGAACCAGGCCGCGGCCCGGCGGTGCAGGCGCTCGCGGTCGCCGCGCAGCAGCGAGGCGTAGGCGCCGTCACGGATCAGCGCATGCGCGAAGTGGTAGTCCTCGCCGGCCGGGCGGATCAGCGCCGCCTGCAGCAGCACCGCCGGCTCGTAGCCGTCGTCTTCCATCAGCGACCTGACGGCACTGAGCGCAAAGCGCTGGCCGAGCACGGCGGCGGCCTGGATCGCCGCCCGGTCGCCGGCCGGCAGGGCGTCCAGCCTGGCCTGGACGATGCCCTGCACCGTGCCGGGGATCTCGCCGTCCGCCAGTTCGTCGACGTTGCGCAGGAGCTGCTCGAGGAACAGCGGGTTACCGCCGGCACGGGCGACGCAGGCATCGACCAGGGCCTTGCTGACGCCGTCGAACTCGCGCGCCAGGTTGAGCGCCTCGTCGGCCCGCAGGGGCCCCAGGTCCATGGTGGTGACGGGACCGTCGGCCAGGGCGCCGCGCCAGCCGGCGCCGAACGGGTCGCCCTGGACCCGCGTCGTCATCACCAGCAACGCCGGGCACTCGGCCACCGTCTCGGCCAGACGGGTGGCGTGCTGCAGGGTCAGCTTGTCGGCCCAGTGCAGATCCTCCAGCCGCGGCAGCAGCGGCGCCTGCCGGCTGCGCGCCCGCACCAGGGCCGCCACCATCTCCCGCTTGCCGTCGTTGCGGGTCTGGTTGTCCATGGCGTCGTAGAGCGCGCGCAGCTCCAGCGGCTGTTCCAGATCCAGGAGGTCGTTCAGGTGCACGCGCTGCTCCTCCGCCAGCAGACCGGCGTCGATCGCCCGCGCCGCCGCCACGGCGCGCACCGTCTTGTCGGCGCCGGGCGGCAGGTCGAGCAGGCTGCGCACCAGCGAGCGGATCGCGTCCTGGCCCTTGCCGGCGCCGAAATCGAGAACCAGGCCGGTGTGGGTCTCGACGCCGCGCTCGCCCGCCCGGCGGACGAACTCGTCGAGCAGGCGGGTCTTGCCGATCCCCGGCTCGCCGCGAATCACCAGGGTCGCCCCCCGGCCCGTCGCCAGGCAGTCCTCGAGCACGCTGTCGAACTGCTTCAGCTCGCGCGCGCGGCCGACGAAGGATCCGGTCACCGGCGCGGACTCGTCGGCCAGTCCGCGCAGGCGCCACACCGAGATCGGCTCGAGCAGGCCCTGGAACTTGCGCTCGCCCAGGTTGTCGCCGAGGAAGCGCAGGCCGAGCGCACGCTGCACCGAGGCCGCGGCCAGGGTCTCGCCGGTCTCCGCCAGGTCGGTCAGGCGCGAGGCCAGGTTCACGCTGTCGCCCGTGACCGTGTATTCGGTGTGCGCCGCGCTGCCGGTGCTGCTGGCGACGACCTGGCCGGAGGCCAGGCCGACATGCACCTGCAGCGGCGGCTCGAGCCGGGCGACGGCGGCATGGATGTCGAGTGCCGCGCGCGCCGCCCGCAGCGGATCGTCGGTGTGGGCGACCGGGGCGCCGAACACCGCCATGACGGCATCGCCGATGTGCTTGTCGATGGCACCGCCATAACCGCGCACAACCGCGTCGACGGCGGCGAAGAAGCGGTTCAGCAGGGCATGCGTCTCCTCCGCGTCGAGGCCGCTGGACAGCCGGGTATAGCCAGCGATGTCGGCGAACAGCACCGTGACCTGGCGGCGCGACCCGGGCGCCGCCGCGGTTTCGGCCGCCGGTTCGGCCGGCGCTGGCGCCGCCGTGCCCGCGCGCAGCGCCTCCAGCGCCGTCAGCAGCTTGCGCCGCGGTCCCAGCGGCAACTCGAGCTCGCGCAGATCGTCCTCGGTCAGCTGCGGCAGGATCTCGTAGTCGATCTCCGCCGCCGCGAACCGCTCGGCGAGTTGCCCCAGTCCCAGGCCTTCCAGCCACTCAACAACCCGGTCGTCCACGCCGCAGCTCCCGCTCAGTTGGCGGTAACGCCCCCGTCGACGACGAACTCGGCGCCGGTGCAGAACGCCGACGCGTCGGACGCCAGGAACAGGATCAGGTTGGCGACGTCCATGGCTTCGCCGGTCCGCCCCATCGGCGCAAACCTGGCCAGCTTGCCCCAGGCCTCCTGCCGGTTGGCGTCGTCAGGATCGCCGAACATGCCGCGCGTCATCGCCGTATCGATCACGCCCGGGTGCACCGAGTTGACCCGCACCTCGAGGCCATTCTCGGCGGCCTCGACCGCCGCCGCCTTGGTCAGCAGCCGCACCCCGCCCTTGCTGGCGCAATAGGCGGTTTGCCGGGCATAGCCCCTGATGCCGGCGATCGAGGAGATGTTGATGATCGAGCCGCCGCCGGTCTCGCCGATCGCGGCGACGCCGTACCGGGTGCCGAGGAAGACACCGTCCAGGTTCACCGCCATCACCCGGCGAAAATCCGCCAGGCTGGTTTCATGCAGCATCTTCACCAGTTCGATGCCGGCGGCATTGACCAGCACGTCGAGGCGGCCGAATCGGTCCGCAACCGTTGCCAGCGCAGCTTCCCAGGCCGCCTCGTCGGTCACATCGAGCGGCACGAACAGCGCTTCGCCGCCCGCCGCCTGGATCGCCGCGCAGGCGGCCTCGCCGCCCTCGGCGTTCATGTCGGCCACCGCAAGCTTCGCGCCATGCTTGGCCAGGAGCTCCGCCGTCTGCCGGCCGATGCCGGAAGCGCCGCCGGTGACCAGCGCCACCTTGCCCGTCAGGTCCATCCTCGTCTCCTCCCTGTTGTCTCCGGCGCCCGCGGCGCCCTGGACCGGTTCATCCGGTCTCCATCGGCAGCGACGGATCGCGGGCCCATTCCGACATGGAATTGTCGTAGAGCGCGATCCGCTCGGCGCCCAGCATCGCCAGGACGAAGGCGTCCAGGCTGGCGGCGATGCCGCCGCCGCAGTAGGTGATCACCGGCATGGTAACGTCGACGCCGGCCTCGGCGAAGCGGCGGCGGGCCGTCGCCGCGTCGAGGAAGGTGTTGCTGCTCGGATCGAGCAGCTCGCCGGCCGGCAGGCAGACACTGCCCGGGATCCGCCCCGGCCGGCCGTAGTGCCGTTCCGACGTGCCCGCGTGCAGATCGCGGCGCAGGGCGTTGAGGATCACCGTGTCTTCATCGTCCAGCGCCGCCCGGACTTCTTCGCGGCCGGCGATCAAGCCGGACCGGGGTTTCGGCGAGAACGTCGCCGGCGGATAGCGGCCCGGCTCGCGCGTCACCGGCCGGCCCTCCGCCCGCCATTTCTGCAGGCCGCCGTCCAGCACCGCGGCGTTGTCGAAGCCGAAGGCGCGCAGCATCCACCAGACCCGGGTCGCCCATTGCATGTTGTCGGCGCTGTAGAGCACGACCCGGGCCCCGTCGCCCAGGCCCTTGGCCCCGACGGCGGCGGCAAACAGCGCCGGTTCGGGAAAGGTAAAGCGCAGCCTGCTCTGCGGATCGGAAAGCTCTTCCTGGATATCGAGGAAGACGGCGCCGGGAATATGCCCTTCGGCATAGTTCTCCGCCCCGCTCTCGACGGTATAGGTCACCTGCGGATCGGGATGCGGGCGCAGGAAGGTGGTGCAGTCGTAAAGCCGCAGGTCGGCATCCTCCAGGTGGTCGGCCAACCAGCCGGTGTCGACGAGAAATTCGGGATGGGCATAGTCGCGCATGACTGCTGCTTCCTTTTCGCTGCCGGTTGACGCCGTCTCGGCCATCTTTGGATGATAGCCAGGAAGCTCGCAAGGGCGGGAGATCAGCATGCGGTTCTGTATCATCGGCGCCGGCGCCATGGGCGGCCTCTACGGCGGCCGGCTGGCGCTCGCCGGCCACGACGTCGCCTTCATCGACGCCAACCCAGAGACGGTGGCGGCGATCCGCCAACACGGGCTTAAGCTCCAGGGCGTGGGCGGCGACCATGTCATCCGGGCACCGGTAGCCCGCGAGCCCGGCGAGCTCGACGACGGCCTGCACCGCGCCGAGGTGGCATTGATCCACACCGACACGAACAACACCCGCGACGCCGCCCTGCGCGCTGCCGCGGTGCTGGGCGATGACGGCTTCGCCGTGACCCTGCAGAACGGCATCGGCAACGTGGAGATCCTGCAGGAGGTGCTCGGCCCGGCCCGCACCGCCGGCGGCATCAGCTACCACTCGGCCGCATCGCCCGAACCTAGTGTGAGCCTGCACACCAACGACGGCAAGACCTTCCTCGGCGAGCTCGACGGCAGCCACAGCGCCCGGATCGAACGGCTGGCCGGGGCGATCGCGGAGACCGGCATGACGGTCGAGGTCAGCGAACGTATCGAGGCGGTGATCTGGACCAAGTTCCTGGTCAACTGCGCGGTCAACCCGCTGGCCGCGATCAGCGGGCTCAGGGTCGGCGAGCTCGCCTCGACGCCGGAGGCCAACACCTTCCAGGACCGGATCCTCGACGAGGCGATGCGGGTGATCAACGCCAAGGGAATCCGCCTGACCTACGACGACCCCGTCGCGGCGATCAAGCGCCTGACATCGCGCAGCTACAACAAGCCGTCGATGCTGCAGCACATGGAACAGGGCCGGCCGACCGAGATCGACGCGTTGAACGGCGCCCTGGTGCGCGAAGGCCGGGCGATGGGCGTGGCGACGCCGTTCAACGAGGCCCTCACCCTGCTGGTGAAGGCGCGCAACCGGCACACGATCCAAGCCCTGCACGGCGAGCCGGTCGACTACCAGGCGCTGGAGAAGGCGGCCCAGGCGGACGGCTGAGACGCGCCATCGCGCCGGCCGGCAGCCGCTCTTGACAGTGTCGATCGCCCGCGTGCGACGATATGGCGAAAGAGCGGTGCAACCGATGGACATGAGGCCGGCAGGGGAGGAACGGCAGCGTGCGGCACTCCGACCTGGGCGCGATGGTCGACGTCGACAACGGCGTCATCAGTCGCGAGATCTTCACCTCCGACGAGATCTACCGCCGGGAGCTGGAAACCGTCTTCACCCGGGCCTGGCTGTTCGTCGGCCACGAGAGCCTGATCCCCAATCCCGGCGACTACTACGCCTCCCGCATGGGCGAGGAGTCGGTGATCCTGTGCCGTGACCGGGACGATCGGATCCATGTGTTCCTGAACTCATGCACCCATCGCGGCATGAAGCTCTGCCGCTACGATAAGGGCAACACGCAGGTCTTCACCTGCCCCTACCACGCTTGGTCCTTCGCGCTGGACGGCCGGCTGCAGGGCGTGCCGCAGTACAAGGAGCTCTACGAGGGCCACCTCGACCGCGCCAGGTGGGCGCTGCTCGAGGTGCCGCGGCTGGTCAACTACAAGGGGACGATCTGGGCCAGCTGGGATGCCGACGCACCCGACTTCGAAACCTACCTGGGCGATGCGCGCGAGCACCTCGACCTTGCCCTCGACTGCCGCGACGGCCGGCCCGGCGGCTCCGAGGTTATCGGCGTGCATCGCTGGAAGTTCCCCGCCAACTGGAAGTTCGCGGCGGAGAACTTCCTCGGCGACACCTACCACAACGTCTCGCACGCCTCGGTCGATGCCATCGGCATCGGCCCTTCGGCCCGGAGCGGCGGCAAGGGCCGGCGCGACGACGAGCTGCGCCAGGCGCAGCACATCTGGGTCAGCTTCCCCCAGGGCCACGGCGTGCACAGCGCGCTGGAACATCCCGACGCCGAGTTCGTCGACAGCTATCTCGACCAGCCCGAGATCGGCGCCTATTTCCGTCACTGCTACGCGGAGCGGCGCCGGCGTCTGGGGAACAAGGCGCGGCTGCTGCCGTTCGTCGGCACCTTCTTCCCCAACACCTCCTATCATGGCCGCCAGCCGCGGGGCTTGTGCGCCTGGCATCCGCATTCGCCGACCGAAACCGAGGGCTGGCGGTTCTTCCTGGTCGACCGGGACGCACCCGACCCGGTCAAGGACTTCCTGCGCCGGTTCTACATGCGCTACTCGGGCCCGGCCGGCATGACTGAGCAGGACGACATGGAGAACTGGCTCTACGCCACCGCGTCCGCCGGCGGCACCATCGCCAGACGCCTGCCCTTCAACTACCAGCAGTCCATGGGCGCCACCCGGATCGACGACCCGGTGCCCGGCGAAGTATCGACGCAGGCCTCCGAGCACATTGCCCGCGGCTACTACCGGCGCTGGCGCAGCTACCTGGAGGGCGGCGACTGGGACGTCCTGCTGGGCCGCGACGACCCGCGTTTCGCCAACAGCCGGGACGTCCCGGCGTGACCGCGATCGCCGCCGACGCCCTGCTGGCGAACCTGGCGGGCCGACCCGGCTACCGCGAGCTGCAGGCCGAGGTCGCCGGCTTCTACTACTTCGAGGCCGATCTGCTGGACAACCGGCGCTACACAGAATGGCTCGATCTCCTGGCCGACGATGTCGTCTACTTCATGCCCATGCGCCACAACGTGCCCCTGGAGCACGAGCCGGCGGAGGAGAACTCGGTCGCCGGCACCGGCATGCACTGGTTCGAGGACGACAAGTGGACGCTCACCAAGCGTGTCGAGCAGATCCAGACCGGCCTGCACTATGCCGAGGAGCCGCTGTCGCGGATCACCCACATGGTCACCAACGTGCGCATCGTCGAGGCGCAGCCGGCGTTGACGGATGCCGTGGAAGTGGGCGTGACCAGCCGCTTCCTGATGTACCAGAACCGCATCGACTACGACACGTCGACCTTCGTCGGCCGCCGCCATGACCGGCTGATGCGCGCCGGCGACGGATGGCGCATCCGGCGCCGCGAGGTCATCCTGGAACAGGGCATCCTGCTCGAGAAAAACCTCAGCAACTTCTTCTGACATGGGTTCCGGCATGACCAACTACAGGTTCGCGCGGCGGGCGGCGATCGCCGGCCGTTCCGTATACGATCATGCGCCGGGCGCGATCCTGCTGAGCGCCGGCTCGGCCTATCCGCCGATCCTGCCGGATGTCTCGATGGAGGCGGCCGACGCGGCGGGCGCCCACGCGCACGAAGCGATGCAGTACGGCCCGCTGATGGGGCTGGAGGACCTGCGCGATGCCATCGCCGCCTACGTCGCCGCCGACGGCGTCCGCTGCACGCGCGACAACGTCCTGGTGACCAACGGTGCCAAGCACGCCACCGACCTGGCCTGCCGCGTGTTCACGGAACCGGGCGAGCGCATCGTCGTGACGGCGCCGACCTACATGTCGACGCTGCAGATCTTCCGCAACCACGGTCTCAACCTGCTGGCGCTGCCGCAGGACGACGACGGCCTGCGCACCGACGTCCTGGAACAGCGTCTCAAGACCCTGGCCGCGAACGGCGAAGCGATGCCCAAGTTGCTGTTCGACGTGCCCGACTTCCACAACCCCACCGGTATCACCATGTCGCTGGCCCGGCGGCAGGCGCTGATCGCCCTCGCCCGCGACTTCGGCTTCGTCATCATCGAGGACGACCCCTACCGGCGCCTGCGTTTCGAGGGCGCGCCGGTCGCACCGATCAAGGCCATGGACGACGACGGCGTGGTGATCGCCGTCGGCACCGTCGCCAAGATCCTGGCGCCGGGCCTGCGCATCGGCTGGGCGATCGCCGACCCGGCGATCGTCCGCCGCATGGGCTTGCAGAAATCGGACGGCGGCACCTCGCCGTTCACGCAGCGGATCGTCGCCAGCCTGATGCGCTCCAACAAGCTGCAGCTGCACATCGACGAGGTCGCCGGACACATGCGCGCGCATCGCGATGCGATGATCGACGCCCTGGCCCGCGAGCTGCCGGGCACGACGGTACGCCGCCCCGAAGGCGGCTACTTCCTGTGGCTGGAGTTGCCGGCGGGCGTGTCCGGCGAGGCGTTGGCCGAACGCGCGCTGGCGCACGACGTCGAAGTCAGCCCCGGGCGCGTTTGCTTCCCCGACGCGGATCCCGGCAACTTTCTGCGCCTGGCCTACAGCTTCGTCGGCCCCGACGAGATCCGCGAAGGCGTGCGCCGGCTGGGCGTTGCCTACCGCGAACTCGGGGGCGGCGGCTGAGGCCGCTGCGGCAACCGTCGTTGTCTTGGTCCGCTGCGTTCGCGCCGCTAGGATGCCCCCCATGGCAAGCGAAGAGATCCTGCCGCGTATCGAGGATCGCACGGCCTGGTCCGCAGAAACGCTGGCCGGCAACGAAGGCCGGCTCGAGCTGGGCGAGGCCTGCCAGGCGGAAGTCGTCGCGCTGGCAGAGCTGCTGACGGACAATCCGCTGCCCACCACCTGCCTGAAGCCGGACGATTTCGAGCTGCCGCAGTGCCGGGCAGCCATGGCGCGGGCCAAGGCCGAGCTCGAAGAAGGCTGCGGCTTCGTTATCGTCGATCGTTTGCCGCTGCATGCCATGAGCCGCGAGGCAGCCCTCGGCGTGTACTGGCTGCTGCTGGCCATGCTCGGCCGCGCGGTCGCGCAAAGCTGGGACGGCAAGATGCTCTACCGGGTCGCCGACATCACCGGCAGGCCGCCCGGCGACGGTATTCGCCCGGACGTGACCAACGCCGAGCAGAACTTCCACACCGACAATTCCTACAACCTGTGCCCGCCGGAGCATGTGGCCTTGTTGTGCCTGCAGCCGGCGAAGTCCGGCGGGATCAGCCGGGTGGCCAGCCTGCATACGGCGCACAACCTGATGCGCGAACGGCATCCCGACCTGCTGGCCCGGCTGTATCAACCGTTCTACATGGACCGCCAGCGCGAGCACGCCGGAGACGACGTCAAGTTCATCGAACGGCCGGTGCTGCGCAACGAACTGGGACGCCTGCGGGCGCGGCTTTCTGGTCAACTGATCCGCCAGGGCTACGCCCTGGTCGGTCGCGACCTCGACCCCGAAGGTGCGGCCGCCCTGGCGGCGCTGTACGAGATCCTCAACGACCCGGGCCTCTACACGGAGTTCTTCTTCGAACCCGGGCAGATCCAGATCGTCGACAACCGATTTCTCGCCCACAAGCGCACGGGCTTTACGGACTGGCCGGAGCCGGCCCGCAAGCGCGAGCTGATCCGGCTCTGGCTGCGCGGCGCGGGCCGGCCGTTCTACAACGGCTGAGGCCGGCGTCAGGTCGTGGCGATGTCGAAGTGCAGCACGTCCTCGCGGACGCCCAGCTTGTCGTAAAGGGCGATGGCCGGGTCGTCGCCGGGATCAGCCTGCACGAAGATGACCCAGGCGCCGCGCGCCGCGGCGATCGGCTTCAGCGCCTCGATCAGCGCGGTGGCGATCCCCTGGCGCCGGTGTGCTTCGGCGACGGCGAGATCGTAGATATAGACCTCGCTGCGCGCCTGCTCGAACTTGCGCAGCACGTAGGCGGCAAGGCCGCCGACGACCGCGCCGTCCTTCAAGGCAGCCAGGGCGATGAAGTCCTCGCTGTCCAGCAGGCGACGGAGATAGCCATCGTCCGGCCGCGCGTCGCCATACGTGTCCGGCGCCTCGAAGGCTTCGCCAAGGACCGTAAGAAGGGCGTGCATCGTATCGAGACTGTCGCCGGTGAGTTCACGGATGCTGGCAGTCATTGCGGATGTCGCGGTCAGGTCCCCGGGCGTTGGCTTGGACAGCAACGGTACGCGATGGCGTACATGGCCGGAAAGTGATCCCGCAGCGGCGTAGGTTTCTTGCTCCGCACAGGCGCCGGTGGCACCATCTTTCCGAAGCAGCCTGTCGCCGGACCTCGACGCGGCTGCGCCGGAGCAGTTCGCAGCCCGAGCGTTGCGCCGACGCGCCGGTCGCACGTCGGTTGCGTATCGACCATCGATCCCAGTTCATTCGTGCCAGTACAGCGTAGCCGGGGGGTCCGCTGCGGCGGCAGCGATGCGGGCGCAACAAGACTGCACGCCAACAGGAGGACCACGATGAAGCTCTACTACGATCCGATCACCGTGAACTGCCGCAAGGTCGTCGCCGGTCTCGACCTGATCGGGGCCGACTACGAGGAGGAGCGACTCGGCTATTTCGCCGGCGAGCACAAGGAGCCGGCCTTCACCACGATCAACCCGAACGCGGAGCTACCCGCCCTCGTCGACGACGACCTCGTGCTGTGGGAGTCCAACGCCATCCTGGTCTACGCCAGCGAGAAGCTGGGCAACACGACGGTCTACCCGGCCGATCCCAAGATCCGCGCCGACATCACCCGCTGGCTGTTGTGGGAGTCCAGCAAGTGGTTTGAAGCCTGCTACGTCTATCTGGTCGAGAACGTGGTCAAGCCGATCCTCGACACCACCCCCGACGAAGCCGTCCTCGCCGGTCATGCCGAGACGTTCCATGCCCGCGCCGGGGTGCTGGAGAACGCGCTCAAGGGCCGCGACTGGCTGTGCGACGACCATGCCACGATCGCCGACATCGCCGTCGCCTCGCCGATGCACCTCCATGGCGCGCAGAAACTGCCGCTGGAGACCTACCCCAACATCCGCGCCTGGATGGCGCGCGTGGAAGCACTGCCGTGCTGGCAGAAGTCCGACCCGATACCGCACATCCCGCCGGAGCTGCTGGCGAAGCTGGGCTGACGGCGCAACCTTCTGGCGATGGCAGTTGTTGCGGCAATTCGCGCACACGTGAACGCCGGAACCGGACAATGCACCTTCAACGCAATTCCGGTTGTGCATAGGATTGCCGGCGTGGTCGCCAAACGGCACGGCTAAAGGGAGGAACGGAAGATGATCGGATACTGCACGATCGGCGTGAAGGACATGGACAAGGCCAAGGCCTACTGGAGCGAGCTGCTGTCGGACCTGGGTGCCAGCGTACAGATCGATATCGGCCGGTTGGCGATGATCGGCACGGGCATGGACAAGCCGATGCTGGCCGTCTGCATTCCCTACAACGAAGAGGAACCCTCGCCGGGCAACGGCAACATGATCGCGATCGCCCCGGGATCGAAGGAGATGGTCGACAAGCTGCACGCCAAGGCGCTCGAGCTCGGCGGCAGCAACGAAGGCGATCCGGGCCAGCGCGTCCCGGACATGTTCTACGGCGGCTACTTCCGCGACCCCGACGGCAACAAGGCGGTGTTCTTCGTGTTCGGCTAGGGGGTCTTCAGCTCACTGGAGATCGCTGCTCGTTGACCCCGGCGTTCGTGTTGTGTCCCGGGGGATTGCTGAGGAGCTCGATTGGCGCCTTGTAGTCGAGGCATCTGAGCCTGGTTCGATTGTAGGCGTCGACGAAGCTTGTGATGAACTGATTTCG
>Ga0056121_1000333_pt1 | contig 12658 bp, 10 predicted proteins | sample WorMetHEROISLAND_FD_83872 | JGI IMG/M metagenome (GOLD analysis project Ga0056121, IMG submission 83872) | Marine gutless worms symbiont microbial communities from Max Planck institute for Marine Microbiology, Germany - Olavius sp. 1 HERON ISLAND ...
ATGGACTGAAAGTCCATAGTCTGGAGGACTAAAGTCCTCATCCGTGGACAAGCCACGGACTGAACGTGAAGGGACTTAACGTCCATAGTTTCAACTATGATGCGCTTCGCGCACTAAAGTTATGAAGCAATGAACGCGAATCAACGCAAATCGGTCGCAATTGGCTCACCATCATCGACGTAACCGTTCAGACCCCCACTGCTTTTGCCATCCATGGCGCTGGATTCCGGCAATCCCTGCCGGAATGACAAGGTGGGAGTTGAACGATTACTCATCGACAGTCCTTGACCCGGTTGTGCTTATTTGCGTTCATTCGCGGATAACTCTTCCGCGAAGATCCTGCCAGTCAAAGCCCTGTGGTGGATACCGTGGTGGGACTTTTTATCGGTCTTCCAGTTCGGTCAGGTCTTCGACACCAGCCATATCGGCAAGCATCTTGGTATAGACCCTTAAATCAGCTTGCAGGGTTTGCAATTCACTTCGGAAGGTCTGACATCGGGCTTTGTCGTTGAAAGCACCTTCCAATGACAGCTTGTGCCATTTTGCTGTAAACGGGCGTATGCGTTGGTTCAGGACTACAATAGCGATTTTGGTAAATTCGATGCAGTGCCGTCCGTTATTCTTGATTACTTCTCGCGTTATTGGAAACAAGGAATAAACACTATCGAGTGCGGTCTTTTCGCCGCCGCGTTCCTGGGCGAGTGGTTGGGTTATGATACGGGTCAAGAGTTCCACGTACAGCTCCCATCGGGGTTGCCATTCCATTTCCAAGAACAGGGCTTTAGATCCTCAGCCCGGTCATGTCCCATTTTTCCAACCACTTTCCAAATTTCATATCAGTACCACCTTTCGCCACTTCGATTGTTTACGAATGACGGATAGGGATTATTTTTGCCGCAAATGGACGCGAATGAACGCAAATTAGTCGCAATCAGTTCGCCATCATCGATGGTTCTCGACCTCGTTGCGCTGCAATCGTTCAGACCCCTGCTGTTTTTACCATCTATGGCACTGGATTCCGGCACTCCCTGCCGAAATGACGAAACGGGGGCTGAATGGTTACGTTGCGCTTATTTGCGTCTATTGGCGTTCATTGCTTCAATAACTTTAGTGCGCGAAGCGCATCATCGTTGAAACTATGGACTTTAGTCCTCCAGACTATGGACTTTCAGTCCATAGTGGTTGATCGCGGCTAACGCTTCCGTGAAGATCCTGCCGGCCCGATTGTCCTAACCCAGCACCGCCGTCGCCTGCATGGTGGTCTTACCGTCCGGTCCCTGGGCCTCCAGGGCGACCGTATCGCCCTCCGGGTGACCCACGAGCCGGAACGGATACAGGTCGAACAGCGGTGCCCGGCCCTGAAAGCTGAATTCGGCGATACGCCGGTCGGGGTTGTGTCTGACCGTGAGCCCGGCCAGCATCACCGCGGTCAGGGGGCCATGGACGACCAGGCCCGGATAGCCCTCTTCATCCAGGGCGTAGGGTCGGTCGTAATGGATGCGGTGGGCATTGAAGGTCAAGGCGGAAAACCGAAACAGCAGGACGGTATCGGGCGTGACCTCCTCGACCCAGGCCCCGACGGGGACGTCGGGGAGGGAGGGAAGGGGCGCCGGCGCCGGAATCCGCGGACCGGGTTCTTTGTAGACGATGTCTTGCTCTTCCTCGATGCGAACCTCGCCGTCCTGCCGGAGCCGATAGCGCACGGTGACGAATACCAGTTTCCCGGCCTTGCCGGATTTCTCCGCCACATTGAGGATCTCGCCCTCCCGAGTCGCCGTTTCCCCGATGGTGAGGGGACGGATGAACCGGGTCCGGGCACCGGCGAACATACGCCGCGGCAGCTTGACGGGTGGAAAGAAGCCGCCGCGCTTGGGATGGCCGTCGTGGTCGATTTGGGAGTGAGGGGCCTGGGGCAGGAAGTAGAACCAATGCCACAAGGGGGGCAGGGGATTGCCTTGGCTCATGGGGGGGGTCATGGGCTCCCCGTCCAGATCCAGCATGGCGGCCGCGGCCTGGGCCGGAAACTCGGAGATGGTCTCTTCGCGGATCTCACGGGATCCGATCCAATCGGTCAATGGCTTGTCTTGGGGCTTATTTTGGTCGCTCATCACGAAATCTCCACGGGTCCGGCGACGATACCCGCTTCTCGCAAGCGGCCGATCTCGGTGTCGCTCAGCCCCAGGTCTTGGCTTAGGATCTCATCCGTGTGCTCGCCCAGCAGCGGCGCCCGGCGCGGGGGCTCACGGGTAAAGGCGCCGAAGTCGATCGGTGAGCCGGGGACCAGATAGTGGCCGATGCCGGGCTGCTCGAGCTCGGAGAACATGGGATTGACAGTAGAGACCCGGGGGTCCTCCGTCAGCATCTGCCTAAAAGTGCGGTAGGGCCCCCAACAGACGCCGGTGCCTTTGAAGGTCGCTTCGATCTCCCCCAGGGTGCGTTGGGCGCACCAAGCGCGAATGGGCACCGAGATTTCCTCGCTGGCGAGAAAGCGGTCGCCCTCTTTTTTGAAATCGAGGCCCAGCTTGGCTTCGATGGCATCAATCGCATCACCCAGACCGGTGACCTTGAGCAGTTCCTTCCACATATAGCCGGTCACCACCACGATATAGAGCCAGCGCCCGTCGCTGGTCTCGAACTCGCTGCCGTAGGCACCATAGAGGTAGTTGCCGTAGCCCTTGCGGTCCTCCTGGTTGATCTGAGCCTCCTGAATGAATCCCAGGTGGCCGGTCATGGCGAAGGCGATGTCGGACAGCGCCAATTTGGCCAGCTGCCCCTCGCCCGTCAGACGCCGGTGACGCTCGGCGGCCAGGATCGCCAAGGCCAGATTGACCCCGGCCAGGGCGTCCCAGGCCGGCAGGACATGGTTGACCGGGCGCGGCGGGCCCTCGGCGTGATGATTGCCGGTCACAAAGGGAAACCCGGCGGCGCAGTTGACCGTATAGTCCACGGCCGAGGTCCCGTCGGAGCTACCGAGCAAGTTGACCATGATCAGATCTGCCCGGCGCTGCTTGAGCGCGCCATAGCTCATCCAGCCCTTGTCGGCCCGCAGGTTGGTCGAGAAGATACCCTTGCCCGCACCGGGGGCGGCGATCAGCTCGCCCAGGAGTTCTTGTCCCTCCGGCTTGCTCGCATCGAGGGCCAGGGATCGTTTGCCCTTGTTGAGACCGACCCAGTACAGGCTCTTGCCGGCTTTGGTGATGGGCCATCGGCGGGCATCGATCCCGCCGCGAATGGGGTCGAAGCGGATGACGTCCGCGCCGAGTTGCGCCAGGGTCATACCGCCGAGGGGGCAAGCGACAAAGGCCGAGGACTCGACGACACGCAGACCTTCCAAAATCTTGAACATGGATACCCTCAGGTACTACCGGTACTAAAGGCTGTTGACATAATCATAGTGCCAACCGCTAATAGGACAAGATTAACAGGATGATGCAGGATTAACAGGACTTCTTTATCTTAAATAAAAATTATAACATCCTGTTAATCCTGAAAATCCTGTGAATCCTGTACCATTAGGAGATCAGCCCGGAGGTCAGGGTTTACTCCTTGATAACCCGTAGGCCGCGGCCCGTTCGGGGTCTTTCGCGGCCACCAGCCGGGCCAGGTCGACGATCACCTTGGCCTGTTTCCAGGTGGCATCGTCCTGCATCTTGCCGTCGATCATCACCGCGCCCGAGCCGTCTGGCATGGCGTCGAGAATGCGTTTGGCGAAGCGTACCTCTGCGACCTCGGGGCTGAAGACCCGCTTGGCGATCTCGATCTGATTCGGATGCAGGGTCCAGGCACCCACACAGCCTTGCAGGAAGGCGTTGCGAAACTGGGCCTCGCAGGCCGCGCTGTCCTCGAAGTCGCCGAAAGGGCCGTAAAAGGCACGCAGCCCGTTGGACTGGCAAGCGTCCACCATGCGGGCCACCGTATAGTGCCAAAGATCCTGTTGGTAGAACGCCCGTTCCTGCTTGCTCTCCTCGCCTTCCTTGTCTTTTGGGGGATCGGCGATGACACCGTAGAAGGGATGGCTGCCGCCCACGCGTGTCGTCTTCATACCCCGAGACGCGGCCAGGTCGGCGGGCCCCAAGCTCATGCCGTGCATGCGCGGGCTGGCCTGGGCAATCTCGTTGACGTTTTTCACGCCCTGGGCCGTTTCCAGGATGGCGTGGATCAGGATCGGCTTCCGAATCTCATGGCGGGCCTCCAGCAGCGCCAGGAGCTGGTCGACGAAATGGATGTCCCAGGGGCCTTCCACCTTGGGGATCATTACCACGTCCAGCTTGTTACCGACGGCCCCGACGATCTCGGTCATGTCGTCGAGAAACCAGGGGCTGTTCAAAGCATTAACCCGGGTCCAGAGCCCGGTGGAACCAAAATCCACCGACTTGGCCACCTCGATGAAGCCGGTCCGGGCCGCTTCTTTGGCCTCGATGGGGATGGCATCTTCCAGATTACCCAGGAGCACATCTACCTTTTGGGCGATCTGTCCGGCCTTGGCCCGCATCTTTTCGACGTGAGGAGGCAGGAAATGAATGGTGCGTTCCAGTGCGATCGGTAGCTCGCGGATGGGCTCCGGCGCGCCGATGGCAAGTGGTTTGAAAAAGCTTGCGGGCGTTTTCATTGAACCTTTCTCCGTTCGTTTTCAAGGTGGTTTGCATGAGGATTCGGCAGTTGGGACCGCAACGGCACAAGCGATGGCACCTGCGCGCAAAATCCGAAAATAAAAACTACGAATCGCGCGAATCTACGCGAACATGAAAGATTGCCGGGAAGGCAATTTTTCAGGGTCCCTATAAGGTGAAAAGGAGTACTCATCACAAAGCTTCTACTTCTTCCGGCGTCAACTGTGTATAGTGCATAATCTTTTCCTTGGATTCACCGGCCTGTTTCATGATTCTTGCCATCTCCATTCGGCTTTTTTCCATCCCTTTTTCCATCCCCCTCCTCATCCCTTTCTTTTCCCCTTCCATCTGTCCGTCCATAAAGCTGGAGTGATACATACTGGCCTGGTAACGCATCTCTTCTACATGCCACTCGTAAGCACTTCTCTCTTCTTCGCCCAGATTCATGATGTCCAGGACTTCTTTGGCCTTTCTCAATCCCTTGGCCTGAAATTCTTCCTTGATTTCTTCGTTCTTCAGGAAATACACCCACTCGTCCAGGGAGTCTCGGGCAATGTCGTCGAACTGGTTGATCTTCAGCAGGTAGTATTCCGGATAGAGTTCGTGGGGATAATGCTTGCCGAAGAGCTTTTGTTGTTTGTCGTTCAGCCGGAGGGCATCGTGGTAGTGCACGCCAAGAAATTGGGTCCGGCCATGATAGATGTAGTCTTTTCCTTGCCCCAGATCGAAGTAGAGGATGTTGATGGAGATGACCTTACTGATCCGGGTATAGTGTTCGGATGCGGTCAGGTGCTCGGTAAGGGTCTTGGCGGTGGAGAACAGAATCCGTTGCAGAAAGTCAAACTCCCGCTCGTACTGGACCTCGATGAGGAGGATTTCCCGGTCCTGATTGCGGACCTTGAGGTCGACCCGATTGGACCTGTCTCGGGCATTGGCCCGGTTGCTCTCGCTTTCCAGGACCTCCAGGATGCGGATGTCTTGTTTGAGTAGCTCGCAGAGGAAGCCTTCTAAGACTTCGTAGTTGGCCTTGCTGCGCAACAGGCGTTTGAGTGCCCAATCGAAGCTGATGAGTCTTCTCGGGTTCATAGCAGGTAGGGGGCGTTTCTTCGTGTTCTCTCCGCGCCTTTGCGGTTTCTACGGGAACCATTCGCGTCGATTCGTGTGATTCGTAGTTAAGGTCAACACATCCTGGAGTACTTCAAGGCACCGCTTTTGCGGCGACCAGGTCGGCCTTTTTTACCGTCGCCTTGGCCTGTCTGATCGAGGCGATATCGATCATCTTACCATCCAGCGTCACGGCGCCTGCCCCCGCTTGTTCGGCCTGCTCCAGGGCTGCCAGGACGCGACGTGCCTGGGTCACCTCGTCGGCGGAGGGTTTGAACAGTTCGTTTGCCAACTCCACCTGACTGGGATGGATCGCCATCTTGCCTTCACAGCCCAGGGTACGCGCCCGTTTCGCGCCCGCCATCCAGCCGTCCGGGTCCTTGATGTCGGAGAAGGGTCCGTCGATCGGACGCAACCCGTTGGCGCGCGCCACTGCCACCAGCCGTGCCAGGTGATAGTGCCACATGTCGCCCCAATGCCGCTCACGTCCGCCCTCACTATCGGCGTCCGTCAAGACGTGATAATCTGGATTGGGCGCGCCGATTATGCTGGCTGTCTGCGCCCCGGCAGCAGCAGCATAGTCGGCGGAACCGAAAACGATACTCTCGTTGCGGGGTGAGGCCGTGGCGATTTCACCGATGTTCTGGAGCCCCAGGGGGGTCTCGACGAGTAATTCGAGGTCGATCCGTTGCTTGACGCCCTTGGCCTGCTCGATCTGAGTGAGCAGCATATCCAGGGCATAGATGTCCGCCGCACAGCCGACCTTGGGGACCAGGATCAGGTCGAGACGGCTGCCGGCCTGTTCCACCACATCCACTACATCCCGGTACATATAGTGGGTATCCAGACCGTTGATCCGCACCGAAACACTCTTGCCGCGGAAATCCAGCTCATTCAAGGCGGCGATCACCTCCTTGCGCGCCTGTGCCTTCTGGTCCGGCGGGACCGAATCCTCCAGATCGAAAAATATCAGGTCTGCCGCACCGGCCGCCGCCTTTTCGAAAAACTGCGGCTTGGAGCCGGGCACGGCCAGCATGCTTCGGCTCAGGCGTTGGGTGCGGATAGGGATGGTCTTGAAACTCACGGTGGGCGCTCTCCTGGTCAGTGGTGGAATTGCGTCGCTCGGTGCAGGCTCGCGGCCAATGTTCGTCTGAACGCTCGTCGCAATAGTCTAATAGGACAGGATTAACAGGATTAACAGGATTCTTTTCTTGTTGCCCTGAACGTTCACCACACGATTATATGCGTTCCGAATTCGTAAACCGTCTCCGGAAAACCAGAGCCGAGCTCATTATGCACTGCATCGGCCGTCCCGATGATTTCCTCCGTCAGTTTCCGTTCAACAAGTTCTACGAAAGCATCTGAACTCCGTTTTCTCCAGCTATCCGCAATTAAAACAACGAAAAATCCTGTTAATCCTGAAAATCCCGTCAATCCTGTACGATTGGATGACAGCACGAACCACGAAGAATTGCTCAGCCTTTCAGCGGTGGTGTTGTAATTTTGTTGTCCCTGGGTATGCACAATATAAGGACACAAAATAGGCCACCGGATAGAGATAGTCTTCCGCGGATTCATCGATTATTCGCAAGTAGCCTTCCTGGGCAGCATTTTGATCAATGACAACCTGGTACACCTTTCCTTTTTCCAAATCTTCACAATCCCTGTTCTCGATACAAAGGGCAAAATCGGCAGTCTGTTTCTCGGCTTTCATCGGAATCAATCCAGAAATCGTTTGATTTTCATCTTTCGCTTGCCGATACCGTGCGCTTCATACCAATGTATTTCCGCTCTACGGATGTGACCATTCTGCAATGTCACGATAGCAGTCCCTTTGAGCTTTCTCCATCTTCCACTGCCGTACTGTTCTCGTAGGCGTCTGCTATCGCGGATATTGCCACCGACCGCGATGGTCTCAATGTCTTCTATTGTTCCCGTGATCTCAAAGTACACCTCCGCCACCGCCGGAAGCTGGCGGCTGGTAGCCAGATAGGTTGGACAACGCCGTAGATGCTGGTGAGCGCGGTGGTTCTGGAGCTTGCTGGTTGGTGCACGTTCTCCCCGCGCGAACCGCATCAATGGATGGCCCGTGCCCAACAGTGTTCAGGCCCCCACTGTTTTTTGCCATCCCCGGCACCTGGATTCCGGCAATCCCTGCCGGAATGACAAGGCAAGGTCTGAACGATTACGCCTAACACTCTGGGTACGCCCACCTTCCAAAAATGCGAAGCTCCCTCGCTACACTCGGGACAAAGCTACCCTTACCACATCATTGATGCGGTTCGCACCTTCTCCTGGTTACCATCCTGTAAGACCTGCCCGCACTCACCGCATCCTATGGGCTTTGCTCAATCGACAGCTCAATCCGTGGACGGAAGCGTTGGCCGAAAATCAGCGTAAGTGGATGCAACGGGATCAAGAACCATCGATGATGGTGAACCGACTTCAATCCATTTGAGTTGATTCGCGTTGATCTGCAAGAAGTTGTATTTTTTATAATATTCCTTTCTTGTGGAATCCGCTCTTATTATAATCAAGATGATTATTATCACAGCCAATAAACAAAGCCACCACAACGGGCCGAATGGAAACGCTGAATTAAGGGCGTGATTATAATTCAAAGCCAACGCAAGAATGGTCGGGATCATAATCACGATAATATGAGCCCACATTCTAGATAGCATTGCTTCGTTTGCGGCATTCAACAGGGCTTTTGAATTATCCCACTGCGGGGCAAATTCCGGTGGTTGAAGTTTTTCGATGTATGGTCCGATTTCCTCAACACAATACAAACCTAATGAGCCTATTGCAGAATGATGCTGTGAGACGAGAATGGATACTGATAATGCAATGAAGGGTATAACAAGTAATATTTCGTTTATGTTCTGACTGCTAAACGCTACCCTAGCAAAGTCGCCGTTATACCAAGATAAAATAATAAAATGGACTCTCTTAATTTAATGTGAGCAACTAGCTCAAATCGTGCATTTTCATAGAATTTTCTAGCTGACTCTCCGGCTGACATAGACGCTCCTATATTCCTAACAGAGGTTGTCGGTATTTGGGCACTACCGTATTAGGGCATCCCTGCCCCACACAGACACCCCGGATTTCCCGAGGTGCCCTTAGACAGACTAATCGGGAAGCTTGGGTACGATAGGTTTGAGCTTCCAGACATCCCGATTGTAATCGGTGATGGTGCGGTCGCTGGAGAAGCGGGCGCAGCAGGCGGCGTTGATGATGCTCATTTTGGTCCATCGGTCCTGATCCCGGAAGACCTTCGCGGCCTGTTGCTGGGCATCGATAAAGCTACGGAAATCGGCCAGGGTCATCCAGGGATCGTTGGGGCTGTGCATCGAGCCGATGAGGGCATCGAAGGCCCCGGGCTCGAATTGGTTGAAGTGTGCGCTGTCGATCAGCTGTATAACACGGTTCAGGTCCTCGTCCTCCCGGATGATCTGTTCCGGGTCATAGGCCCTGCGTTTGGTTGCGACCTCCGCTTCCGTAAGGCCGAAGAGGAAGAAGTTTTCCTCGCCGACTTCCTCCAGGATTTCCACGTTGGCGCCGTCCAGGGTTCCGATGGTAACCGCCCCGTTCATCATGAACTTCATATTGCCAGTGCCCGATGCCTCCTTGCCAGCGGTTGAGATCTGGGACGAGAGATCGGTGCCCGGTGCGATAATCTCCATCGCCGAGACCCGGTAGTTGGGAATAAAGGCCACCTTCAACAGATCGCCGACCGCCGGGTCTTCGTTGACCACCTCGGCTACGTTGTTGACGAACTTGATGATCCGCTTGGCAAGCCAATAGCCGGGGGCGGCCTTACCCCCGATGACGACACACCGCGGCGTCCAGTCGTCCGTATCGCCCCGTTTGATGCGGTCATAGAGGTGGATCACATGCAGCACATTGAGTAGCTGACGCTTGTATTCGTGGATCCGTTTGACCTGGACATCGAACATCGCATCGGGATTGCAGCGTACCCCGCAGTCCGATTCCATCATTTCCGCCAGGCGCATCTTGTTCCGGCATTTGACCTCCTGCCAGCGCCGCCGGAATGTCGCGTCCTCGGTCTTTGACCGCAGGCCCTTCAGCTTGGTCAGATCGACCTCCCAGCCCGCGCCCAGGGTCTCGGTAAACAGCTCGCTCAGACCCGGATTGGCAAGGGCCAGGAACCGACGCGGGGTCACGCCGTTGGTCTTGTTGTTGAACTTCTCCGGCCAGAGCGCGTAGAAGTCCTTGAACAGGCCCTCCTTCAACAGCTTGGTGTGCAGCGCCGCGACGCCGTTGACCGAGAAGCTGCCCACGATGGCCAGGTGGGCCATGCGCACCTGGGGATCCATGCCCTCCTCGATAATCGACATCCGCGCCTGACGTTCGGTATCGCCCGGCCAGCGACTGGCCACCTGAGAGAGGAAGCGTGCATTGATCTCGAAGATGATGTCCAGTATCCGCGGCAAGAGCTCGCGAAAGGTACGCACCGGCCAGCGCTCCAATGCCTCGGGCAACAGGGTGTGGTTAGTGTAGGCCATGCAGCGGGTGGTGATCGCCCACGCCGGGTCCCATCCCATACCCTGCCTATCCATCAGCAGACGCATGAGCTCGGCGACCGCTACCGCTGGGTGCGTATCGTTGAGCTGAAAACAGTTCTTGTCCGCAAACGAAGAGAAGTCCTCCCCCTGGTCCCGCAGCCACCGCCGCATGACGTCCTGGAGCGCCGCCGAAGTCAGGAAATACTGCTGCCGCAGACGCAGCTCCTTGCCGCTCTCGCTCGCATCGTTCGGATACAGGACCTTACTGATGTTTTCCGCATGCATGCGCCCCGCCACGGCCTCGGCGTAATTACCGGCGTTGAATTGCGCCAGATCGAACTCCTCGACTGCGGATGCCTTCCAGACCCGCAGCGTGTTCACCGTGCCGTTGCGATAGCCGGGAATCGGGATGTCATAGGGCACCGCCAGCACATCGTCGGTATCCACCCAATGCACCTGGAGCTCCTTGCCGTCACTCTGGTCGATCTCCACCCGCCCCCGAAACTTGATGCGCTGAATGAATTCGGTACGTTCCAGCTCCCAGGGGTTGCCGCAGGCCAGCCAGTGATCGGGTTGCTCCACCTGTTCGCCACTCTTGATCCGCTGCTTGAAGATCCCGTAGTCATAGCGAATACAGTGACCCATCACCGGCAGCTGCAAGGTGGCACAGCTGTCCAGGAAACAAGCCGCCAGACGTCCCAAACCTCCATTGCCCAGACCGGCGTCACGCTCGACCTTCATGACGTCTTCGAGTTGCAACCCCAGGTTACTCACCGCCTCTTCGACTTCTTCTTGAATGCCCAGATTCAGCAGGGTATTGCCGAGGCTGCGACCCATCAAAAACTCCAGCGACAGATATTGGGTACGTTTGCACTCCTCGTCTTGATATGAATAGTGGGTGCTTTTCCAGCGTTCCATCAGCCGGTCCCGCAGGGCGATGACCAAGGCCTCATACATGTGGTGGGCAGAAATCGAGTACTTGTCACAACCCAGGGTATGATTGAAATGACGTCGAATATCGGCAACGATACTGGACGCATCCATCCCCAACTCACGTTCATTGATCAGCAACGGTTCGGGCAGGGGCGTGCGGCTCTTCTTGTCGTTGGCCATCAGGCATTCCTCTCTGGTATTTTGGGGTATTTTTGTTGTTCTGTTGCTATTTTTCTGGCGGTTTTTGAGCTTCTGCAGGCACTCTGACGGAGAACCCAAAGCGAACTTCAGCCATGCCGAACAGGATAAACTCTTAATGTTAACCGCGGCGGTGGCGACGGGCAAGGTTACGGGGGCGATTCGCTGCAGTTTAAGGACAGGAAGTGGAGGATCGGGTGCTGGAAGTCATCCCTATCCTCGCCATGAGCTTAGAGGCTGTCTAAAAAGGACCCTAGTACCCAATTTCGCCTTATTTTGCATTCTCATAGCCCTCCCAAACGCGCCAAGGCTAGGCACAGCGCGCAGGAAATAGCTCACGCTCTTGCCAAGCGCTGTAACGCCGCCTTGGCGCGTTTGGGGGGCTCCCTTCGGGCGCGACGAGAAGCAGCCCCTGCGTTGTTGCGCGAGCTTGAAAGAGAGGTTGCTATTCCTGCGCTCGCGCGCCTCGCATCTGGCCGCTTCTCGCCGCGCTGAGAACATAAAATAAGGCGAGATTGGGGTACTAGGCCAGAGTCGGGAGCAGGCTGGGTTGAGGAACGAAACCCACCATTTACGGGCCAGCCTGGTTTGCCGGGTCCCGTCCCTCGACCCAGCCTACCGAGTTTAAAATCAAAGTGTTAGTTTTTAGACAGCCTCTTAGGCGCCGACTTGCCTACTACCCGCCGCCGGGCGGCAGGCAGCGTGCGTTAGGATGCGGTAAATGTAACGAACCGCATCGGATGTGGGACACATTAGGGTGCCCTCCGGGTAGTGGTTAAATTTGGGACCTATATACATAGCTAGCCGCGGGGTTGTAACCGTTCAGCCCCCATCCCGTCATTCCGGCCATCCCTGCCGGAATGACGAAATAGGGTTTGGTAGACTTCACCACTTAAAATTTATCCACTACCACCCTCCGCACCATGCTGGCTCATACGGTGCGTAAGGTTGGGGTGAGGAACGAGTCCCAAACATCCTATGCCAGGTGATGGCGCGTCCTTGTGTCTAACTCATATCTATGCGAGTCTGCCACCACACTCATGATAAACATACGCGGTCTTTGTCGGCCCGTCGGAATCGACCCACTCCGCTGACATATCCTTTAGTCTACCGAACACATCACAGGCTTTTTGGGCTGCCTTGCCACTATATTCCTCCTTTTCATTGCTTCAATAACTTTAGTGCGCGAAGCGCATCATAGTTGAAACTATGGACTTTAAGTCCCTTCACTTTCAGTCCGTGGCTTGTCCACGGATGAGGACTTTAGTCCTCCAGACTATG
>Ga0056121_1000334_pt1 | contig 12622 bp, 7 predicted proteins | sample WorMetHEROISLAND_FD_83872 | JGI IMG/M metagenome (GOLD analysis project Ga0056121, IMG submission 83872) | Marine gutless worms symbiont microbial communities from Max Planck institute for Marine Microbiology, Germany - Olavius sp. 1 HERON ISLAND ...
CCATAGTCTGGAGGACTAAAGTCCTCATCCGTGGACAAGCCACGGACGGAACGTGAAGGGACTTAACGTCCATAGTTTCAACGATGATGCGCTTCGCGCACTAAAGTTATTGAAGCAATGAACGCAAATAAACGCAAATGTATGATTTAATTTGCGTTTATTTGCGGCTAATTTTTCCGTAAGCCCGTAGATGCGGCGAGCGCGGCAGGTCTTATCAAGATGGCACCACAAGACGGCGCGAACCGCATCGAAGCAGCCGTTACCGACGGCTGGTCATCGGGTCCGTAGTGGTAGGTCGGATTAGGCGCGTGCTTCATGGGTTCGGTTGGGCGACAGGCTTTGAGCGCGCCGTAATCCGACACACGATGCTACGGGCCAACCTTGGCTGTTGGGTTACGGCGCGTTCGACCCTGGTTGCCCACACTCGCCTCGCAAGGCGCGCCTAACCCGACCTACAAGACTTTTGCGACACCCTCGCGCGGGGATGAGCCGGTTTTTCCTATAGGAAAACGCAACTCACACCAGGAATCCGGCGGGGGCAAGCGGGGGCGGGTCAGGTGCATACCCCGGCGTTGAGATGACAAACAAGTCCGGACGCACCCTGGTCCGACGGCCGATTTGGTAAGAGAAAACGACGAATCACGCGAATCGACGCGAATAAGATCTCTCCCTTCGGCTCGGGATGACAATTTTCGTGCGGATGCGTGGGATTCGTCGTTTCCCTTTCGATGCGGTTTTCTGTGGGCATCCTAATAGGATAGGATTAACAGGATTTTCAGGATTATTTTTATTAAAACAAGAATTTATAAAAAATCCTGTCAATCCTGAAAATCCTGTGAATCCTGTACCATTGGCGGCTACCTCTGATCGACAGACGGAGATCGTATTTTTCAAGGCGCCCTGAGCAGGAACCTCAGCTTTCACGAATGGAGCTTGCTCAGTTTCTGATAGACTTTGTCACGCTTCTCGACGATGGTGACAAGCAGTGTGTCATCTCGCACGTGAATATTCCGCCGCGATGCACGCCGCTCGCGCCCGCTAGCCGCGTTGCGCCGAAAGGCTGCGCTATCCCTGCTTCGCCTTTCGGTGCGGGGCATATCTCCCTAGATGCCCGTGAAGCCTGGCGGCTTCACCGTCGCAATCGGGCTGGCTATTCCTCCTCACCGCGCCTTGCTCTCGGGCACGATAGGTTGCGATCTCGATGCAGTTCACCGGGGCATTCCTGCCCCGGTTCACCACATCCTGCGGCCCTCGCTAAGTATTCTCAGATATCTTTGATTTGAGCCATGAAGCAAATTGTCTATAGTCCGTTCTTCCAACAGATAGCTCAACAATTTTGTCCGCTAACCGATTCTGATTTACAACTAGACGATAACCATTCAAGTCCAAAAAAGTCAGCATGCTCACAAGTGCGGTACGTTTGTTGCCGTCAATAAAAACATGACCTTTGGCAATAACCTCGGCATAAAGCGCGGCAACCTCATCTATTGAACGAAACGTTTGATAGATCAGGTTTGAGTGAATACGTCCAACTAACGTCTCTATGGACGAACCACGTCTTGATCCTTTCAGGCCCGAATCGCTTTCAATTATCGAATCATGAATGGTCTTAATTTCATGCCCGGATAGGTGTATCAAATCATGCAATTCAGTCATCTCCTTTTCAAATTATCCAAAGCTTGCGCGTATTGACCTCTGATTTTGTTCGCCGAAGAATTTGCCTCGCTTGGTGTCGCAACTTTAACCTTTTTACCCGCAATCGTAGTAGTGATAGTCGAAACTTGCTTTTTGGTCGACTTCGTCATTTCAATTACCTTTTGTTTTTCACAATTCCTCGGTGTCCTCGGAATTGGCGCTTAATAAGGTGTCGGCAGTGGCTATCACAACCGGCGGAGCTGCTGGCACGTCGTTCGGGAGGTTACTCGAAAGGGAGGTTACGATTTCATGAGTTACTCCTCGGATTCGAAATCCAAATTTATTATGCAGTGATTTTAGCATGCTAAATACAGAAAATATAAATGGGAAGCTATATTTTCCTTACCGCATACTACCCGTCAAGCCATCACCCCTGAACACAGCATAAAGTGATGGAACAGGTCATCCGCTGGTCGATCAGGAACCGCTTTCTGGTCTTGCTGGGCACCCTGCTGCTGACCGGCTGGGGTCTGGTTTCGGTCCGGCAGGCACCCCTGGATGCCATCCCGGATCTGTCGGACGTTCAGGTCATCATCCGCACCGGCTTTCCGGGGCAGTCCCCGCGGGTGGTGGAGGAGCAGGTCACCTACCCCATCACCACGACCATGCTGGCGGTGCCGGGGGCACGGACGGTGCGGGGCTATTCCTTCTTCGGGGACTCTTATGTCTATGTCATCTTCGAGGACGGCACGGATCTCTACTGGGCGCGTTCCCGGGTCCTGGAGTATCTGAATCAGGCGGCGCAGGATCTGCCGGCCGGGGTGCAGCTGCGGCTCGGGCCCGACGCCACCGGCGTGGGCTGGGTCTACAGCTATGCCCTGGTGGATCCCACCGGCCGCCACGACCTGGCCCAGCTGCGCAGTCTGCAGGACTGGTTTCTCAAACTGGAGCTGCAGACCGTCCCCGGCGTGGCGGAGGTGGCGACGGTCGGCGGCATGGTGCGTCAGTATCAGATCGTCGTGGACCCGGAGAAGCTGCGTGCCTATGGGATCCCGCTTTCTCGGCTGACCGCCGCCGTCCGCGCCGCCAACCAGGAGGTCGGCGGCTCGGTGGTGGAGTTGGCGGAGGCCGAGTACATGATCCGCACCCGCGGCTATCTCCGCGGCCTGGAGGATATAAAGACTATCCCCATCGAGGTCGATGTCCGGGGGACCCCTATCCTGCTGCGGGATCTAGCGACAGTCCAAATCGGTCCTGAGATGCGGCGGGTGGTGGCGGACCTGGACGGTGAGGGCGAGATTACCGGCGGCATCGTGGTCATGCGATACGGGGAGAATGCCCTGAGCACCATCGCGGCGGTCGAGCGCAAGCTCGATGCGCTCAGGCCGGGCCTACCGCCGGGGGTGGAGATCTTGGAGACTTATGACCGCTCTGAGTTGATCCTGAGCGCCGTGGACAATCTCAAGGAGAAGCTGATCGAGGAGTTCGTGGTGGTGGCCTTGGTGTGCCTGCTGTTTCTGTTCCACCTGCGCTCCGCCTTGGTGGCCATCGTTACCCTGCCGCTGGGGGTGCTGGCGGCCTTCATCGTCATGCGCTATCAGGGCATCAACGCCAACATCATGTCCTTGGGCGGCATCGCCATCGCCATCGGGGCCATGGTGGATGCGGCCATCGTCATGATCGAGAACGCCCATAAGCATCTGGAACGCTTGCGCCAATCCCACGGGCAAATGCCAGCGGAGAGTGAACACTGGAGCACGATTGCCACGGCGGCCTCCGAGGTGGGACCGGCCCTCTTTTTTTCCCTGCTCATCATTACCCTGAGCTTCCTGCCGGTATTCGCGCTCGAGGCCCAGGAGGGACGGTTGTTCGCACCCCTGGCCTACACTAAGACCTATGCCATGGCCACCGCGGCCGGGCTGGCGGTGACCCTGGTGCCGGTACTCATGGGCTATTTCATCCGCGGCCGTATCCCCAGGGAAGAGATCAACCCCCTCAATCGGGTGTTGATCCGGGTCTACCGACCGTTGCTCAGGGGCGTGCTGGCGGCGCCGTGGGTCACGATCCTGCTGTCCGTTCTGATCCTGGGCAGTCTGGTGATCCCGATCTATGGTATCGGCGGCTACCTGGAGCCGCTGAAGTGGCCCTTCCAGGTCGTGGGGTTGGTGCAACCGGATGGCTCCCACCAACGTGCCATTGCGACCATCGAAGGTTGGCAAACGGGGCTGGTGCGGCGCTGGCGGGAGGTGACCCACGGCATACCCTGGTTGGAGGATCTGGGCTCGGGCCTGGGCTCGGAGTTCATGCCCGAGCTCTACGAGGGCGATCTCATGTATATGCCCACCACCCTGCCGGGGCTCTCCATCGGCAAGGCCCGGGAGCTCCTGCAGCAGACCGACCGGCTGATCGCGACCCTGCCGGAGGTGGAACGGGTCTTCGGCAAGATCGGCCGGGCCGATACGGCCACGGACCCGGCGCCCTTGACCATGATCGAGACCCTGATTCAGCTTAGGCCCAAGTCCGAGTGGCGTCCGGGGATAACTATTGACACGCTGATCGCCGAGCTGGATCGGACCCTCGATTTCCCCGGCGTCACCAACGCCTGGGTGATGCCGATCAAGACCCGCATCGATATGTTGGCTACCGGTATCAAGACCCCCGTGGGCATCAAGGTCGCGGGGCCAGACCTCGAGGCGATCGAACGGATCGGTAAGGCGATCGAGCGGGTGGTGCTCGGGGTGCCGGGGACCGCATCTGCCTTCTCGGAGCGGGTCGCGGGCGGGCGTTATCTGGAGATCCGTCCCGACCGGATCGCGGCGGCCCGGGTCGGGCTCAATATCGAGGACATCAATCAGGTGGTCGCCGCCGCCGTGGGAGGGATCAAGATTACCCAGACGGTCGAGGGGCGGGAGCGTTATCCGGTCAACCTCCGTTTCCCCAGGGAACGGCGCAACGACCTGGTCAAGCTGCGGGAGCTGCCCCTGGTGACGCCGACCGGCGCCCAAGTCCCCTTGGGACAGATCGCCCAGATACAGGTCGTCGACGGGGCGCCCATGCTCAAGAGTGAGAACGCGCGCCTGAACGGCTGGACCTTCGTGGACATCCGGGGGGTGGATGTGGGCACCTATGTCCGCCGCGCCCAGGCGGCGGTCCGCACCCAGGTGCGGCTGCCCCCCGGCTACTCCATCACCTGGTCCGGCCAGTATGAGTATATGCTTCGGGCCCAGGAGCGGCTCACCCAGGTGGTTCCCTTCACCCTGGTCATCATCTTCAGCCTGCTCTATCTCACCTTCCGCCGCACCGGCGAGGCCCTGCTGGTCATGCTCTCCCTGCCCTTTGCCCTGGTCGGCGGCTTCTGGTTCGTCTATCTCCTGGACTACAACCTGTCGGTCGCGGTCGCGGTCGGCTTCATCGCCCTGGCCGGCGTGGCGGCGGAGTTCGGCGTCGTGATGCTGGTCTACCTGGACAATGCCCTGAAGGGATTCCGGGAAGCGGGCGGGTTGAACGGCGTCGCCGAGCTCAAGGCGGCCATCATGGAAGGGGCGGTCATGCGGGTGCGCCCCAAGGCCATGACGGTGGCCGTCATCATCGCCGGGTTGCTCCCCATCATGATCGGCCAGGGCACCGGCTCCGAGGTCATGCGCCGCATCGCCGCCCCCATGGTGGGCGGCATGATTACTGCTCCTCTCTTGTCCCTGTTCGTAATCCCGGCCATCTATCTGGTGTGGCGGCGGCGGGAGCTCGGGTAGGGACGGCGAATCTCCGGTCGCCAGCTGCCTGCTGATTTCAGGAGTCGTGTTCGAGCTTTCGGCTCAGGGCAATAGCTTCAGTAGGGTCACGACGAGACCGCCCACGGTCAGGGTGATGGCATATGACCAGATCATGAAACGGTCGATACGCCTGGTCAGCGCCTCGAAGCGCCTGTTCATCTCGTTCTGCAAGGTTTCAAAGCGCTTGTCGACGGTCTCGAAACGCTTGTCCATCTCCTTCTGCAGGGCCTCGAAGCGTTTGTCCATCTGCTCCAGGATGGTCTTGATCAGCTCGCGCTGGTGCCTGAGCTCTTCCTCCACGCGCACCATCCGCTCGCGCAACTCGATTTCGTAGACCACCGGCGGTTTGCCCAACGACTGCTCAGCGAGCTACTCCCCGAGGTGCTCCTTGATGAACTGGATGTCTTCAGTAGCGAGATTCATGATGTTGACAGCCGAAGTAGACTTGCGATTTCTTTACCCTTTGACCTTTTGGCTCAAGGTCATAGCTTCAGGATGGTCACCACGAGACCGCCCACGGTCAAGGTAATAGCATAGGACCAGATCATGAAACGGTCGATACGCCTGGTCAGCGCCTCGAAACGTTTGTCGACGGTATCGAAACGCCTGTCCATCTCCTTCTGCAGGGCCTCGAAGCGCTTGTCGACAGCCTCGAAGCGTTTATCCATCTGCTCCAGGATGGTCTTGATCAGCTCGCGCTGGTGCCTGAGCTCTTCCTCCACGCGCACCATCCGCTCGCGCAGCTCGATCTCGTAGACCGCCGGCGGTTTGCCCAACGACTGCTCGACGAGCCACTCCCCGAGGTGCTCCTTGATAAATCGGATGTCTTCAGTAACGAGATTCATGGTATCGGCAATGCGGTTGGCATAAAGTCAAGTATACCCTGCCCTGTCGCCGGCCACCGGCTACTATGTGGTGGTTCTCCCTCAAGCACTACAGGAACTTGATTCGAAATACATGCATGTAGCCGACTTTTCCTCTTGGGGTCTTGATCTGCCGCCAGCTGCCCGCTTGGACGTGGGTATGAAACTCCTCGCCTTCCGTTATCCGATCGACGATCGCCCCGGAAACGGAACCTTGACTCCGCACATCGCATACCCACTTGAAACGGCGGACATGCGGCGCCGACGCGGGCCCCTAAATCATCCAGGACCTCAAAGACGAGTCCGAAGTCGTTGCCGTCAAAAAGCACTCGAAGTCCACGGTATCCGCGGTCCGCCACCCCACCATGGGAAAGGTGGTGATCGTCGAAGCCAAGCGTGGAGACGGCATCATCGTCGAGACGGAGGAATAGCCGGCAGACTCGCCTCGAACGCGGTTTAAACTACATCCATAGCCGAAAACTACACGGCTGCAAGCCGGCAGCTGGTGACCGGTCGCTGGAAGCAACCGAGATTACAGGCAGATTTCCGCCGCGAATTATGTGATTATTATTAGGGACTGTTGACATTTATCTGAGCGCGGGCGATTGTGGCCCTTTTCCGCGCTGACGGCGTTGCGGCTCGTCAAAATAGGCTGGCTATTCCTCCTCGCCGCGCCTGGTCAGCACGGAAAAGGGCCACAATCGCCCGCGCTCAGATAAATGTCAACAGCCCCTAGTTTGACACACAAGTCGCCGCCTTCAGGTCCGGACGAGGTACCATCGCATGAATAATCCAGAACTTTCCCCCGCGTTGCAGCAGCTCGTCGAGGCCCGACAGCGCGACCCCTTCGGGGTGCTCGGCCGGCACGAGGAAAAGGGGCGAGTGCGGGTACGGGTGCTCCTGCCCCATGCGGAGGAAGTGAGCATCGCCGAAGGCAACCACCAGCTGCGGCGGATCGAGGGAACGGACCTCTTCGAATGGGAAGGAAACGCCAAGCAGGTACCGGCGCGTTACCGGATTATCTGGCGTGATGACGAGCACCGTGAACATATCGCCCACGACCCATACTGTTACCCACCCCAGCTGCCGGACTTCGATATGCACTTGTTCGGCGAGGGTAAGCACTGGCACGCCCACCGCCTGCTAGGGGTACGGGTGCACGAAGTCGACGGCGTCGCCGGCGTACTGTTCTCCGTCTGGGCCCCAGGCGCCGAGCGCGTCAGCGTCGTCGGAGACTTCAACCGCTGGGACGGGCGGGTACATCCGATGCGCGTCCACGGCAACGGGGTATGGGAGCTCTTCATACCGGACCTGCCGGCGGGCAGTGTCTACAAGTACGAGATTCGCGCCGGAAACGGTGACATCTTTCTCAAATCCGATCCCTTCGGTCGCTACTTCGAGATGCGTCCCCGCACCGCCTCTATCGTCGAGGCCCCGAGCCGATTCAAATGGGGCGACGCCGACTGGCTCGAGCAACGCGCCAAGCACGATTGGTTGCACGAGCCCCTGTCCATCTACGAGGTCCACCTAGGCTCGTGGCAACGTGGCCCGGAGGGCGAGCTGCTCAACTATCGGGTCCTGGGCGAGCGCCTGGTGGACTATGTCAAGGACCTGGGCTTCACTCACATCGAGCTCTTGCCGGTAACCGAGCACCCGTTCGACGCCTCCTGGGGCTATCAGACCACCGGCTACTTTGCCCCCACCAGCCGCTTCGGCAGCCCGGACGACTTCCGCTGGTTCGTGGACCACTGCCACCAAAACGGCATCGGCATCATCCTCGACTGGGTACCGGCCCACTTCCCGAAGGACGCCCACGGCCTGGCCCGCTTCGACGGCACGGCCCTCTTCGAGCACGAGGACCCACGTCTGGGCGAACACCTGGACTGGTCCACCCTGATCTATAATTATGGGCGCTACGAGGTGAAGAACTTCCTGATCTCGAGCGCCCTGTTCTGGCTCGAAGAATTCCACCTCGACGGCATTCGGGTAGATGCGGTGGCCTCCATGCTCTATCTGGACTACTCGCGTGAGGAGGGCCAGTGGATCCCGAACAAATACGGCGGGCGCGAGAACCTGGAGGCCATGGACTTCATGCGCGAGCTTAACGAGGTCACCCACGGCCAGGTCCCCGGAGTGCTGGTCATGGCCGAGGAGTCCACCGCCTGGCCCCAAGTCACCAAGCCTACCTACCTCGGCGGACTGGGGTTCGATCTGAAGTGGAACATGGGTTGGATGAACGACACCCTGGCCTACATCGAGCACGAACCCATCCACCGTCAATACCACCAGGACATGCTGACCTTCAGCATGCTCTATGCCTTCACCGAGAACTTTCTGCTGCCCTTCTCCCACGACGAGGTGGTGCACGGCAAGCGCTCCCTGCTCTATAAGATGCCCGGGGACGACTGGCAGTGCTTCGCCAATCTGCGCCTGATCTACGTCTACATGTTCACCCATCCGGGGAAAAAGCTCCTGTTCATGGGCAGCGAATTCGCACAGGGCGAAGAGTGGAACAGCACCAACACCCTGGACTGGTATCTGCTCGATTACCCGACCCACCAGGGGGTGCGGAAGCTGGTGTGCGACCTCAACCGGATCTACCGGAGCTATCCGGTCCTGTACACCCACGATTTCGATTGGCAGGGCTTCGAGTGGATCGACTGCCACGACGCCCACAACTCGGTCCTGGTCTACCTGCGGCGGGCGGGCGAAGATTTCCTGGTGGTGGCGCTCAATTTCACCCCGGTTCCCCGCGAGCACTATCGTATCGGGGTACCCGCACCCGGCGTCTACAAAGAGATCCTGAACTCGGACGCCGCGGACTACCACGGCAGCGGTATGGGCAACGGTGCCTGGATCCTCCAAACCGACGAGGTGGAGTGGATGGGACGGCCCAATTCCCTGACCGTCACCCTGCCGCCGCTAGCCGGCATCGTATTGAAGCGCGAACCCGAACCGGAGCCCGAGCCGGCCGCAATAGATGCGGACAAGCTGCCGAATGCCAAGGATGCGCCGAGTGCTGAAGACACGGGCAGGCAAGCGGTCGCCACGGCAGCGAAGCGAGCGGCTGATGACCTGAAAAGGAAGACCTGAGGTATCCGGTACGGATGCTCTCAATATACTGGTAACATTGAGCGAGCAGGATTTGCGCGGAAGAGTGAGCCGTAAATCAACGCGAAAAGGCGCAAAGGGATGAAGAACCATCGATGACGTAAGCGGTCAGACCCCACCTCGTCATTCCGGCAGGGATTGCCGGAATCCAGGCGCCAGGGACGGCAAAAACAGTAGGGGTCTGAACGCTTACTCGATGACGGCGAGACGATTGCAACCGATTTGCGTTGATTCGCGTTCATTGCTTCAATAACTTTAGTGCGCGAAGCGCATCATCGTTGAAACTATGGACTTTAAGTCCCTTCACTTTCAGTCCGTGGCTTGTCCACGGATGAGGACTTTAGTCCTCCAGATTATGGACTTTCAGTCCATAGTGGTTGATTTGCGGAAAAAAAGATTCCCATCAGAGGCGTTCCTATTCCCCAGCGGTCGAGGGCGATTCATGAAGATTGGCATTCTCACCAACGAGTATCCGCCGCATGTCTACGGAGGGGCGGGTGTCAGCGTGGAGTACCTGACCGATGAGCTGTGCAAGCTCGACCAGGGGCGGCATTCGGTAAAGGTCCTGTGCTTCGGCGACCAGAAGGAGCAACGCGACAACCTCTCGGTATCGGGGGTAAACCCGGCGCTGGAGTTCCACACCGTAGACCCTCGCCACCATAAGTTCCTCGAGACCATGCTCAATGATCTGGTCATGGCCGGCGAGCTGTCGGACGTGGACATCGTGCATTGCCATACCTGGTATAGCCATCTGGCCGGGATGTTGGTGAAACAGCTGCTGCAGATCCCCATGGTCCTGACCACCCATTCCCTGGAGCCCCATCGGCCCTGGAAGGTCGAGCAGCTGGGTACGGCCTACCATGCCAGCTCATGGATCGAGCGGACCGCCTACCAAAACGCGGATGGCGTGGTTGCCGTGTCCCAGGCCATGAAAGAGGATGTCCATAAGCTGTACGGTGTTCCGTTGGAACGCATCGGGATCATTCACAACGGCATCAACCTGGATCAATACCAACCGACCTGCGACCCGCAGGTGCTGGATCAGTACGGCATTGATCGCCAGCTACCCTATGTGTTGTTCGTGGGACGCATCACCCGCCAGAAGGGCATCATCCATCTGGTCAATACCATCCGCTTCATCGATCCGGGGGGCCAGATCGTCCTCTGCGCCGGCGCACCCGATACCAAGGAGATCGGCGAAGAGATGGAGCAGGCGGTAGACGCAGCCAGGAAACAGACCACCAACCCGATTGTCTGGATCCCGGAGATGCTGACCAAGGAGGCAATCGTCGCCCTATATTCACAGGCGTCGGTCTTCGTGTGTCCTTCCGTTTACGAACCGTTCGGCATCATCAACCTGGAGGCCATGGCCTGCGAGACGCCGGTTGTGGCATCGAAGGTCGGCGGTATTCCCGAGGTCGTGATTCCCGACCAAACCGGTCTCCTGGTTACCATCGACCCGCGCAGCGAAACCGACATGGAGCCAGCCAACCCACAGCGCTTCTCGGAGGACCTTGCCGCCGCCATCAATCGGCTGCTACGCGTTCCGGAAGCAAGCCGCGCAATGGGGAAACGGGCCAGAAAACGGGTCGAGGCCCACTTCAGTTGGGCCAGCATTGCCGCCAAGACCCTCGGCTTCTACCAGCAAACACTCACATCCAGGGGGAGCAAGACGTGACTCGCGAACAGGCAACCACAGGTTCCGTTGCGGAGACCAAGCGCCCAACCGAGCCGGACGGAACACCGTCAGCTCCCAAAGAGGTCAAGCGTCCGACCGAGACAGGTGGGACAACCTCATCCCCCAAACCGGAAACCACAGGTTCCGCTCCGGAGGTCAAGCGTCCGACCGAGACAGGCAGGGCAACCTCATCCCCCAAATCGGCAACCACAGGTTCCATTGCGGAGGCCGAACGTCCGGCCAAGTCGAACGGGGCAATCCCAGCTCCCAAGCAAGAAACCGCAGGCTCCGTTGCGGAGACCAAACGACCGACCGAGCCGGACGGGATAACCTCATCCCCCAAACCGGAAACCACAGGTTCCATTGCGGAGGCCGAACGTCCGGCCAAGTCGAATGGGGCAATCCCAGCTCCCAAGCAAGAAACCGCAGGCCCCGTTGCGGAGACCAAACGACCGACCGAGCCGGACGGGATAACCTCATCCCCCAAACCGGAAACCACGAGTTCCATTGCGGAGACCAAGCACCCAGCCAAGACGGATGGGGTGATCCCAGGTCCCAAGCAGGAAACCGCAGGTTCCGATGCGGAAGTCGAGCATCCGGCCGAGACGGACGGAGTACCATCATCTCCCAAACCGGAAACCCCAGGTTCCGATGCGAAGGCCGAACGCGTGGCTGAGACAGATGAGGCACCATCATCTCCCGAACAGGAAACCGCAGGTTCTGTTTCGGAGATGCTATCGGCCAAACGTCGCAATCGGGTCCAGATCACCGGGGTGCAACCCGAGATCGAAGGCGGTCGCTACCCGATCAAGCGCATCGTAGACGATGTGATCGAAATAACCGCCGATATCGTGGTGGACGGTCACAATGCCTTGGCCGCCGTGCTGTGCTACAAGGAAGAAACCCAATCCGAATGGTCCGAGACCCCGCTGGAGCACGCCATCAACGACCGCTGGCAGGCCCAGCTCAGGGTGGACCGGCTCGGACGTTGGCAGTACACGGTCGAGGCCTGGATCGACGACTTCGCCTCCTGGCAGCGCGACCTCGAAAAGCGGGTCAATGCGGCGCAGGACGTTGCCATGGATCTCCTGATCGGATTGGATCTGGTCAAACAGGCCGCCCAGCGCGCATCCACGGCGGATCAGGACGCCTTCTCCCGGTGTATTGAGGTGATCGGCAACAGACAGAATGTCGCCGAGGCGATCCGGGGCTCACTCTCCGACGAGCTGGCGGACCTGATGCGGCACCATCCGGATCGGGAACATGCTGCTCGCTACAAAGAAATCCTCCAGGTCGTCGTCGACCCCAAGCAGGCGCTATTCAGCGCCTGGTACGAGGTCTTCCCGCGTTCCTGTAGTCCCCATCCCGGCGCGCACGGAAACTTCAATGATCTGATCGCCCGGCTGCCCTATATCGCGGACATGGGCTTCGACGTGCTCTATCTGCCCCCGATCCACCCCATCGGTACCACCCACCGCAAAGGCAAGAACAACAACCCGGTCTGCGAACCCGGCGACGTCGGTAGCCCCTGGGCCATCGGCGCGGCGGAAGGCGGACATATGTCC
>Ga0056121_1000335_pt1 | contig 12614 bp, 15 predicted proteins | sample WorMetHEROISLAND_FD_83872 | JGI IMG/M metagenome (GOLD analysis project Ga0056121, IMG submission 83872) | Marine gutless worms symbiont microbial communities from Max Planck institute for Marine Microbiology, Germany - Olavius sp. 1 HERON ISLAND ...
AAGCGCATCATAGTTGAAACTATGGACTTTAAGCCCCTTCACTTTCAGTCCGTGGCTTGTCCACGGATGAGGACTTTAGTCCTCCAGACTATGGACTTTCAGTCCATAGTGGTTGATTGCGGATAAATCTTCTATCATTGAGAGGCTACCGGACCTGTTTTCCCATGCTCAATCCGATCCCCGGCGACAGGTCATCAGATAGTTGACATCTGGATCCCGGTCGACGAGGCGGTAGGTGTCGATCAGGGGGTTGTAGGTCATGCCGGTGATGTCTTGGGTGTGCATCCCCGCGGCCCGTACCCAGGCGTCCAGCTCCGAGGGTTTGATGAAACGTCCGTAGTCATGCGTCCCCCGCGGCAGCATACCGAGGACATACTCGGCGCCGATGATCGCCAGCAGGTAGGATTTGAGGTTGCGGTTCAGGGTGGAGAAGAAGACAAAGCCGCCGAGCTTCACCAGGCGGGCGCAGGCGGTGACCACGGAGGCCGGCTCGGGTACGTGCTCGAGCAGCTCCATACAGGTGACCACATCGAAGCGGGCCGGGCTCTCCGCGGCCAGGTCTTCCACCGGGACCCGGCGATAGGTTACCTGGACGCCGGACTCCAGGGTGTGCAGCTCGGCGACCTGCAGGGGCCGCTCCCCCATGTCGATGCCGGTCACCTGCGCCCCGAGTACGGCCATGCCCTCGGACAGAATGCCGCCGCCGCAACCCACGTCCAGGACCTCCTTGCCCTTGAGCGCTGCCGCCCGGTCGATATAGTCCAGCCGTAGAGGATTGATGTCGTGCAGGGGCTTGAACTCGCTGTTGGGGTCCCACCAGCGGGCGGCCAGCTCCTCGAACTTGCCGATCTCGGCCTGATCGACATTAGGGGTGGTTTCGGTCATGCGGTGCTCCTCCAATCAATGGGGTCAGACTCGGTTGGTTTATGATTTTGTGCTAAGTTTCCCACGCTTCGTCATTCCAGGGTATCCACAGTACGTGATTCAATGTCAATCAATCGAGTCTGACCCCATTGATACGAAGTGATGAGAAAATGGCTGGAACCTATTCCGACGCCTTCTCGATTATTCTGGCAATCGCTGTCCCGCGGTCGAACCAATTATTCCGTTTACGGCGCTACAACGGCAAGAGTCACGAGCATACAAATCATATCGAGGGCGATACCTTTTACGATTTCCACATACACAAGGCTACGGAGCGTTACCAAGAAATCGGAACACGTGAGGATGCCTACGCCGAACCTACCGGCCGTTACGGTGATTTTCATGGAGCGCTACGTTGTCTAATCAGGGATGCAAATTTCGACGTCCCGTCCAACGCGCAACGGGATTTTTTCGAGGAGGTCTGACGATGTCCATCGAATCCATAGCGCGCGATTTCCAGCAGAAAATCTCCGCCAAAGTGCGCTTGTTCCCAGAGGGGATAGGGCGCTATCGAGTGTTTACGCCATTCTTATTCGAAGATGGAGATCACCTGGCCATCGTTCTGAAGAAGGAGGGGACACGATGGGAGCTTTCAGACGAGGCGCACACCTTCATGCACCTTACTTACGACTTCGACGAAAAGGACCTGCGGCATGGTATGCATCACAAGATTGTTGCGAGTGTCTTATCGACTTTCCAGGTGGAAGATCGCAACGGGGAGCTCGTACTCGGTGTGCAGGATGAACGTTACGGTGATGCCCTTTACTCCTTTGTCCAGGCGCTCCTCAGGATCACCGACATATCCTACCTTATGCGCGAACGAGTACGTTCTACCTTCATGGAAGATTTTCAGGCGTTGCTGAACGAAACCGTACGGGAGGATCGCAGGTTCTTCGATTGGCACGAACCGCGACAGGATCCCCAGGGCATGTACCTGGTCGACTGCCGTATCAATGGCATGTCGCGACCCCTCTTCGTTCACGCACTATCCAGTGACGGCAAGACCCGAGACGCCACGATTGCCCTTCTTCAGTTCGAGAAGTGGGGGCTGGATTTCCGCTCGCTGGCGATTTTCGAAGACCAGGAATCGATCAACCGCAAGGTACTGGCCCACTTTAGTGATGTCTGTGAGAAACAGTTCTCCAGTCTCTCAGCCAACCGAGAAAGGGTTACCAGGTATCTCGAAGAGGGCATAAAAGGATGAATCAATCGAGTCTGACCCCATTGATTTGCGGCAAGCGAGCGATCAAACCAAGCGCCAGGCCACTGTTTCGCCGGCCCGCAGCGGCACCAGCCGGTCACGACTGAATGGGTAGAAGTCTGGAACCCGCCAGGGCTCCTTAATCAGCCGGATGCGTTCCCGGTTGTGGGGCAGGCGGTAGAAATCGGCCCCGAAGCGGCTCGCGAAGCCTTCTAATCTGTCGAGTACCTCCGCTTGCTCGAAGGCCTCCGCGTAGAGCTCGATTGCGGCGTGGGCGCTGAAAATCCCGGCACATCCACAGGCGGTCTCTTTACCTGCGCGCGGGTGGGGGGCGCTGTCCGTGCCAAGAAAGAACTTCGGATTGGCGCTGGTTGCGGCCTCGACGAGGGCCTGACGATGGATCTCGCGCTTGAGTACCGGCAGACAGTAGAAATGGGGCCGGATGCCACCGGCTAAGATGGCATTGCGGTTGTACAAGAGATGATGCGGCGTGATGGTGGCCGCCAACTGCGGTGGTGCTTCCAGGATAAACCGGACCGCGTCGGCAGTGGTTATGTGCTCCAGGACGATCCGCAGCTCGGGGAAATCCCGGATCAGAGGGCAGAGGATCTGGTCGATGAAGGCCTGCTCGCGGTCGAAGATGTCTATCTCCTCGGCGGTCACTTCCCCGTGTACGAGCAGCGGCAGGTCGAGGTGCTGCATCGCCTCCAGTGCTGGATAGACGCGGTCGATGCGGGTGATACCGTGCGCGGCGTTGGTCGTGACTCCCGCGGGATAGAGCTTCACTCCATGGACCACCCCAGACGCGGCCGCGCGCGCGAGCTCCTGGGGCGCTAGGCCGTCGGTCAGATACAGGGTCATCAGGGGCTCGAAGCCGTGTCCCTCGGGCAGGGCGGTGAGGATGCGGTCGCGATAGGCGATGGCCTGGGTGGTGTCCGTAACCGGGGCAGCAAGATTCGGCATCACCATGGCACGGGCGAAACGGCGCGCCGTATAATGGACCACCGATGCCAGTTGCTCCCCGTCCCGCAGGTGAAGATGCCAATCGTCGGGCTTGAGAATGCTCAATTCGGCCTGGTCGCCCATAGTCCGCTCCCGGAAGATTCCACATGCTTGGCTTTTACCGGACAACAGAAAACCACAGGGATTGTTCAACGTCAAAGCCTCTCGTTTCGAGCGATAGCCTGAGTACCTTCCCGGGTAGTGGTTAGATTCTAAGTGGCATGGTTGTGCGATGTAGTTATTCGAACCCCTACTATTTCTGCCATCCCTGGCACCTGGATTCCGGCCATCCCTGCCGGAATGACGAAGGAGGGGCTGGCAGACTTCACCACTTAGAATTTATCCACTCCCCCTTCCCGGAAGATCCTTAACTTGGAGTCATTCAATCGTGCGCAACAAAATCAAGAAAGTAGTGCTGGCCTACTCCGGTGGCCTGGACACCTCCGTCATCATCAGGTGGCTGCAGGAACATTACGGCTGCGAGGTGGTGACCTTCACCGCCGATATCGGTCAGGGTGAGGAGGTCGAACCCGCTCGGGCCAAGGCCGAGGCCGCGGGGATCAGGGAGATCCGTATCGAGGATCTGCGTGAAGAGTTCGCGCGTGCGTTCGTCTATCCCATGTTTCGCGCCAACGCCGTCTATGAGGGCGAGTATCTGCTCGGGACTTCTATCGCCCGGCCCCTGATCGCCAAGCGCCTGGTGGAGATCGCCGACGCAACCGGTGCCGATGCCATTGCCCACGGCGCTACCGGCAAAGGTAACGACCAGGTCCGTTTCGAGCTCGGCGCCTATGCCCTCAAGCCGGATGTGAAAATCATCGCGCCCTGGCGGGAGTGGGACCTGTTGTCCCGGGAAAAACTGCTGGCCTATGCCGAGTCCCACGGCATTCCGGTGGAGATGAAGCGCGCGGGCTCTAAATCCCCTTACTCCATGGACGCCAACCTGCTGCATATCTCCTACGAGGGCAACGACCTGGAGGACCCCTGGACCGAGCCGGCCGCCGACATGTGGCGTTGGACCCGCGCGCCCGAGCAGGCCCCGGACCGGCCCACCTATCTCGAGCTGACCTTCGAGCACGGGGACATCGTGGCCCTGGACGGCGGGCGCTCGACGCCAGCCGGGATTCTCGCCGCGCTCAATCGTATCGGCAGCGAGAACGGGATCGGTCGCAACGACATCATGGAAAACCGTTACGTCGGCATGAAATCCCGCGGCTGTTACGAAACCCCCGGCGGGACCATCATGCTGAAGGCCCATCGGGCCATGGAGTCCCTGACCCTGGACCGGGAGACGGTGCATCTGAAGGACGAGCTCATGCCCCGCTACGCCAAGCTGGTCTACAACGGCTACTGGTTCACGCCGGAGCGCGAGATGCTCCAGGCCGCCATCGACCGCACCCAGCAGGTGGTCAATGGACAGGTGCGCCTGAAACTCTACAAGGGCAATGTCATGGTCGTCGGCCGCAAATCCGAGACCAATAGCCTGTTCGACGCGTCCCTCGCCACCTTCGAAGAGGATGCCGGGGCCTACGACCAGACCGACGCCACCGGCTTCATCCGGCTCAACGCCCTACGCTTGCGGGTCGCGGGGCGACAAGGGAAGTGAGCGCGCCTAACCGGGTCGGTGTTTGATCGACTATGTCCACGTGCATCACCCTCGTCCGTCACGGCGAGACGGATTGGAATGCCGAGGGGCGCCTTCAGGGTCACCTCCAGGTCCCGCTGAACCGGCGCGGCCGGGCCCAGGCCGAGGCCCTCGCCACCTGTCTGCAAGACACCTGCTTCGATGCCGTCTACAGCAGTGATCTGCTGCGCGCCCTCCAGACCGCCTGGACGATCGTCCGCCACCAGGGGCAGGCGGTCCGCGCCGACAAACGCCTGCGCGAGTGGGACCTAGGAGTGCTGGCCGGGTTAGGTCGGGCCCAAGTGGAACGGGAGCAACCGCACGCCGCCAGGATTCGACGCGAGCATCTGGTGGACGAGCCCATACCCGGCGGCGAGAGCCTCCGCCAGCGGTTCGAGCGGGTGACCGGGGCGGTCGCGGAGATCGCCGCGCGCCACCGAGGGGAATGCGTCCTGGTGGTGAGCCATGGTGGTCCCCTGGGAGATTGCTACCGCCGCGCGGTCGGAAAGGGAATTGAGGAACGGATGCGGATCGACTTGCGCAACGCCACACTCAACCGGATTGACATCGACGGGGACGACTGGACAGTGGAATCCTGGGCCCGGACCGAGCATCTCGCTGCCGTTGGCTTATTGGCGAGCTAGGGGGTGTTCTCAATTAGGGGTAACACGATGATTTTACTCGATAGACTAAGATTGCCCGAGTCATCCGGCGGATGCAGTGGCCAATTTTTAATATCAGCAAAACCATCGCGTTAAGTTCAACCCCGGAGTTGACCTCACGGATTCAGGTTGTTGATTGAGAACACCCCCTAGGGGGTATTCTCAATCAATTGCGTTACATCATTTATTACTCGATTGCCTTATGGGATATTTACATTGATTATAAGCGCGGGCGGTTTTGGGGTATTTTGCGCGGCGCATGGGTTTCGGCATAAATCCATAATCGACGGAGATTTACCATGACCGGATTAGTGACGGAAGAGGAGCTGATTCGCTCCATCCGCGGCCATCTCCCGCAACTGCTGCGCAGCGATCCGTCGCTGGGCGATTACATCTTGAGCGTTACCCGCGAGCACTTCCCCACCAAGGTGGAAACGGAGGACCGGTTTACCCGGATGCTGAATCAACCACTATGGACTGAAAGTCCATAGTCTGGAGGACTAAAGTCCTCATCCGTAGACAAGCCACGGACTGAACGTGAAGGGACTCAAAGTCCATAGTTTCAACTATGATGCGCTTTGCGCACTAAAGTTATTGAAGCAATGAATAAGCACATCGATCGCTCGATCGGTGCCCTGGGATCACGTTGGGGCATCCAAGCGGAGCGGGCCTTCCGTGATGCGTTGGCCGCCATCCTGGTGGAGAGCTTCGGGGTGGAGGTGATCAATGTGAACGAGTTCGACGATGAGGGCGAGGTGTTCGGGCGGCCGGATCAGATCGAGCTCGACGTGATCATCAAAAACGGCTTGCTGATTCTCTGCGAGCTCAAGTCGTCGATGAGTCAATCCGACATGCACACCTTCGAACGTAAGGTCCGCTTTTATGAGCGACGTCATGACAGGCAGGCAACCCGCATGATCGTGGTATCGCCCATGATCGATGATCGGGCGCGCCAAGTAGGCGAGGCGCTGGGCATCGAGATATATCCCGATTCGTTGGATGTGTCGGTGTAGCTACCGAAAGAAGGCATCCACGGAAAAGCCTTCCTTTTCGAGGATGCTCCGCAGTTGCCTCAGGGCGGTTATCTGGATCTGACGGACCCGTTCGCGGGTTACACCGAGTTCCCGGGCCACGCACTCCAAGGTGGTGCGATCATGGCCGTGGAGCCCGAATCGGCGCTCCACGACCTCACGCTGTTTGTCGTTGAGTTTCTCCAGCCACTGGTCCAGGCTGGACCGGACGGCGTGGTCATGGAGCTTATCTGCGGGATCCGCGGCTGATTCGTCCTGCAGCTTGTCCAGGAGCTGTCCATCCGCGTCCTTGCCGTAGGGGGCGTTGACCGAGGTGATATGCTCGTTCAGATCGAGCATGCGCTTGACCTCCCCGATGGGCTTGTTCAAAAGGCCGGCAATATTCTCCGTGGTGGGCTCGTGGTCGAGCTTCTGGGTGAGGCCCCTGGCCACCTTGAGATAGGTGTTGATCTCCTTGGTCACATGAATGGGCAGGCGGACCGTACGCGCCTGATTCATGATGGCCCGCTCAATGTTCTGGCGGATCCACCAGATGGCGTAGGTCGAAAAGCGGAAGCCACGCTCCGGGTCGAACTTCTCCACGGCCCGCATCAGACCGAGATTTCCTTCCTCGATCAGGTCCGAGAGGGGAAGCCCGCGGTTGAGATAGCGATGCGCAACCTTGACCACCAGCCGCAGGTTGCTGACGATCATACGCTAGCGCGCGGCATCGTCACCGCTATGGGCAAGGCGGGTGAAACGGACCTCCTCTTTGGCCGTCAGCAGTCTGGAGCCGCCGATCTCATTGAGGTACAGCGTACCGTATTGGGGTCACCGTCCCCCGCCGCGGATTGACTCGAGGGTGGCACAAACAACCACATCCGGCGATCCAGCGCCATCGCTTGTCCCTTCACTGATCGTTTCCAGCTCGGGACCGTCCATCGCACCCTCTACGGTGTCGCTGCCGATCTCAGGCCCCGAATCCAAATCGTCTCGCCCATCGGTTCTTGCCATGCGCACATTCCCTCGTAACCGAGATACCCAGGGTTGGGACTTGCGATAACAGTTACTTAAGTCTAACTATGCGTCTGTTGTCGCGCCTGGAAGATAAACGAAAATTCGGCGCAATCCGGCGGGCCGTTTTCCGCCGATCGCCTTACGGGAGATACTTCAGAGGATCTACAGGGGTCCCTCTCCTCCGCACCTCGAAGTGGAGACGATAGGCCCCATCGGACGCCTGCCCCACCTCTGCGATGCCCTGACCGCGCTTCACACGGGCACCTTCCCTCACCAGGAGCCGGCGGTTGAAGCCGTATGCACTCAAATAGTCCTTGGCGTGCTTGATGATGATAAGGTTTCCATAACCCTTGACCCCACTGTTGCTGTAGACCACAGTCCCGCTCTCCGCGGCCACCACCTTCTGACCGGGACGCCCGGCGATGCGGATACCCTGTAACGTCCGGTTCCCGCTCCGGAACCTCTGCACAACCTTACCACCGAGCGGCCACCGCCAACGCAAGCCGGATGCCACCCGCGCGCGCTTGCCCGCTGCGCGTCGCCCTGCCTTGGTCGAGGCCCTGGCAGCAGCCCTGCGCTTGGCGTTCGACCGCTTTGCCGTTCTTGCTGTCCTTGCCGTTCGCCGACTACTGCGTTTGGTCGAGCTGACCTTCCCCCGCGGCAGTTTGACACGCAACAGGGAACCCGCATAGATGCGATAGGGAGGCCCCAGTTTATTCCAGCGTGCCAGGGTCTTGTAACTGACCTTATACCGACGGGCAATCCCGGACAGGGTGTCGCCGCTGCGGATCCGGTAGTAGCCGGGCGGGGCAGGCCTCATGGAGCTGCACCCCGCCAGGACCAGGACCAACAGCAGGGCCACTAATGCGACCAGGGCGCGACGGTTGACCATCCGCAAGCTACCGACCTCCCTGTCCGGCTGCCGCCACTCGCATCGCCTCCGTCCGCATCCGCGTAACCTACCGGAGGAGTACCGCCAAGACGATGAGCAGGACCGTGATCCAGCCGATACGGTCCACGTAGGCCCACAGGGTGCTCTCCATCCGCTCGCCACCCCAGGCCATGAGGGCGGCAACGAGAAAAAAGCGCGCCCCGCGCCCCACCGCCGAGGCAATCAGGAAAGGGATCAGCGCCATATGCAACACTCCGGCGGAGATGGTGAAAATCTTATAGGGAATGGGAGAAAACCCGGCGATGAAGATGGCCCAGACACCCCACGTCCGGAACCAGGTCTCGGCCTTGGCGAAGGGCTCGGCGTAGCGTCCGCCTTCCGCAACCAGGGGAGTGATCAGCTCGAATGCGAAATGGCCGATCAGATAACCCAGCAGACCACCGAGCACCGAGGTCGCCGTAGTCAAGCCCGCGAACCACCAGGCCTGCCGCGGTTTGGCCATACTCATGGGGGCAAGCATGACGTCCGGCGGAATGGGAAAGAAAGAGGATTCCGCGAAGCTCAGTCCCCCCAGATACCAGGGGGCGTGACGGTGTCGCGACCAGGCCATGACACGGTTGTAGAGCGGGGAGAAGATGCGCATCAAGCCACGCCTCCGAGTAAGGGTACGAAAGTGACGGGTTCCAATAGCTCATGGACATAACCCGTTTCGGTTCTCAACACACGCACCAACACCTGTCGTTCCGAGTGCCCGATGGGTAGCACCATGCAGCCACCCATGGTCAGCTGATTGACGAGCACGCGGGGAATCCCCGCCGGTGCAGCGGTGACTATGATGGCGTTGAAGGGCGCGTATTCCGGCCAACCCAAGGCACCGTCACCGTGGCGTAGACGCACGTTGCGCAGCCCGAGTCCCCTCAGGGTATGCCGGGCCCGCTCCGACAGGTCCGCCACCCGCTCGACGCTGTAGACCCGGCGCGCCAGCGAGGCGAGCACCGCGGTCTGGAATCCCGAACCGGTACCGATCTCCAATACGGTGTCGGGACTGCCCGACGCCAGGAGCGCCTCGGTCATGCGCGCCACCGTATAAGGCTGGGAGATGGTCTGCCCGTGGCCGATGGGCAGGGCCGATTCCTCGTAGGCACGGCTGGCCAGGGCTTCATCCACAAACAGATGGCGCGGTAGCCGACGCATGACGTCGAGCACATCCGGGTTGCGGATTCCGGCCTCCTCAAGCCGCTGAATCAGACGCTCGCGCGTGCGTTGCGACGTCATTCCGATCCCTTGTTGCATCGTCAGTTGCATCCCTATAGCCGGCACGCCGCCGGCTCGAAAACGACGTGGTACGCCAAATCCACCTGCATCGGGATTCTCATCGGATTTCGGACGTACGGACACCGGAGTCCGGTCAAAATGTAGGTTGGGTCAGGCACCTGCTCCGATGTTTGGTTGAGTCGATCAATCCGGGCACCCCCTGACCGGCCGACAAAAGCCCACCTGCAGTATGGTTTGTCGGGTTGCGGGCGTTCAGCTTGGTTTGACACCTCGCCCCGAAGGTATACGCCTAAACCCGAGCTACCTCCCTGACGCAGGGCAAACTGGTCCGCTGAGATCCTTCCTTCGAGAAGATTTATACGTGTTCAAGTACTCCATTTCATCTCGACCGTAAGGAGCTGTCATCCCGAGCATAGCGAGGGATCTTCCAGCTTGGCAAAGATTCCCGGCGTTCGGAATTTCTCCCTTCGGTCGCAATGACAATCGGAAAAATTAGATGGAATGATCGACCAGTCAGGCCCGACGCAGCAAGCAGTGCGCTGCAAGACAACCCGTAATACTGGAATCCCCGGCGGTGAACACCCACCCTTGGAGACTGCCTGGAAACTCATATCTTAGCCCTATCTACCCTTGGAACCACTGACGGTAGGGTACGGTCGAATTATCGGGTTTGCTTTCCGCAGCATCCACCAGTCATCGCTTGGCCTGACCAGGGCTACAAGTACGGGTATTGGACTCCCGATCCGGGGACCTCCGCCTCGCCGCCGGATCCGGCGGGCTGCTGGTGGATCTTCGAAAACCGGCTGCGGCGGCCCGACGGCTACTACCGTGTGTGGGATGAGGCTGTCACGCGCGCCTATGGTGTCACGGGAGTGTGACATCGTGCCCGCGTAGGGCAGGATGCGCGCCGGGCGCCTGGTGGCGCCCGGTGCGCATCCTGCCTTACGTGATCGTGATCGACCACGATGACGATCACGACTGCGATTAGGCACCGGATATACTCGCAAAGAACTCCAGTACTCCGGGGGTTGTCGGAACCATGCGAAGACACCTGCGTATCTCGGAAGCGAAGCTGTTTCGCAACGCCGTCGAAGATACAAAACCCATCGCGACCGATCGCGCCGAACCCTTCCGGCGGCGTCCGCCCCCAGTCCCGATCGCCCAGCCGCTGGAGCTAAGCGAGCAGCCCCGGCGCGCGACCCTGACCGAGGCGGAGATCGAGACCGACGACTACCTGCTGTTCTCCCGCGCGGGCGTCCAAAAGCGCCTGCTTGCCGATCTTCAGCGTGGCCACATGGAGATAGGGTTGGAATTGGACCTGCACGGCCTGACCACGGCCTACGCCGAGCGCATCCTCGACGAGTTCCTGCGCGACTGTGCTCGCCGGGGCGTGCGCTGTGCCCTCATCATCCACGGCAAGGGCGGCCGCTCCCCGGAGCAACCGCCGGTGCTCAAACGCAAGGTAAATTACTGGCTGCGACGGTACGACGAGGTCCTCGCCTTTTGCTCGGCAACCCGACGCGATGGGGGCACCGGTGCCCTCTACCTATTGCTGCGCAACCCGGAGAAATCCCGGCGCAGACGCCGGGATTATCGAACCTGGCAATCCTGAGTTATGTGGCGTTGGCGCTGTAACCCAACCCGACACCTTAGTTTCAACTATGATGCGCTTCGCGCACTAAAGTTATTGAAGCAATGAACGCCAATGGACGCAAAGCAATCCTAAATGATTCGGCGTTGTCCGGAGGGAAAAGATCCCTCCTGCGTCGGGATGACAATTTCGTGTCTTTCGTGGTTAATAGATGCCTTCTCGGGCAACGCCAAATAACGCCGAACAGCGCCGGGATCGAACAAGAAGATTGGCGGGGAAGATGCCACCTCCCTGACAGAGCCCTTTACGGTGGCTTAAATCACGACAGAATCGACATCTCAGTCCATGGCAATTCGCGGGAAATCGCTTTTCCTGAAGATCGAGCATACAGTACAGCCGTACTTTCGCTTCAAGTTCTCGACTCCGCCGGCCTCACGGTCCACCAGGGTGACGATCCCGATGATCTCGTAGCCGTCCCTAAGAAACTGCTCACACGCCTTCGCCGTGGATCCGCCGGTCGTTATCACATCATCGACCACGACGATCTTGGTGCCCCGCGGCATTTCGTTCTCGATGGGGCTACGGGTGCCGTGCTGCTTGGGTTCCTTCCGCACGATCGAGCCGTTGATGGTCAGATGGCCTGTCTGATGGGCGCGCATGACAACGGCCGCCACCACGAAATCGGCCCCGATGGTGAGGCCGCCGATTGCCGAGGGACGCGTAGGGAGTTTGTCGATTTCCTCCAAGAACACATCTGCGAGCAGTGCCAATCCCTCTCCGTGCAACGTGGTCTTCTTGCAATCGAAGTAGAAAGAAGAAGAAAGCCCCGCACTTAGGGTCATATCCTTTCCGACAATCAGGGATTTCTCGTCGATAATCTGCCATAGCCGGTCTCGATTCGCTTGCATCATATTCTCCAGCAATCCTGAATGATAGTGGCTAAATTCTAAGTGGTAAAGTCTACCAACCCCTCTCTCGTCATTCCGGCAGGGAGTGCCGAAATCCAGTGCCAGGGATGGCAAAAACAGTGGGGGTTCGAATCATCAGGTCGCACACTGTACCACTTTACATTCAACCACTACCTCTTGAATTATTCGACGCGGTTCGGGGGATTTAACTAGCGTCGTATTGTTCCCCCAGGCGTTACTTAAGGCGAGGTCCGCACATGCAGGCCACGCGGGGGATAATGTGGGCGTAGGTTGCGTTAAGATGCCGGCAAAGGCTCACCAACGGATAGCTCGGATGGACCGATCCTACCAGATCATGGGTTTCTCGAAGTAGCTGCTCGATTGTTTAACGGAATGATAAGTTATGGGCTTGATATTTCCGCTTGACGGGTGCACAATGCGCTCAAGTCGAGAGGAAATGCCATGAACCTGCTAACCGTCTTCCAACGCTACCCCGATCAAGAAGCCT
>Ga0056121_1000336_pt1 | contig 12586 bp, 11 predicted proteins | sample WorMetHEROISLAND_FD_83872 | JGI IMG/M metagenome (GOLD analysis project Ga0056121, IMG submission 83872) | Marine gutless worms symbiont microbial communities from Max Planck institute for Marine Microbiology, Germany - Olavius sp. 1 HERON ISLAND ...
ATGATGCGCTTCGCGCACTAAACTTATTGAAGCAATGAACAATGTCAGCTTCAACTTTATCCAAATACTGCCTGAAATCCGTTGCAATTCTTTTGTCATGAAATTTTTCCTGATAGGTATAATCACGCCTGAATTTATTAACGCGATGGACTTCAATACCATCATATACTTCATCATATGCGTCATATTCCTTATCAAATTCGTTTTCAACCGTGGTAAAAACATTTATCTTTTCTACTCGTTGCGACAGGGCTTTTACCAAATGATAAGAATAGACTTCAGAGCCTACCATGTAATCAGGTGGAAAACCATGGATTACTTTCAGAACTTTCATGCTTTCGACTTTCAATTTCCTGATTAGCAAGAATCTTCAGCTAGGTTCATGATCGAACCATCCACGGGTGCATACTACCTTGGATTTCTCAAAAAAATGGTGGATCAAGGCCACGCTCGGGGCGGCGGACGCAGGTGGCTGAAACTCACTGCTAATCAAGTTCAATTTTACCGCCCGTGAAATTCAGAGCGAAGCGGCGAGTTTGGCAGTTCTTGTGGAGCGCCTTGTTAGGTTTTTCCATGCAACCACCAAAATGCGTTACTATCAACTACTCCCGTAAGATTGTAAACTAACTCCTCACGATACTAGCACCCCATTTCACCTTATTTTTCGCTCTCAGAGCCTCCCAAACGCGTCAAGGCAAGGCACAGCGCGCAGGGAATAGCACGCTCTTGCCAAGCGCTGTGACGCCGCCTTGGTGCGTTTGGGAGGCTCTGAGAGCGAAAAATAAGGTGAAATGGGGTGCCAGGTCATGTTGACATTTAGCCCGTAGGATGGGCAAAGCGAAGCCTATCCATCCGGGTGGCCCCGCGCTCTGGTCATTGCGCCGGGCTTTCCGAACCGCGGCCGCTGGTCGGGAGACCAATCAGGCGCCGCATACCCATCGCCATGTGATGGGCACGCGGCGCTGAGTGCATCCTCCCGGACAGTCGTGGTTCAGGAATCTAGGTGGCATGACCGCAGCCTTGAGCCCGGCTTGCCGGGCGCTTGCTTTGCCTATCCTACTCAATGTCAACAGCCCCTCATGCATCATTGCCATCGGGATAAGACTGCCGTCATCAAGAATGCCTCTCGTTTTGGCCCTCCCCCGGAAAGGATGGGGCAAGCGGGGCCTCTCCGGCACGGCGTCGATCATAGTGTGGCCGGTCTGCGCCTGGTAGGCCTTTGCCCCAAGGGCCTGGAGCCGGTCGATCTGGAGGTCGTAGCCGGCGAATTGGTCTTCCTATCCGGTCCTTCCGGCTCGGGAAAGAGCCTGCTCCTACGCGCCATCGCCGACCTGGATCCACATGTGGGCGAGGTCTTGATCGATGGCGTCTCCCGTTCGGCCCTCTCCGCCCCCGAGTGGCGCCGCCGGGTCGGGTTGCTCCCGGCCGAATCCCATTGGTGGGGAGATCGAGTCGGCGGTCACCTGCGCGATCCCGGTGCCCGGACCGGAGAACGGGACGCCGAGGTTGTCGATATTCTAGATCGGCTTGGCTTCGGCACCGAAGTGCTGGGCTGGTCCGTCTCCCGACTCTCCACGGGTGAGCGCCAGCGCCTGGCCCTGGCCCGCCTGATCGCCAACCGCCCTGAGGTCCTGTTGCTGGACGAGGCCACCGCCAACCTGGATCCCCTGAACCAGGACCGGGTGGAGACCATGGTCCGGGACTATCGGCGGGAGCGAGCTGCGGCGGTGCTCTGGGTCAGCCACGACCCGGAGCAGCGCCGGCGCCTGGCCGGGCGGGGTCTGGTCATCCGCAACGCACGACTGGAGCTGGAGCCATGGACCTGATCGCACTCAGCTCCCGGGATCTCACCCTGGCCGCGGGCTTAGTCCTACTGCTGGCCCTCATGTCCTGGCGCCTGCGCCTGGGGGTGGGGCAGCGGGTGCTCATTGTCGCCGCTCGCAGCGCGGTGCAGCTCGTCCTCTTAGGATTGGTGCTCGGCGTCCTGTTCGAGCTGCGGAGTCTGATCTGGATCGATGCCCTGACCCTGTTCATGCTGATGGTGGCCGGTTGGGAGGTGATGGCACGCCAGCAACGGCGCTACCGTGGCCCCTGGGGGATGGGTATCGGCACTCTGTCCATGTTCCTCTCCTCCTTCAGCGTCACCCTGCTCGCCCTGCTGTTCATCATCCGAGTCGAGCCCTGGTACCAGCCCCAATACCTGATTCCCCTGCTCGGTATGTTGCTCGGTAACACCATGAGCGGTATCGCGATCGCCCTGGACAATCTTACCCGCCGCGCCTGGGAGGGCCGCGGCCGGATCGAGGCCCGGCTGCTGCTCGGCGCCGACTGGGACACCGCCATCGCCGAAATCCGCCGCGACGCCCTGCGCTCCGGCCTCATCCCCATCATCAACGCCATGGCGACCGCCGGCATCGTCAGCCTGCCGGGGATGATGACCGGTCAGATCCTGGCCGGCAGTCCACCCCTGGAGGCGGCCAAATACCAGCTACTCATCATGTTCCTGATCTCCGCCGGCACGGGGTTGGGAAGCGTCGCGGCGGTCTGGATCGGCTCCCGACGGTTGTTCGACGAGCGCCAACGCCTGCGACTGGATCGGTTGCGATGAATATGTCGTCGATCGCGGAGTCCTTCAGGACAAGGCCCTGTCGACGCCGGCCCCGGCAAAGCTCGCCGTGATACCGATAACCCTAACGTCGGAACCGTCGCACCGGATAAAGGTGCTCTTCATCGGTGCTAAAATTAGACTATCGAACGAGATTCGGAGACCTGAGCCATGGGAGTGAAATTTTCCAAAGATATCGTGCCACTCACGGACTTGAAGGTCCATCCGGGCCGAGTTGTCAAACACGCGTCGGAGGCTCACCGTCCGGTACTCCTGACGAGCCGTGGACATGGGGTTGCAGTGGTGCAGTCCATCTCCGACTACGAGCAGGCCGAGGAGGAACGTTCCTTTATGCGCGCCATCGTGACGGGGCTGGCCGATCTCGAGGCCGGCCGGGAGGTCTCTCTGGTCGACGCGAAGGCACGGTTCGGACTGAAGTAGCCGCTGCCTGCCATCACCATCCGCTTCACGGAATCCGCGGTCGCGGACCTCGAAGAAAGCGAGCGTTGGTATTTCGAACAAGGGATACTTGACACGGGGAGTCGGCTCATCGCGGAGATTTTTGAGCGGATAGAAGTGCTCCACGATCACCCGGGACCTGACAACTAACTGTTAGCTAGATTTTCACTTATAATGTTGACCATCACCCCAAAGTAACCTAGTACCTCATTTCTCTCGATATCGCAGGTAGAGTCGCTTGAGCTTGATGCGAACGTCCCCTATGCATTCGCAATATCGACCGAAACTATGTACTAGAGGGTCCTATGAAGATACGCGCAGCATCCTTATCCCTCGTATTCCCTTTTCTTCCTATTCCTATTCCCAGGCGTCGTCTGTTCACAAGAGGATGTGATGATACAAGGCTTCTACTGGGACGTCCCCGTTGATGAGGCCACCAAAAACGGCACCTGGTGGGACAACTTGGCTTCCAAGGCCCCCGACTGGGCCGATGCCGGTATCACAGCGGTATGGGTGCCGCCCCCGTCGAAGGGCCATGTCGGCATCAAAGACATGGGCTATGGCATCTATGACCATTATGACCTGGGGAATTACGACCAAAAGGACACGCGGGAGACGCGGTTCGGAAGTCGAGAAGAATTGGAAAACATGCTCCTTGCGATGCACAACAAGGGTATTGCCGTCTATGCCGACGTGGTCCTCAATCACATATTCACTGATGATGAGGATATCGAGGCAAATCCCGCGGTAAAAGGCTATGTGTTTGACGAGGCGATTCATGACGGCCGTCAGCGCGTTCCCTATCCAACCAACGAGATCCGCTGGGTCATTCCGGATGCACAGCCGGGCGATTACTACGTGAAGATCAAAGGCTATCACCTGCCATTCAGCGAGCCGAAAGGAGAGCGGGGTTACGACATCCTCGTGCGTTGGACAGGCACAGTTCCGAATGACCCGGAGCTTGAATGGGAGTTTGAGCCGAACAACGGGGAAGGTCAGTTCACCAACTTCCTCGGTTCCGGAAGAGCCATGAGAGGACACATCGAATCCCCGCAAGACATCGACGAGTACAAGATCACCCTGAATGCCACGCACGATATTGAAATTCAGCTGACCGCACGGCGCGAAAATCTCGGAAATACAGGACGACCCTGGTCATGGGACCATGCTTCCCAGACCAACGGCTACTATCCTGTCGAGATTTGGCATCACGGTGAGAATCTCGCGGACACGACTTTGGAGGCCAGAACCCGCACGGGCATCAGCCATCCTGAGCACACGGGCAACGGTGAGGAAAACTACAACTGGTCTTACGTGGATTTTCATCCCGTGGACGAGAGAGACTGGTTAGGAGGGTTTGGCAACCAGGATTCGATCATAACCAACACCAAGTTGTTCGGAAACAATCTCAATACGTTCAGTGCTCGGGTACAAACACGCCTCAAGGATTGGGGCAAGTGGTTGGCGGAAGAGATCGGCTTTGACGGGTTTCGATTGGACTTCGTCAGGGGCATTCAACCGGATTTCGTCGCCGATTGGATAAACAACCTACCGCCCGAAGGGCAGACAGAGGTTCATCGTTGGAGAGTACTGGTCGGACAATCACCCTTTCCCTCTCAAGAGATGGGTCGATGAACTGGCCGCGGCCGGCGCGGACGTAGACGTATTCGATTTTCCGCTCCGGAGCAACCTCAAGCGGATGTGCAACAATTCTGACTTTGAAATGCGCAAGCTGAACCATGCGGGGATGGTTCGTGATCCCTACAACCCTCTTCCAGGCACATCTGTCGTAACCTTTCTCGACAACCATGACACGGGCAAGGAAAGCGATAAATGGATACACCAGGATTTTCACCTGGGTTATGCCTACATACTGACTCACGAGGGAAGGCCAACCATCTTTTATCCACACTCCTACGGGGTCAGGCAGTTCGACCAGCACAACTCATCGAAATCCGTAACCGCGCCAACCAGTCTCCACAAGGAGATCGGCAAGCTGATCTTCGTCCGTAAGACCTATCTTGGCGGATCACTGAAAGTGCTGAACCAGAAAGAGGTAGGCAGCCCCTGGCCCGAGCAGGATACAAAGCACGTCTACGTCGCCCGCCGTCAGGGCAATGGCACCAAAGACGGCGCCAGTTATAAACAACCACCGAACAGCTGCTAAGGGACTTTGGGTAAACGGTTCTCCATCCGGCTTCGGCAATTGGCCGGAGAAACCTTGGTCGATGCATTTGATCCGTCCAGGGAGACAGTCGTTCAAGCCGATGGACGAGTCTACCTGGAGGCCCCGATACGGGGCTGGAGGATCTGGGTGAAGAAAGATGATCACAAGGTCTATCTGGATCCAGGTGGAGATTGCCCTTAAGTTAACCTCACCGGCAGCGTTTGTAGTTGGGATAGAAGCCCTGGAGCTTGGCCGGCTTGATCGTTCGTGGATAAGATCGGTCAAGTCGGACAAGCTTCAGCCGGCAGCCATTGGCGACACGAACGCGGTAGGCAGCTACCGAGAAACGTTGGAGAGGAACAACCGAACCAAATTATCCTTCATCCGTTAGGCATGCTGGTGGTGTTGTAGTTTTGTTGTTACCGGGTACGGGGAACCTGGCAAGACTCTCTACATGGGATGTTTCGAGGCGTCCTATATTCGGAAACAACAAAACTATAACACTACCGATCACCAGACCATTAAGGACGGCAACCCCCGGTGAGATATACGGGCTAGGGGGTGTTCTCAATTGGGGGTAACACGATGATTTTACTCGATATATTAAGGTTGTCCGTGTCATCCGGCGGATGTCGTGGCCAATTTCTACTACCAGCAAAACCCTCGAGTTAAGTTCAATCGCTGGAGTTTACCTCACGGGTTCTCAGGTTGTTGATTGAGAACACCCCCTAGGGCAAGGGACCCATCCGACGGCGGCTTACGGCTACCAGGTATAGGTCAGGCCCGTAAACAGGCCATCGGCGGAACGTCCGGTACCGCCTTCCCGTTGCGAGTAGTCCCAATCACGCGAGTATTCGATCGCGAGTTTGATGCCGTCCATGAACCATTCGCCGGCGCCGATCAGCAGTCGCCGTTTGGGCAGGAAGCCGACCCGCGAGAACTCACCGTCGAGGTCTCGCTGGACCCCACTGAAATCGCGACTCTCGGAATAACTTGCGGTGAGGTAGGTCCCCTGGGCGCCGATGGCCTCCATCCAGGGATTCCAGTCGGGCTGATAGCCGAGCGAGACCTGCCAGGCGGCGGGGCTGATGGAGACCCGGTTCTGTGCGTCGTCGGTAAAGGTTGCGGTACCGATCGCCCCGTTCCACTCGCCCACTAGGGATATCGGTCCCAGGGTCGATTTGAGGCTGGCGGCAACGCCGGGGACCAGGCCGATAGCGCTCAACCATTTGCGGTATTCCCACCTCATGAAGCGGCTGTCGAAGACCGAGCTGTTATAGTCGATAGCCAGGCCGAGGCTCCAAGGGCAAAAGTCGGACGCCTCGAGCTCATCGTAGGGCCTCCCGCAATGGCCGCCGGTGCGGTAGCCGAAGGTCAGGTTGAAGTGATCGTCGGGGTGCCAACCGGAGGATTGCTTGCGATCGAAGGTATCGTCGTTGAATGTGTAGATGGCAAGGTTGAATTGCGGCGGTTCGGGCGGCGGTACGATCGCCGCCGGCGGCGGGGGATAAGCTGTGGGCACCTCGAGACCGGCGCTGCTCAGCAGCTTGTCCCACCCGGGCTTCATGACCTGGGGCCGGACCGGTGGTGGCGTAACGGGCAGCGGCGGCGTCTGTGACGGCGTTGGAAATCCGGCGCCGATTCCGATGGCCACCTGTCGCTGCTCGAAGCCGGAGATCGTCAAGGGGTCCTCGATGGTCAGCACGTCGGCCACCGGGTTGCCGGTCGAGATGCCGAACGGCAGGATGATGCGACCCGCCGTCAGGTAAGGAGGAAACCGCTGCGGATCGCCGATGGTGATGAAGGCCGTATCCAGATTGATGCGGTCGACCGATTCCTCGAAGCCGCCGGTCGACAGGAAGGAGATGTCCTTTCCATCGTCGTATTCGATGACAAGACCTGCGCGGGTCCAGTCGTTGACCGAGAACTCCAGATCGAGCTCCGCCGTATTCAGCAACACGTCGTTGGCGGAGGTGCCGTCGAACCCCTCGTTCCAGCCGGCGACGATCTCCAGGGTGCCGCCCAAGGCGACGGAGTCGTTGATATTCGACCCGACGGAGGTCATGGCGTCGCGGATGATGGCGCGGGTCGCGTCTTCCTGGGCGTGCCGGGCCGATTCGAGCTCACTGACCCGTTGCTCCAAGCCGTGTATCCCAAACCGTGTGATCCCAGCGTAGCGGCGAGCGCCGCGTCGCTCTCCAGCTCGATCACGCGCCGCTCAAGCATCGCCTTGTCCCGCGATAGGGTCTCGATGGTCCGGTCCTGGCGGGTTTTCGCGTCCTCCAGCTCGGCGACGCGCCGCACGAGGGGTTCGCGATCCGGGGCCACCGGGCCGGCGGTGACCCTGATACCGGATCCGGGCTTGCTATCTGTTAGGGACCCGGCGAGCGCACTCCGGGTCGGCTTGGCTTCCAGCTCGGCGAGCTTGCGCTCCAGCCGTTCCTTGCCACGACCAGGGAACGGAATGCCTCGTTCCGGGTGGCCTGTGCGGTCTCCAGCTCGCGGACACGCTGCTCGAGTGCGGCCTTTTCGGTCGTCACGGCGTGCATCGCCTGTTCCTGTTCCTGATCGGCCCTGGCCGCTTCCAGCTCCGCGGCCCGCCGGGCCAGATGCTCCTGAGCGGCGGTTCCGTCGGCCTGATCGCCGTCTGCCGCCGGTGCTGCACCGGGAGCCTGTTGTGATTCCAACGCCGAGAGCCGAGCCGCCATGGCCTCGTTTTGTGCCTTGAGGGCCTGGAAGGCTTGCATCAGCTGCGCGACTTCATCCACGTCCGCCGCATGTGCAGGTAACGACATAGCTATGGCCAACATGAGGATAGGTGCCGGCCATGGAAAAGAGCGACGAATCATAACGGCATTTTCCTACGGACTCCTATCCATCGGCATCGAAAAATTTCTCCCTACTTTTTATAGACCATTTTTTATGTTTTATCGGTAAAATAACATCTGCAACACTCTTTGATTTTTCCGGCATATTACAATTATTAGCATCTGCATAAGCGCTAACATAGTGCACAAGTGCAGGCATAGCCATTTCCGAACGCTGCGCGCTTAATGCAGAACCTCGTCGAGACGGTTGGCAGTGAAGACCCGCTCGGACTACTCCGGTAGGGTCTGCTCGTCGACTTGATCGATCCGTTGCTGCCCCGTGTCGGGTAAGGGCCCGAATTTCGGACGTAGCAGTCGTTCCGAAACCAAGACTTCGCCCTGTTGCATGCCCTCCTCGCGGAAACGTTCGGCAACTCAGCTCATGGTCTTCGCCTCAAACCGAAGACTCGGCCGCAACCACGGCTCGCGCCAATGCGGCCATCGCTGGCAGATTTCTACCCAGCTTTTCAGCCGTCACGAACTCGCCTTTTTCCAAAGCTGTGCTGCGTACGGATAGACTCGTTCGAACCGGTGCCCGGCAATTTGATCGCAGTTCGGAGACAAGACATGATGTACCTGTTGCCCCGCCTGAGAAGAGAAAAATTCTCATCGATTTGTGTTAAACTAAAGAATTAAGTATCCGCAGTTTGGGCCCATAGCCCGCAGGCCCCTTATGGATCAAGAACAGCAACAGTCCCAGCTCAAACAACTGATCGCCAAGGGTAAGGAGCAGGGATTCCTGACCTATACCGAAGTCAACGATCATCTGCCGCCCGGCATCGTCGAGCCGGAGCAAATCGAAGATATCGTGCACATGATCAACGACATGGGGATCACGGTGCACGAGACCACTCCCGCGGAAGTCGATCATACCCTGAGCGATTCCACCGTTTCCGACGACGAGGCCGCCGAGGCCGCCGCCGCGGCGTTGGCATCGGTGGACAACGAGTTTGGGCGAACTACCGACCCGGTGCGCATGTATATGCGGGAGATGGGTACGGTAGAGTTGTTGACCCGGGAAGGCGAACTGCGGATCGCCAAGCGAATCGAGGATGGTCTCAACCAGGTCCTTGCCGCCCTTTCCACCTATCCCCGCACGATCGAAAGGCTGTTGGACATCTTCACCCGGATGGAGAACGGGGAGGTTCGTCTTTCCGATGTCATCTTGGGGTTCGTCGACGTTGACGATCAGGCGCCGGCGGCGCCCACCGCGGCCAAGAACGGCAAGACCGAGTCGACCACGGACGATGACGACGAAGCGGCTGCGGTGGATGCGGGCCCGGACCTGGAAGAGGTTGCCTACCGGATACGGCTTCTGCGCGACCATTATGCAGTGATGCGCGATTGCCTGGAGCGGTTTGGGCGAGACAACGAGCGGACCCGTGCCGCCATGCAGGAGGTCTCTGAGGCGTTCCTGCACTTCAGGCTGGTGGCCAACGTCTTCCAGGTGTTGGTGGAGATCCTGCGCCATGCCATTGAGCGGATTCGCACCCAGGAGCGTACGATCATGGGCTTAGCAGTCAAAGTAGCCGGAATGCCGCGCAAAGTATTCATCGATACCTATCCAGACAACGAGACCAATCTGGATTGGATCGACCGGCAGCTTGCCAGCGGTGGGTCCTATGTCGAGCGACTTGCGGCGAGTGCCCAGGATATCCGCCGTGCCCAGCGTAAGTTGCAGGACGTGGAAAGGGAGAACATGCTCACCATCGGTGAGATCAAAGACGTCAACCGCAGGATGTCCATCGGAGAAGCCAAGGCCCGACGCGCGAAGAAGGAAATGGTCGAGGCAAACCTACGCCTGGTTATTTCCATCGCCAAAAAGTACACCAACCGCGGTTTGCAGTTTCTGGATCTGATCCAGGAGGGCAATATCGGCCTCATGAAAGCCGTGGACAAGTTCGAGTACCGCCGCGGCTACAAGTTTTCCACCTATGCCACCTGGTGGATCCGTCAGGCCATCACCCGCTCCATCGCTGACCAGGCGCGGACGATCCGCATCCCGGTGCACATGATCGAGACTATCAACAAGCTCAATCGCATTTCCCGCCAGATGGTCCAGGAAATGGGTCGTGAGGCCACGCCTGAGGAGCTCGCTGCACAGATGGAGATGCCCGAAGACAAGGTGCGCAAGGTCCTGAAGATCGCCAAGGAGCCCATTTCCATGGAAACCCCCATCGGCGACGACGAGGACTCCCACCTGGGTGATTTCATCGAGGATGCCGGGGTGGTCGCCCCCGTGGAATCTGCCACTGCCGAAGGTCTGCGCGAGGCGACCCAGAACATGTTGGCCAGCCTCACCTCGCGGGAGGCCAAGGTCCTGCGCATGCGTTTCGGCATCGATATGAATACCGACCACACCCTGGAAGAGGTCGGTAAACAGTTCGACGTCACGCGCGAGCGTATTCGTCAGATCGAGGCTAAGGCCCTGCGCAAGCTGCGTCACCCGACACGCTCCGAAAAGCTTAAGAGCTTCCTCGATACGGAGTAAGCGTTACGGGCCGTTAGCTCAGCGGTTAGAGCAGGGGACTCATAATCCCTTGGTCCGGGGTTCAAATCCCTGACGGCCCACCATAAATAACAACGGAAGTATGTACTTAACGAAACCACGGCGGTTTGAACCTTGCGGACGGTAAGTTTAGCAGCTACCCAAAGGCTTGATGGGTGGCAGTAAGCCACCCTCGCCCGGGGCTGGTATTACTCTAGTTTGGGGCTTGGGGTTTCGCTAAGTACATACTTCCGTTAAATTTAACCATTACCCAATATCCTTCTCATATAGAATTATTGCCCGAGTTCGTCATCGGCACCAGGTGCTTCTCCACCGGAACGAACTAGAATTTCCCGGAAGGTATCGAGATCCGCACCCTCGGCCCGTTCAGCGAAAAATTGCTCAGTTTCCAGGGTGGAGATTTTTTCAGCAACAGCAATGGCGATAAACTGGTTGACGCTGGTGCCATCGCGTTTGGCTACTTCATCTTTGAGAGACTTGGGCAGCCTTAACGGATAGGTCGATACCTCACTCATTTCTCACTTTCCTGATGGTAATGGCCGGTGTCAGAACCTCAATATCGAATCTACCCGGCACGGAACCATAATCGCGTAAATTAGATGTCAATTATCGATCCGGGGCTACCGAATAATAATCACTGTTGAAATATCACCTTGGCAATGAACCACAGAGACACTGGAGACGCAGAGGAGGTGCTGAAAAGAAAATTTCCGCGCTCGGGACCCAGCGAGAAATCCGCATCGACCAGCAATTCAACGACGGCCTGGTCGGAAACGATCCGTGCCCTCTGCATGCTCTGTGTCTCTGTGGTTCAGATTACCGGTAGTGGCTAAATTTTAAGTGGTGAAGTCTGCAGGCCCCGACCGCGTCATTCCGGCAGGGAGTGCCGGAATCCAGTTGCCAGGGATGGCAAAAACAGTAGAGGTCTGAATCACTCGGTCGCATAATCATGCCACTTTGAATTTAACCACTACCAACTCATCGCGGCCTGTCGCAAATACAGCCCGTAGGCTGGGTTGAGGAACGAAACCCAGCGCTGCCTCACCGCACCATCGATGCGGTTCGCGCCCCTTCGTGGTGCCATCCTGTAAGACCTACTGCGTTCACCACATCCTACACTCTGCTGACGATCAAGGTCGCCGGCGGGACCTTTTGGAGTGCGGCGGCCATCTTTTCCCGATCTCCGCCGGAATCCACGGTGCCCGCGGTAACCACAGGACCAGCCGGGGAGCACTGGCCCGCCGCCGCTTTGGATTTGGCGACGCATGAGGCATTTGCGGCCAGGGGAAAGCGCCGTCGCCGCGGCGCGTGGGGAACCTGATGTCCAAGTTCCCGGCAAAGGCTGTTGGGATCTCCCGCCGCTGGGGTTTGATTTGGCCGCGCCGCTTTGCCGGCGCACTCCAGAACAGTCCGGAATCCATAAAGAGCCTGGAATTATTGCCCGAGCTCGTCGTCGGCACTAGTATCCCATTTCGCCTTATTTTACGTTCTCAGCGCGGCGAGAAGCGGCCAGATGTAAGGCGCGCGAGCGCAGGAATAGCACCCCCTCTTTCAAGCTCGCGCAACACCGCAGGTGGCCGCTTCTCGTCACGCCCGAAGGGAGCCCCCCAAACGCGCCAAGGCGGCGTTACAGCGCTTGGCAAGAGATGGGCTATTCCCTGCGTGCTGTGCCTTACCTGAGCGCGTTTGGGATGGCTCTGAGAATGCAAAATAAGGCGAAATGGGATACTAGATGCTTCTCCACCAGAACGAACTAGAATTTCCCGGAAGGTATCAAAATCCGCACTCTTGGCACGTTCAGCGAAAAATTGCTCAATTTCCAGGGCGGAGATTTTTTCAGCAACGGCAATGGCGGTAAATTGGGGATCTATATACATAGCTAGCCAAAACAACGCGCAATCGTTCAGCCCCCCACTGCTTTCGCCATCCATGGCACCTGGATTCCGGCGTCCCAGCCGGAATGACGGGGTGGGGGCTGA
>Ga0056121_1000337_pt1 | contig 12462 bp, 12 predicted proteins | sample WorMetHEROISLAND_FD_83872 | JGI IMG/M metagenome (GOLD analysis project Ga0056121, IMG submission 83872) | Marine gutless worms symbiont microbial communities from Max Planck institute for Marine Microbiology, Germany - Olavius sp. 1 HERON ISLAND ...
GAAATCAGTTCATCACAAGCTTCGTCGACGCCTACAATCGAACCAGGCTCAGATGCCTCGACTACAAGGCGCCAATCGAGCTCCTCAGCAATCCCCCGGGACACAACACGAAAGCCGGGGTCCGCAGATGCCGACGCCAACTGAACCGAAGGCGCCCTAGCCCAGCACCGAGAAGCTGCTGTCGGGGTTGATTTCTCGCTTGCGCGAGTAGTGGCCGACGTCGAGCTGGCGGCCGATGTAGGGCAACGCGAGCTGCAAAGGCGTCGCGTCATGGTCGTTGCCGGCCTCGACATAGTCGACCAGCGCCGCCATCAGCTTGCCGGCAATCGGTGCGTTCTTGAACTGGTTGCCGCTGGTGCCGATCGCCATGTAGTAGCCCGGCAGCGACGAGCGGTCGTAGATCGGGATCCAGTCCTCGGTGACGTCGTAGAGGTCGACGACGCCGCGCGTCTGCCCGGGGATGCCCAGGCTCGGCACCCGCTGGGCGTAGCGCTGGGCCTGGTGAGTCCATTGCTCCGTGAAGTTGCGTTCGTAGTCCTCGTCGTCGACCCACTCGCGCGGATCGCACTCGGGATCCTCGCTGCCGACCAGGATGTGGTTGCCCTGCTCGGGCCGGCAATAGCAGGCGATGTCGCTGTCGGAGACGACGGTGCCGTCACCTTCGAAGTCGAAGCCGTCGGGCGACGGCAGGTGCACCACCTCCTGGCGCAGCGCCCGGGTGGTGATGGTCATGTCGTCGAGCACGCCGGCCATGGCATTCAGCTTGGCCGAGGCCGGCCCGGCGACGTTGATGACGACCGGGGCGTGCACCTCGGAACCGTCGTCCAGACGGACGCCGGCGGCGCGGCCGCCCGCCTGCAGCACCTCGACCACGCGGCTGTTGAACCGGAAACGGGCGCCGTGGGCCTCGGCCGCACGCTGCAGGTTGTGCGTCGCCAGTTGCGGGTCGGTGACATAGCCGGCGGTGGGGAAGAACACGCCGCTGTCGACCCGGCCGCCACCCGGTTCGCCGAACCCGGGTTCGCTCATCCGCTTGGGCGGCCAGTAGCTGGCCATGTCGTAGATCGGCAGGCGCTGGCCGATGCGCGCTTCGTCCCAGATCTCGTAGGGGATCTCCAGAGCGTCGCAGTGGCCGAGATGCTTCGCCATCAGCTCGTTCTGTGCCGTGCGCATGACCAGGCAGCCGACCTCGCGGAACTCGGCCAGGCCGCGCTCGTCGCTCACCTGCAGGTAGTCGGCCCAGTCGCGCCAGTAGAAATAGCCTTCGTAGGCAAAGGCGGTACCCTCGAGGGTCGAGTAGTGGACGCGGATGATGGCGCAGGAACTGCTGGTCGGACCGTAGCCGGCCGCCGGGTTGCGATCGATCGTCAGCGTCTTGCGACCGGCCTTGGCCATTTCGAACGCGGTCGCCGCACCGATCACCCCGGCGCCGACGATGATGGCGTCTGCCGTCTCAGCCATGGTGTGCATCTCCTTCCTGCGCCGGGCCCGCGGCCCGGGCGCACACCATGCATCGCAATCGCGGTCGTCGCAATCAGGCCCCGAGCGTCTGCAGTTCGACCCGTCGCCGCCGCAGCAACCACCAGGCCAGGCGCTGCAGGATACGGGTCGCCCGCGCCTGCGGGTCGAGCTCGATCGCCTTGGCGATCATCGCCACCATGCGCAGCACGTGGCCCTGGCGATAGTGGGCCACGGCATGGCGCTCGTAGGCGCGGGCGCAGGCGCGCCGGTCGTAGGCCGCCGCCCCGCCGTTGGCCGCATGCCAGGCGCTGGCCAGCTCGTCGTCGCCGGTCTCCAGCACCCGGCCGAGGGCGACGCGGGCCCGGGCCCACAGCGGCAGCCGCGGATAGGCCTTGAGATGCTTGCGGAACAGCTGGTAGTGGCGGAACTCGTCGCCGGCGATGCGCTGGCAGATCTGTTGCAGGACCGGCTCGGCGGTGGCATCGCGCAGCGCGCTATAGAGGCTCGAGGTGCCGCACTCGACAACGCAGCGGGCGATCAGCTCGCCGGCCTGCGAGCCGCGGACCGAGGCCCGCACGTCCAGCGGTGGCCGGTAGGTGTGACGAAAACGCTCCAGCGCAGCGGCAAAGTCGAACCCGGGATCGGCCAGCTCGGCCCAGCGGCCGAGCGCGGCACCGTGCATGTTCTCTTCCGCACCCCAGCGGCGCGCCGCCGCCTGGAATTCGGCGTCGTCGGCGAACACGTTGACCAAGTAGGCAACGTAGTCGTCGGCGTTGGCCTCGACCAGGGCGGCCGCCTTGACCAGGCGCAGGGTCGCCGGGTCGACCGCGGCCAGATCGAACCTCGACCAGGGAATATCGTCCAGCGACCAGCTCATCTCCGATCCGTCACGCCGCATCCCGCACCCTGTCGGCCGCGGGCGCGCGGCCGCCCGTTGTAGCACGAAGCGCCGGCGTCCGGCGGTTCAGTCCAGCTGCCGGCCGTGGGTTTCGCGCAATCCCAGCGCCGCAACGAACCCCACCAGCAACGCGACCGGGATCACCGCCAGCGCCACGGCGAAATCGCCCACCGCATAGATGCGGGCGCCGGCGACCATCCGGCCATCCCACTGCCAGTCCAGCAGCCCGCCGATCAACGGCTGGTAGAGCACGCCGCCGGCCATGACCATGGTGTTCAAGAGCCCCAGCGCCGCGCCGACATCGCGTAGGGCGTTGCTCTCGCGCACCAGGGCAAAGCAGAGGATCTGCGCCGAGCCGGCGAAGCCGACCAGGAAGGACAGACCGGCAAGCAGCGGCAACGGCAGGCCGGGGAGATAGAACAGCGCCAAGATGCCGACCAGGGCGACGAAGATGCCGGCGAGCAGCGGGGTCTTGCGCCGGCCCAGGCGGTCGGACAGCCAGCCCTGGACTATGGCACCCACACCCCAGCCCGCAAACATGAGCGACGTGAGCACAGCCGAGGTCGTCCGCGACAGGCCATAGACCGTTTCCAGGAACGGCACGCCCCACAGCGCGGCAAAGCCAAGCAGCGTGGACGCCAGGGCGAATCCGACCAGGGCCGCAAGCCAGTTCTGCCGCCGGCCCACGGCCTCGCGCAGGCCGGTCAGCAGCGATGGTGCCGCCGCGGCCGCCGGCGCGGGCCCGGCGGCCTGTCGCCGCGGCACCAGGAACCAGGCGGCCAGCGCCAGCGCCAGGCCGACGCCGGCCATCGCCGCCGAGGTCGCACGCCAGCCATGGCTGGCGACGGCCAGGCCGACCGGGGCCTGGCCGGCCATGCCGCCGGCCAGGCCGAACATCTGCGTGATGCCGGCGAACAGGGCGAAGCGGGCGGGCGGGAACCAGCGCGCGGCGATCGACAGGGTACCGACGAAGCTGCACGCCGCGCCGGCGCCGATCAGCAGCCGGCCGACATTGGCGGCGTCCGCACCGGGGACATAGGCGAACAGCAGGGCGCCGCCGGCGCAGATCAGCGCCGCCGCCGCCATCAGCCGGCGCGGCCCGAAGCGGTCGAGCAGCACGCCCATGGGGATCTGCAGCGCGGCGTAGGCGAAGAAATAGAAGGCCGAAAGGTTGCCGAGCAGGGCGCCGCCGACGGCGAAGTCGCGCATCAATTCCTCGACCATGACGCTGGGCGAAACCCGGAGCAGCCAGGCGTAAAAGAAGAACAGCGAGCCGGTGATCCAGCCCAGGTATGGCAGCCAGCCGACGCGCATCGGTGGCGCTCCTCCCATGAACGACAAAGGCCCGCCGCGGTGCGCGGCGGGCCGTGTCAGAAACCGTCTTGGTCCTGGCCTTACCGGGCGGCCGCGAGCATCTCCTCGAGCAACGCCAGTTTGCCCTCCGCCTGGCGGCGCATCTCGTCGTCGGTGGCATCCTCAAGGTCCTCGCGGGCGTCTTGCACGCGCTGTTCCAGGCCGGCGCGATCCAGTTCGGAAACCAGCACCGCGTCCTCCGCCAGCACCGTCAGCCGGTCGGCCGCGACCTCGGCGAAGCCGCCGGCGACGAACACCCGCGCTTCCGCTTCGGTCACCCCCTCGACCTCGATCACCCCGGCACGCAGGGCGGAAATCACCGGCGCGTGGCCGGGCAGGACGCCGAAGTCGCCTTCCAGGCCCGGCATCGCCACGCTGTCGGCCTCCACCGACAACAGCAGGCGGTCCGGGGCGACCAGCTCGAAAGTGACCTTGTCGGCCATGGCTTAGATGCTCCTGTCAGGCCGCCGCGCTAGGCCGCCTCGGCAGCCATCTGCTTGGCGCGCTCGATCGCCTCGTCGATGGTGCCGACCATGTAGAAGGCCTGCTCGGGCAGGTCGTCGTGCTTGCCCTCGCAGATCTCCTTGAAGCCGCGCACCGTGTCCTCGACCTGGACGAACTTGCCCGGCGAGCCGGTGAAGATCTCGGCGACGAAGAACGGCTGCGACAGGAAGCGCTGGATCTTGCGCGCCCGGGCCACGGTCAGCTTGTCGTCCTCCGACAGCTCGTCCATGCCCAGGATGGCGATGATGTCCTGCAGCGCCTTGTACTGCTGCAGGATGCGCTGCACCTCGCGGGCCACGTCGTAGTGTTCCTGACCCAGGATGCGGGCATCGAGGATGCGCGAGGTCGAGTCCAGCGGATCCACCGCCGGATAGATGCCGAGCTCGGCGATCTGACGGTTCAACACCGTGGTCGCGTCCAGATGCGCAAAGGAGGTGGCCGGCGCCGGGTCGGTCAGGTCGTCGGCCGGCACGTAAATCGCCTGCACCGAGGTGATCGAGCCCTTGGTGGTGGTGGTGATGCGCTCCTGCAGGGTGCCCATGTCGGTCGCCAGGGTCGGCTGATAGCCCACCGCCGACGGCACGCGGCCCAGCAGCGCCGACACTTCCGAGCCGGCCTGGGTGAAGCGGAAGATGTTGTCGACGAAGAACAGCACGTCGCGGCCTTCGTCGCGGAAATACTCGGCCACGGTCAGGCCGGTCAGGCCAACGCGGGCACGCGCGCCGGGCGGCTCGTTCATCTGGCCGAACACCAGCGACACCTTGGATTCGCCGCCGTCGGTCTGGATGACGCCCGACTCGATCATCTCGTGGTAGAGGTCGTTGCCCTCGCGGGTCCGCTCGCCGACCCCGGCGAACACCGAATAACCGCCGTGCGCCTTGGCGACGTTGTTGATCAGCTCCTGGATCAGCACCGTCTTGCCCACGCCGGCGCCGCCGAACAGGCCGACCTTGCCGCCGCGCGCGTACGGTGCCAGCAGATCGACGACCTTGATCCCGGTGACCAGCATCTCGGTCTCCGTCGACTGTTCGACGAAGGCCGGGGCCGGCTGGTGGATCGGCCGCTTCTCCTCGGAGGCGACCGGACCGCGTTCGTCGATCGGCTCGCCGACCACGTTGATGATGCGCCCCAGCGTGCCCGCACCGACCGGAACCTCGATCGCCTCGCCGGTGTCGACCACCTCGTCACCGCGGGCCAGACCCTCGGTGGTGTCCATGGCGATGGTCCGCACCGCCGACTCGCCGAGATGCTGGGCCACTTCCAGCACCAGCCGCCGGCCCTGCATGTCCACCTCGAGCGCGCCCAGGATCGGCGGCAGCTCGTTCTCGAACTGCACGTCCACGACCGCACCCATTACCTGATGAACGCGTCCGACGTTGTTGGTGGCCATCGTTCAGCTCCTGTCTGTCAATTCTTGCTCGGGCGGCGCGGCTACAGCGCCTCGGCGCCCGACACGATTTCGATCAGTTCCTTGGTGATGATCGCCTGACGCGTCCGGTTGTAGTTCAGCGTCAGCTTGTCGATCATCTCGCCGGCGTTGCGGGTGGCATTGTCCATCGCCGTCATCCGCGCCGCCTGCTCCGCCGCCGCGCTCTCGAGCAGCGACCGGTAGACCTGGATCGACAGGTTGCGCGGCACCAGCACGCCCAGCAGCTCTTCCTCGTCCGGCTCGAACTCGTAGATCGCCCCGCCGAGGTCAGCGGTCTCCACCGCGCCCTCTTCGCCCGGGTCCGGCAGCTTGACCGGCACCAGCTGCTGCGCGGTCACCACCTGGCTGATCACCGACTTGAAGGCATTGTAGTAGAGGGTGCAGACGTCATAGGCGCCGGCATCGAACATCTCGGCGATCTTCTCGGCGATCGGCCGGGCGTCGGCGAAACCGACGTTGCGCACCTCGCGCAGCGTGACGTACTCGACGATGTCGTCGCCGTAGTCGCGGCGCAGGGTGTCGTAACCCTTCTTGCCGACGCAGAACAGCTTGACCGTCTTGCCGGCCTCCATCAGCTCGGCCATGTGCGCGCGCACCGCGCGCACCACCGAGGAGTTGAAAGCGCCGCACAGGCCACGCTCGGCGGTAACCACCACCAGCATGTGGGTGTCGTCGCGGCCGCTGCCGACCACCAGCGGCGGTGCCGCCTCCAGGCTCGGCAGGTTGCCGGCCACCGAGACGATCATCCGCTCCATGCGCTCGGCATAGGGCCGCGACTGCTCGGCCGCTTCCTGGGCGCGGCGCAGCTTGGCTGCGGCGACCATCTGCATCGCCTTGGTGATCTTCTGCGTCGACTTAACGCTGGCGATGCGCGCGCGCAGATCCTTGAGGCTGGGCATCTATTCGAAAGCCTTGGTCTGGAGTCCGGAGCGGCGCGGCCTCAGGCGAACTTCTTGGCGAAGTCGTCGAGGAAGGCCTTCAGCTTGGCGTCGGTGTCGTCGTCGAGATCGCCGCTGTCGCGGATCGCCGCCAGGATGTCGGTGCCCTTCTCGCGCATGTCGTTGAGGAACTCGGTCTCGAAGCGGCCGACGTCACCCAGGGCGATGTCGTCGAGGTAGCCGCGGACGCCGGCATAGATGGCGACCACCTGCTCCTCCACCGCCATCGGCGCGTACTGACCCTGCTTCAAGAGCTCGGTCAGGCGGGCGCCGCGGTTCAGCAGGCGCTGGGTCGCCGCGTCCAGGTCGGAGCCGAACTGGGCGAAGGCTTCCATCTCGCGATACTGCGCCAGCTCCAGCTTGATGGTGCCGGCGACCTTCTTCATCGCCTTGACCTGGGCGGCCGAGCCGACGCGCGACACCGACAGGCCGACGTTGATGGCCGGGCGGATGCCGCGGAAGAACAGGTCCGTCTCCAGGAAGATCTGCCCGTCGGTGATCGAGATCACGTTGGTCGGGATGTAGGCGGAGACGTCGTTGGCCTGGGTCTCGATCACCGGCAGGGCGGTGAGCGAGCCGTTGCCGTTGTCGTCGTTCATCTTCGCCGCCCGCTCCAGCAGGCGCGAATGCAGGTAGAAGACGTCGCCCGGATAGGCCTCGCGCCCCGGCGGGCGGCGCAGCAGCAGCGACATCTGCCGGTAGGCCACGGCCTGCTTCGACAGATCGTCGTAGACGATCACCGCGTGCATGCCGTTGTCGCGGAAGTACTCGCCCATGGCGCAGCCGGCATAGGGCGCCAGGAACTGCAGCGGCGCCGGCTCGGACGCCGTGGCGGCGACGACGATGGAATACTCCATCGCGCCAAAGTCCTGCAGCGTCTTGACGATCTGCGCCACCGAGGAACGCTTCTGCCCGACGGCGACGTAGATGCAGTAGAGCTTCTTCGTTTCGTCGTCGGAGGCATTGATCGGCTTCTGGTTGATGAAGGTGTCCAGTGCCACCGCGGTCTTGCCGGTCTGGCGGTCGCCGATGATCAGCTCGCGCTGGCCGCGGCCGACCGGGACCAGCGAGTCGAGCGCCTTCAGGCCGGTCTGCATCGGCTCGTTCACCGACTTGCGCGGGATGATGCCCGGCGCCTTGACCTCGACCAGGCGGCGCTCGGTCGCCTCGATCGGACCCTTGCCGTCGATCGGGTTGCCCAGGGCGTCGACCACGCGGCCCAGCAGGCCCTTGCCCACCGGCACGTCGACGATCTCGCCCGAACGCTTGACCGTGTCGCCTTCCTTGATGTCCCGGTCGTCGCCGAAGATCACCACGCCGACGTTGTCGGCTTCCAGGTTCAGCGCCATTCCCGAGATACCGCCCGGGAACTCCACCATCTCGCCGGCCTGCACGTTGTCCAGGCCGTAGACGCGGGCGATGCCGTCGCCCACCGACAGCACCTGACCGACCTCCGAGACCTCGGCCTCGGTGCCGAAGTTGGCGATCTGCTCTTTGAGGATGGCGGAAATTTCCGCGGCGCGCAGATCCATCACTCAACTCCTCTCATCGCAATTCTGAGATTCTGCAGCTTGGTCCGCAGCGAGGCGTCGACCATGCGCGAGCCAACGCGCACGATCATGCCGCCAAGGATGGCGTCATCGATGCGGTTCTGCAGATCAACTTCCGTTTTCATGGCAGCCGACAGCTCGCTCTTGATGGCCGCGAACTGGCTGTCGTTGAGGGCATGCGCGGTGGTCACTTCGGCCACGACCTCGCCGCGGTGGGCGGCGAGCAGGCTGCGGAACACCTTGCACATGTCGCGCAGGGCGAACAGGCGGCGGTTCTCGGCGACCACGCCGGCGAACTTGCGGGTCATCGCGTTGGCACCGGCCCGCTCCAGCACGGCGTCGAGCGCCTTGCCCTGTTCTTCGCGACCGATCACCGGGCTGCGCAGCAGGCGCACCAGGTCGTCCGACTCGTCGATCATCGTCGCCAGGTTGGCGAGGTCATCGGCGACCGCTTCCAGCACGCCGTTTTCCTGGGCGAGTTCGAACAGTGCGGCGGCGTAGCGGCCCGCTATTCCGGATACGACGCTGGTGTCGGCTGGCACGAGATGAGGTTCCCTGTCGGAGCTTTTGGGCTAGACGCAAGCCACTGATTTTGTGAGACATTTTGGAACGCAAACGAAGCGTGGACACGCTCCGCCGGACAGCGCGGCGTTTGTTAACACACCGCCTGGAAGCGCGCAAGCGGCCTTGCCGCCGGCTGCGGCAAGGCGCCGCGCCCGGCCGCCGCCAGCTCATTACCTCATAGGTAACGCAACAGTTCGAACAGGTTAGCGACGGTCAGGTCGGGCTCGTCCAGCTCGTCGCGCGGCTGCTGCCCGGCGGCATAGCCGACCTGCAGGCGGATCGCCGTCATGCCGAGCAGGCGGGCCGGACGGACGTCGTTGTCGAGACGGTCGCCGATCATCGCCGCCGCCGCCGGCGCGCACCCTGCCTGGTTCAGGGCAAGGTGGAAGATCTCCGGCGCCGGCTTGGCGCAACCGGCCTCGGCCGAGGCGACGCAGACCTCGAAGAAACCGGCCAGACCGCGCTGGCGCAGGCGCTCTGCCGCGCCGGCGGTCTGGTTGGCGATCACGCCCAGGCGATACCGCTGTCTGAGCGCCGCCAGCACCTCCACCGCACCGGCGCGAACCGTCTCCTGGCTGTGGTCATAAGGTGCAGCCGCACGCACCTCCTGCACCGACAGCGTTCTGCCGGACAAAGCAACCACGGCGTCGTGAATCGGCATCGACGAGAAGCCGGTGGCGGCATCCGCGATGGCTTCGAGAACCTGCCGCTCGCTGACGCCGATCCCCATGCCCGCGAGGAACCGGCGCACCCGCCCTGCGCGCGCGCGCAGGGCGCCTGCTTCCTCGAACAGGGTCTCGCCGAGATCGAAAAACAGCCAATCGAGGCGATCGGGCTTCGCTGCGGTCATGGCATAGGTCAGTCGTCTGATCGTGGCGAAGCTAGCACGCGGCGTGATAAGCAAGCGCCATGAATGATGCGCACCCGGCCGATACCGCCCCGCCGCCCGGCTTCGAGACGTTCGGCCCCACCGCCGGCTTCTCAACACAGGTCGGGCCGTTCTATGCCCGCCAGGGGGACGACGGCGACCTCGTCTACGGCTTCCCGACCGCCAAACGGCACCGCAACCTGAACGGCGTGGTGCACGGCGGCGCCCTCTATACCTTCGCCGACCAGGTATTGGGCCATGCCGTGGTGTCCGGCCTGCAGCGGATGTGCGCAACCATCAAGCTGAAGGTGGAGTACCTGGCCCCGGTGCACCCGGGCCGTTGGGTCGAGGGCCGCTGCGATATCGTCGGCCACGACGACGACATGGCCTTCGTCCGGGCGCGGATCACCACGGGATCGCACCTGCTGATGACGGCCGACGGCTGCTTTCGTCTGCTCGGGCCCTGGCAACGGCCCGCGGCCGGCACGCCCGTCGTCAGGCCATCGCCAACCCCCGCGCCAGCCCCGCCCGTCGCAGACACCGCACTGCCGGAAGGGTTCAAGGCATTTCGCATCCAGAGCCCTTTCGTGCGCGCCTACGCGCCGACCTTCTATCGCCGCGATCCCGACGGCACCTACGTCTGCGGCATGCAGTGCAATGCCGGCTTCGACAATTCCAACGGCATCGTCCATGGCGGCGCCTTGTTCGCCTTCGCCGACGAGGCGATCGGCCGCGCCGGCTCCGCCGCCTCGCGGCGCTATTCGGCGACCATCACCCTGGACGCCAGCTACCTCGCGGCCGCCCCGCTCGATGCCTGGCTGGAGGGCCGGGCCCGTGTCGTCCGGCAAACCAACACGCTGTCGTTCCTGCGCACCGAGGTCAGCAGCGGCGACCGCCTGTTGCTGACGGCCGACGCGATCCTGCGCCTGTTCGACCGCTACGACCGCCCGGCGGCCTGACCCTGACCGCAGACTCGACGCGGGCCGGCGCATTGCCGAACATGGGGCGATAAACAGAAGGCAGGGAGGAAAGGCATGAGCGTGCGGCAGATCGGCGCCACCACGGTGACCCGGGTCGAGGAGATGCGCGGCCCGTCGTTCCGGGCCACCACGCTGTTTCCCGACTGGGACGACGCCGTGCTGGAGCGGCACCGCGACTGGCTGGTGCCGAACTACTTCAACGCCGAGAAGATGACCGTGGTGATGAGCCTGCACAGCTGGGTCATCCGCGCGCACGGTCTCACCATCCTGGTCGACACCTGCATCGGCAACGACAAGGACCGCATGCCGGCGGAACGCTGGCACATGCAGGACAACCCCTACCTGGAGCGCCTGCAGGCCGCCGGCGTCGCGCCGGAAGAGGTCGACGTGGTGATGTGCACCCACCTGCACGTCGACCACGTCGGCTGGAACACCCGGCTGGTCGACGGCCGCTGGGTGCCGACCTTTCCCAACGCGCGCTATCTGTTCTCGCGCACCGAGTACGAGCACTTCCAGGCCAACAGCCAGCACATGGACCGCGAGGCGTTCGACGATTCCATCGTGCCGGTGGTGAATAGCGGCCAGGCGGAGATGACCGAGGGCGAGCACCCCGTCGCCGAAGGCATCTGGCTGGAGCCGGCGCCGGGGCATACGCCGGGCCACGTGGCGATGAAGCTGGAAAGCGACGGCGCCGCGGCGATCTTCACCGGCGATATCCTGCACCACCCGCTGCAGGTCTATCGGCCCGAGTGGAACAGCCGCTTCTGCGTGCTGCCCGATGCCGCCCGGGCGAGCCGGCGCGGCGTGCTCGACTACTGTGCCGACAAGGGGGCGCTGCTGATGCCGGCGCATTTCGGCGACCCGCACTGCGGCCACGTCCACCGCGACGGCGCCGCCTATACCCTGGACTGGCACCATAACGCTCCCGCGGCCTGAAACGCTGCCCGCGGCCGGCGGCGCCTACGCCCTGCGCCTGACCCTGGCGCGGCCGCTCGAGTTGCCGGTCGCCCGGCTGGGACGACCGTCGCTGCGACCGGGTGCCTACGTCTACTGCGGCAGCGCCAACGGCCCCGGCGGGCTGCGCGCCCGCCTCGCCCGGCACCTGCGCGCCGACAAGCGCCGCCACTGGCACATCGACCACCTGCTGGCAGCCGCCCGCGTCGACGACCTCGTCGCGCTGCCGGGCGGCAACGAGTGCGACCTGGTGGCGCGGTTCGCCGCCGTGGTCGGCAACAACTCTCCGGTGCCGGGTTTCGGCAGCAGCGACTGCCGGCGCTGCCGCGCGCATCTGCTGGCGGTACCGGCCGATTTCGCCTGGCCGGCGATGCCGGCCACTGCGCCGCTGACCCAGCGTCAAGCCGGTGCCGATGACGCGGACGCCATCGCCGCGGTGTTCTCACCCTCGTTCCGGCTGCTGGACTTCCTGCCGGCGTTGCACACGGTAGCGGAGGACAGGGCCTTCATCGCCGACGTGATCCTGCGCGACTGCGATGTCCTGGTTGCCGAGCACCAGGGCACGATCATCGCCTTTCTTGCCCGTGACGGCGCCGAGATCCGCCTCCTGTACACCCACCCCGACTTCCTGGGACGCGGCGCCGCTTCCATGCTGCTGCAGGCGGCCAAGGCATCGGGCGTTGACGCACTCGAACTCTGGTGCTTTCAGGCCAACACGCGGGCCCGCCGCTTCTACGAGCACCACGGGTTTGCGGCCATCGCCTTCACCGATGGTGCCGACAACGAAGAAAAGACGCCCGACGTACGATACCGCTGGCGGCGATCTGGCTAGTGCTCCCCCTGGACCCCGGCTTTCGTGTGTGGTCACGCGGGATTGTTTCGACGGCGCAGGCGTACTCAGAGGTATCTCCTTCATCAGGGAGCACCTCGCATCATGCAAGTGAAACTGCACGCCAACGCCAC
>Ga0056121_1000338_pt1 | contig 12448 bp, 10 predicted proteins | sample WorMetHEROISLAND_FD_83872 | JGI IMG/M metagenome (GOLD analysis project Ga0056121, IMG submission 83872) | Marine gutless worms symbiont microbial communities from Max Planck institute for Marine Microbiology, Germany - Olavius sp. 1 HERON ISLAND ...
GAAGAAGGCGATCATCGGTACCGTGAGCTGGGCCGGCAGGGCGCCGGCCTTCTGCTCCGCCCGCGACATCCTGCTGTCGCGCTGCTCCTGCGCCTGCACCCGCAGACTGACGCCGATCGGCGTGCCGTAGCGCTCGGCCTGGGCCAGGGCCGTGACCAGGGCCTTGACCGTCGGCAGACCGGTGCGGTCGGCGAGGTTCAGCAAGGCCTGGCGACGGTCCGGCAGGAACGCCAGCTCGGCTGTGGTCAGGCTGATCTCCTCGGCCAGTTCCGGCCCCTGGTCCTGGATCTCCTCGGCGACGCGGGCGAACGCCGCTTCCATCGACAGACCGGCCTCGACGCAGATCACCATGAGGTCGAGGGCATCCGGGAACGCCTTGGCCAGGGCCTGGCGCCGGTTCTGGATCCGGTTCCGCAGCAGCACCTGCGGCAGGTAGAAGCCGACCGCCGCGGCAATGCCGGCGAACGCGACGATTGCCAGCAGGCCAAGGTCGGCGCCGAGGAACAGGAACAGGTAGAGCGCCGTCAACGTGCCGAACAGGACCGGCGTGGCGAAGCGGAAGAAGGCATAGGTGTAGAGGTGTGCCTGGCTGCGCAGGCCGGCCTGGGCCAGGGTCATCGACAGCGCCTTGTTGCCGGCCGGATTGACCAGGCGCAGGCGGTTTACCAGGTAGGTGATGTAGCCCTTGCCGACCTGTTGGCGGATCGACGAGCTGCGGGCGGCGAACCTGGCCTTCTGCGCCTGGCTCAACTCCTCGCGGCGGCGGGCGACCGCCTTCAGCCGCGAGCGCGCGGGGCTGCGGCTGATCAGCGGCAGGCCGACGGCGAGGATGGTGAGGAACGCCCCCAGGCTGCCGATGGCGACGATCAGGGTGGCTGGATCGACGAGCGCCTGCATCAGATCTCGAAGCTCACCATCTGCTTCATGACGAACACGCCGATCGCCATCCACATGAGGCCGCAGAGCAGCATGATCTGGCCGAGCTGTTCGCTGAACAGCGGCGTGATGTAGTCGGGGCTGACGAGATAGAGCAGCCCCGTCATCAGGAACGGCAACGAGCCGATGATCGATGCCGAGGCGCGGGCCTCCGACGACAGCGCCTTGACCTTGTCGGCCATCTTCTTGCGTTCGCGCAGGATCGACGACAGGTTGGCCAGGGTTTCCGCCAGGTTGCCGCCGGTCTGCGCCTGGATCGACAGGACGATGGCGAAGAACTTCAGTTCCGCCGTCGACATCTTCTCCAGCGCCCGTTCGAGACCCTGATCCAGGCTCAGGCCCAGGCTCTGCGCGTCGACGATCTCGCGGAATACCCCGGCGACCGGTTCGGGGCTCTCGTTGGCGATGACGCGAAGGCACTCGCCGACCGGCAGGCCGGACTTGACGCCGCGCACCACGACATCGATGGCATTGGCGAACTCGCGCACGAATTTGGCCGTACGGCGCCGGCTCATTCGGGAGATCAGCCATTTCGGCAGGCCGACGCCGGCACAGACGGCCACCGGCAACATCCCCAGCGGGGGATAGCCGGCAGCCAGGTAAAGGCCCGACACGACAACGGCAAAGCCGGCGCAGGCGGCGACGAAACCGCGCACGCCGATGCGCAGGCCGGCGCGGTTGAGGGCGCGGCGCAGGCGCACGACCATGGGCACCTTCTGCTGCGCGCGCTCGAGTTCCCGCAGGCGCGACTGGATATCGCGGCGCCGCGTCGAGCGTTCGTCGGCGTCGCTGCGTTGGGCCCGACCGGCGCGCCGCTCCTGGCCGCTGACCGCAAGGATCCGCCGGCGCAGGGCCGCGCGGCGCTGCATCCAGGGCACGACCAGGACGAAGGTGATCAGCGTCATCGACAGCATGGTCCCGGCGATGGCCAGGAATATCATCGTCATCGCGTTCATCTGCGTGCCGGCCTATATGCCCAGGGCCTCGATCAGGTCGGGTTCCTTGCCGAAATACTTCGCCCGGTCCCAGAAGGTCGGGCGCAGTCCGGTCGGCCGATGCTCGCCGATCAGCTTGCCCTGGGTGTCTTCGCCCTGGATCTCGTAGGTCATCAGGTCCTGCAAGGTGACGACGTCGCCTTCCATGCCGACCACCTCGCTGATGTGGGTGATGCGGCGGCTGCCGTCGCGCAGCCGGGCGGCCTGGACGATGACGTTGACGGCGCTGGCGATCTGCTCACGCACGGTGCGGGCCGGCAGGTTGAAGCCGCCCATGGCGATCATGTTCTCCACGCGGCTGATCGCTTCGCGCGGATTGTTGGCGTGAATGGTGCCCATGGAGCCGTCGTGGCCGGTATTCATCGCCTGCAGCAGGTCGAACGCCTCCGGCCCGCGCACCTCGCCGACGATGATCCGTTCGGGCCGCATGCGCAGGCAGTTGCGGACCAGGTCGCGCATGGTGATCTCGCCGGCGCCTTCCAGGTTCGGCGGCCGCGTCTCCAGGCGGACGACGTGCGGCTGCTGCAGCTGCAGTTCCGCCGAGTCCTCGCAGGTGATGGTCCGTTCACCGGCGTCGATGAACGCGGTCAGGCAGTTCAGCAGCGTCGTCTTGCCCGAACCCGTGCCGCCGGACACCAGGATGTTCAGGCGGCAGGCGCCGATCACGCCCAGCAGCTTGGCCCCCTGCGGCGTGATCGAGCCGAACTGCACCAGGTCGTTCAGCGTCAGCTTGTCCTTGCGGAATTTGCGGATGGTAAGGATCGGCCCGTCGATGGCGCAGGGCGGGGCGATCACGTTGACACGGCTGCCGTCGGCCAGGCGGGCATCGCAGATCGGGCTGGCCTCGTCGACGCGGCGGCCAACCGCCGAGACGATCCGCTGGCAGATGTTCATCAACTGGGCGTTGTCGCGAAACCGCACTTCGGTCGAGGAGATCCGGCCGCCGACCTCGATGTAGCACTGCTGGGCGCCGTTCACCATGATGTCGGCGATGTCGTCGCGCTCCAGCAGCGGCTCCAGCGGACCGAGGCCGAGGACATCGTTGCAGATGTCGGTGATGACCTTCTGCTGCTCGGTGGCGCTCAGCACCAGGTTCTGGATGGCGATGATCTCGCCGACGATGTCGGTGATCTCCTCGCGCACCTGCGCGGACTGCAGCTTGCTCAGCTCCGTCAGGTCGACGGCCTCGACCAGGGAGCCGAAGATCTTCTGCTTGATCTCGATGTACTTCTGTTCCTGGCCACCGAACAGGTTGGCCGGCATTGCCGCCGCGCTCTCGTCGCGGGCGGACGGTTCGGGCGGCGCGGCGGCTTCCGGCGGCGCCGGGTTCGGCTCAGGCGGGGGCTGCGGCGGCTGCGATGGCGCCGGTGTCGCCCTGGCCGGCTCCGGGACCGGCTGCGGTCGTCCCGTCCGCTTGCCGAACATCGCGACCATCACTAGGCACTGCGTTTGAAGCGGTTGAGAAACTCGACGTTGAGCGCCAGGCCCTTCCTGCGCGCTTCGGCCGGCTGGCGCCCGCTGACGGTGATCGCCAGGTCGCGCAGGCCCTCGGCGGCGCGGCTGCGGGCGTTGGCCTGGGCGATCATCTGGCCGTTGTTGGCGGCCTGGCCGAACAGGCCGGCGTCATGGGCGAGGACCAGGTCGGGCGCCGTGCCAAGCGCGCCTTCGAAGTCTTTCGGCGACAGTTCGCTCTTGCGGTAGGCGCCCTCGTGGTTGAGGGCGACCCGGACCGGCGCCTCCGGACCGCGCTGCTCGCGCAGGTACTCGACCAGGTTGCGCGTGTCGCGCAGGCCAGCGAGGTCGAGGACGCCGGTGATCACGATCTCGTCGACGTCGGTCAGCAGCTGCTTCACCCAGGGCGCCCAGCGGTGCGGGATGTCGAGCACGACGAACGCCGAGCGTCGGCGCAACAGCTCCAGCAGCGGATCGAGCGGGCCGGTCAGATTGTGCTCTTCCGCCTGCACACTGGCCGGGGCGGCGAGCAGGCGCAGATTGTCATCGACCTCGAGGAGAAAGCGTTCCAGCAGCACGTCGTCGAGCCGGCCGGTGTCGGCCAGGACCTGGTCGATGGTCTGCGTCGGCTCGACGTTGAAGGCGAGCGCCGCGGTGCCATAGGTGATGTCCATGTCGACGAGGGCGACTTCCTCCTCGAACGTCTGGCTCAGCTGCCAGGCCACGTTGTGGGCGACGGTCGATGCACCGGCACCGCCGCGGCTCGCCATGAAGGCGATGGAGCGGGCGGCCGGCGGCGCGTCCGGGTCGATCAGGCTGCCGGTCACTGCCGCGAGCAGGTCCCTGGCCGTCGTCGGCACGGCCAGATACTCGGCGATGCCACGGCGCATCAGCTCGCGATAAAAGCCGATGTCGTTGATCGCCCCGAGCATTACCACCTGCGTGCCGGCGTCGCAGACCTCGGCCAATTGCTCGAGCTGGACCAGCAGGCGCTGGCCGTCGTCGTCGCTCTCCAGGATGATCAGCTGCGGCGTGGCATTGTCGGCATAATGCGCGAGCGCGGCGGCGATGCCGCCGAGCTGCGCGGTGAGCGTCGAGCGGGCAAGGCTGCGGTCGTCGAGCGCGCTTTGAACCAGCGCGCGCGTATCCTCGCTGAGCGTCCAGGCGTTGATGTCGACCTTGAGAATGGTTCCGCACTCCGTGTTGCCGCGCGGTCCGGCCGCGCCGGCGTGCCGCTACTGGATCAGCTGCTCGATGGACCGGGCCTGTTCGCCTTCACCGCGCTCCCGGCCGGTCGACTCGCCGCTGCGATAGCTCTCGATCACCAGGCTGCGGCGCATGGCATCGGCCGGCTGGCGCTGGCGCGGCCGTTCCAGGTCGGCCGGGTTGGCGACGCTGGCGGCGATGTTGGCCTGGATCGAACAGCCGTAGTCGGGATGCGTGGTGTTACGCGGGTTGAAGCCGCTGCCGGTGGGCTGCTGGCCGCAGTCGATCCGCCGGGCCTGATAGCGCAGGTAGCTCAGGACAATGGTGTCGTCGTCGGCCGGCTGTACCGGCGTCCGGATGACGCGAATCTCGTTGCCGCGCACGCCGCGCTGGCGAAGTGCCGTCCGCAGGGCGTCGACTTCCGCGCGCAGGCCGATGTCCTTCGCCGGGTCGCGGCCGACGGCGATGTCGATGGTACCGCTGCCGTGGTGCATGAAATCGGCGACGAAGGCATCCAGGTTCGGGCCGGGTGCGCCATCCAGCTTGACCGTGTCGCCGTCGACGCGCGCCGCATAGGCCTCCTGGCTGGAGTCGACGACGAAGGGATGGCGTCGCTCGGCGTCGTAGGGTTCGCCATAGAGCTGCTCCTTGCTGCAGCCGGCCACGGCCAGAACGCAGATCGTCGCGGCGACAAGCAGCGACCGGTGTGTTGATCGGCAGGCAAGGGGCATGACCGTCTCCTACTCGACGATGTAGCCGACCGGGCCCTTGAGCGAGTTCTCGCTCGGCGGCTCGGTGCGTTCGGTGTAGACGGTCTGCAGGCGACCGAGGAAGTAGAGCTCGTAATCGCTGGGCATGCCGACGTTGGCAGTCGGCAGGGTCAGCCGGTCCGGGTCGACCGGACGGACCAGGTAGGTCGTGACGGCGACCACCAGCTCGGTTTCGGTACGATCGAGCGTGTTGTTGCGGAACAGCGGCCCCAGCACCGGCAGGTCCTTCAGCCCCGGCACCCCGCGCAGGGCGGTGCGGGCGTCTTCCTGCAGCAGACCGGCGATCATCAGGCTGCCGCCCGTCGGCAGCTCGACCGTGGTTTCCGCCCGGCGCACGGTCAGCGCCGGCACCTGGATGTTCTGCAGCGTGATCGCGCCATCCGTGCTCAGGGCGCTGACCTCGGTGAAGATGCGCAACGAGATGCGCCCGGAGTTGAGCACCACCGGGGTGAAGTTCAAGGCGACGCCGAACGGCCGCATCTCCACCGTGATCCGGCCCAGGTCGGCCTGTACGGGGATGGGGAACTCGCCGCCGGCGAGGAAGGTCGCCGGCTCGCCCGAGATCGTCGTCAGATTCGGCTCGGCCAGGGTCTTGATCAGGCCGTTGCGCTCGAGCGCATTGATCACCAGCGTCAGGGTGTCGCCGGAGTTCGGCGTGAAACTGAGCGCGCCATTGAGGAACGGCGTGTCGGTAAAGGGATTGCTCGAACCGAGACGCAGGGCCAGATCGGCCCCGGTCAGGGTGGTGAAGGTGTCGGTCAGGGAATCGAACAGATTGACCCCCAGCTCCTTCAGGATGCTGCGCGAGACCTCGGCGACGCGCACCTGCAGCAGCACCTGCTGGTCCTCGATGATCGCCAGCATGTTGACGACGTTGCGGTCCTCGGCGACGAAGCGACGGGCGATCTGCCGGGCATTCTCGGAGATGTCGGCCGAACGCACCGAGCCGGTCAGGAACAGGTCCGAGTTGACCGCGGTGATGCTGATGTCGGTGTCCGGCAGCAGCTCGCCCATGGTGTGGCGGGCGGCGCTGACGTCGATGTGGACGTCGATCTCCAGGCGCAGCAGTTCCTCGCCGTCGGCGTCGAGGAAGAACGCGTTGGTGCTGCCGACCGCGCGGCCGACCAGGTAGACCAGCCGAGGCGTCTTGATGACGACGTCGGCGGTCGCCGGATCGCCGACCAGGACATCGCGCACCTCCACCGGGAGGCGCACCAGCTTGGCCTTGCCGACGGCGAGCGACATGTGCTCCGCCGGCAGGCCGTCGGACGACACGCCACGCGCAAGTGGCGCGTTGGTGACAGGCGCGGTCGCCGCCGGCGCCTGCGCCTGCGCCTGCGCCCGCGCCGCCGCCGCCAGCAGCGTGGCGGCGAGCAGCACGCCGAGAACGACCTGGAACAGCTGTCGCATGGCTCGCTACCTGCCGACCGTTACGGTGCTCGGCTGCAGCGCCCGGTAGACCCGCACCGAGCGCGCCTTGCCGCGCGGCAGGACGGTGGTGCCGGTCAGCCCGGCTTCCGAGCGATGGCGCAGCAGGTCGGGATCGCGCGCCGTGCCCCGCACCAGGAAGTCGCGCAACGAGCCGCTGAGGCCGAGGTCGGAGATCGCGCCGTTCATGGTCGCCGGCAGTTCGGCCGCCAGGGTCGCCCGCAGGGCAAGTGACAGCGTGCCCATGGCGGCGGCCAGGGCCACCACCTCGGACTGCTGCGCCGTGACCTCGAGGGTGACCGTCTTGCCGACCACCGGCTTGCCGCTCATCGGATCGACTGTCTGCTCGATCGCCAGCAGGCGAATGTCGTGCAGGATCGTTTCCGTGAAGCGGCGCGGATTGAGCACCGGCTTGTCCGAGGTGTCCTGTACCTCGTGGGTCAGGATCACGTCGACGCGGTCGCCCGGAGAGACGAAGCCCGAGACGCCGGATACCTGGGTCACCTCGACGCTGACGGCGCGCAGGCCGGGTGCCAGGGCGGAGAGGATGAAGCCCTGCTCGCCCGGGGCGATGAGGTCGTCGGCCTTGACCGTCTCGCCGGCCGCCAGGGTCCGCTTCAGATAGGAGCCGCGCAGCGACAGCTTAGACGTCTGCGCTTCGACCACCATGCCGGTGCGGATCTCGTCGGGGCGGATCTCGACCCAGGCGATGTCGGTGTCGCGCAGCAGGGTCCCGGGCGGCAGCTCACGCGCGGCGGTCAGAACGCGCCGGCTGGCGGCCGTCCGCTCCATCAGGAAGCCGCTGAGCTGGCTGTCGCTGGTTTCGGCCAGGCGGGCCTCGGCTTCGGCATTGCGGGCCAGGCTCCTGAGCGCCAGCGAAACCTGGCCGACCTGCTTGGCGACGGCCAGAGCCTCGGCTTGGCGGGGCGTCAGTTCCAGCGTCACGGTCTTGCCGAGCTGCGCCTTGGCCTTGACGTCGTTCACCGTCTGGTCGACAGCCAGCACCCGGATGTCGCGCAGCACGGTCTCGCTGATCACCTGGCGACCGTTGCTCTCCGATGCCTCGCCGGTCTGGGCATCGCGGGTCAGCACGACGTCGATGCGGTCGCCCGGCAGGATGAAGCCGGCGGCACCGGTCTCGGCGGTGACCTGAACCGTGGCCGCGCGCATGCCCGGCGCCAGGGCGCCGGCCAGGAAGCCGGCTTCGTCCGGGCGCACCACGCGGCCGCGCGTCAACGGTTCGCCGGCGGTGACCGCCCGACGCACGGCGGCGCCGATGACGGTCTTTTCTGCCTTGGCGTTGTCGCGCTGCAGGTACTCGGGGCGGACGGAGCCGTCCGGCCAGCTTTGCCAGCGATAGTCGTCGCTATCGATGATCGTACCCGCGGGCAGGTCGACGGCAGCGACGAGGACCTGGATGCCCCGCTGCTGCGCTTCTGCCGCGGCGTTGCCGGCGGCGCGGTTCTCGGTCTCCTGCAGGAAATTGCGAACCAGAAGTGCCGTCAGGCCGGCTGCAAACAGCGCGGCGACGATCAGCATGACCCGTGCCAGACTCACGATCGAACCCTTTTCCGTTCTCACTCTCACGGCCGGTTTCCGGCCGCCACCATCGCAACTCGCATCCGGCCGGGATGGCAGGGACGAGAAACACTAGGCGCGGGTAAGCCCTAGAATCGGGCAGTTCGGCTTAAGATTCCCTGAAAAACGTACGCCGATCTCCTTTAGCGTCATCGGCAGAAAACTGCGCGAAATCACGCTCAAGGCAGGGGATCGGGCAGCTCAGCCGAACAAGCCCAGGGCGAATGGCAGGCGGGGGTAGACCAGGAGGCCGGCGGGGCCGATCGCCAGCGCATAGGGCACGTGCGCCTCACCGCGCAGGCGGGTGACAAGGGTGCGCCGGGCGAGCGCTGCCGGCAGCAGCGTCTGGTGCCGGGCCAGCATCACGCCCAGGGCGACGAGGCCGCCCAGCAGGGCGGTGTAAAGCAGGAAGCTGCCGGTCTCGCCGGCGCCGGTCCACAGCGCTGCCGCGGCGATCAGCTTGGCATCGCCGCCGCCGAGGATGGCGAAGGCATAGAGCGCGATCCCGAGCAGCAGCAGCCCGCAGGCGATGGCGCAGGCCCAGGCGATCTGCAGGCCGGGCAGATCGCCGGCGACGGCGACGACGGGCCAGGCCAGGACCAGGGCCAGGGGCAGGCTGTTGGGGATTTCGAACCGCCGCGCGTCGGTGATCATCGCCGCCACCATCACCAGCGGGAAGACCAGGCCGATGGCGCCGGCAAGGTTCATGACAGCGGATTGCGGGATGCGCGGACGGGCACGGCGCAGGCAAAAAGAAGCGGCCGGAAGGGCGCCATGGGCGCCAGCTTCCGGCCTCGTTCTTTCACGTATGCAGGCGGCGGCAGCGTTAGCTGCGCTTGCTCGCCAGGTCGCTCTGAACGTCTTCGAAGAAGCCCTTGACCTCGTCGCCAAGAGCGAACACGGCAGCCACGATGGCGACCGCGATACCGGCGGCGATCAGGCCATACTCGATGGCGGTGGCGCCGGTCTTGTCTTTGCAGAACGCGTTCAGATCATGCAACCGAGTCTGCGCGCCCACGATGAGACCCAACATATCAGGTCCTCCTGTCTTCTCTTCACACCCCAAAAAAAGCGTCGGTGGCGAGGGCCGTGGCACTTCCTGGGTGCCATTGCCGCCTGCCGTCTGGTCAACGCACCAGCTGTCGGCAAGCTCGGAAGGCCGGTCCTTTCTCGGCCCGCATTCCGATGGCCGCTCAACGAGCGGTCCGTTCCTTCCCCACTTTCCGCGTGCCTGGCTTGCGTACTGCGGTGGCGATCGCTGTGGCGTTTCTGCCGATCTGCCAGGTTGTCCTACGGTAGGGGTTGGCGGCTTAACGAACGGTAAAATGGCCGCGCAAATGGCATGCGAGTGCGGTTTCGGCCGCCACGGATTCCGTCTAAATCTCTGAAAACTATGCGGAACCTGACCGTCGCCGCGAGGACGGATTCTTCTTTATTCAACCCCAAAGGGTGGTCGCGGCGGGCCGAATGACGCTACCATCGTAGTGCAGTGCGGGCGTTCGGTCCTCTGCCAGCAGCAGTGGCCCGTCGAGATCGACGAACGTCGCCTGCGCTGCCAGCAGCAGCGCCGGTGCCATCGCCAGCGAGCTGCCGAGCATGCAGCCGACCATGATGCCGAAACCGGCCTCCCGGGCGGCGTCGGCGAGGGCCAGCGCCTCGGTGAGGCCGCCGGTCTTGTCGAGCTTGATGTTGACGAAGTCGTAGCGCCCGGCCAGGCCCGGCAGGCTCTGCCGGTCGTGGCACGACTCGTCGGCACACACCGCGACGGCGCGTGCCAGCCCGGCCAGCGCCGCGTCGTTGCCGGCGGGCAATGGCTGCTCGATCAGGGCGACATCGAGGTCGTGCATGGCCGCCATGAGCGGTTGCAGCTGCTCGGGCCGCCAGGCCTCGTTGGCGTCGACGATCAGGCGCGCCGCCGGTGCCGCCGCGCGCACCGCGCTGACGCGCTCGACGTCGCCGTCGCCATCGAGCTTCAGTTTCAGCAGCGGCCGGTCGGCGGCCGCCGCCGCTGCCGTGGCCATGGCGGCCGGTTCATCGAGGCTCAGCGTGTATGCCGTGGTCACTGCCGTTGGCTCATCGACCCCGGCGATCTGCCAAGCGGGTCGGCCGCTGCGCTTGGCTTCCAGGTCGAACAGCGCGCAATCGACGGCATTGCGCGCGGCACCCGGCGGCAGCAGCTCGAGCAGACGTTGCCGGTCGGCCCCGCCCTCGACCTCGACGCGCACCGCTTCGATCTGCGCGGCGACCGAGTCCAGGGTCTCGTCGTAGCGGGCATAGGGCACACACTCGCCGCGACCGTGCACGCCAGCGTCGCTCAGCTCGGCTACCAGCACGCGCGACTCGGTACGACTGCCGCGCGAAATCGCAAAGCGGCCACGGATCGGAAACGCCTCCTGGCGAACCTCCAGCTTCGGCACGGTCGTCCGCTCAGGCCAGGGTTTCGACGATCGGTCCGACCCCGACGCGGATCGGATCGACGCAGGGCAGCGACAGCTCGTCCTGCAGATTCTGCAGATAGCGCGAAGCGTCGTCGGCGGACAGTGCCGAGGTGTTGACCGAGACGCCAACCACCCGGCAGTCCGGATTGGTCAGCCAGGCGCTGCGCTCGTGGGTGTCGATGCACGTCGGCAGGTCGGGCAGCGGGGCATGCGGCAGGCCGCGCATATGCGTGCGGGTGGGTTCATGGCAGAGCACCAGGGCATCCGGCTGCGAACCGTGAAGCAGACCCAGGGAGACGCCGGCGAACGAGGCGTGGAACAAGGAGCCCTGGCCCTCGATGACGTCCCAGTGGTCCGCCTCGTTGTCCGGGCTGAGCCATTCGGCTGCGCCGGAAATGAAGTCTGCCACGACGGCATCGATCGCCACGCCGCGCTTGGCGATGAACACGCCGGTCTGGCCGGTGGCGCGGAAATCGGCCTTCATGCCCCGCGCCCGCATTTCCTTTTCCAGTGCCAGGGCGGTGTACTTCTTGCCGATCGAGCAGTCGGTGCCGACGGTGAGCAGGCGCTTGCCGCTGCGCCTGGTGCCCTTGCCGGTGGCGAAGGTCTGGTCGCTGTGGCGGACGTTGAACAGGTGGCGACCGTGATTGTCGGCTGCCTCGCGGATTGCCGGAAAGGACTCCAGTCGGGCGTGCAGGCCGCTGGCTACGTCCATGCCGAGACTGAGGGCCGAAGCGATGCTGTCGGTCCAGCTGTCCGGCATCACGCCGCCGGAGTTGACGACGCCGATGATCAAGGTGCGCGCGCCGCGCTCGGCCGCCTCGGCGATGGTCAGGTCGGGCAGGCCGGCGTCGGCCTGGCAGCCGGGCAGCCGAAACTGGCCGACGCACCAGTCCGGTCGCCAGTCGGCGATGCCCGTGGCGGTCTTGGCCGCCAGTTGATCGGGCGCGTCACCCAGAAACAGCAGATAGGGTCGTTCCATGCTTCACCTGTTCCGCGCTGGCGCCGTTCGGGCGCCCTCCCTTAGTCGTTGTCCGTGCGCGCTGCGTCCTGTTGCTCGCGGGCCTCGAACGCCGCGGTTACCCGTGCGTGCTCGGCCTCCCAGGCCGCGCGCGCCTGCTCGCCGTCCCAGGCACGGTGGTCACCGCGCGCATAGGCCAGGCCGTTGCGATGATACAGCAGCGCGTTCATGCGATTGGCGACGAAATTGTCGCGGCTGTTGACGACCTTGGCGGGCACGCCGGCGACGATCGAATTGGCAGGGATGAGCGTGCCCGGGATGACGATGGCATGGCCGGCGACGATGCTGTTGTCACCGATCACCACATCGTCCATCACCGTGGCGTTGATGCCGATCAGGCAGTTGTCGCCGATGCTGCAGCCATGCAGGGTCGCGCGGTGGGTGATCGAGCAGTAGGCGCCGACGGTGGTGCCGCAGTTGGTGCCGACATGCACCATGACGAAGTCCTGCAGGTTGGAGAACGGGCCAATCACGTTCTCGAACATCTCCGCCCGCATCACCACCCGCGGCCAGATCGAGACCCCTTCGCCGATCCGGTTGCAGCCCAGGATCTCGACCGTGTCGTGGATGAAGGCGGGACGGTCGAGGCTGACGAGGGGACCATAATCGCGCACGGGAGGGACC
>Ga0056121_1000339_pt1 | contig 12441 bp, 16 predicted proteins | sample WorMetHEROISLAND_FD_83872 | JGI IMG/M metagenome (GOLD analysis project Ga0056121, IMG submission 83872) | Marine gutless worms symbiont microbial communities from Max Planck institute for Marine Microbiology, Germany - Olavius sp. 1 HERON ISLAND ...
CGCGAAGCGCATCATAGTTGAAACTATGGACGTTAAGTCCCTTCACTTTCAGTCCGTGGCTTGTCCACGGATGAGGACTTTAGTCCTCCAGACTATGGACTTTCAGTCCATAGTGGTTGATTTAATCTGCGAAAATCTGCGTAATCTGTGGATAAAAAAGAACCCATTTGGCTCGTTACTGTCCAGCGCAGCATCGCCTCAGACTGGCGAGGTGTGAGTTTTTTGTGCAGTGCACACAAAACTTGACTCATTTGTAAAGATTCGCCTCCCTCAAGGGATCCTAACGCCGGGATAGAGGTCATGATCTGCCTGTCAGTTGACGCGAGCCTCTCGAACGCGCGTCATCGGCCCTGGCTTTCAGGTAAGCGACATCGTCGCCGAGACCCTCGAAGGCGTAAGGATTCAGGAACTGTCGACCCCACAGCAGGGCGCGGTCTGTCGGAGCGAGTTCAGCCTGATCACAAACGCTGTCCCAGCTCGCGATGATCTTGTCCAGCAGACCTTCGAGGATTGCGATTGCCTCTTGGCGGGACAGCAGAAAATGAGCCGCCGCATCGAGGCATGAAGCGATCCGGCTCATGCGCTCTCCACCGGCGATCAGCATTGCCTGTGAGGCCTCGTTGCCGGTGCGCGGCTGCGGACAGATATCGTAGGCCGGTGTCAGCGCGAGCGCCTGCCCGTCCCAGAAGGCCGAATGATTACGGGCATGATCGTCCGTATTGCCGCACAGGATGTTGAATGCCAGCCGGGAGAACAGCTCGCGTAGCGTTACTCGAGCATCTTTGAAGCGGTGACGGACGAGTTCCGCCAAGTCCTCGTAGCTCGCATAGCGCGCCATCATCTCATCGAGGGCGAGCATCGCGAGTGCCGACACCATCGCCTTGCGTTGCCACCCGCCGCCGGATGGCACGCGGTCGAAACGCTTGATCAGCAGCACCTCTTTGTGCATCGCGCGTACCAGGGAGACGGGAGCCACCTCGAGCCCCGCCAGCGCACCAATTCGCATGGCAATGAATTCTGCCTTGACCAGGCTGTAGAGATCGGTCGCCGACGAAAACTTGGCGATGTATTTCTTGCTGCCTGCTTGGATCTGCGCCTTGGGCCGTGCTCCGCCGATCGAGGTCCCATGCAGCAAGGCTTGATCGAGCTCGGGGCTCAAGGGCAAGCCTTTTTCTACGCGCTCGACAGACTGTAGGATCTCATCCAAGGAGACATTCATCAGGGTGCGCGGCACGTATTCAGTGGCCGAGCGCTGAAAATCCAGGGCCCCGACCCGGTCCGACCCGGATTCCAGCAAATAGGTAAGCTCATCGAGCTGGCCGCTGTTAGCTTGCGCGCCTGCGCGGCCGAGCCTCCGGTTGATGATGACCCGCCGCCCCCAGGCATCGGGTGATCCATCACGGATGCAGCCAGGCATGCTCAGGCCCGGCAACAGCGGGATCAGGCCCGCCTGCAAAGGCAGCTCCGGTTCATAGAGTGCAATGGCGTTGGTGCGGGCCAGATAGCTCTTGCCGTAATGGAAAAGGAGCCGATCGCCCGCGGCGGAGAGCTTGCCGGCGACAACCGGCGCGGTTTCCCCGGGCAGCCATATCCAGACAAAGGCTTCCTCGTAGGGTCGGTCAGAAGTCATCGTCGACCCTGGCCTTTTGGCGCTTGCGCACGGCACCGGGCAGAACGGCGAGCTTGTCATCGGCATGCGCGATATGGCTTGCCAGCGATGCGCGCTCGTCATCGAACAGCTCGACGCCGGCAAGTGTCGCAACCTCGAACGTCAGCCCAATCGCGACGCTCAAATCGCCTTTCTCGATCTTCTGCAAGGTTGCCCGCGAGATACCCGCGCGATCCGCAAGCTCACGCTCGGTCCATTTGCGCTCCTTGCGCCCGAGCCGCACCTGCTTGCCCAAGAGGGTGCCTGCCTCGCGCGTGTAGCGCGAATAAGTCCTGCCCTTCGACATCGATCTTGCCTTCAAAAAAGACCGCTATAATAGTCACTATACTACTTCATAACCATTCTGGTAGTCATACAATCCCGGCGCGGTCTGTCTTCGTCGAGGTAGAGTCTCAAGCGCTGAAGGGTTGCTCCGCCTTTGATCTCGGCCATGACTCGCCGGGGCGCAAGCTCGAACGAATTTTGGCGGGGCTTAAGGGATTACAACCTTTGGATTCCGAGGTCCCACCTGGAATGACGAGGGAGGGACCGGCAGACTTCACCACTTTAAATTCAGCCACTACCGATTTTTAGACCACCTCTTAAAGGGTAACTTTCCCGACGCTATCATCGGCGGCAAAATCCTTGGGCCGGAAGGCACTGTCATTGCGCAGGGTGACGAGCCCCTCACGCCCCAGGGTCAGCACAAACAGCCCTTGGCGATAGGCATACCGGTCCGAGGATTCATCGGTGCTCAAAGCGGCAACCGCCCTGAACCGGCGGTAGCCCCGGTATTCGGGGAAGAGGTTTGGAAACCGCTCCAGGTCCTTGAGGAGCTCGCGCATACCCTCCACCTGCAGGGTGCTCTTGACCGCCACGGCTACCAGGGCACCATCGGCTACCAGCAGCAGATCGATCTCCATCTCCTCTCCACCCCGGTATGCCGGCTGTGGCCGTAGGCTGCGGTTGACCGGGATCCCCTGCGCCTGGAACAGCTCGGCCACCTCCGGCTGCTTCTCTAGGGCCTCGAGCAATCGGCCCCACTGGCTGGTAAACAGGTTCTCGGCCGCCCGGGTCTGGGCGGAAAGGGCTGCGATTTCCCGCTCCATGGCCTCGAAACGCCGGTCGAGACGCCGGTCGGTCTCTGCGATGCGCTGATCGAGGCGCCGGTCGGTTTCCCGGAACAGGGTCCAGATCGATTCGACGGCCTGTTCAATCTCTGTTTGGGTCATGGTTCTACTCTACGACCCGTTAAAGATGCCATCTGTAGCCAAACGTCAGGATGCTGGTCTTTTAGGCGGCAGAATGGCTCTTCTTCGGCACCCTCCCGGTTGAAGAACCAAAAGGCGTAAGCGGAAAACGTTCTCCTTTCTTTCGATTGCATCCGGTGCAGGCAAGAAGCATGTTCGACCAAGTAAACGCAAGGTCCCGGTAAGTACTCTTTGGGCGAAAGTGCTCTATATCCGTACCGCGGGAATCTTCACAGTACATGCAGTGCTCCCTGCGACCCGCCATTATTACCAATACATCGAAGACGACGCCCATTATCCTGGTACGTCGGGCACGTTCCCAAATCAAGCCAGGATTAGCTCCCTTATCGATTTCCGCTTGCTTGCGCGCCAGATAACCTCGGACTCTGCCAGATACATTCAAGCAATTTACCCGTCTCATTTTCAATTGTCATCCGCGTCAACCAACAGGCGGAGCCCATCCTTTCGTCGGCGCTCGGCAGTAGTAAGTCGTGCAGTCCGCGCTTTCGCTTTCAGCCTCGCGTACTCACGACGGGCCGCTACCGCCCTTGGCGACCGCGTGTGGTCCAAACCGAGTGCGGGGGTAAGCAGGATTGCATCAGGCTTACCCGCTACTACCCTCCTATAATCTTCAGGATCAAGTTGAAATAGCGGCTCCGAAGATCCAGGTGCGGGAAGGTGCCATATGGAATTTCGGCTTGCGGCTTGACAGATCAGCGGACTATGCGTCGTAACATCAACCACTATGGACTGAAAGTCCATAGTCTGGAGGACTAAAGTCCTCATCCGTGGACAAGCCACAGACTGAACGTGAAGGGACTTAACGTCCATAGTTTCAACGATGATGCGCTTCGCGCACTAAAGTTATTGAAGCAATGAACTGGATCCTGGGGAAGACGCGCCTAAACCAAAATCCGATCTCCCTTTGCCAAGTCGGATGAAGATGTGAATCTACTTCGTCTATCAATACCATGCCGGTATTGTTTATAAAGGGTCTCTGATTCTTGCGCTTCACCAAATCGATAGCTCCATAGACATCTACGAGTTGACGGAGGATATCTGTCAGCATCGCGACCGCGGATCTGTAACCATCTCTCAAATCGCGTAGCGAAAGGGTGATGCCGAGTGCATCCTTTAGCCAGAATCCATTCGAATCGACACGCTCAACGGTCACTCCATTCCGTAGGAACTCGTAAGCAAGGATTCGGAGCACCAGCTGCAATTTGTCATGGGATTCCTCGTCTCCTTCAAGCTCCTTATACTTGAGCTCCTTAAGCCAGAAATCGCTCTCTTGAAGAGTGGCGTCTTCTCGAAACAAGGTCGCGAAGCGCGCAACTTTCCCTCGTGCCGACATCAGGCGCTGAGCTTCCGGCGAATGCCCATAAAGGCGTCGAAAAGGGCCATAACCGGTACAGAACCAACCATCGGGATGCTCGGCCCAAGGACCTCTGGTTGGCCCTTTACCCCTCTTTAGATACTCTCTTCCTTCCGACATTCGTATATTTCCGTTAGCGTCGGATCGCAGCGCAAGCTCCGACCAGAACGGCTGATCATATCTGCGGCCTTGAGCAAACTTATCCTTGTCCCCACCAACTATCTGTACCGCGATTGTTGCGGAGGATGCTCCTTGTCGAATCCAGCCTTCCAGGGAGGGCTGCAAAGTGCGGGCGGTGTCCGGTCCGATCAATGCCAAAGAAACGGCTTTCAGAAACGCCGTCTTTCCGGGGGCATTGTCTCCGGTGATAACATCCCAGCCCGCGTATTCCTCCGGTGAACTGTCGGCGGATCTTTGAAAAGAGAAATCCAGCTTCGAAAACCCGCGGACATTCTTCAGTACAATTCTGCGTAAGTACATGATTGCTTCGGATTAGGGTTGAATAACAATTGGTTATGGAGCGTTTCAGGCAGAGGCTGGGACTCCATTTATAGCACCAGCAGCAACCTGAGTCAGTCGGCGGTACTCGCGTTGAACTCTTATTCATCGCAGTGGCGATTATCGAGTTCCTGCACTCGCGCGCCTAGCATCTGGCCGCTTCTCGCCGCGCTGAGATCGAAAAATAAGGTGAAACGAGATGCTGGCTATCTACCAGGCGGCCTCGCGGTCTATCGGGGATGCGTCGAGCCATTCTCGATCCTCGTCCTCAAGCGCGAACTGGTCGGCGGTCGATGCTTCGAGCAAAGACCCAAGTCCGTACTCCGGTGTTTGGAGGGGTTCGATGACGATGCGACCAGCTTCCAAACGCATGTCCACCGGGCTGTCTACGGATAGTCCCAGGGCCCGAATCAATTGCGCGGGAAGCCGGATGGCCGCGCTATTACCCCAGCGCTTGATCTCTGCATTCACGAGTGTATCTCCTTGAGTATTTACATGGGTGAGTTTGGAGTATATCCAAGGGGTCGTCATCCATGCGGGCGTCTCCGGCACTGGACAACCAGGTGTCCTATCCGTCTTCCGACACCAGGGCCGCTGGCCGATTGTCGCAAACCCGACAAGCGAAGCCCCACGAGCAGATCAACGTCTTGAAAATCGATCCAAAATGCATGTGTTTCGGTTTAGGCACGGCATTTGCTGAAAGTACTCTGGAACCGTCCAAATCACGCGGGTAAGGGTGCCTGCAGCTATTCCGGAGACCAGCCATGTGACCATCACCATCAATTGTATCGACCCGGCGGTGGGGGCCGAGATCTATCCCTGGATCTTCTGGAAAAAGCGCCGCATCGAGGGACTCGAAGGCGTACGGATCCTCATCGAGCAGCAGCGGAAGGGTCTGGAGATGCTGGTCGAGCGCGGCGTCCTGGTCAAGATCAACTCGGTGGTGATCCCCGGCGTGAACGATGTGCACCTGAGAGCGGTCGCCAAGTTCGTCAAGACCAAAGGCGCCTTCCTGCACAACCTGATGCCGCTCATCGCCGCGGCCAGGCACGGCACCTTTTTCGGGGTCATGGGCCAGCGCGGCCCGACCCATGAGGAGCTGCGGGCTTTACGGGACGCCTGTGCCAGCGATATGAACATCATGCGGCATTGCCGTCAGTGCCGTGCCGATGCCGTGGGTCTGCTCGGCGAGGACCGGTGCCGGGAGTTCATCCTGGACAAGCTCGGGCACCAGGAGGTCGATTACGGCAAGGTCGCGGCGGTCCGCCGACGGGTCCATGCCGCCATCAAGGCCAACCGCGCGGCCCGCCTGCAAGCGCCTGCGCCCGGATAACTGTCAGCAGGACCTGAGGAGTCCGACACCATGCCGAAAGCGAAAATCACGTTCGACGATATCCAGCAAACCGTCAATGTCCCCGCGGGTACTCGCGTCATCGAGATTTCCGAGAAGGTCGGGGCCGGCATCATCTACGGCTGCCGCGAGGGTGACTGCGGGACCTGCATGATGCATGTCACCGCGGGTTGGAACGATCTCACCGCGCCTTCGGTGCTGGAGGAGAAGATCCTGCGCGAGAACCTGGCCGGTCGTCACGACCGGCTGGTCTGCCAGGCGCAGATCCTCGGCGATTGCAGGGTCAAGCTCGCCTGACCATCAACCCCTAACCCGGGGTGCTACTATGGGCCTGGTGACCTCTTCGAACCCGGACTATAAGGACAAGACCGTCTATGCGGTAGCGGGTAGTCACACCGAGACCGTCCTCAAGCTCGCCAAGGAGCACAAGGTGCCCGTTCGGTTCGACTGTCAGGACGGCGAATGCGGAAGCTGCCTGGTGCGTGTGACCAGCATCGACGGCAAGGGACGTATGGGCGGTCCGTTGACGGAAAAGGAAAAGAACGTCCTGCGCGAGTTGGGCAAGCTGACCAAGGGCGAGCTCGAACAGATGTTGGTCGACGATCTGCCGAGCGAGTGGCGCCTGGCGTGCTAGATGATCGTGCGCGACGAAGACCTGTTGGTGGAGTTCTGAAGATGTCCGGCGCGGTCCCTGTCACGGTCGATCATGCGGTGCGGATCTACGGCACCCTGATGGCGCAGGCCGCCGGGGTCGGTAACGACCATGCGTTGGCCTGTATGATCGCCAGTTCGCGGACGGGCAAGGGTTCCCTGTCGGTGCGGTTGGGACTGTCGTCCGTCGCCTTCCATCGTCTGGTGGAACATCACTTTCCCGGGGCAACCCTGCCGGCTCCCACCCCCACGGGTGCGGCGGTTCCGGAACCACGCCCCGACGAGCTTGCCGACTTGGTGCGGCTGATGTTGATCGACAAGGCCAGTGCATCGCCGTCCGAGGTCTGGATAGCCCACATCGTGGCGGCGGGCTGCATGGCCGCCGACCATCTATGGAGCGATCTCGGTCTCTGGTCCCGAACGGATCTGACAGCCCTGATGCGCCGAAATTTCCCGGCCCTCGCGGCGCGCAACGTCAAGGACATGAGATGGAAGCATTTTCTTTACCGGGAGCTGTGCGAGGCGGAAGGTATCCACACCTGCCGCGCATCTTCCTGCGGGGTCTGCGCCGACTATCGCGCCTGTTTCGAACCCGAAGGGTGAGTCGGGGTTGTTTCCGCTTCTACAATAGAGTTGCATCCAATGCAAACAATTAAAAATCAATGCCTTATGTTAGAATAGGGGGTCAATACGGTAGCCATTAACCAGGAAACAAAGAGTTAGACGCCAGACGATCTTCGTAACATACTGATTTTAAAGTATCTTGCAAGGGGAACAACCCTAATAGTTACATTGGTATGGTGAAGTCTAGGCACTTGGGTTCTTCATCGGTTAAACTTTTAAATTTTAAGCAGTAAGAGAAATCGCTACCGATGTCGACTGTTACCGTCTCCGATAGGGGCCAAGTCGCTATCCTTGCGACGATCCGCCGCCGACTCGGCATTGCCCCCGGCAGCAAGTTGGATTTCGAGCTGGAAGGCGACAGCATCCGCCTCCGGCTGTGCAAAGCTGTTCCCCCATCGCGGGTCGAAGACGGCTATGGATTGCTGCGCTGCGAATTGCCCGGAGAACGACGGCTCACGAACTTCGATATCACAGAAGCCATACGGAATCAAGATGCTGGTGGAACCAAGGACCGGGACGGTGATTGCCCTTGATACCAACATCCTAGCCCGCTTCTATGCAAACGACCCTGGAGACCCGGAAGCCGCCAGGCGGAGTCCTATCGCCCGTCGCATCATTACCGAGAGCCTGTTCGTTCCCATCACCGTGGTACTAGAGCTGGAATGGGTCCTGCGGGCCTTCTACGGCTTCGACGCAGAACAAATCGTCCGCGTATTCGAACACCTGCTCGGGCTTCAACACGTCGACACCGAAGAGGCCGAACGCATCGCCGCAGCGCTTCCCCTCACGACTCAAGGAATGGACTTCGCAGATGCCTTTCACCTGAAAGGCAGCGCCCATTGTACGGCGCTGTATACCTTCGACGACCGCAGGTTCGCACGGCGCGCCGGCTGGCTCACAGACGGCACTCGGGTGATTGTACCGACTGTAAAGGAGTGTCGTGACCGGTGGGAAACGGTGACATCCGAAAAAAGGTCGGGGTGAGGAACGAACCCCAACGGCTTTGGTTCGACATGGCAATTTGTCGGGGTTTGCAAGCTCACCCCAACCTACGCGCTTCAATCAAGCTTGGGCGATTTCTGTCAAATGACAGACCAGCCTGCTTGTCTTTTCGTCCGTCTTCTGGGTCGCGACAACAGTTACATCGCACAATGATGCGCTTGTTGTCGCTCCTTGAAGACGAACGAATAGCCGACCCATCCTGGTCTATCATTTTCCGGCAATCGCCTTAGCTACCAACGGCGGCAGGTACTACCATGCCATCACTCTCGGCTGAATGATGGCATACACGATGGTTCACATGCGGGTCCAACTCAGTCCGCTCCTCCAAGCAGCGCCAAATAATTCAGGATTGCTTTTAACTAGACAGTTTCTTAGATCAACCGCCGTTGCTCAGGATCATCAGCTGAGCATCCAACCACAGGATGCCCAGCGTGAACAGGGGAGCGGCGGCGGTCAAGCTGTCGATGCGATCGAGCACCCCGCCGTGTCCGGGGAGTAGATGTCCGGAATCCTTCAGGTCGCGGCTGCGTTTGACGAGACTCTCGAACAGGTCACCGATCATCGAGACCAATGCCGCTAGGATACACAGGGCGACGAGCAACACCATATACCCAGGTGGTAGCCCCAGCGACCAGCCCAACAGGACCCCACACAGGCCGGCGCCGGCCAGGGCCCCGTAGACACCGGCGCGGGTCTTGCCCGGACTGAGCAAGGGCGCCAGCTTCTTGCGTCCCCAGCGGCGTCCCGTGAAGTAGGCCAGGGTATCCGCAACCCAGATGAGTACCAGCAGAAAGAGCACCTGATAGGGACCTGCGGACGAATGGGCGTGCAGGTGAACGATTGCGAGCCAGGGACCCATGAGTACCACCAATCCTACCGCGGACATCATAGGGTCCGGTCCCGATTTGCGCTCGACGGTACGCAGGCGAAACAAAAGGAACGCGACGGCACTCCAGAAGACCACCGCCGCTGCAATCATATGCATATACCATTGGCGCAGCGGGGGCTGCCATAGAATGAGCAGACAGAGGACCACCGCAGCCACGTAGGTAAGCCGTCCGGCATGAGATACGATGCCAGTCATGGCCGACCACTCCCATGCCGCCGGTATTAGGACCAGCCCGAGGCATAAGGCGAGATACGGGGTGGGCAGCAGCAGGACGGTCATCACCGGCAGGGGCACAACGAGCAGTGCGGTCAGGGTTCGTTGCCGCAGCTTGCTTGCGGACACGATAGCTCCTAGCGAGGCTTTGCCTCAGACCGACAAGTGCCCAACTCGAGCTTCATCGCAAAACCTCAATTAGGACAGGATTACACAGGATTTACAGGATTCTTGTCGTCCCTGAAGTTCCGACGTCCGATCATGCCCTGACCAAACCAGCAAGCCCCTTTCACAACAAAAAATCCTGTTAATCCTGAACATCCTGTTAATCCTGTACGATTAGGACCGTAGGGCGGGAAAGCGCGGCGCATCCCGCCTTACGAGTTGGCCTGGTCACCGGCCAAGCCGAAACGACGCTGCCGACCGGTAAAATCGGCCAAGGCTTCCCGGTAGGCCACGGCATTGAAATCCGGCCACATCAGATCGCTGAAATAGAACTCACTGTAGGCCGACTGCCAGAGCAGGAAGTTGCTGATTCGCTGCTCCCCACCGGTGCGGATGAACAGGTCGGGATCCGGCAGGTCAGGGAAGGACAACCGGCTGGAAAAGACCCCCTCGTCCACATCCTCCGGCGCGATGCGACCGGCGTGCGCATCTGCGATCAGCCGCCGCGCCGCCTGCACGATGTCCCAGCGTCCGCCGTAATTGGCGGCGACCTGGAGCAGCATGGCCTGGTTGGTGCTCGTCACTTTCTCCACGGCGGCGATGCGATGCCGCAGCTTCTCCGGAAAGGCCGCGCGCTCGCCGATGATCCGTAGTCGCACGCCATTCTCGGTGAGCCGATTGACTTCCGAGCGCAGGGTGCCCATGAACAGATCCATCAAGAGACTGACCTCGGACTTGGGACGGCGCCAGTTCTCGCTACTGAAGGCGAAGAGCGTCACGGCCTGGATACCTTGGCGAACGCTCTCTTCTACGATGGCCCGAACACTTTTGATCCCCACCCGGTGTCCGGCCGTACGCGGCAGCTTGCGCCGCACCGCCCAGCGCCCGTTCCCGTCCATAACGATCGCCACGTGTCGCGGTAAGTGCAACCGGGGCTGGTGGTCCGAGGACGGCGATGTATCCTTGTTCAAAATGCAAGATCCCAGAAGACGTCCACAGGAGGGGTATCAGATGGACATCAAGTCTTGTTCCTTCTCGGCAAGGGTTTTGTCCGCACGCTTGATGTAATCATCGGTCAGTTTCTGCACCGTCTCCTCGCCATGGTGCTCCTCGTCCTCGGATATCAGCTTTTCTTTTACCGCTTCCTTGAGCGCGTGATTCGCGTCACGCCGGATGTTGCGAATCGCTACCCGGGCCTGCTCGGCTTCGTGACGGGCTACCTTGATCAAATCCCGGCGCCGCGCCTCCGTCAAGGGCGGCATGGGCACTCGGATCACCATCCCCGCGGTGTTGGGATTGAGTCCCAGATCGGACTGCATGATGGCCTTTTCCACCGCCTGTACCATGTCCTTCTCCCAGGGCGTGACCGCGAGGGTACGGGCATCCTCGGCCGTGATGTTCGCCACCTGTTTGATGGGTACCTCGGAGCCGTAATAGGAAACCACCAGGTGATCGAGCAAAGCAGGATGGGCACGCCCGGTACGGATCTTAGCCAGCTCATGCCGCAAGGATTCCACGCTTTTACCCATGCGCGTTGTGGCGTCTTTCTTGATGTCGTCGATCATCTCATTCCCCACCTTCCACCAGGGAGCCGATCTCGGCCCCTCCAACCAGTCGCATCAGTGCGCCCGGCTCGTAGATGTTCATCACCCGCAGCGGGATACCGCTATCCCGGCACAGGACGAGGGCCGTCGTATCCATGACCCTCAAGTCCTCCCGCAAGGCCTGATCGTAGGTCAAACGCCGGTAGCGGACCGCCGCGGGGTCCTTGACCGGATCGGCCGAATAGACACCGTCAACCTTGGTCGCCTTGATCAACAGGTCGGCGCCGATCTCCACTGCCCGCAGGCTCGCCGCCGAGTCCGTCGTGAAGAAGGGGTTACCGGTCCCGGCGGCGAAGACAGTCACCCAACCCTGCTCCAGATAATCCACGGCGCGGCGGCGGCTATAGCCTGCGCAAATCTGGTCGATTCGCAACGCCGACATGACCCGCACCGGTACCTCCAGGCGCTCCAGGGCGTCCTGCATGGCAAGCGCATTGATGACGGTGGCCAACATGCCCATATGATCGCCGGTAACCCGGTCGATCCCCCCTTGGGCCAGGCCCGCGCCGCGGAAGATATTACCGCCACCGATTACCAGCGCGACTTGTACGCCGCTGGCGACCAGATCTCGTACCTCGCCGGCCAAACGACCGATCACCCCCGGATCGATGCCGTAGGTACCCTCCCCCATCAAGGCCTCGCCACTGAGTTTGAGGAGGATGCGGTGATAATGGATCGGAGACACCTGTTTGAGACCTTATTACTATGATTTTTCATCCGCATCAACCACTATGGACTGAAAGTCCATAGTCTGGAGGACTAAAGTCCATAGTTTCAACTATGATGCGCTTTGCGCACTAAAGTTCCGGTATCCCATAATCTCAACACGCCCTATCGTCGCAAACAATTCCGTCGGATTATCCGGTCCATCGTGGATCAGGAAATTTCCATAAACCTGCCATGCCCCGTTTTCCGGAGAATTTGCACTATGTACGCGGTAGTGTGGCAACTAGGCCTGATGACGTGGGTCTGGTAGTCCGCTAAACCGACTACGGAAGCCGTCTTGCTATCCTTGCTTTGTACTCCAAACCGTAAAACATCAAACTGTTTTAGGGTCTGTTGAGATTCATCGTGAGTTGATGACTGCGGCGCAGGCATAGATCATGGCCTCGAAGCTTTCATCGGTTTTGTCGCTGCGCATGGCGATACGCTTGGACTCTTTGAGTTTGCC
>Ga0056121_1000340_pt1 | contig 12424 bp, 14 predicted proteins | sample WorMetHEROISLAND_FD_83872 | JGI IMG/M metagenome (GOLD analysis project Ga0056121, IMG submission 83872) | Marine gutless worms symbiont microbial communities from Max Planck institute for Marine Microbiology, Germany - Olavius sp. 1 HERON ISLAND ...
AAGCGTCATAGGTGATTTAGGCTATACTTGCTCTACCCTGTTTACCATCGAGAAAAACGAGATCAGATACTTCATTCCGCGTCCCAACTATAAAAAGTATGGCTAGCTATGTATATAGCTCCCCTTGTTTGTACCGATCGCGGGCGCATTTCCGATCCGGTGCCTGACAGCCATGCCCCAGTGCTGATTTGAATGCGGCCCCGTCCAGCAGGAGCCAGCGCTCGATGTGAGGATCGGGGATTGCGAGCACGGTCGGAACCGGGCTGTCGGTTACCGGGACTTCCCGTGTACGCTCTGACAATCCCCTGCAATTGGCGTCGGTACCGATTACCAGCAGGTCCGGTGGATTGCCTTGGCGTTTGAGGTCACGGAGGTATTCCTTCAGCTCGCGCACAACCTGCCCATGACCGCGCCGTACGTTTCGCCACTCCAAACGGACTTCGATACCCTGTTCCACGGCAACCCGCTCGATGAGGGTCCCGATTACCTTCTGGTGTGCGGAGTCCTCGACGAAGGCCGCGATGGTCTTAACCATCGAAGTCCCCCCGCAGCAGACGCTCGGAAACGGAGAGGGTCTCCTCGCCGCGGTTTTCGCCTTGGTCCATCACGGCCTGGTCGATGTCATCACTGCGCCCCAAGGGACCCCAGGTCGAGAACGGCTCGATACTGGTTCCCCGATCCGATTTTCGGGTCACGAACAGGGACTCGTTCGGGACCAGATCCGGCAGGATGGGGGAGTGAGTCGTGACGATATACCGGGTATTCCCGATACCGGCTCGGGTCTTCAGAAGCTCGGCAATCAATTGGACTCGGCGCGGATGAATGCCGTTCTCCGGCTCCTCGAAGCCGACCAGGGACGGTGGCTCCTTGGCGCCGGTCAGGGCAAGCATTCCCAGGATCCGTAGCGTCCCCTCGGACAACACGCGGGCGGGAACGGGTATGCCGGCCTCCCGGAGCCGTAGCTCTACCTCGCCTAGGTCGTTGATGTCGACGTCGATGCCGTCGATTTGCGGCAGGACGGTCTTCAGGGCCTTTTCTACCGCGGTGAATTGCCGCGGCTCCAGTGCCATCAAGGTATTGAGGTAGACCGGCAGTTCTTCGCCCATCAACCCGATGTGCCGTACCTCCTTGACCGGATTGACGGCCCGCATACGTTCGCGCGGCTCGAAATAGAAGCAGAGCCAACGGCTGATCTCCTGACGGGCCGCGACCAGGTGCGGGTAATGTGGCGGGTGGTGCGGCAGCGACAGGATGCTGTGATCGAGGTAGCGGTCCAGATAGGCGGGATGGGCCTGTCCTTCGAGACACAGATGCAGCCGGTCGTCATGGCGGGACAGGAAGGGCTCGCACTTGCTAGTGGGTTCACCTTTCTGTTCAGCGCAGCCAGGTACTCGTCGGCGACCCGCAGAATCCCCGATCGCGGCAGCATTTCGATTTCGATGCAATAACGGAGAAAACGCTCTCGCACAGGGGTCTGTCGCGCTTCCTTTCCCTCTTGTTCCCGCTTTGCCTCGGGGGGTCGCTTCAATTCCCGGACCTGCCGGTTGACCGCGTTGACGATCGTATCCGACAGGGTGAAATCCACCTCTACGCGAAAAGACAGGCTTTCTTCGTCCAACAGCCCCTCCAATCCCTTCTCGTGGAACGAAAACGACTCCAGGGGCTTGCCCCGATACGGCGGCTCGAACGCATCTTTCAGGGTATGGCACGAGACGACCCTGGAAAGCAGCTGCAAGACATCGAGAAAGTTGCTCTTACCGGCGGCGTTGGGGCCGAACAGCACGGACAGCGGCTTCAACTCCACGTCGATATCGCGCAGCGATTTGTAGCCCTGAATCCTGATCCGGTTGAGCATGGAGGTTACATCGACGAATCTTGTCTATCCGTAGCTTACACAGATTGCCGCAGATACCTTCGTTTATTTTCACTCCGCACCCGTGAATCCGCGGAGAAGATGGGGAAGTCGCCCCGCTTACCACAACGGCTTGGTGTGACCTAGGTTCCACTGCACCGGATCAGGCCGGTTCATGGTCTACCCTGCCCAAATCCCCATGGCGCGTATCTTGCATTTCCCCTGTACTTCGCAAGTTAACATGGGATTCCAGACGATGAGGAGGGCACTGGCATTCATCGAACCGGCGCTCGCGCCGGCCTGGATCGTCAACCACGCTATCATGGGTTGCACCGCGGAAGGCATCGAATGCAGTCCCCGCTTCAATGGGGCCTCTTACTCTACCGTCGTCGCCCACAAGCTCGGACTCGAATCCTGGGTAGCGCGGGTCTTTCCCACCCGCCACCGCACCCGCCACCGCTCACTCACTTTTCTGCAATTGGCCGGAATCGAGTACAATCCCTACCATAGCGAAGGGGTAGTCCTGGTCAATTGGGGTCCCATCCTCTTTTTAGGAGCGGGCTTGCCCGCGAAGAGGGCCGTCCGGTAGCGTCGTTCGCAGGCAAGCCTGCTCCTACGCAGACCCGGGTTCGGGCGGAAAAAAACGGAAAATTGGCATAAGGCGGGTATAACAAGTAGCCTTATCGCGCGGGAGATATGACCGGCATTCGCGATTTTGCAGTAAGACTACCGTAAGTCGGACAGGCCCCCGGGAACAAAGCATGTCCAAACCCTTTTCTCTCATGATCCACGGCGGTGCCGGTGCCCTGAATAACATCAAGGACGACCGACTTGCCGTTCGCTACATAGAGAGTCTCCGGGTGATCCTCGAACACGGACGCGAGATCCTCTCCCACGGCGCCAGGGCCGTGGAAGCGGTGGAGACCTGCGCCTCCCAGCTGGAGGATGATCCCCTGTTCAACGCCGGGTGCGGATCGGTGCTTACCGAGCACGGCCAGGTGGAGATGGACGCCGGCATCATGGATGGCCACGATCTGGCCGCAGGCGCCGTGGCCGCCGTCTCCAATATCGCCAACCCGGTCCAGCTCGCTCGCCTGGTCATGGACGGCAGCGAGCACCTGATGCTTATCGGCGAAGGGGCGCTCCGCTTCGCCGAACACTGCGGGATGAAACGGACGCCGGACCACTACTTCATTACCCCCGAGCGCGTGGCCCAGCTGGATGAGGCCCGGCTGAAACGCCGTATCATGCTGGATCACGACGATGCCGAGGACGCAGGTGAAGAACAGAAATACGGCACTGTGGGCGCCGTCGCCCGCGATCTGGAGGGTAATCTCGCCGCTGCCACCTCCACCGGTGGAATCGTCAACAAGCGCATGGGTCGGGTCGGCGACTCACCCATCATCGGCGCAGGTCTGTATGCGGATAACGAGACCTGCGCCGTCTCGACTACCGGTTATGGAGAAGATTTCATGCGCACCCTGATCGCCAAGACCCTCTCTGACATCATTCTGTTTAAAGGCAGGGGCGCCCAGGATGCCGTAACCGAGGGCATCACCTACCTGCAACGCAAGGTCGCCGGTCGCGGCGGCGTCATCGTGATCGACAAGGTAGGCTACTGTGCCAGCGGCCACACGACCAAGAAGATGATCCACGGCTGGATCGAACACGGCGGGGAGACCATCTGTCGGTTTTAAGGCCCCGCGGTCTGCGTAGATACAGCAGCCTTGAGAGGCTATTGTGGTATCAGCTATTTGATAGCGAGAATTTTATGGAAAATACCGATAATTATCGCGCCGATGTAGACATCGCACGAACTCTACCTTATTTTTGTCAACAGCCAGACCGATCCGATAATCGCCAATCCGTATTCGGTAGAAACCGCTCATTCCGCTGAGCTTTTTTACCCCACTAACCTTTCTCAGACTAGCCACTGTCTCCGTCGCCTCGATGACTTGCTTGACCTGTGCCAGAATAGTTTGGTCTTTTACTTTCTTCAGGTCTTGTTCAAAGCTCTTGCGGAATACTATCCTCACTCTTTGACCTCAAGGACGTGGAAAATGGTCTCTCTTGTAGCTTCTTCCGTTTGCCGTCCTTCTTGAATAGCTTTGATAAGCATCATATCTTCCACGACATCGGCAAACACCTCATGCAATAGCTCACGTTCCTCCCGGAGCGTTTCAGTAAGAGCTTCTTTGAATAATTTTTTATGGCGTCCTGGCCTAATTCAGTTTGCATAACAATCACTGCTCAATCATACGATTCGTTGGCGGTGGCAGGTTTCAAATCCTTCACCCTGAAACAGATCGTGAAAAGCTTAGTTCAGGATTGGAAAAATGAGTACCTTAGAAAAAAGCAGTTGCTTAGACAAATCGCTGACCATAATAACTTATCATTCCTAATGTAACTATTCAAGCATTTATCTACAGTTCCTTAGATGTTAGGTCTGACAGATTGCGACCTCCCTACTATAGGCACGGACTCAGTGGGATTGATTTGCGCATATTCCGTCTGCATGGATTCGTAGTACGCCGCCCGTTCCACATGTCCGCGCTTGCGGGCCCCGGCAGCAAGGGTCCCCGCCTTCAGGATAAGCATGGCGCACGCGGCGGCCCGATCCCCTGCCTTCAGCCGACCCGAGCCGATGATCTTCTCCAGGGCCCGAACACGAAAGCGGTCCATCCCCCAGTGTTTGCGCGACAGCTGATCGGCGTGACCGCCATACTTGCGGATCTGGGGTGCCGGGACAAAGGCGACCGGCTCCGTCGCACAGATGCGTAGCCAGAGGTCGTAGTCCTCGCAGGCGGGCAGCTCCTCATTGAAGGCGCCCAGCTCGTCGAAGAGGGAGCGGTGCAGGAGTGCGGCGGAGGGGGAGATAACACACCGGGGCAGACACGCCCGAAAGATGTAGCCGCCGGATTTGGCGTGCTTATCCATCTGGTTCACCCGGCGTCCGTGGCGGATCCAGATCTCCTGGGTATGGCAGAGCCGGCTGTTCGGGTATTCACTAAGGGCCGCGCATTGCGCCGCCAGCTTGTCGGGTAGCCAGGCATCGTCGGAGTCGAGGAAGGCGATCCAGTCCCCGCTCGCTGCGCTGATACCTCGGTTGCGGGCGCTGCTCACACCAGTGTTCGGCTGTCGTAGGTAATGAACCTGCGGGTAGCAACGCCGGATCAGATCCCCGGTATCGTCTTGGGAGCCGTCGTCCACGATGATGATTTCAGTCGCAGGCAGGCTCTGGCAGAGGATCGAATCCAGCGCCCGCGGGAGGGTGTGGGCACGGTTGAAAGTGGGTACGACAACCGAGATATGCATCAGGTCGGTCCGAGAGGTTTTTCAAGATCTAAAGAAGCTGTTTGGTTAAAACGGATTCCAGCGTCGTGTTACGTTAAGACGCCGGTACTGACCTGGCAGGTGATCAGCGAACCTTTGTGCGTCGAACGCAACACGTCAAATCCTTCAGACGACGCCAAATAATTCAGGATTGCTCATGGCGGCGCGAGAGCGGCTGTGAATACGCTTGGTTCCGCGATCCCCAGCGGGGCATATGTGGGCTAGCGGCGGCGGAAGATCAGATCCCGCACCTGATGCCCAAGGTGCGCCCCGCGTTGCTCGAATCTAGTCAGGGGTCGCGTTTGCGGACGCGGGTGCAAGGCCCCGGGACCGGCAAGGTTCACGAACAGGTCGTCTGCGTCGGTGAGCAGCGCCAGCATCTGCCGGGCGTAGGGCTCCCAATCGGTGGCAGCGTGGAATATGCCGTCGGGTCGGATGACTCGAGCCAGCGAGGCCACGAGCCGGGACTGAAGGATACGCCGCTTGTGGTGCCGCCGCTTGGGCCAGGGGTCCGGGAAAAAGAGGTAGACGCCGGCCAGGCTGGCCCGCGCGAGGCCCTGCTCCAGGACCTCGACGGCATCGTGACGGCAGGCGCGCAGGTTGGTAAGTCCGCGCCGTTCGATCTCAAGCAGCAGGTGCCCCACACTCGGACGGTGGACCTCGATGCCGAGGTAATTGTGTTGCGGATGACGTGTCGCCAGCTCGGCCAGGGGCTCGCCGTTGCCGAAGCCAATCTCCAGATAGACCGGGTTCGAGTTGCCGAATAGTGCCGGGAGGGCGAGGAGCTCGCCCGGATTCCAATTGATCCCGAAGCGGGGCCAGAGCGCGTCGTAGGCACGTGCCTGAGCCGGCGTGAGACGGCCCTCACGCAGCACAAAACTGCGGATGGGACGATGCCGGGACCGAGGTTCCTTCATGCCGCTTGGGGTGTAAAGCGCCGTCGCATCCTGATTCCGGTAGTGGTTGAATTTAAAGTGGCATGGTTGCGCGACCTAATGACCCGAACCCCCACTGCTTTTGCCATCCCTGGCACTGGATTCCGGCACTCCCTGCCGGAATGACGAGGTCGGGGTTGATAGACCTCACCACTTAAAATTTAGCCACTATCCTGATCCTATCCACCACCGGAATTGGTGGTGCGACAAGACCCGGACCTCTGCATGGAACGACGCAATACTCAGAAGGCCTGTTCTATCGTTCCCGCAGTCCGTCGCGTCAGAAAAACAGTCCTTCCAGCGGCGATGAGGCGGAGGCGAAGCGTTTCGGCGCCATGCGCCCGGCCAGAAAGGCCTCGCGCCCGGCCTCGATGGCCTTGCGCATGGCACTGGCCATCAGAACCGGGTCCCTGGCGGCGGCGATGGCCGTATTCATGAGCACACCGTCGCAGCCTAGCTCCATGGCTACCGCGGCATCCGAGGCCGTCCCCACACCCGCATCCACCAGGATGGGCACCTGGGCATTCTCCACAATGGTCAGGATATTGAGCCGGTTACGGATTCCAAGCCCGGAGCCGATGGGGGCGGCGAGCGGCATCACGGCCACGCAACCCAATGTCTCCAGGCGTTTGGCCATAATGGGGTCGTCGTTGGTGTAGACCATGACGTCGAAGCCGTCCTTGACTAGTACTTCCGTGGCCTGGAGGGTGGCGACTATGTCCGGGAACAGGGTCTTCTCGTCCCCCAGCACCTCCAGCTTGCACAGGTTGTGACCGTCCAGCAGCTCCCGCGCCAGGCGACAAATGCGTATCGCCGTCTCGGCGTCGAAGCAGCCGGCGGTGTTCGGCAGGATGGTATAACGCTCCGGCGGCAGCACCTCGAGGATGTTCGGCTCGCCGGGGGTTTGGCCGATATTGGTGCGACGGACGGCGACGGTGACGATCTCGGCCCCGCTGGCCTCGACGACGCGGCGTGTTTCGTCCAGGTCCTTGTACTTGCCGGTTCCGAGCAGCAGACGCGAGCTGTAGGTCTCGCCGGCTACGGTGAAACTGTCGGTTGCAGCGGTCTGAGTAGGCATAGTGCGGAAAAATCGATGTTGGAAAACGAAAGCATAAACGATTTGTCCGCCGGAGACATACCCGGACCGACTGTCAAGGGGCAGTTGTTGGCCGCGACCCGCGACAGCAGGTAAGCGACGTGCCGATAAGACAAACTGCAAGGGCGAAGCTATAATTGAGAATATAGTCGGTGCCTGTTGTGTGGATTGGAATTCCGTTTCAACTTCTCGCATTTCGCGTAGAGACCAAGCAAAGTCGGTTGCTCTTCGATCGGTCCTGATCCTCCAGCCCCCAAGCCGAGACAACTCCCACAACCGTTGAACAGTTATTTATACCAGAACCATACGTTCGAAGCATTTTCTCACCGGGTTTGGCAGTGCTCTAAACCTTTATACGCCTGAGCTCGAGAACCTGTCGAGACTTCGCAAGACGCGCTTTCCCGTGCGTCACCGCCTCACCCCGCTGGCAAACGCCAAAGCTAGAAGGGCGAATGCAAGGACGATTCGAAATGTTGTAGAGCGTATGGTGCGCTCGTCCGCCGAGTTGGACAAAAGTATCCATGCCTTTGTCAAAAGCTCCAAGTCAGGTGATGGGCACGCTCGCGGCGAGGGTTATGGCGACATGGATTCACAACGGACATTGAAGGTCAGGCTCTACCGTACTGAAAACCCATTCGGGTCATCCGAGGAATTTTCCATTTATCCCGATCGTGTGGGGGCACTGGCTGACTTGCTCGCCATTCATGAGGATGGCAGGAAAGTATACGGCGATTTGGTTGCCGCTGAAGAGGTGTCGGCCGATGAATGAGCTTTCCTCGCCTTTTTATCCCGGAGTCTGATTCCATGTCAGAGGGCACGAACAATGATGATTGTCATGAGGCGATAGCGGGGGAGCTCGTCACGCAGATAGAGGAAACCGCGGAAGAGATAAAAGAAGAGCTTGCTGAGGTTCGGGCCACATTCGTCGGGCCGATACCTCCGCCTGACATACTCCAAGGATATGATAATGTTCTACCCGGCTCGGCAGACAGGATTGTGAGCATGGCCGAAGCGGAAGGCAACCATCGACGGGACCCCATCGACGGGACCAGGAACGGCTTGCCCTTGACGCCGAAATAGAAAACGACCGCAACCTGATCGGGGCTTACGTAAAGGAAGTCCGAATCGGACAGGTACTTGCCTTCGTCATTGCAATTGTCGCTCTCTGTCTTGGTTCTTACGTAGCAACAAACGGCTCTCAGTTTGCCGGGACAGTTATCGGTACCGGCGGGTTGATCGGCATCGTTACTGCCTTCATCCAGGAGAGACGCAAGGACAACCCCACTGACGAACGTAAGAACAGCAATGGTGCCGGCGAAGTGTGAGAGCCTGTCCGGCTTACGGCTGTGTTCTGCTGCGGAATCGAGGTGGCCGGTCAGATTTCCCGCTCGATTTCGTCAAATCAGGCCCGCTATTGCCTCAATCGGGTAGAAAATCCAACTCAACCCCTCGACCCCTCGCTACGAACGCAAGTCAGACAGGCTCTGAGCGTTTTATTCCAATCTAAGAGACTGTATAAAAACTAACCAAACTGTAGGGTGGGCTGTGCCCACCACATACGACGCCTGAGAGGTGGGCACAGCCCACTACGGGCACGATTCTATTAAAATCAATGGATTAGTTTTTAGACAGCCTCTAAGCAAACGAGATCACCCCTCTCTGGCTGGACTCGATGAAACGCACGATTTGTCGGGTCTGGGGGGAAGGATAATCGCGTTCGATCCTTGCAAGAGCCTCGGCCCGAGGTAGGCCCGAACGAAAGATAAGGCGGTAGACGGCCTTGATGGTATTACGCTGCGCTTGGGTGTAGCCGTTGCGGCGGAGTCCGGCCAGGTTCAGACCGACGATCCTGGCCCGATGGCCGTCGGCGATTACGAAGGGAGGTACGTCCTGGGGGACGCCGGTTACGCCGGCGATCATGGAGACGGCGCCGATGCGGCAAAACTGGTGGATGGCCGTTTGGCCGGACAGGAACACCTGATTCTCGACCTCCGCGTGGCCGGCCAGGGTGGCGGTATTTGCGAAGATATTCCGGTCACCGACCGTGCAGTCATGCCCGATGTGGGCGTAGGCCATTAAGAAATTGTGGTCTCCGATCTGGGTGCCCCGAGCGGTCTTGATGCCGCGGCTGATGTTTACGCCTTCCTTGAAGTGATTGAAATCCCCGATGGTGAGGGGTTTGCTCAGTTCCGGCCTGTATCCGAGGTCCTGAGGTTCCGCACCGATGGTGGCACCGTGACCGACGCGGTTGCCGCGTCCCATGCGGGTGGCACCATAGATGCGCACGCAGGTCTCGATGACACAGCCTGGCCCGATGACGGCCCCATCCTCGATGATAGAGTAGGCTCCTACCTGGACGGACGGGTGGAGCTGGGCGCCGCTCTCGATGATGGCGGTGGGATGGATGCTCATAATCTACTGACCGCTCCAACATCCAAAACCTATCAAAAAGATTTTGTTCTCGCCTCTCCAATAGAGCCGTTTTCCATGCACACAGGCCATGGTGGTCGCTGTTCTTTTGAGTCTTTTTTCATGTTTCTTGTCTAATATTTGATGTTCCGTGTTGGGTACGCCGTTCACCTGGAGGTGCCTATCTGATGATGGGCACGCTTCGCTTTGTGCATCCTACCGAACAGCCGGGGATTCAAAAGACTGAAGTGAAAAATCTGACCTTAAAATCATCCTGACAAGCGCTCGCTTTGCCCATCCTACGCGCTTATGCAACGATTAATACCAACAACGAAGAAATCCTGTTAATTCTGTTAATCCTGAAAATCCTGTACCATTGGCGGAAAGCACGAATCACCGAGGATTGCTCATAGGCTGACTTCTGTCTGGATTTTATCCCACGGATTCAGGTTACTGGCCGGCGGACGTCAGTGCCGGAAATGGCGCATACCGGTGAAGACCATGGCCATGTCGTGCGCGTCCGCGGCGGCGATGATTTCTTCGTCGCGCACGGAGCCGCCGGGCTGGATGACGGCGCTAATGCCCACTGCCGCAGCTTGGTTGATACTGTCGCGGAAGGGAAAGAAGGCGTCGGAGGCCATCACCGAGCCGGCCACCGCGAGGCCCGCCTGCTCGGCCTTGATGGTGGCGATGCGCGCCGAGTTCACGCGGCTCATCTGGCCTGCCCCGATGCCGATGGTCATGCCCCCGCGCCCGTAGACGATGGCGTTCGACTTGACGTATTTAGCGACGCGCCAGGTAAAGAGCAAGTCTTCCAGCTCCCAGTCCCTGGGTTCACGCTTGGTGACGACCTCGAGCTTGTGGGTCAGGGACAGATCCGCTTCCTGGACCAACAACCCACCGTTGACACGCTTGAATTCGGTGCGTTGGTCGTCCCCGCTGGTCCAGCTCCCGCATGTGAGCAGACGTATGTTCTGTTTCGCACCGACGGCCGCGGCGGCGGCGGGCTCGACCCCCGGCGCGATGATAACCTCGACGAACTGGCGCTCTACGATGGCCTGCACCGTCGACTCGTCCAGCTCACGGTTGCAGGCGATGATGCCGCCGAACGCGGATTCCGGGTCGGTGGTAAAGGCCCGTTCGTAGGCCTCCGACAGGTTGGTCCCCAGGGCGACACCACAGGGATTGGCATGCTTGACGATGACGCATGCCGGCCGCTCGTCGAACTGCTTGACGCATTCCAAGGCCGCGTCCGTATCGGCGATGTTGTTGTAGGACAGTGCCTTGCCCTGGAGCTGGCGCGCCGTGGCAACGCTCACCCCGCCCAAGTTCCGCTCGACGAAGAAGGCCGCCTTCTGGTGTGGATTCTCGCCGTAGCGCAGGGCCTGCCGGTGCTGGAACTGCAAGTTCAGGGTACGCGGGGAGTCGGCTCCGTCCGTCGCGCCGACCAGCCGCCCCAGGTAATTGGCGATGGCACCGTCATAGCGGGCCGTGTGTTCGAAGGCCTTGACCGCCAGATCAAAGCGGGTGGCGTCGCTCACGGCGCCGCCGTGCTCCTCCATCTCTGCTAATACCAGCGGGTAGTCGGCCGCATCCACGACCACGGTCACTGCGATGTGGTTCTTGGCCGCGGCGCGGAGTAGGGTAGGGCCACCGATATCGATGTTCTCGATGGCCGTAGGCAGGTCGCAGTCCGGGTCGGCCACCGCCTGTTCGAAGGGATAGAGATTGACCACCACCAGATCGATGGGGTTGATCTCGTTCTCCCGCATCACCAGGTCGTCGACACCCCGCCGGCCCAGGATGCCGCCGTGGATCCGCGGGTGCAGGGTCTTCACGCGCCCCCCCATCAGCTCCGGGAATCCGGTGTAGGCCGCTATCTCCAGCACCGGAATTGCGTTGTCGGTCAGGAGGCGGGCGGTCCCGCCGGTCGACAGGAGCTGGATACCCCGCGCCGCCAGGTTGCGGGCCAAGTCCAAGACACCGGTCTTGTCGGATACGCTGATCAGCGCGCGTCGTATGGGGTGCATAGCGTAAAGCCGCTTGAAACCGTCCAGCGTTGGCCGGAGACCCTGAGGGCCGTTTTTATGTGTCCCGACGTATCCCGTGATACATCATTTTCTTGCGCAAGGTGCTGCGGCTCATGCCGAGCAACCGTGCGGTCCGGGTTTGATTGTCCTGGGTGTAGTCGAGCAAGGTTTCGATCAGGGGAAGCTCGACCTCGCCCATGACCATCCGGTGCAAATCCTTGACCTCGTGTCCATCGAGGTTCGCGAGGTAATGTACCAGAGCATCCTGTACACACTCCCTCAGGGTCTCCGCGCGGCTTCCCTGTAGCGCGGTAAGCCGTTCCTCGGGGCCTTCCATTTGCTGAGAGTCGCTTTTCCGTCCCGCCAGCCCGATAACCATACCACTTGGTCCATGAGTCGACAGTCCGTTGAAGAAAAAAACTTTGATCTTATGGAGCTTGTTATTCTCGATAATTCTCTCGGGATATTGGGGCCCGAGACAAACCGCCCCTTAAGAGACTTACCCGCATTATGCCGGTTCTCGGCGACACCCCGGACCAGCCGCTTGTAGACTGTCCGAATGCTTAAGAGTGGCCGCCGCGCGGACGGAACACCTACAAGCGCCTAGGTCGGATGCCTCTATCCGGATCCGGCCCATGATAGCACTCACGCCCTCCTAGGGTCTGTTGAGATTCATCGTGAGTTGATGACTGCGGCGCAGGCATAGATCATGGCCTCGAAGCTTTCATCGGTTTTGTCGCTGCGCATGGCGATACGCTTGGACTCTTTG
>Ga0056121_1000341_pt1 | contig 12383 bp, 15 predicted proteins | sample WorMetHEROISLAND_FD_83872 | JGI IMG/M metagenome (GOLD analysis project Ga0056121, IMG submission 83872) | Marine gutless worms symbiont microbial communities from Max Planck institute for Marine Microbiology, Germany - Olavius sp. 1 HERON ISLAND ...
GAAACTATTGAAAAATGGAGGCTCAGAATACAACGAAATTCGGCCTCACAGTGCGTTGGATGATATGACTCTTACTTAGAGTTTTTCCAGCTATATGACGAAGGAGAAGAAAAGGCAGAATACTTAAGAGCTAGTGGATGATTTGGGGGGTAAGGTCATGGTAGTCAACGACGGTGTATTCATCCTTGGAATTCTGCCACAAGTCATCAATTGTTCCGTATATCAGAAAATTGGTTGATTTGTGATAAAATTGCACACTCGTAAAACTATGTCGTCATTTATTGAGATCGTAGTGGGGTACAGGCTGGGCATCAACGTCATATTCTTCGATAAGCGGGTGTCTGGTTCCTTTTGCCGATGAACGTCAAACTCCTGCTTTAAAAGGACGTCAACGGCAGAGTTTAGGGCGAAGGGAAAACCAGGGGAACGACCGACTCCCAGTTTTCGGTCAAAAGTAGAAACAACGCGGATATTGCGTGAACAAGTCAATTTTTGACCGACTCAGTTTGAACGGCTTGTCGTCGTTCGGGTCGTATAGGTTTCTGGTGCGTTGTGCTGTATAGTATTCGAACATAGGTTTTAATTTAGATCAACTCCCAATTGCTTTAATTCCTGCTTAATCCATTGTTCAGCAGTTTCTTCATCTTTTTCGATTGCCATTTCCACGCCATGTTTGGCCATTTCGAAGAGTGATTTTGATAATCTGCGATTGCTAAATGATTCCTCAACAAATCCCTTAATTTTCTTTTGTATATCTTCTTCCAAAATTGGGATTAAGGTTGATTTTACCTGATCGTGTCGCCAGTGATTAATAATTGATCCCCCAGCGTTTCTTCCAATTTGTTTTTGAACAACTACGGAATTTAAAACTAGTGTTAGGAACTCGGGTAATACTAGTTTGTTAACAATTCTTAGTCTTAAAATGCCACCAGAAACAATCATGTTTTGCGGTTCTTCGTTTATGAAATAGGCGATTCCAGGTGTAGCGTCTTTCGATAACAATATTTCACCTTGTTGGGGCTGATGTGCTTTTAAGCTTTCATATAGTTCCTCTGATATAAATTGCTGATTATTGGTTGATAGCTCAAATTTGGATAGATTGCTCACCCGAACAAAAGATACACCGCTTTCTTGATAAGCATCGCTTCCGGGTTCAACACTTTTTTTGAGTTTCGCTAAATTTTGTAATTCTTGAAAGCCATTTTTACTGTTCTTTACCGCTTCAATAACTTCTTCATACTTGGGTTGAAAATATTCGGCGTCAATACGTTCAGCTTCTTGTGTTGCTGAAAATTTCTTAATAAATGCCAATTCGTGTTTTACTTCCCAATTAGTTAGGCCCAGTTCGGAAAGAAGGAGCTGTTCGGCTTGGGAGTAAAGCTTCACTTCATCAGCGTATAAATTCTGACTTCTGATAAATAGTTTTTTGATCATTGTTTGAAATTTGTACGAGGGTTTAAAGGTCAAAATTCTACCGACCCTTACAAGGGTTAATTGGTATTGTATTGTTAATTCTCTTTCTCTAATTAGTTGTTCATAACCATATTTTGACCTTAAAAAAAATGATCAAATAGTAAGGATCAATCCCCGTAATTTTATATGCACCTAAAACTGTTCTGGATAAAGCAACCTCATCAAGCCCATAAACAATTGAAGCAAAGCAAGGTGAACCAACTTTTGTGATTACAATATCTCCGTCTTTCAATTTCTTTATAGTCTTGTTTTCTTGAACAAAATAGTAAGGCAATTTTTCAAATTTATCTTTTTGTAATTCTGTAATAGCTGGATAATCTATACAATCAACGCACCTAATAAAAGGCATTTCGCCGATCTGATAATATCCTGTTGCAGAAGGATAGAATGCACTTGATGTGAGTTTTGCATATTTTGACAAAGGCTCTGCATTTGCTTTTTTCAATTCAGTTTCATTTTCAAGATAAGACGGCTCGAAATATTCAGCGTCAATCCTATCGCCTAAGTCAGTTTTTGAACTTTTTACAACTGAGTATTGCATAGCTAAAAAACTAGATTAAACCAAATTAATACTTTCTAGGAGTATGATTTGTAGACATATTTTTAAAAATCATTTCCAGAAGCTTGAATTTTTAGTTCTTGCCCATTCAATAAATTTTTCCGCCACGCCGTCGGACAATTCACCGTCGTGGTTGTGCAAATCGTGATCAATGATCATGTGTCCGTTTTTATCCAGTTTTGGCTGGCCATTGCCGTTTTTAACAAATACATAATCTCCGGAATTGTCTTTGCCTGATTTTTCCGAAACCCCAAAGAAAATCGGATAATCTTCTTTTTTGGGGCAAAGCTTATTATCCCATTTCTGTACAAGCAGCACACTGGTTTTGGTTCCTGTGTGCGGTTTAAAAGTATTTACATGTAGCCCAATAACAGCCAGAATACGTGCTTTTTCCGAAATGTATTCTCTAATTTGTTTATCGGAAGCATTGTTGAATCGGCCTTGCGGTAAAACAATCGTCATGCGTCCGCCGGGTTTTAAAAAGTTCAAATTACGCTCAATAAACAAAATATCGCGCCCGACTTTTGATTTTGGTTTGTTCTTATCGTTATAACCGAGGTCATATTTACGAATTATGCGGGATTCTTTAATATCTCCGGCAAACGGCGGATTGGTCATCAAGATATCAAAGTTAAATTCTTTGTAGCTGTCTTTGTCTTTTTGGAGTTTTTCCAAACGCTTAAAACCTGCTTCATAGGTAACAATCCATGAACGGTTTTTAATGGTTTCGTTCCAGCGGTCATAATCCAGATTGTTCAAATGCAAAATATTGGTATTACCGTCACCCGCAATAAGGTTGAGGGTACGAGCCACGCGCACGACTTTTTCGTCAAAATCAATTCCAAAAATTTTGAGCAAATTTTCTTTTTCGTCTTCCAGAATTTGTGCATTTTGGAAAAGATGCCCCGTAATGTGGAAAATAGTGTGAACCGGGAAACCGCAAGAACCGGAGGCTGTATCTATCATGGACTCACCAGGCTTTGGATTGAGCATTTTAACGCACATATCGATCACATGGCGAGGCGTGAAATACTGGCCTTTTTCGCCTTTAGAAGATTTGTTGACCAGATATTCAAAAGCCTCATCAATAATCTGTAAATTGGAGTTGAAAAGTTTGATGTCCTGAAAACTTGAGACGCTAACAGAAAGGTGGGAGGAAGAAAGCTGGATTTTTTCCGCTTCATCAAAAACTCCCGGCCATTTTTGTTTGGCTTTATCAAACAGTTTTTGAATTTTGATTTTAAGCTCGCTTTCCGATTGGCCGGTATTTCTAAATTCCATAACCCGAAAACTAGAGTCGTCAAAATTTTCCAAATACTCTTTTACTTTCTCATAATCTCCGCGATCCTCATCTGATAATTCCTTTTCAAAAGACCTTTCAATCCAATTTTTATCGTCCCGGCTTTCAAGTTCATCGTGAAGTTTGGTAAAAATCAGTTTAAAAACTTCTTCAAAAACATCCACCCCAGCATTAGCCAAAACTTCATCTTCCATTTCCTGGATGATGGTTTTAAGTGATTTGCCTTAATTGGGGATTTTGTCTTTGATTATAAGGTCTTTCAAGGTAAACCGTTCTTTCAAAATATACTCAAGTGCTTGGTCGGCCTTGGGAATATCGGTAATATCCTCAAAATAATTCGGATCTTTGCGATGATAATGTGAAATTTGTCCGCCATTAGTCCAAACGGCAATTGGTGCTCCGGTGGCGTTTGTATAAGAACGAAGCTGATTTTTCCCGTCTTGCAGTTTGGGTTTCTTTACTTCGACGATGATGTATTCAACCGTCGGTCTATCTTTATCAAAAATAACAATATCGGCCGATTTGACTTGCTGTCCAAAATGTATGCCATGCTCAAGTTTGATTCTCTTTTTAGGGTATTCGTATTCTTCCAACAATTTCGCCAAATACAACTGCCTGACAACTTCCTCTGGTTTTAAAACAATTCCTTTTTCGCGAATCAGGCATTCAACATAAGGCTTATTCTCCTTAAGGATAATCCTCTGTTCCAGTCCATTGATCAATTCCTGCTCAAAGATTGAAAGGCTGTAGTTTGAATTCCTTAATATGGTTTGAATTTTGTTCATATCTTATTCTTTTAGTACTTCATCAACGCTGACTTCTGAAGCCTCATCGATTTCTTTAGAAGTGTCAGCCATTGGATTGGACGTATCTCTTCTTTCCAATTTTACTATTGCATAAAAATCCACATCAACCTTTTTAGCTAGTCCGTCTTGAGAAAGTCCTTTTTCTATGTGGTATTTTCTAACTTGTCTGCTGACAATGGCTAATTCTTTTTCCAGGTTATTCATTTCTTCGGGGTATTATAATAGCAGATTTATAAAGGCTTATATACTATAGCTTTAGTATACAAATTCGTTATTGTATTGTCAATTTTTGGAAAATAGAAGAGACCGTAAATTTCAGTCTCTTCTAAAAAATCGTTAATCCATCTCAAATCTCGTACAGATTAACGTTTTTGTTGATCATTAAAAATTGCAAAACAATAGCGTAACGCGGGTGGGGTAAGAATTAAACCGTCGCGTATTTCCTCAAGTTGGGGATATAAATGCAGTCTTTGCTGTTCAGAATATTAGTTCTAACGTTGTTCACGGTGTTGAGGCAAAAAAATCCAATAGTAACCGAGGTCAAGTACGGAGATGACACCGACACTAGGCTGGCGGGGATCCACTCCCGCATCGTCGGCATCAACCGCTTTCTCGAGGATGCCGCCAAGGTCCAAGCGCTCAAGGACGAGATGGTGGGGCTCTTCAATCAGAAGCGAGCCCTCGGATTGATCAACTGCGAAAAGGACATCGTGGCCTTCAGCGACGAGCCTCCCATGCTCCTTCTCGCTCTAGTGAACCACGATCCGGACAAAACAAAACTCCGAGGTTCCCTCGATGCCTTGCCGCCGAGCCCCCATGCCGAGGTCTTCATAGCGATGGGATGCTTCATGGGCTACGGCCTGTTCGACCAGGCAGTGGTCACCCTCGAAGAAACCCGATCCCGCCTCGAGGCTTGCATCTGATGGTCGAGGTGAGCCCGGAAAACAGGAACCCGAGGCTCATCGTCCACCGATCCTCCCACCAGATCGGCGGCAACTGCATCGAGATCGCCTACCAAGGACACCGGCTCATTCTAGATGCCGGAAGCCTTCTTGACGGGAACGCAGATGATGCCATCTCTGCCCCGGCATCGCTGAACACTTCCATGCCCGTCGACGGCGTGGTCGTCTCCCATTCCCACCAGGATCACTACGGCCTTCTTCGCGGTCTGCCGGAGAGCTGGCCTGTCTGGTGTGGACGTCCTACCGAGAGGCTGATGCGGTTGACCGCCGCGCGGACGGGGGACTCCCTGCCTCAGGATGTTCACCCTTTCCGCAGCTTCGAGCCCTTCGCGGTGGGGCCGTTCAAGGTCACGCCACTGCTCACCGATCACTCCGCCTTCGACGCACACATGATCCTGGTGGAGGTAGGCAACCGAAAGATCTCTATTCCGGTGACTTCCGGCAAACGGGCCGCAAGTCGAAGCTCGTTGAACGGACGATCGACTCTCCCCTCAAGAATGTCGATGTGCTCCTCCTCGAAGGAACCACGCTCGGCCGCGCCGAGGCCTTCCCAACCGAACACGGCCTTGAGGAGCGGTTCAAGACGGTCTTCCAACAGACGCCTGGTCGCGTGTTCGTATCCTGTCCGGCGCAGATCATCGACCGAACGGTGACGATCTACCGGGCCTGTATGCAGACCAGGCGTACCCTTCTCGTGGATATCTACACCGTCGATGTGCTGGAACAGTTCGGGGCCTACTATAACAGCCTGCCGCGGATAGGGAAGAAATGGCCCAATCTACGCGGCGTCGTCACCTTGCGCATCATGCGCCTGTACGTGTCCCCCGAGAGACTGAACAAGCCAAAGTTCTTCGAGCGGTGCTGCAACTCGCGCTACGCCTTCAGCGCGAGCAAGATCGAATCCGGTCCACACAACAACGTCGTGATGCTGCGCCCCTCGCTGCTGGATGACTACGTCCGTAAGGGGCTCGCCCTGACCAAGGATGATTGCTGGGTCCACTCGATGTGGTCGGGCTACCTCAAAAAGCCGGAGTTCATTACGGTGCACGATGCATTCGACAAGGCCGGCGCCAGGTTCGAGCAGATACACACGAGCGGGCACGCGTCACGGGCGGACCTCCAGGCGTTCGCGTCCAGCATCAACGCGAAACACCTGATTCCGATCCACAGCTTCGAATGGGACCAGCACGTTGACGGCTTCGAAAACGTGACTCGGTTGCGCGACGGTGAGATGTTTGTGGTCGACGGCAATCCTTGACTGCCCAGAAACAGAATACTGCATTTTTCGCCATCAGTGCTGATCTTTTGAAATCTTCGCCATAGCATACATTGGCATCTGGAATCTCTTGGAAATTCAAGCGCACTGACATTGAGAAGTGAATCGAAGATCAGAAGGAGCGGGGATTGGATGGGGGACAGGTGGTTGACTCAGCTTTGGTAGAATCGCGATTTTTGTTCTTGGCGGGAGTGTGCTATATAGAGACAAAGAATGTAGAAACGGTGGTTGGCCCATGATCTCCCCGAATCCAAATACCGGAAATATGGATACTGCAAAGAAATTGGTTGATCTGATCTATGATATGGTTGGATTAAAACAAGCGTGAGACATCAAAATTTTAGCATTCAAGATCATAGTCTGGATTTGCGGGGTTATTGCCATCCCAACGACGATACCCGACTTATTCCATGTTTTTCGCTTGTTTCGGTTCCTTTACCCGCAATCCACGCAAAAAGATGATCAAGTACCGCTGCATTTGTTGTTCGAAGTCGACCCGAGCAGGATTCAACTCGGGGTGCTTGAGGGCTTCATTGACGGCGGGAGACGGATGAGCCGCCTGCCATACGCCTCCTGTCAAGTGTATAGTCGCTGAGAGCAACTGCATGACGTCGTCATCGGAGAGCGAAGGCAGGGCCGCCCCCACCGCCGCAACAACACGTTGGACTTGCTCGCGTAGGGCCATTTTGAATCGGATCACGTTGTCGACGGTGATGTTTCGCTCAAGCACGCTACTGAGCACCGAGAGCAGAGTGATGAACCTGTGGCGTGCTGCCAGACTGGTGACAAGTGCGTGTACCACAGCCCCATCGTCTTCACTACTGTTGAGCTGACTCAGTTCGGGCACGAACGCATCAATCCATTCGCGACTGTCCTCCAGCATGAGGTGAAGAAATAGCTCCTCCCTGCTTTCGAAATACCGGTAGATGTTCGCTTTCGATATATTGGCAGCCCGTGCGATGGCGTTCAGACTAATTTCATCAAATGGATGCTGCTCAAACAGGCGGGCGGCGGCGTCGAGCAATGCGAGTCGTCGCTGCTCTTTTTGCTCAGGATTTCGTGCTCGCTTCCAGACCATTTAACCAACCCATAGTTGCTAAAATTGTAAACGCGAAGTTGAGCTCAGTCAAACTATCGATTTAGGTCTGTTTTTCTGAGCGCTTAGGCGGGGTTCAGAAAATAGCCCTTGCAAATGACCAGTGGTTGCTTATATTATATATTAACTAATCAGTGGTTGCTTATACCCCAGGAGAGACCCATGGATAAAAAACAGTTAAAAGAAACGAACATCGGAGGACTCAGCGGTTCGGTTATCGCGTTGGCGGCTGGCGTCGTTCTGGTCTTCGGTGCGACAGCTGGCTGCGCTCAGCCTGATGCAGCCGCCGCGACTGCGGGACGAGAACAGAACGAGACTATTGGCGCCTCGAGTTTGGAAAAAAGGCGAAGCGCGAATACTCGCTACTGCCAAGATAACTCCGAATTCTCTGGGTCGGAAAAACCGCCTTGGGAGCAGCAACACTAACGTTCTTTTAGGAGGTTTATCAGAATGGAATACCGCCAAATGGGCTCTTTGGATTGGAAAGTGTCTGCGCTTGGTTTTGGGTGTATGCGACTTCCTACGAGCAGGAGGTTCCTCGTGAAGTCAGTGGATACCCAGGAGGCGATAGGGACGATTCGCATGGGCATTGATCATGGTATCAACTATTTTGACACTGCCTATCCATACCACCTGGGCAGGAGCGAAACTATTGTAGGTGAGGCACTACAAGACGGTTATAGGGAGCGAGTGAAATTGGTCACCAAGCTTCCGGTAATGCTGATGCGCAAAGCAGACCAGTTCGACTCATACCTCGAAGGGCAGATGCGAAAGCTGAAAACAGATTACCTCGACTCCTACCTTCTCCATGGACTCAATACTGCCAACTTCAAAAAGGTGCAGCGGTTTGAGCTCATCGACAAGCTCGAACGAGCCCGGGATGCTGGCAAGATCCGGCACCTCGGTTTCTCCTTTCACGACACTTTGCCTGTCTTCAAAAAGATTGCGAACTATTATCCGTGGGACCTCGTCATGATACAGCACAACTACATGGACACAGGCATTCAGGCCACAAACGAAGGTCTGGCCTATGCCCACGAGAAGGGCATGGCAGTGGTGATCATGGAGCCGGTCAAAGGGGGCATGCTCGCCAATCCGCCAAAAGAAGCGCTCGATATAATGGCCAAAGCTCCTATAAAGCGAACCCCTGTTGACTGGGCGTTGCAGTTTCTGTGGAACAAAAATGAGGTGGGAGTAGTGCTGAGTGGCATGAGCTCCAGGGAACAGGTGGAGGAGAACTGCAAGAGCGCTAATCACTCGGGCGTTGGGGCGTTGGCACCTGAGGAGCTCGAGATCATCGAACAACTCGCCGATGCGTTTCGGCGCCGGATTATAGTTGGATGCACTGCTTGCGGCTATTGCGGGCCATGCAAACAAGGGGTCGACATCCCGGGGTGTTTTGCCATTCTAAACAACGTTGCGCTTGCCGAACAGGGTAACTTCACTCAGAAGATGAGCACCTGGCTCATCAAACGCGGGTACAAAAAGAAACCCCAAAATGAGAAACAGCTAAAGAAAAATCCAGATGCAGGTGGGGCAGCCTCCCTCTGTACGGCCTGCGGAGCATGCATCAAAAAGTGCCCTCAAGAGCTTGATATACCTGCAGAGTTGGCGAAGGTGCACGCTGTTTTAGGCAGGGGAGAAAAGGTTGAGAAATACCTGCCGTGGATGACTCCGGATGTTCCATCACTCCATTCTAATCGGGCACAAAGCGCTGGGAGCAGTCATGAAAATGCTGATGTCTGATCCAAATTTCTAACTAAGTATCTAACGGAGCGAGGTCATTATGATTTTCAGCATTTAAGATCATAGTCAGGATTTGCGGCCGAAGGCAGAGACATGAACGGACCAGATCAACACGAGGCAAAGGTGAGAAACCGCCTCTGGTTCGACGACAACGATGAAGAGGCCGCCGAATTCTACGTCTCGCTTCTTAGTCTGGCAGCGCTATCGAGACGGTATCGCGCTCTGATCCTGACAAGCTGGCCCTCGTCATTGAGTTCTTCTTGGCGGGAACCCCCATGCCGAGATCTTCATCGCGATGGGGTGTTTCACGGGCTATGGCCTATTCGACCAGGCAGTGATCCCCCTCAAAGAAGCCCAGTCCCGTTTCGAGGCCCATATCTATGGTCGAGGGTGAACCCAGACACCAGAAACCCGAGGTTCATCGTCCATCAATCCGCCCACCAGATCGGCGGCAACTGCATCGAGATCGCCTACCAAGGACACCGGCTCATTCTGGATGCCGGAAGCCCTCTTGACGGCAAACTTGAGGATGCTGACTCGGCGCCCTTCTTCACCCTATCGTGGTCTCTGAGGCCGAGATTGGGGAGAGAGCACAGCCCGTTGGTTAACTCAACTCAAGCGGCTCGGAGATTTGGTTTACACAACCTCCAGGACATGGATCAGTGGAGAGACGGCGCAGCAAGAGAGACAAAGATAAGAGGATTGAGCAAACGATTCATGGACAGCCTGAGCACGGGGGTACTGGCTCCTCTCCGAAAGCGTGTTTTTCGGCGCCGATCCGGCTTTCCACTTCCAGATCCATCAGGCGGCGCAATTCCCATTCTCTAATTCCCGCATGAAATCGGCATTCGCATGCCTTTCAGTCAGCTCAATCAATGAGATGTTTTTCTTGATCACCGTGTTTAATTCTCACTTAGCTGTAGGTTTTGCGACTAACAGCATGCCGAAAGATGCGCGGTGGCTTCCTTTATCCAAACCACCGATTATTTTACACCACTCCGTGGGGCTCTAGCCACATTTAGAGGAACTGGCGCTGGCGATATCGATTCTCATGTGCTATATGAAGTTCGTCCGGATGGCAAACTTTTAACGGGAACCGGTAATCCAAAATACGTATTTACACCGGTCAATGATCCAGCAATATAATGTTAGCATCAGCGCCGCCACATTGATGAAAGGTTAGTATGAGGAGATCCATTTTCAGCATTCTTTGCTTACTTCCACCGTTCATTCTGTTTTCTTGTTCCCCTATAACGAGAGTAAAGGGATATGTTCATGAGGTGAATACTGAAATTCCAAAATGGCTCGAAGTACAACTTACGCTGTGGAATTCGATAGACAATTCCACTAAAACTATTTCAACAAAATTGAGGTCAAGCGGTAAATTCATAGCCAGAGTAAGACACGAGAATACTGACAGCAACTTGTATCTAATTCTCATCAGTCCCTCGTGGAAGATATATTTACCTGATTCGGATCGTTACTCATTAAGCAGTGAATGGCGTTTTGGCAGCAATTTTTTGCAGTTCCATTTGAAACCAGGAAAAGATATCTATGTTGAAGACCTTTTCCTTTCGGTGCCATTTCCGTTAACGATATCGGATACTCAAATTTCGTCATTCAGTGATATCAATCTATCTTGGGAACCCATAAAATTTGCAGACTATTATGGGGTTTTCATCAAAGAGGCTACAGAAGAAGATGAATATGTTGTTACATACGTTACGGAAGAGCCAGTATTCTCAGGTGCATCGTCAGCTAAACTGGTTCCCTATGATATCAAAATGTCGGCAGAAGAAGTAATTCAAAACGCACCATTTTTTACGATTAGCAAGCATATAGAAAGCGGTCAATACACTGTTAGTATTTTGGCAGCTAAAAAAACCACTACCGGAATGGCATCAATTATTGCTAGATCAGAGGAATACTCAGTGACAATCAGATAGAAAATAATGATAAGACTGGTTTTAATGCCCATATATTTCATAATGAGAAAAAGGGGCTCCTTGTTGTGGCCATTGAAGGCATGGATCCAAAATCAAAAGAGGATATATCTGCAGCTAGCGAGCAGGCTCCAACACTGGATACAGAATTGCAGTATGATGAGGCCTTGGAGCTTGTAAAGGCCTTATTGAGGGAAGGGGTCATTAATGCTTCTAATTTGACTTCAACAGGAAATTCCCTTGGCGGGGGCCTGGCTGCCTATGCTGGCTTAAATATTGGTATTAAGACTATAACCTTTAATGCTGCAGGTGTTCATCCGGATAATGTGGGCCCTCATACCGATATGGTTACTATCTACTTTATGAGTGAAGATAGCCGGATGCAAGAGAAACATCCTTGGCTGCCAGAAGCCATAGGCAATCGGATAATGGTGAGCCCAGCACCCGATGATAGGAAACTTGGGGAAGTTGGTCGGCATTTTATAGGGCCGATGCAGCGCGCTTTAGAATGGTGGGGGATGTAGATGAGAAGAAGCACTCTTATGAATCGATTCTATGCGCTTGGCCTACTGTTATTATTAGCGCTGGCTCTAGCATCATGCAAACTTATTCGTGTAGAAGGTGTCGCGATTTATTGGCTCTACCCTTGGGATCGTGATGCTAGGAGGATGGCCCGTGCTGTAGTAGAGGAGGATATAGAGCAGATTGATGAGCTAGCTCAAAGCGGCAAGGTTGATGTGAATATGCTTGCTAGAAATGATAAGACCAGTTTTCTCATTATCGCATCCTTCCTAGAGAAGAAGCAAAGTTTTGTGAAGCTCTTGGACTTGGGGGCGGATATCCATTGGGGGGGTCATGATGCCCCTGTGTATTATGCGGCAGGGAAATATGTTGAGGTGGCTGGAGATTTATACTGCTTGGAGGAGACTCTGAAGCGAGGGCTTGATCCTAGCACTAAATTAACTTCCCGCGGTGGACGTCCTATTTTTTTTCCTCTGAAATCTACGTACTATGCTGAAAAGGGCACTATGCCTGAGAACTATCTAGCGAAGCTAAAGCTGCTGATATCCTATGGAGCGGATTTAAGTTTACCTGCCATAGGCCCCTCGGAGAAGTATCCTTCCGGGAGCGGGGGCAATGTGATACTAGATGCTGCATCGGAAGGTTATTACAATGCGGTGTACTATCTTCTAACCGAGTTTGAAGGCATTCAGTACAAAGA